>OJFX01000001.1_pt1 | contig 69453 bp, 67 predicted proteins | sample 1594171 | NCBI WGS metagenome assembly OJFX01 (sample SAMN05416840, study PRJEB24817) | seawater metagenome | isolation source: Sea water | place: Canada:Atlantic | collected 2013-07
AGTGCTCAATTACGATCTTCGCGGCTTAGTTGATTTCAAGAAAGGCTGTTATACCGGGCAGGAAATTATCGCCAGAATGCATTACCGCGGTAAGGCGAAGAAGCGCCTGTACCTCGCACAAGCGAAAGACTTTACGATTTCGAAGGAGACGCAATTAAGGCTTCCAGAGGGCAGCACAGGCGAAATTATTCGTTTTGCCAATGACACAGACGGGCATGGCTTTTTGCTGGCCATATTGCCTTGTGATGCGGTGGAACAACAGCTACCTATGACAGTTGTCGACAAAGCTGGAAAATCCCAAGCGATCACCCTCTTGCCAATCACTGGCCTTAATTAAGCCAGTGATCGATAGGTGAAAGGCCATGCGGAGTGTTATTTCGCATGGCCTTTTTTTGTTAAGCTTGAACACCACCATCGATGCTGGCAGTTGAACTCGCCTTGCTTTGCATTTTCTTTAGCAAATTCGACACAGCCTCTGGCGAACTTGTATTTCTCGCCATCAACTTATAAATCACCGGTACTACGAATAGCGTCATAATTGTTGTCATTAAAACGCCAGAGAATATCACCACTCCTAGGAGCACTCGGCTTTCAGCGCCGGCCCCTGTTGCATAGATCAACGGAATAGCCCCCATCATCGTTGACAGGGCCGTCATTAACACTGGACGCAAACGTAGGTCACATGCCTGCACCAATGCCTCAGAGAACTCCAGGCCTTCGTCACGCAGTTGATTGGCAAACTCTACGATCAGAATGCCATTCTTACTAGCAATCCCCACCAAGACGACTAAACCAATATTGCTGTAAATATTCAAAGTGCCGTCGGTTAAGAACAAGCCTAAGAGCGCACCGAATATTGCCAAAGGCACAGTGGTCATAATTACTAAAGGATGCACAAAACTTTCGAACTGAGCCGCCAATACTAAGAACACAACAATTAGTGACATGGCAAAAATCAGCACCAAACCGCCACTGGCATCCTTTAAGTCTAAAGACTCTCCCTTGTAATCAATCTGCGCATATTCAGGTAGCTCCGTCTCAACGGTGGACTCCAAATACGCGAGCGCTTCATCCAGACTTACCCCTGGCATTAAAGCCGCACTGATCGTGATCGCACGTATGCGATTATAGCGATTGAGTGACCCAGGACCTGCGCTATTCTCAATGCGCACGAGATTGCCCAGCGGTATTAATTGACCAGATGACTCAGAACGCACATAGATATTCGTCAGGTCTTCAGGAGACGCGCGTTGCGACTCTTCGGCCTGCAAAATAACATCATACTCTTCACCGCGATCCAAATACGTGGTCACTCGACTCTCGTTCATCATCGCCTGTAGGGTTCGACCAATGGATTGAATTGAAACGCCCAGATCGGCTGCACGCACTTTATCAACGACTATCGTTAAACTAGGTTTAGTTTCTTCATAGTCAGACTGAATTCGACTGAACATGCCACTTTCACGCGCCCTGTCCATGACGATGTCACGCCATTGTGCGATTTCATTGTAATCACGCCCGCCTAGTACAAACTGCACCGGTAAGCCGCCCCCCCCGCGTACAAGCCCAGAACGCATAAACGTGCTGACGCGCAAGGCCGGGTATTGCGACCATTTCTGATTCAATTCAGTCATGATTTCTTGAGTAGAAAGGGTTCTGTTTTCCCAGTCGGGCAAGGACACAATGGCCATGCCACTGTTGACCCCACCACCACCGCCAAACCCTGGCACCATGGTGACGATATTTTCGATCTGCCCTGCCTCGACATAGGGCAATGCCTCGGCCTGTAAAAGATCGATTTGCTCTTTCATAAACTCGAGGCTTGCCCCTTCAGGACCGCTGAAACGCGCCATAAACACACCCTGGTCTTCTGAAGGTGCAAAAGTAGAGGGTATATTTATCACAAGATAATAGATTGCAATGCCAACCATAAACAACACCGCGAAAACCCAACGAGCGTGTTTCAAACAAGTGCTCAAGGCATCGTGATATGCCGATTGTAGCCAGCGGAACACTTTATCAACATTGCGCGTCAGCCAACTCTCATGAGCATGGGTCGTGAGCAATTTTGACGACATCATCGGCGTGAGCGACAAAGCCAATACAGTGGAAAAAATCACTGCCGCACCGATCGTCACAGCCAATTGATAAAACAAAATGCCAAGACTGCCTTCCATGAAGACTACTGGCACAAATACCGCGAGCAACACCGCAGTAGTAGCGATGACGGCAAACCCTACTTGCCGCGAACCATTGAAAGCCGCAAGTAATGGAGGCTCACCCGCCTCTACACGGCGTTGAATATTCTCAAGCACCACAATGGAATCGTCGACGATTAAACCAACGCACAACACCAAGCCAAGCAAAGTAATGAGATTAATCGACAGGCCCAAGGCCGCTAGGATGATAAACGCCGCTAAAATACACACCGGAATCGTCACCACTGGAATCAGCATCACTCGGAACGACCCCAAGAACATATAGATAACAATACTGACCAGCAGCATCGTCAACGCAATCGTTTCATACACCGAGGCGATTGAGTTTTCGATAAAGACGGCATCACTAGAGGATGACATCAACTGCATATGATCTGGCAGCGTGGCATTAATTTGCTCACCGAGCGCTGTCGTCTCACGCAGGACGTTGAGGCTATTGGCAGTGGACTGTTTCACAATACCTATGCCAACCGATTCAACACCGTTACCTTTATTGGTGCTGCGCTCATTTGCTGAGCCCACTTCCACTCGCGCCACTTCACCCAAGGTCACTAAGTGACCATCTGCTCCGCGATCAATGACCAATTGTGAGAAGTCTTGTGCGGTTTGGTAGATGCGCTCAACACGCACTGTAAACTCGCGTTCATTAGAATCTATTCGGCCCGCAGGGAGTTCTAAATTTTGACGACGAAGAGCGGCCTCAACATCCGTGACCGTTAAGCCACGCGCTGTCAGCGCCACTCGATCCAACCACACTCGCATTGCAAAACCGCCATTGCCACGTACTTGCACACTGGCTACACCGTCCACTACCGCAAACTGGTCGACAAGAAAACGATTCGCATAGTCGTTGAGTTCTAAGAAGCTCATTTGCGAACTGGTCAAGCTGAAATTCTGAATCGCTCGCGCATCGCTGTCAGCTTTGGCGATTTGTGGCGGGTCCAAGTCTTCTGGCAAAGACCGCGTAATACGAGATATTTTATCGCGCACATCATTAGCCGCAGCATCGATATCTCGACCAACTGCGAACTCGACAGTGACGCGCGAAGACCCATCACTGCTACTTGAGCTGATCGAAGTGACCCCTTCAATGCCGTTGATTTGATCTTCGATTCTCTGGGTAATTTGTGTCTCTACGATCTCTGCAGAGGCACCCGGGTAGCTTGTGCTGATGGAGACAATTGGAGGGCTAGTATCGGGATACTCGCGCAAGGGTAGTTGCATGAACGACAACACCCCAAAGCAAATCAATACCAAACTAATAACCGTTGCGAACACCGGTCTTTTTACAGAAATATCAGATAGAATCATCGTGTCACCACTGCCCGCAAAGTGTTAGGACTGCACCGTTTCAGTTTTAGTTTCTTGAGTTCTGTCACTACCAATAGAAGAGGTTTGTTGTTCTGGGCTATTCAACACCCGAACATTTTGGCCAGGCCTTAATTGCGCCATGCCCTCTACCACTACTCGATCGCCCACTTGCAGACCACCTAGCACTTCGACTTTGCCTGGCTGACGTCGGCCAATAAGCACTTCTACTTGTCTGACAACGTTCTCATCATTGACCACAAACGCATACTGACGACCGCCGCTTGGAATTAATGCAGCCTCGTCAACGACAATAGAATCTGACTCATTCAATGCCAAAGTCACGGTCAACAACATCCCCGGCCGCAGAATGGCGCTGCGATTTTCGATATGCGCTCTGACTTGCACCGACCGGGTGACAGGGTCTATCCGTGAGCCGATGACTTGTACCACGCCCGCAAATTCTTGATCGGGATACACGATACTTTTCGCGCGAATTGTTTGGCCGACCTCGATCTGTGCCAGATAAACCTCGGCAATCGTGAAATCCAACTTAATCGTAGAGATATCATCTAAGGTAGTAATGACTGTGTTGGGAGATACCAAAGAACCATCGCTGACATTACGAAAGCCTAAAATGCCCGAGAATGGTGCACGAATAAGATGATCATCCATCGCGACAGCGACCCCTTCTAGCCTCGCCTGCGCAGTCTCAGCGCGGGTGCGGGCGGCATCCAGATCGGTTGCCGAAATGAGATTATCTGACAATAAGCTCTGCAAACGTTCGTACTGACGCAAGGCCTCATCTGCGGTGGACTGAGCCTCTGCTAAACGAGTCGCCTCAGAGGAATTAGTAAGCTCGACGAGAATTTCACCTCGCTCGACCATGGCCCCTTCTTCGAAGGCGATTCGGCTAATAGTATCGGAGATTTTTGGGGTCAAATTAACAGACTCGTTAGCCCCCGCGGTTCCGACTGACTCAACTCGATCGGCAAACACCTCTCGACTCACGGTCGCGACTCGCACCGAAGTGGCTGCACCAGCACCGCCACGTGCGTTGGCAACAACATTACTGTTTTCTTGCACCTTAGAAATTACAGCAAACCCTAAACCTAGAGCAGCAACTGCAAAGAGGATCGCTATGGGGTGTCGAAGCAAAAATCGCAATTTATATCTCCTGGAAAACTAAAAAAGCACTCGATCAAAACCAACCCTGCTTTCAATGCAGAATACTCAGTTATGGTTGTTTGCCTTAGGTACTTGGCAATTGTTGAGTTACTAGCTCATAAGTAACGCTGTAACTACGAAAGGACTACGTGTTTTCCGTCGCGTCAAGATCAGAAATAGACCGGATAAATTGAAACTATTCTTGCCACATTGTTACAAAAGCCTAAACGCAACGAAGGAAAAACAATAATTAGCTTAAATATCAATCATCTAAGAACTGCAAGAGAGCATAGAACAGCCTGCACGACTACGGGCCCAATCTGGCCGTTTTTGCGCAAATTTTGCAAATTGCGGGTTTTGCTTATAAGGGTCACGAATTGCCTCTTCGAGCTCATGCAACATGCTGTAATCACCCTGATTGGCTAGGTCTATAGCCTCTTGAGCAAGGTAGTTGCGCAAGACAATATAGGGATTGGTTTTCTGCATCTGTGCTTTGCGCTGCTTAGCGTCCAGTTGTTGCACTTGGATACGTTGGCTCAGCTGTTTCCCCCAAGCGTCAACCCGGTCCTTCGTGTCAGCAGAAAGGGTTTGGGGGTCGTAAAATGCACTTGCAACAATATCGCTCAAAGAATCTTCTGGCTGAAAATTACAAAGCAGCCGATAGAATAAAGTCATGTCGGTTTCATGTAGCTGCAAAACCGTTTCCAATTCATCAAGAAAAGCTGAATCGGCTTCCCCCTTGTTTAACTGCACTCCCAGTTTGCGGCCCATCATCGCCAAACTCTGCTCATCGTAATAGGCTGCATAGTCAGTCAATATACTTTGCAATGCGTCTTTGTCATCAATCACGGTCAATAGCGCATTGGCCAATTGGTATAAGTTCCATTGCCCGATGGCAGCTTGTTGACCGAATCGATAGCGACGCATTTGCGCATCAGTCGTATTCGGAGTCCAGTTCGGATCATAACTATCGAGCCATCCATAGGGGCCGTAGTCGATCGTCAACCCCAGAATAGACATGTTGTCGGTGTTCATCACTCCATGCACAAACCCCACTCGCTGCCAATGCACTAGCATGTCTGCGGTCAACCGACAGACCTGTTCGAACCAGCGCAAATACAATGTGAATTCACCACTAGCCTGCTCGCTTGCCGTTTGGAGCAGTTCGGGAAAATCGCTTGCGATTGTGTGATCAATGAGCTCTTTCAAAAGCTCTGTCTCACCACGATAAGCACATAGTTGAAAATGCCCAAATCGAGTAAAACTAGGTGCCACTCGGCACACTATGGCCCCTAGCTCTTTTTCTGGATTGCCGTCATAGAACATATCCCTAACGACTTTGTCCCCGGTTAACACTAAACTCAGCGCACGGGTCGTGGGTACTCCTAGAAAGTGCATCGCTTCACTACACAGATACTCGCGCACTGATGATCGTAAAACTGCACGACCATCCGCCCCGCGGGAATAAGGGGTAGGCCCGGCACCTTTTAACTGTAGATTCAATAATCTGCCATTGCGCTCAGGCAGTTCACCTAGATTGATTGCCCTACCATCTCCTAGCTGCCCCGCCCAATTCCCAAACTGATGCCCACCATAACGAGTAGCGAAAGGCGCAGTCCCCGGGAAAAGTTGGTTGCCCGACATGAGCTGCGCAAAATACTCACTCGTGCAAAATGCCTCATCAAAACCCAAATCGAAAGCCACATCCGATGACCACAACAGGGTTTGAGGTTGCGATACTGATGTCGGCGAAACTAAGGAGTACAAAGCATCGCTGACCTGACGCATGCCAATGCCTTGAACAGGGTCTTGGGGCATTGCCAAACTAAATCGTGACTGCACCGATGGTAGCTTTTGTGCATTGAAATCAACCGGCAAAGTAGGCATGTAGTGTATTTCCAAACATCGAAGGCTTAGCTTAGCATAATGCGCAAATCAAGCATCACTGCAGATGCCATTATTGCGGTGCTCGCTACTATATGAAAAGTCTGCACAACAGGAAAGAATCGGGAATATTTTCTAACAGATAGAGCGCAAACCGTTTAGGAGCTTGTTGATTTCGGATTGCTAAGTTCGAGCAACTCAAAGACCGCCGTCTCGGCAACTGGCCGTGAGAAATAGAACCCTTGCGCCGCGTCGCAATTCAATTGGCCCAAAAGTTTCGCCTCTTCGGCCTCTTCGACCCCTTCAGCGATAATGTTGATCTCCATGTTTTCACTGATTGTGACGATGGATTTGACCAGTCCTAGTACCGACTTATCGTGACGCATGTCGCTCACAAAACTTCGGTCTATTTTCAGCGTATCGATGGGATAACGATGCAGATAACTCAAAGACGAGTAACCAGTGCCAAAGTCATCAATCACAATTTTAGCACCGAGCTCACGGCAACGATCGAGAGTCGCTTTAACATCGGTAGGTTGCTTAAGTAGCAAACGCTCAGTAATTTCAATGTGAATGCGCTTGGCAGAGATATTTGATTCAGAGACTATTTCTTTGAATTTTTCAACGAAATTACGCTCTTCGAAATCCGTAGCAGACATATTGATGCTCACGAATAAGTCCTGCAGATCAGGACGCTGTGCATCTAGCCTGCCCAACATGGCACACACCTCTCCCAATGCCCAACGGCTAGCCTCGATGATCAAACCAGAGTCTTCTGCTAATGGTATAAACTCATCAGGTGGGACAAGCCCGCGCTCGGGATGCTGCCAACGCATTAGGGCTTCTACCCCTAAAATACGGCCAGAGCTAATCGAGTAGATAGGTTGGTAGTGTAATAATAACTGCTTGCGGGCGATGGCCACTTTGAATTCATTCGCGAGCTTGATCGACTCCACAACATTGATCTGTTCTGCATATTCGCGTTCAGATTCTTCCGCAGATCGAATGCCTGGCGCATCCATCGACAACGCTTCAGAGCGACGCAATATGTCACGGTAGCGCATCAGGATTACTTGCGAGATTAGCCGCACAATGGGGTTCGCCCCTTTGACACTGCGAGCGAAGTCTTCTTTAGTGATTTCTAGAAGTTTGCAGGGTTCTAGTGCTTGAATTGTGGCGCTACGTGGCTGGTTATCGACGATGGCCATCTCACCGATTATGCTGCCCGGGCCACGAGTCCCCATGTCTAGCAGATTGCCGTCGGATTTTTCGAGCACAATTTTAACGCGCCCCTCTTGGATAAAATAGGCGCAGGCCCCCATTTCTCCTTGGGACATTATTGTGTCACCGGCTTTAAAAATCTTCTCAGCCTTTGGTGTATCCATACGTTAACCTAGTAAACCCATAATGGCAGGAATCGACAATGAAGACGCACCTGCGCGTACAAACAACGCCCATCATAAAGGAAAGAGATAGGGATTGAAACTAGCAGCCCTATTGGAAATAAGCCGTTGAATACGCTTTAAAAGCCGAGATTGTAGTGTCGACATCCTGCTCTGTAATCCCCAGATGTGTCACTAAGCGTAGATGATCAGACGAGCTAATTTTGACTCCCATGCGCAGCACTGTGGTCTGCAGCTTTTTTGTATCCAAATTACTACAATCCACATAAACCATATTGCTGTATACAGGCGCTACTTTGAATCCCAGCGCTTGCAAACCTTGCGCGAGTCGCTCGGCGTTTTGGTGATCCTCGGCTAGACGCTCGACGTTGTTTTCCAGTGCATACAATCCTGCGGCAGCAAGTATTCCTGCCTGGCGCATACCGCCGCCAGTGATTTTGCGCCATCGATGCGCTGTGTGGATAAACTCTTTACTCCCGAGCAATACCGAGCCAACGGGAGCCCCCAAGCCCTTCGAAAGACAGATCGATACGCTATCGAAACCACCCACGACTTGCGCAATTGTCACCCCACTTGCCACTGCAGCATTGAATGCTCTAGCGCCATCCAAATGAATCGCAAGTTTGTGTTGGGCGCAAAACTGTACCGCGGACTTAATGTAATCGATGCTCAGGACTTTGCCCTGCATCGTGTTCTCTAACGCTAATAATCGGGTATTGGCAAAGTGGTGGTCTGCAGGCTTGATCGCGGCCTTCACCATCGCAAGGTCTAACTCCCCAGCCTCATTAAAATCCAAAGGTTGCGGCACTATCGCACCCAGAGCTGCCGCGCCACCGCCTTCATATTTATAAGTATGTGCTTGCTGCCCTACGATATATTCATCGCCGCGCGCGCAATGACTTAGCAGTGCCACGAGATTCGATTGCGTACCGGAGGGCATGAAAAGCCCGCTCTCCATCCCTGTCATTTGCGCTAATACCGCCTCAAGACGATTCACAGTTGGGTCTTCGCCATATACATCATCGCCCACCTTAGCGTTGAGCATGACTTTGCGCATGGCGGACGACGGCTCCGTCACGGTGTCACTGCGCAGATCGATCAAACCATCACTGTTCACTTTTCACTCCTCAGCACGGGCACGAAGGCGCCGCATCGACCCAATCAATACTGGTTGTACTTCTTTGCGCTGCCACGCACTTTGTCGGCAGGGTATTTTTGCGCGTTTTCTTTCATTTTCAATGCCACTGCCGCCATCAGATCAATATTGAGCCTATCGGCAAGACGCACGACATAGACTTGCACATCGGCGAGCTCTTTTGCGACCTCGGCCAAAGTTTCAGCATCTAAATCACGAGACTGCGCTTCACTTAACCATTGAAAGTGTTCCATGAGTTCTGCCACTTCAACACTCAACGCCATCGTTAAATTTTTAGGTGAGTGAAACTGATCCCAATCGCGCTCTTTTGCAAAATTGGCAACATGCTGTCGAATATCCTCTAAGTCTTGCATCTTTTGTGTGACTCCCAAAGCCATTGTTCTTATTACAACATATCGAGCAATTGCTCTAAATTATTTCACTGAAGTTTCATCGTTAATCGCAAATTCGCACAGTAATCTAGCATGATCTTGAAATAAAAAGTGTCAGTTGCCGCCCTTATTGTTAGCATCACCGTTACTGATTGAATTAGCGAAATTAGTACATTATTCTGTTCATCCATTTTCGTAATCGAGGGAGAGTTCTCCGCCGTGTCAAATTATAATAAAACCATCAAATCAGCCTTATTAGGTTTCACCGCAGCAGTTGCCGTACTTCCTATGTTGGGCTTCGCACAGGGTTCAGCCGATATGGAGCCTGTTAATTCACTACCTAACCCATACCAAACAATCGAAGGCTTCGCCAAGATGCCTGCCGGTCGTGAATGGGGTTCTACTAGCTCTGTGGACATCGATCCAGACGGCGTTAGCATCTGGGTTGGCGAGCGCTGTGGCGGAAACGTCGGCGCCTGCGTCACTAGCGGTGTTGATCCAGTCATGAAATTCGATGCCAATGGTAATATGGTCAAGAGCTTTGGTGCCGGCATGGTCATGTGGCCACACGGCATTCACGTTGATTTCGAAGGCAACGTTTGGATTGCCGATGGTCGTGACAACCGTGACCGCGATGGCAGCGTTGTAGGTGGCGGTGAGCTAAAAGGTCACCAAGTCTTGAAATTCAGCCCAGACGGCGAGCTTCTAATGACGATCGGTGAGCCAGGTGGCGCACGTGAGCCTGGTTATTTATTCCAGCCAAATGATGTCTATGTTGCCCCTAATGGCGACATCTTCATCGGCGAAGGTCACTCAAACGGCGAAGGCTCGACTGCCCGCATGTTGAAATTCAACAAAGATGGCGAGTTCATCAAGGCATGGGGCCAGCTCGGCACAGGTCCAGACGACTTCATGCAGCCACACTCACTAGCTATGGACTCCCAGGGTCGTCTATTCATTGCCGACCGCAGCAACAACCGTATCGTAATCTCTGACCAAGACGGTAACCGTCTAGATACTTGGTATCAGTTCAGCCGTAACAGCGGTATCTACATCGATAAAAACGATGTGTTGTATGCAGCTGACTCTGAGTCTGGTTCTGTTAACCCTGACCACGGTCACTGGTTGCGTGGTATTCGTATAGGCAGCGCCGTTACTGGTGAAGTCACAGCATTCATCCCAGATCCACAGCCTGATTGTCGTGGTACTTGTACTGCAGAAGGCGTTGTTGCAGACCGCAATGGTGTGATCTACGGGGCAGAAGTCGGCCCAGTGGGTGGTATCAAGCGTTATGTTAAAAATTAAGCACTTCGGTGTTTAGGAAAAAGGCGCCCTTGTGGCGTCTTTTTTTTTCTTTTGATTTAACAACTAACACTTTAAAACTGTGCTTCCTAGTCCGCCTTAGTAGAAGTAACGCTAGTGTGGACACGCCAAAGGGCGCACATCCTTGTGCAGGCTCGACGTGCGCCATCTCTGGCGCTCGACGGCCCACACTCGCGCTACTTCTACTAAGGCTTGGATCGCGGTAAAGTTAGGGCTTGAATGTGATTAGACCTTATACAGATGTAAGAGATTGGGGATGGATGATTTGACGATTTCAACAATTGCTCGCCCAGCGAAGAAACCTTGGGAGAGCGAGCCTAACCATGCGGATTGGATTGATAGCGAGACCGGTTACAACTGCGTGATCGTGCGCGAAGAGCACGATGCCCTCTGTGGCTTTGTCTGCATCGACAGATCGCACCCCTTCTACGGAAGGCGAGGCGATGGCAAACCAAGCAAACGCACCCCTATTGCTAAGAATGAAAAAGCCGCACAGGAGGCCTTTTTTGACATCGGCGTGCATGGCGGAATCACCTATGGCGAACCCTTTCTCATATTCTCGAACGCCAGTGTCGTGAACATAGCCTCTTGGTGGCTAGGCTTTAACTGCTCCCATATCGGCGACTATGTCCCAAGCTATTTAGAAATGATCGACATCCTCCCGCCCGATGATGAACTGACCGCCGAGGACATCGAAGAGATACGGCAATCCATTTTGCAAGACACCACCCCAGAGTCCGCCTACAAAACCTTTAGCTTTGTAGAAGCCCAATGCCAACTATTAGCCAAACAACTAAAAGCCAACAGCGCCCCATTCTAGGAACTCGCTCAAACTAGCAATCAGCCGTAAAGCAGCCAATAAAAGAGCGTCGAGCGCCAAGGATGGCGCGCGCCGAGCCTGCACAGGGATGTGCGCCCTTTGGCGTCTCTTGGATTGGCTGCTTTACGGCTGATTGCGATCGAAGCGAATGCTCAAATTTAAGGCAAAAAAAAGGGCATCCAACAGGACGCCCTTCTTTATTTTGGTCGGGACAGCAGGATTTGAACCTACGACCCCTACACCCCCAGTGTAGTGCGCTACCAGGCTGCGCTATGCCCCGAATTAAATGATATATGCAGAGTTCTTCTGAAGTGGATCCGAAGTAAATCTAAATATCGATGTCTTGCTGGTATTGCCTGATTAAACAAGCGGCGGCAATTCTACCGCATTTTCACAATAGTTCTATGACTTCTTCGAGATCTTTTATGAGCTCTTTGTAGACCTTGTCATCAACGTTCGTTTTGACCGGCTCTTCTGCCCCGCTCATGCGTTGACGCGCCCCACCAATCGTAAAGCCTTGATCGTAGAGCAACGACTTAATCTGGCGAATCAGAATCACGTCTTGTCTTTGATAATAGCGGCGATTACCGCGACGCTTCACGGGCTTGAGTTGCGGAAACTCCTGTTCCCAATAACGCAGAACGTGGGGTTTGACCGTGCATAGCTCTCCTACTTCCCCAATCGTAAAATACCGTTTGGGAGGAATTGGAGGTAGCTCATCGTTATTGCTTGGTTCCAGCATAACTTTCTACTCTTGCCTTCAACTTTTGACCAGGCCTAAACGTGACCACGCGTCGGGCTTTAATTGGAATCTCTTCGCCAGTCTTAGGGTTACGCCCCGGTCTTTGCTTCTTGTCCCGAAGATCGAAGTTACCAAAACCAGAAATTTTGACCTGCTCGTTCGATTCAAGAGACAAACGGACTTCTTCAAAGAACTGTTCAACCAGCTCCTTGGCCTCTCTTTTATTCAGCCCAAGCTCTTCAAATAAGCGCTCGGCCATTTCCGCTTTGGTAAGTGCCCCATCTGCCATAGTTAATTCCTTAACTTTGCATTAAATTGCGTCTGTAGCTCGTTGACACAACTGTTAATTATTCCATTTATATCTTCGTCGCCTAGAGTGCGCGAAGGATGCTGTAAGGTCAAGCCCAAAGCGATGCTTTTTTTACTTTTTTCGATTGCATCGCCTTGATATACATCGAATATTCTCAGATCAACTAGCGTATCCCCCGCACAGGCACGTACACAGTCCTGAATCTGCTGTGCACTAACCTCTTGCTCAATCACGATTGCCAAGTCGCGGCTAACTTCTGGGAACTTAGAGAGTTCGCATACCTTAGGCACCTTGGATTCAAGCAGGGAATTCATATCTATTTCAAATAGATACACTTTATTGCTCAAGTCGAGCTTGCGTTGCAATGATGGATGCAGGGCTCCGATTAGGCCAACCTGCTTACCATCTAATAACAATGCTGCGCTTTGCCCAGAATGCAACGCTGGATGCGATGCTTTGGCAAAACTGAAGCGCGACGCATTTCGCGTCAAGCCTAAAACAGACTCAATATCTCCTTTAATATCAAAGAAATCCGTCGGTTTTTTAATGTTAGACCACAACTCTTCTTGCAAATTACCGTAGGCCAAACCACTGAGCATAGAAGGCTGTACTAAGCCACCATCACGTTGCAAAAATACTTGCCCAGCCTCAAACAGACGCACACGGTCTTGCTGACGGTTGGCGTTGTACTGAAGAGTGGATATTAGCCCAGGCCAAAGACTCGTTCTCATCACCGACATATCTGCAGAGATAGGATTCTGCAGAGCCGTTGCCTCGACACCTGGATTAACTAACTCCAACAAACCGGGCTCAACAAAACTATAGGTGATAACTTCTTGATAGCCTAGTGACACCAATCGATCTTTCAATCTTGGTAGCTCCGCACGTGTCTCTGTGCGAGTTCCGAGGCTGTTGCGGCTCAGGGACTTAGTCTTAGGAAGATTGTTATACCCGTAGACTCTTGCCACTTCTTCGATTAAGTCGACATCAAGCGCAAAATCAAATCGGTAGGATGGCGCTTTGATACGAATCGCAGTTTCGTCAACAGATACTACTTGTGCCCCTAAACGGCTCAAAATATCCTGTACTTGTGCAACCGGTATCTCCAACCCTAAAAACTTACTCAGCTTGGCAAAGGACAGGCTTATCTCGGGGCTCTCAGGGACATTTCCAAGCGTCTCAACGACTGGGCCTGCGCTACCGCCGGCAATCTCGATCAACAGCGCCGTGGCCCGCTCCATCGCCCTGCTTTGCATATTAAAGTCCACACCACGCTCGTAGCGATGCGAGGCATCTGTGTGCAAGCCATAGCGGCGCGCTCGGCCGGCAACGGCTAATTGCGAGAAGAAGGCACATTCGAGGAAGATATCTTGTGTCTGCTCATTTACGCCAGAGTGCTCACCGCCCATGATTCCGGCAAGCGCCAAGGGACCACTTTGATCGGCAATGACCAAAACATCCGGTGCTAAGCTGATCTCCTTACCATCTAGCAAAGTAAGCTTTTCGTCTTGCTTCGCTAAACGCACATCGATGCCTTGCTGTAGTCGCGCAAGATCAAAAGCGTGCATTGGTTGGCCCAACTCGAGCAATACGTAATTGGTGACATCGACCACTGGGTCGATACTACGAATGCCACTGCGACGCAGGCGCTCGGTCATCCAAAGTGGCGTTTGCGCAGACACATCAACGCCTTTAATCACTCGGCCAAGATAGCGCGGACATTGCTCTGCCGCACTAATTTGTACGGGGAAGCTAGTCTCGTGCGCCGCTGGCACCGCCGCAATTTCAGGTTCATTTGATTGGATCGCGTTTAACGCAGCGATCTCGCGCGCAACGCCAATAATGCCCAGACAGTCACCACGGTTGGGCGTTAGGTCTAGCTCTAAACTTTTATCATTGAGCTGCAAATATTCTCGAACATCGCTGCCAACGGGCGCATCGGCAACTAGCTCCAGCAGTCCATCGGAGCTTTCGGCGAGCCCTAGCTCTTCTGCCGAACACAACATGCCATTAGATTCGACACCGCGCAGCTTGGCTTTACGGATTTTAAAGCTCTTTCCGTCAGCGCCTGTCAGGTTTGCGCCGATCTGCGCATAAGGGACTTTAAGCCCAGCACGCACATTCGGAGCACCACAGACCACCTGCAGCACCGCTTGGCCATCGCTGACTTCGCATACACGTAATTTGTCGGCATCTGGGTGCGCTTCGACTTTTAGGACTTCGGCAACGATAATGCCGGAAAACTCGCTTGCAACGTCATTGACGGCATCGACCTCAAGGCCCGCCATCGTCAGCTGCTCTACCAGCGCGTCTGTGCTTAGGGCTGGATTAACCCATTCACGAATCCACTGTTCGCTGAAAATCATGCTGTATTCTCTACCTGACTGGTATTGACCAATGCAAACCAGGCCATGAAGGCCTGACTTACTAATTAAATTGCTTTAGGAAGCGTAGATCGTTCTCGAAGAACAGGCGCAGGTCATTCACGTTATAGCGCAACATCGCCAAACGCTCGACACCCATACCGAATGCGAAACCTGAGTATTGCTCAGGATCGATGCCCGAACTTATCAATACATTAGGGTGCACCATGCCGCAGCCCATGACTTCTAGCCAACCGGTATGGCTACAAACGCGACAGCCTTTGCCTTCACACATCACACAGGCCATATCGACTTCTGCCGAGGGCTCTGTGAATGGGAAATATGACGGACGGAAACGCACGGCCAAATCTTTCTCGAAAAATGCTTTAAGGAATTCTTCAACTGTGCCGCGAAGATCGGCAAAGCTGACGTCTTTATCGATGAGCAAGCCTTCCACTTGATGAAACATCGGCGTGTGGGTGATATCGGAATCACAACGATACACGCGGCCAGGACAGATCATTCGGTATGGCGGTTTGGACTGCTCCATTACGCGCACCTGCACTGGCGAGGTGTGAGTACGCAGAACCGTGCCCGGATCGATATAAAAAGTATCGTGCATTGCACGAGCGGGATGGTGATCGGGAATATTGAGAGCGCCGAAGTTATGATAATCGTCTTCGATCTCTGGGCCGACGGCAACGCAGTAGCCTGCGGACTCGAAAATGCTTTGAATTCGTTCGATCGTGCGGCTAACGGGATGGATTCCGCCGCCAGATTGTTTGCGGCCAGGCAGCGTAACGTCGACTGCCTCTTTGCTTAACTGTTGATTTAGGGCCTCTTCAATTAAGTCTTTTTTACGTAATTCTAGGGCATCTTGCACCTGGGTTTTAGCCAGATTGATGCGCTCACCAGCTTGCGGGCGCTCCTGCGGGCTTAGTTTACCTAAACCCTTCAGAAGACCAGTAAGACTGCCTTTTTTGCCCAGGTAGTCGACGCGCAATTGCTCCAATGACTTTTCGTCATTGGAGGCTTCAATCGCACGTAATGCCGACTCTACCAAGGAAACAGTGTCTAGCATGTTATGCACTCTTACCTTAGGCAGCCAGGCTCGCTTTCGCCTGATTGACCAATGCAGCAAAAGCCGCTTTGTCATGAACTGCCAAGTCTGCCATTACACGACGATCCACTTGAATATTGGCTTTCTTCAAACCAGCAATCAATTGGCTGTAAGTCATGCCATTAGCACGTGACTGGGCATTGATACGAGTAATCCAAAGACCACGGAATACACGCTTCTTCGCTTTACGGTCACGATAAGCGTATTGACCTGCTTTGATTACAGCTTGTTTAGCAACGCGATACACACGCGAGCGTGCACCATAATAGCCTTTGGCAAGCTTGAGAACTTTCTTGTGACGACGGCGTGCTGTGACGCCTCTTTTAACTCGGGCCATCTGTATATCCTCTTAAAAAAATGATGTTTTAGAAACGCTTACCTAGCATGCGATCGATTAAGACTTTGTCAGAAGGATGAACTAGTGACGTGCCTCTTAATTGACGCTTACGCTTAGTCGTCATTTTGGTGAGGATGTGGCTTTTGTTGGCGCTTTTACGCTTCCAACCACCAGCAGTGAGTTTGAACCGCTTAGCGGCACCGCGATGGGTCTTGATCTTGTTGCTCATTGTATACTCCGCATTTGTCGTCTCTTACAATCCAATTCATAAGAAACAGTCGAAGGTTAATTTATGAAACTGTAGTTACAAAAAATCCACTGCATGTGTGCCTTGGTATAGCAGTACACCGTGAACGGTGCGCCGGCAACGTACAATGGACTTTAAACTACGGCTTCTTCTTTTTGACAGGCGACAGAACCATTACGATTTGTCGGCCTTCCATCTTGGGTTCTTGTTCCACTGTGCCGTACTCCTCGAGATCCTTCCCGATTCGACGTACTAGCTCCAGCCCAAGATGTTGATGGGCAAGTTCACGACCGCGGAATCGTAATGACACCTTGGCCTTGTCCCCATCGTTAAGAAAACGCATCAGGTTGCGTAGTTTTACCTGATAGTCTCCTTCCTCCGTCCCTGGTCTAAACTTAATCTCTTTAACAGTCGTTTTGCGCTGTTTTTTCTTGTTGGCCACTTTTTGCTTTTTCAAGTCAAAAATATGCTTGCCAAAATCCATTATTTTACAAACGGGAGGCTCAGCCTCAGGTGCAATCAACACAAGGTCTAATTTGACCTCTGCTGCCGCAGCTCTCGCTTCATCTATCGAAACGATGCCACCTTGATCCCCATTGGCTAACACCAAGCGAACTTCGCTGGCGTCTATATGCTCGTTAATGACGGGCTTCTTAGAACTACTCCTCATAGGCGCTTGTATATTCTCTCCGAACTCTATTAATGGTTTGGCTTATGCCACCCAAGTTTTACAAATGAACTATCTATATCGCCATAGTATGGCTTAATTTGCTTCAGTTCGCCCTAAACGAGCGACTGCTGCTGATAAATGCTCTACGAAAGCGTCGACTGGCATGCTTCCGAGATCGACACCTTCACGAGTTCGAACAGAAACACTGCCTGTTTCGACTTCGCGATCGCCCGCCACTAGCATGAACGGCGTCTTCGCGATTGTGTGCTCGCGGATTTTAAAGCCAACCTTCTCGTTTCTCAAGTCCGCTGATGCTCTAAAGCCTTTATTTGCCAAGGTTTTTTGCACTGATTCGCAATATTCGGCCTGTTTGTCGGTAATATTCATGATTACGACTTGCTCTGGTGCCAACCAAACGGGCATCGCGCCGGCATAATGCTCGATCAAAACACCGATAAAGCGCTCGAACGATCCAAGAATAGCACGATGCAACATTACAGGCGTTTGGCGTGAGCCATCTTCAGCCACATATTGTGCACCAAGTCGCTCAGGCATTGAGAAATCGACCTGAATCGTTCCGCACTGTTGAATTCGACCCATGCAGTCTTTCAATGAAAATTCGATCTTAGGGCCGTAGAACGCACCCTCGCCTGGAAGTAGCTCCCAAGGCAAACCACTACTATTTAATGCCTGCTTCAATGCGAGCTCAGACTTATCCCACAACTCGTCACTGCCAACGCGCATTTCTGGGCGTGTAGACAGACGGAGGATGATGTCGTCGAAACCGAAGTCTTTGTACACGCCAAAGAGCAATTCCATGAAGATGGCTACTTCGTCTTGAATGCTACTTTCCGGACAGAAGATGTGACCATCGTCCTGAGTAAAGCTGCGAACGCGCATCAAACCATGCATGCTGCCTGATGGCTCATAACGGTGACAAGAGCCGAACTCAGCCAAACGCAAAGGCAAATCACGATAACTTCTTAAGCCTTGATTAAAGACCTGTACGTGACATGGGCAGTTCATGGGCTTAATGGCATAAAGACGGCTATCGGATTCAACGCTGAACATTTGCTCTGCAAACTTGTCTGCGTGACCTGAGCGCTCCCACAAGGAATAATCGACCAATTGTGGTGTGCGAATCTCTTGGTAGCCGTTTTCTTGCTGTAATTTCTGCATATAGTGTTGAATCACTTGATAGACAGCCCAGCCTTTCGGGTGCCAAAACACCATGCCTGGCGCTTCTTCTTGGAAGTGAAACAATGACAACTTCTTGCCAATTTTGCGGTGATCGCGCTTTTCAGCCTCTTCAAGACGCTGTAAGTATTGCTCTAGGTCTTTCTTGTCGCCCCAAGCGGTGCCATGCACACGCTGTAGCATTTCATTACTCGCATCACCACGCCAATAGGCACCGGCAACGCTTGTTAGTTTGAATGCTTTAAACTTACCCGTCTCAGGCACATGCGGACCACGACAAAGGTCGATGAACTCGCCTTGACGGTAGAACGACAGAGCCTCGTCTCCGGGAATACTCTTAATGATGTCGACCTTATACTTCTCGCCCATGCCTTCGAACATTGCAATGGCATCATCACGAGACATCACTGAACGCTCTACTGGTAGGTTTTCAGAGACGATTTCGCGCATTTTCGCTTCGATCTTTTCGAGATCTTCAGGCGTAAATGGACGCTCATAGGCAAAGTCATAGAAGAAACCGTCTTCTACCACTGGGCCCACTGTGACTTGCGCCTCAGGAAATAGGCGCTGCACCGCTTGTGCCATCAAATGCGCACAGGAGTGACGAAGCACTTCTAGGCCATCGGTATCGCGTGCGGTAATGATTGCCAATTCACAGTCGTTTTCAACAACATAAGAGGTATCGACTAATTCACCGTCAACACGCCCTGCCAATGCAGCGCGCGCTAAGCCTGCACCGATAGACGCTGCAATATCTGCAACACTAACCGCGCCTTCATAGTCACGTGAACTTCCGTCTGGCAATACAACTGTGGGCATAACATTCCTAATCGCAATAACAATAGGAGTCAGGGACCTTTGTTCCTGACTCCAGATGGGGCTGATTATAGGTTTTCAGTGGGGCCAATTCTGGTAGGCACGACCAGATTCGAACTGGTGACCTCTACCATGTCAAGGTAGCGCTCTAACCAACTGAGCTACGCGCCTAGAAAGGGCTTCCACAAAAGAGGTGCGATTATAGGGGCATGTATTTAAAACTACAATACAATCACACTGTTGCCGCCACAAAATAAGAGAGTTTCGTAAAATTTTTACTAATTATCGCCCTATCAAGCTTTAAGAAGAGCATCTTTGAGAACACTCAACCTGTCGCGCGCCGCAGCAGCCTCTTCAAAATCTAAATTACGGGCGAGCTCATACATGCGTGTTTCGAGCTTGGCGATCTCTTTAGTCAAGGTCTTAGCATCCATTTTCGCAACATCTTGCTCATCGGCCCCGCGCTTATCCCCTGCCTTCGTGCGTTTATTACTCTTCGCTTCGCTAGCGGCACCATAAGCCCCTTCCATCACATCGGCAATCCGCTTACTAACCCCCATCGGAGTGATATTGTTCAGCTTATTGTGCTCGATCTGAACTTGTCGACGTTTTTCCGACTCGGCAATCGCTCGCTCCATAGACCCTGTAATCCTATCGGCATAAAGAATGGCACGCCCTTTTAAATTACGAGCGGCACGGCCAATGGTTTGGATCAACGAGCGTTCGGAACGCAAGAAACCCTCTTTGTCTGCGTCTAATATCGCTACGAGCGATACCTCTGGAATATCCAAGCCCTCTCTTAATAAGTTGATACCCACCAAAACATCGAAATTGCCTAAGCGTAAATCACGAATAATCTCAGAGCGCTCTACCGTATCGATATCCGAATGCAGATAACGCACCCGCACATCGTGCTCTCCCAGATAATCCGTTAAGTCCTCTGCCATACGCTTTGTCAGCACGGTCACTAACACGCGCTCTTGCCGCGCCGTCACTTCACGAATCTGGGACAAAAGATCGTCGACTTGCGAGCTTGCAGGCCGTATTTCTAGCTCGGGATCGAGCAAACCGGTGGGCCGGACGACTTGTCGAACCAATTGCCCAGCATGAGCATCTTCGTAGGGGCCAGGGGTTGCAGAGACGTAGATGATTTGTGGGGTAAGTTGCTCCCACTCTTCAAAACGTAGCGGTCTATTATCGAGCGCGGAGGGCAAGCGAAACCCATACTGCACCAGTGTCTCTTTGCGTGAGCGATCGCCCTTATACATCGCCCCTAATTGAGGGATAGAGACGTGCGACTCATCGGCGATCACCAAAGCATTCTTAGGAAGATAATCATACAAGGTGGGTGGCGGCTGCCCTGCTCCACGCCCAGAGAGATAGCGCGAGTAATTCTCAATACCAGTGCAGTAGCCTAATTCGGCGATCATCTCTAAGTCGAATTTGGTTCGCTGTGATAAGCGCTGCGCCTCCACCAACTGATGATTTTCCTCCAGTTGTTTCAGGCGCTCATTGAGCTCCAATTTTATTTGATCCATGGCGTCAACCATCGTCTGCCTTGGCGTCACATAATGGGATTTAGGAAAAACTGTGAGCCTAGGCACTTTTTTAATCAATGCGCCAGTCAGTGGGTCGAAGTACGACAAGGACTCGATTTCATCATCGAACAACTCGATGCGAATCGCGTGTTTATCAGACTCGGCAGGATAGATGTCAATGACATCACCACGCACCCGATAGGTCGCACGCTGCAATTCCATGTCATTGCGCGTGTACTGCAGCTCCGCCAATCGGCGCAATATGCTGCGTTGATCGACCTTATCGCCACGATCCAAATGCAGCACCATCTGCAAATAAGACTTTGGGTCGCCTAGACCATAAATAGCCGATACCGTCGCCACGACAATGACATCTTGGCGTTCAAGCAAGGCTTTGGTCGCCGACAAACGCATTTGCTCGATATGCTCATTGACCGACGAATCTTTTTCTATAAACAAGTCTGAGGATGGCACATAAGCTTCAGGCTGATAGTAGTCATAGTAAGAGACGAAATATTCTACGGCGTTGTCCGGGAAAAACTCCTTAAACTCGCCATACAGTTGCGCCGCCAGGGTCTTATTCGGCGCCATGACCAACGCTGGCCTTTGAGTGCGTTCGATGACATTGGCAATCGTGAAGGTCTTGCCCGAGCCAGTCACGCCCAATAGCGTCTGCGCCGCCAAGCCACTATCAAGACCATCGATTAGTGATTCGATCGCATTAGGCTGATCACCTGCTGGCTTGAAGCGGGAGTGAATCTTGAAAGGAGTATCCATGAACTGCAATTCCGCATTGGCGTGAGTAGAAATTTCAGCCGAATATTATAGCAGGATTAGAAAGTGACTGACTCAAGTCGATAAGGGGTTGACCACCGTAAGCTTTGTGATTAGTATACGCACGCTTTGAAGACATCCACATATCTTCGATTCACTGCCCAATAGCTCAATGGTAGAGTAGGTGACTGTTAATCACTTGGTTCCTGGTTCGAGCCCAGGTTGGGCAGCCAAATTTCTGGCTCGCAAACCCCTCTTCTTTGCACTCAAAATCTGTTAATACCCCATTAAGCCAATACACACTATGCTGTACTGGCTTGTCGCTGCTATTGCGGGTCAAATCTTTGCAAGACTTATCCACTGCCGCGCAATCAGGTATAGTACGCCAACACTAATCATCCTCCACAGGAGAAAATAAACGCATGCGCACACTACTACTCGCCCTCGTCTTTAGCCTTAGCAGCCTCTCATTCGCCGCTGACAACGCTAACCCTATTGTCGTCATGGAAACAAATAAGGGCACTGTGAAAATCGAACTATGGGCCGACAAAGCCCCTATTACCGTGGCGAATTTCCTGCGTTATGTTGACAGCAATTTTTATGATGGTTTGATCTTTCACCGCGTCATCCCAGGATTTATGGCACAAGGTGGCGGCTTCACACCCGACATGATGCAAAAACCAACTTTAGAGCAGATCAAAAACGAAGCAACTGCAGAGTTGAAAAACGATCGCGGCACACTCGCGATGGCCCGTACGCAAGTCGTGGACAGCGCCACTAGCCAATTCTTCATCAACTTAGTCAACAACGACTTTCTTAACCACACGAATGAAACACCTCGCGGCTTCGGTTATGCCGTATTTGGTGAAGTGGTCGAAGGAATGGATGTGGTAGATGATATTGCCGACGTGCCAACTGGCAATCGCGGCATGCATCAAGATGTGCCAAATGATGATGTTGTCATTATCTCGATGACACGCGAGTAATCATGCAGCCCTGCTACATCATTGCGGTGTTGCAGGGCTATTTATACAGAGTCGTCACTTTGCCATCGGCATCAAGTTTTTCTATCTTGTCCTCAGTGGCACTGACTTCATAATGCCACAGCGGGTCAGTCGCCCCTTCTTTGGGCTCAAAACCATCTACAGCGGCCATTAGAATTTCACGAATCTGATTCAAATCTAAGCGTTTACAAGCCACCTGCAAACGACCAATCAGCGCCTCCAGCTCAGGCAAACTAAGCGCTTCTTCCTCTGCACGCATAATCTTCGGATGCTCAGTACCTGTCACTGACTCTCCTATCAATAATTCCTCATAGAGCTTTTCACCTGCACGCAGCCCTGTGTACTCGATTGCGATATCGCCTTTGTAGGAGTTTTCATCTTTAACGTCATAGCCCATGAGGTGGACCATTTTCTTGGCCAGATCGACAATCTTGATAGGCTCGTTCATATCGAGCACAAAGACATCTCCACCGGTGGCCATCGAACCGGCCTGAATCACTAGCTGCGCTGCTTCTTGCACAGTCATAAAATAGCGAGTGACCTCTGGATGAGTGACCGTTACCGGCCCCCCTAGACTTATCTGCCGCCTAAACAAAGGCACAACCGAACCGGAGGAGCCAAGCACATTACCGAAGCGCACCATACTGAAACAGGTTTTGCTCTTGTTGTAAGCCATTGCTTGCAAGACTTGCTCAGCGAAACGCTTGGTTGCCCCCATGAAATTGGTAGGCCGAACTGCTTTATCTGTGGAAATCAAAACGAAATGGGTCACGCCAGTTTTCTCAGCCGCTTGCGCTGAGGTTAAGGTGCCAAAAATATTATTTTGCACGCCCTCGATGATATTGCTCTCTACCATCGGTACCTGTTTATAGGCGGCCACGTGATAAACCGTATTGACCGCAAAGCGTCGCATCGCGTGCTCCATCAGCTGCGGATTTCCGACATTGCCTAGCAGCGCGATAAGTTCAATGTGTTCTCCGCCTTCGATGCTAGCCTTTGTCTCTAGCAATTCATTCTCGACGGTATAAAGGCCATATTCGAAACTATCCAGTAATACTAGACGCGAGGGTTTTAATAAAAGAATTTGCCGACAAAGCTCCGAGCCAATAGAACCCGCAGCGCCAGTAACCATGACCGAGCGACCAGTAATACAGGCCCCAAGCAGCTTAGGGTTAGGCGGCACGATGTCGCGGCCCAACAAATCTTCAATATCAATATCACGTATTTCATCAACCCCCACCTTGCCCGATACCATATCGAAAAGATCAGGTACTGTTTTAACGTGCACAGGCAAATGCTCAAGGCGATTGAGGATCTCTTTACGTTCAACATGAGTTGCAGAGGGGATGGCGAGAAGTATTTGTCGAACAGAAAAGTTCTCTACCAAATCTAATAATGCACCAGGGCTATATACACGGATGCCGTGCACCGTACTGCCAATAAGGCTGCGACTGTCATCGACGAAGGCCACTGGCAGGTATTGATCGCCATTTTGTAACGCAGCCACCAATTGCATGCCCGAACTACCGGCTCCGTAAATTATCACAGGCTCCTTAGGGCGAAAATTTTGAATCAGGTTCTGTAATGCCACCTTGGCGACAAATCGACTCCCCCCTACAAATAGCAGGGAAATCATCCAATAGATTGGGAAAATGGCATTGTCATAGCTTGCTGAAGGCAAAAAGAAATAAGAGGTGGCAACTAAAAGGCCGGTCGAGATTGTCACGCCCTGCAGAACGATGAAACCGGATTGCAAACCCATATACAAAAGGATGGCCCGATACAAGCCGATACGCAGGAAGACGATGACGCTGGCGATATTGGCCAACGCGAAATAGAAGGTCACCCCTTCATTGACTGCAAAAAACTCCATACCCAGTAACGCAAACGATAGCCATAGCGCTAGACCGAGCATCACGCAGTCGGCCAACATCATTAGCATCTGTTTAACAGTTCGCGACAGCGGTACTGTATACAAGTTCATACACTATCCTCAAAGGCGAGGCCGCGGGACATTAGCGCAATTTTGCATGCACCCATATCGTCAATCGGCCTTCTGTTTCTTTGCCTGCTCCGCAAAGAATGGCTAACACCGTCAAAGGTACAACGGCAAGCAATGTAAAATATACCCCATATTCGGGGTGTTTACCTGCGTAAAAAGCCAAAGGCAGCAAGTAGATAACATTTATTAGTAACACAGCTATTGAGACAATTTTGTGACCATTCGGGCAATTTGCCATATGTTGATAGGCATGCTGCCTGTGAGCATGCGCCCAAGGCTGCCCCGCTAACACTCTTCTTAACAATGTGGTACTTGCATCCACTACAAATACTGCCAATAGAATGAACCAACTCCAGAGGCTCATCGTTGCGTGAATATGGGCAAGCAAGGCGACTAGGCCTAGGCTCATGCCCGCGAATCCGCTACCTACATCCCCCATGAAAATCCGTGCCTGAGGCCAGTTCCAAACTGTAAACGCGACGCTGCCTGCAAATATAAACAAACACAGCAGCGCTAGTGGATAATCGGCATTACTCGCCAATAGTGCGGCGGCCACCAAACTGACAAAGCCGGTTTGAGTGCCTGCCAGCCCGTCGATTCCATCCATAAAATTGTAAAGATTGGTCAGCCACAAAAGACAAAGCGGTGCTAGAACAACTCCCAGCAGCAGCCCATCCAATGCAACACCCCCGAATGTCAATTCAGGCAACGGCCCTAAAAATAGCAAGGCCAACACCACAGAGGATGCCTGAATTAGCAGACGCAAGCGGTGATGAAGATCACTTCGATCGTCGATAAAGCCTGCCACGGCAACAGGCAGGCTCATACTCAGGGCAAGTAACTCAAAAAAACCCAAGCCCCCTTGCAAAGCTAATAATGCGATACCGAGCAAATAGGCAAAGACGATTGCCACACCTCCCCCGACCGGAGTGATGACGGTGTGTGAACTACGCGCGGTGGGAATGGCAACCAACTGCGCCCTGTGTGCAAAATTAAGCATTGCGGCCATGAGCAGCAAGGATAATAGAAATACAGGAATAATCAGAAACGCAGCGAGCATAGTGAACCTTAACAACACACGAATTTGTAAAACGGGGCGCTGAGAGCGCCCCATTCTACTACAGACAAAGTCTGTTTATTCTTTTGTGACGATTAGAATCTTGTCACGATTGCGGGCAATGGTAGCAGGACCAATTCCGCGTACCTGCTCCAAGTCATCAACGCTCTTGAACTCACCAAACTCCTCGCGGTGAGCAACGATATCTTCCGCCTTGGACATCCCCACACCGTCCAAAGCAAGCGCTAGCGTAGCGGCATCGGCCGAATTGATATCCACTTGCGACTTTGCAGCAAGCATCTGCGTGACTTCATCATCCTCTTGCGCCAACACTGGCACATTGAACGCGATCAAACTTGAAAAAATAATAGCAACACAACAGAAAATCCTTTTCATGATTGTTTCCTTTCATAGTCTTTGGGATTGTCGATTCATGCAGCCACGGGGGCTACATTAATGAATCTAGCAAAGATCACCAAAATCGCCATGAATTTTCTGGAAAATAGTGTTGAGTTTCTCTCTTGGGTTAGCATCTTTAGTAATTGGTCGCCCGATGACCAAGTAATGACTGCCCGCTTGCAACGCGGCCGATGGTGTCACAATGCGCTTTTGATCATCTGCAGAATCCCCTTCTGGACGAATACCTGGGGTGACCAAAACAAAGTCGCTGCCCAGATTTTCACTGAGTGCCGACACCTCTTGTGCCGAACATACGACTCCATCCATACCACTACGCTTTGCCAAAGCGGCAAGACGCTGTACTTGCTCTTGCGGTGATGCCTGCAGACCAATCTCGGCAAGGTCTTGTGCGGACATGCTGGTTAGCACTGTCACTGCGATCAACAATGGTTGGTGTTTGGCACTGCGCACCGCCTCTGCGGCTGCCTGCATCATTTCACTGCCTCCACTGGCATGAACATTCACCATCCACACACCTAGCTCAGCAGCTGCTAACACGGCTTTAGCGACCGTATTAGGAATGTCATGATATTTCATATCTAAGAAGACATCGAAACCTAAGGCGATGACTTCTTCTACAAAGCTAGGGCCACTACGTGTAAAAAGCTCTTTACCAATTTTGACTCGGCACTGCGCTGGGTCAAGTTGGGCCAATAACAAGCGTGCTTGGGCGGCATCTGGATAATCCAGTGCCACAATGATCCTCTTGGTATCAAATGAGCTTTTTGGCATAAAACGCTACTCCTAGGAAAAATGAATCAAGATATTGCGGTGCTATTATCACTAAGCTTATCTGCTCTCTCATTGGCTAAGCTCTTCTCTAATTTACTTACCTGACTGCGCAGGCGTTTTATCTCTAGCTTGGCCCGCAAGTTGCGTACTAAGCCTGCCCCTAGTAACAACCCTAATACTCCACCTAAAGCAAACGCCGCGATTATCCAAACAGCCAAAGCTTGGGGGGCAAGTGTGACAATCCCAAAGGAGAGCGCAACCGGTTGTGTGTTAGAAAAAGAGAACACAATGCTTGCGACAAATATGATGAATATAAAACACCAGACAATAATGCGCGCCAGCTTATTCATGAGACCGCCCTCTTAAGATGTATGAGCAATAAAAGTAGCAATAGATTATACGCAGTCCGAAACAAAAAAACGGCGATACCCTCGCGGGTTCGCCGTTTTTTTTACCAAAATAATCTTTTCTACAAAGATTAGCTTGGATGTGTTTCCAGACTGAGGTTGACGCGATCACGTAGCTCCTTACCAGGCTTGAAATGAGGAACATATTTTCCACTGAGAGCCACCGGAGTGCCTGTCTTGGGATTACGCCCTATGCGTGGCACTCGGTAGTGTAGTGAAAAACTACCGAAGCCCCGTATTTCAATACGACCACCTTCGGACAATACCTGAGACATATATTCAATAATTGCCTTCACTGACAACTCCACATCCTTCGATGAGAGTTGACTTTGTTTTCCTGCAATTCGATCAATAAGTTCAGACTTAGTCATGGCCTATTCCTTGTAAATTACGCCGCGATCTGTAGACAACACTGCTATCAGTCACACTGTGCAAGAGATTACTTCTTGTCCATCTCTGCTTTAATCAGGTCACCAATCGTTGTTGGTGTCGCCGCACTTGGCTCCTGGTTTTTGTGATCTTGAATCGCAGACTTCTCATCATCAATTTCAATCGCTTTGATAGAGAGGCCAAGCACTCTGCTCTTACGATCAACACTAACGACTTTAACTGTAACTTCATCGCCTTCTTTCAGCGCGTTACGAGCATCTTCGACCTTGTCACGGCTAATTTCTGAAGCGCGTAGCATGCCTTCAACGCCGTCTTTCAACGTGATCATTGCAGATTTCGCTTCAACAGAGGCTACTACGCCGTTCACGATGCTGCCTTTCTCGAACTCACCAACGTAGCTGACGAATGGGTCATCAGACAACTGCTTGATACCAAGAGAGATACGCTCACGCTCGGAGTCGATAGACAGAATAACTGTTTCGATCTCGTCGCCTTTCTTGTATTCACGTACCGCTTCTTCGCCTGGCTCGTCCCAAGAAATATCGGACAAGTGCACAAGACCATCGATGTTGCCTTCAAGACCGATGAAGATACCGAAGTCAGTGATAGACTTGATGCTGCCGCTGATCTTGTCGCCTTTCTTGAATGCTTCTGCAAAACGATCCCATGGATTCTGGTAGCACTGCTTGATGCCCAAAGAGATACGACGACGTTCTTCGTCGATATCTAGGATCATCACGTCTACAACATCACCCAGTTGTACCACTTTAGATGGGTGAACGTTTTTGTTTGTCCAATCCATTTCAGAAACGTGTACCAAACCTTCAACGCCTTGCTCCAACTCTGCGAAACAACCGTAGTCAGTCAGATTAGTCACAGTCGCTTTCACGATAGACTTCTCTGGGTAACGCGCCTTGATTGCCACCCATGGATCTTCGCCCAATTGCTTGAGGCCTAGAGATACACGGTTACGCTCGCGGTCATACTTAAGGATTTTAACTTGAATCTCATCGCCAACATTGACGATTTCGCTTGGGTGCTTGATGCGCTTCCAAGACATATCAGTGATATGCAACAGGCCATCTACGCCGCCCAAGTCAACGAAAGCACCGTAGTCAGTAAGGTTCTTAACAACACCTTTAACAGACATGCCTTCTTGCAACTGTGCTAGCAACTCATCACGCTCTTCAGTGCTAACTGCTTCAAGCACTGCACGACGAGATACAACAACGTTGTTGCGCTTCTGATCGAGTTTGATCAGTTTAAATTCTAGTTCCTGGCCTTCAAGGTGCGTTGTGTCACGGATCGGACGAACGTCAACCAAAGAGCCTGGCAAGAACGCACGGATGTTGTTTAGATCTACTGTAAAGCCGCCTTTGACCTTACCGTTGATAACACCCATAACGACTTCATTTTTCTCAAATGCTGCTTCCAGATCCATCCACGACTCGGCACGTTTTGCCTTCTCGCGTGACAGACGAGTCTCACCGAAACCGTCTTCAACAGTTTCAAGTGCCACTTTCACTGAATCGCCAACTACCAATGCGAAAGAACCATCTTCCTCTAGGAATTGGTTACGTGGAATAACACCTTCGGACTTCAATCCGGCGTGGACTGTTACCCAGTCCGAGTCGATTGCGATTACAACACCGGTGACGATTGCACCTGGAGTCATATCGATATCGTTTAAACTTTGTTCAAATAATTCAGCGAAACTTTCACTCATCTTAAGTCCTGTAAATTCAACATTAACCGCGCTCCAGCACGCACGGGTCTATTACTAAAAACGCCGTCTCCGATCTAGGCTGGTAAACTCGGAAACAGCGCATTTAAAACGATTGATCAATTACTAGCGATATCTATTTTCTCACGAACGAGATCGAGCACTTTTTCCACAACTTGCTCGATGCTCATTGCAGTGGTATCGACCACTATCGCATCTTCTGCAGGTTTCAATGGCGAGACTGCGCGTTGACTATCACGCTCATCTCGGGCTTGGATATCTAGAAAAAGGGCGGAGAGATTAACATCATTCCCCTTAGCAATCAACTGCTTATAACGTCTATTTGCACGCTCCTGAGCGCTTGCAGTAAGAAATACTTTAATTGCCGCATCGGGGAACACCACTGTCCCCATGTCTCGCCCATCGGCCACAAGACCCGGAGATTGACGGAATTGCAGTTGCCGGTCAAGCAAAGCGGCTCTTACCATTGGGTTTACAGCCACTTCCGAGGCCAAAGCGCCTGCATCCTCATGCCGAATAGCCCCAGAGACCTCTTCGTCTCCTAACCACACAGAGCCATCCTCAATGCCAAAGCGTATTGCCAAGTGATCAACTAGCGCCAAAAGCGCTGCCTCATCGCTTGTGCTGACGCCTGCACGCTGTGCGGCGACCCCTAAAATTCGGTACAAAGCGCCGCTATCAAGGTAGTGCCACCCCAATGTCGCTGCGACTTTCGCGCTAATTGTCCCTTTCCCAGAGCCCCCTGGGCCATCAATTGTCAAAACCGGAACGACAGTTTCTGCCTTTGCGCTTAGATTCTTGGAGAAATGATTCTCAATGAAGTGATTTCGTGCCGATTTCGCATTTTCAAAGGCCGACTCCAAGACCTGTGCATCCTTGGCAAGCAATGCTTGTCGCATCCTGGATAATTCCTGCATATAGGCATCTAGCACTTCGACGGTTGCCTCACCATTTGCTAGGAAAATATCGCGCCACATCACAGGATCACTGCCCGCAATACGAGTAAAACCGGCAAAACCTCCCGCTGCAAAGCGGAAAATATCATCGATTTTATTCTGCGCATTTAAGGTATTTACCAAGGAAAAAGCGAGCAAATGGGGCAAATGACTAGTGGCTGCTAGAACTGCGTCATGGTCGGCTACACTCATTTCACTGACTTGTGCGCCTAGCCCTTCCCATAACTTCGTCACTACGTGCACAGCATCGGGCGCAGTCTCAGGTACCGGCGTAATGATAACGCGTCGATGTTGATAGAGGTCGATAGTGGAGGCGTCATAGCCACTGCGCTCAGACCCCGCAATTGGGTGCCCCAACACAAAATTCCTAGGAATATGCCCCCATACGGCGCGCAGATCTGCTAATACACTGCCTTTAACACTTGCCGCATCGGTGATGATCGTTTCATCCCTCACCACCTCTTTTAATATTTGCAGCAGTGCACGCATACTCAGCGTAGGAACTGCGAGCAAGATTAAGTCAGCCTTTGGGGCAATCTCGTGTAATTGCGTGGACCATTGATCTATCACACCTTCGCTTTGGGCCTTGCGCAGCGGCACAGCATCGCGGCCGCATGCCATTATCTGGCCAACAAAGCCATTTGCTCGCAAGCCTCGAGCGACGGAGCCTCCGATGAGGCCCAGGCCTACAATGAGAATGCTCTTTTGTGCTAACGCCATCATGCTGGCACCTGCGCCATTGGGTAAGAACCTAATTGCTTAATTTTAACGGTTCGCTCCTTAAGTTGTTCGAGCACTTGCTGGACGCTACGATCTTGCACATGCCCCTCAAAATCGATGAAAAACACATAGGCCCAAACACTATCGGGCGCAGGGCGTGTCTCAATTTTTGTCAAACTGACTTGGTAGGTATTAAAGGGTTCAAGTATGCGAAACAGTGCCCCAGGCTTATTCGCGGTATAAACCAAAATCGAGCTTTTATCATGCCCTGTAGGTGCAACCGTTTCATTGGCTAATACCAAAAACCGAGTGCAATTACTTTGTTGGTCTTGAATTGCCTTATAACGCAACTCTAGACCATATAACTGCGCCGCGCGCTCTCCAGCAATGGCCGCAGTATGAGGGTCTTCTGCCGCCAATCGTGCCGCCTCAGCGTTACTGGATACTTCCTCAATTGGCGTATTGGGGCAATGCTCAGATAACCAGCGACGACATTGTGCTAGGGATTGCCGGTGTGACACGATCCGGGTGATGTGCTCAAGATTACTGCCTGCTTGCAGCATGAAGTTTTGCGCAATAGGAATGACGACCTCGGCTACGATCTGCGCAGAGGTATCGATGAGACAATCTTGGGTATTGTTGACCGCCCCCTCTGTAGAGTTCTCTACAGGAACAACGCCATAACGCGCCGCACCTGACTCCACCTGCAAGAAGACATCATTGATCGTGCTTAGGCTATGTTTGTCAACATCTGCGCCAAAGTGTTGGTCGACAGCTGCGTGGGTGAAGGTCCCTAAAGGCCCTAAAAACGCGACACTGGCGTTTTCAGGGGGTTCGTTTTGCACAGAATCAGACAAAAGCATTTTCTCGACAAAAATGACTAAGGCAAGGGATCAGTCTATGCCTTATTCGTTAGAGGAATCTTGCGCTGTGTCATTTGAATCCGCAGCTTGCTCTACTGCCTCGGACTCATCTTCAGGCAAATCAGTCTCTTCGGGTTCGTCAACGCGCTCCAAACCGACTAATTTTTCATCGGCTTTAAGCTTGATGAGCCTTACCCCTTGGGTATTACGGCTAAGAATTGATACCTCATCGACACGAGTACGCACCAAGGTGCCGCGATCTGAGATCAACATAATTTCATCGCCATCGGCCACTTGCGTCGCACCGACAAGACTGCCGTTTCGCTCACTCGCCTGCATCCCGATTACACCCTGTCCGCCACGGCCGTAAGTAGGGAAGTCTTCGGTTGCCGTACGCTTACCGTAGCCATTCTCACTCACTGTTAGAACTTGTTTGCCCTCTTCAGGAATGATCAAGGAAATCATTTCATGGCCTTCGGCCAAACGAATACCGCGCACGCCTCGTGCCGTTCGGCCCATCTGACGCACATCACTCTCTTTAAAGCGAATAGTCTTGCCACTACTGCTAAACAACATGATTTCACGCTCACCGTTGGTCAGCGCGGTGCCGATCAAACGATCGCCTTCGTCCAGTTCAATGGCTCGCAAGCCGACGCTGCGTTGGCGAGAGAAGTTGGTCAATGGCGTTTTCTTCACAGTCCCCATCGAGGTGGCCATGAAGATGAAGTAGCCTTCGGTGTACTCTCTAATCGGCAGCATACTTGTGATGTGCTCACCGTCTTCTAAAGGCAGGATATTGACGATTGGCTTGCCACGCGAGGTGCGACTTGCCAATGGAATATTGAACACGCGCAGCCAATAGACCTTCCCAGTGCTGGTGAAACACAGCAAGGTATCGTGGCTACTAGAAATCAATAGATGCTCGACAACATCTTCATCTTTTACCGAAGCGGCGGCTTTACCCATGCCGCCACGACGCTGTGCTTGATAGTCCGCAAGCGGCTGAGACTTGGCATAGCCGCTGCGCGAAATCGTCACAACGCGGTCTTCTTCAGTAATCAAGTCTTCCATAGAAAGATCGAGCTGTGAGGTGGTGATCTCTGTACGACGGTCATCGCCATAATTTTCACGCACGGCGGCTAACTCTTCACGAACTACTGAGAATAGGCGTTCATCACTAGCCAATATGTCGAGATAGTCGCTTATTTGACGCAGAAGCTCTTGGTAATCATTGATGAGTTTTTCTTGCTCAAGACCTGTAAGGCGGTGCAAACGCAAATCCAAAATTGCTTGCGCTTGTACCGGTGTTAGGTAGTACTCATCACCGCGCATGCCATATTCTTCAGGCAAGTCTTCTGGACGACAAGCATCAGCACCCGCATCACCTAGCAGCTGTAATACGCTACTGGACTGCCAGGAGCGTGCTAGTAATTTCTCTTTAGCGTCAGCACTAGTTGGCGACTCTTTAATCAAAGCAATTACGGCATCGATATCTGCCAAAGCGACAGCCAAGCCTTCTAAAATATGGCCTTTTTCACGTGCCTTACGCAGCAAATAAACGGTTCTACGTGTGACCACCTCACGGCGATGACGAATAAAGCATTCGATAATTTCTTTTAAATTCAATAGCTTTGGCTGACCATCGACCAAAGCCACCATATTGATACCAAACACTGACTGCATTTGTGTTTGGGCATAGAGGTTATTGAGAACAACCTCTCCTACCTCACCGCGTCGCAGCTCGATCACGATCCGCATACCGTCTTTGTCAGACTCATCGCGCAGCTCAGTAATCCCTTCTATTTTCTTTTCTTTGACCAATTCAGCAATGCGCTCAATGAGTCTTGCTTTGTTTAACTGGTAAGGAATCTCAGTCACGATGATGGTGTGACGGCCAGTTTTTGCGTCTTCGATAATGTCAGCGCGCGCACGCATATAGATGCGGCCACGACCCGTTTTATAGGCTTCTACAATCCCTGCTCGGCCATTAATAATGCCGGCGGTTGGGAAATCGGGCCCGTGGATATGCTCCATGAGTTCATCAACACTGATGTGCTCGTTGTCCAAGAGCGCTACACAGGCATCAACCACTTCGCGCAGGTTATGAGGCGGGATATTCGTTGCCATACCCACAGCGATACCTGAGGAACCATTAATGAGTAGGTTTGGCACTTGGGTTGGGAACACATCAGGGATCTGCTCCGTACCATCGTAGTTGTCAGAAAAGTCGACAGTTTCTTTGTCGAGGTCAGCCATCAAATCATGGGCGATCTTGGCCATGCGGATTTCTGTATAGCGCATGGCAGCCGCCGCATCGCCATCGACCGAACCGAAGTTACCTTGGCCATCGACGAGGGTGTAACGTAGAGAGAAGTCCTGTGCCATACGCACGATAGTGTCGTACACGGCGCTATCACCATGTGGGTGATATTTACCGATAACATCACCGACCACACGAGCCGACTTTTTATAGGGTTTGTTCCAATCGTTGGAAAGGACATTCATGGCAAACAGTACGCGCCTATGAACCGGCTTGAGCCCATCACGCACATCGGGCAGTGCCCTGCCCACAATGACACTCATCGCGTAGGCAAGATAAGACTCACGCATCTCGCTTTCGAGTGATACCGGCGATACTTGTTTTGCAAATTCAGACATAAAACTCTAATCCCTCAACGACACAGACACCTGCAATGCCATTGGCTAATTACGCTAACTACAACAGCATTCGAGCCATGCAATCCTAACAATCTAAGACTTTCACACGTTGCGCCAATCACTGGGGCACAAGGCGATAACACCCGCCATTCTTAAGGCAAGAATCGCTCTTCGCAAAAGTGCGTAATGTTAACACAAAGTAATGGCTAACCGACACTAATTCAGGCACTTAAACCCTGTTATCCATGTTTTTTTATGCCTACTGATCGACGCGCTGTGACACCGCGTGAAAACGGGCTATTTCGCTACAGTTTCGCTATAATCGCGACCCTTTAGAACCGCTAAGGAGCCTTGTTGTGCTGCCAACAACCCCCGAGTCTGTCGATTTATTGGTACACGCCCGCTGGATACTAACGGCAGACGATACCCAAGCCTTGCTCGAAGAACATTGCCTCGTCGTTAAACAACAACGCATCGTAGAGATCATTCCTAGCGAGCAAGCCTCTGCGCGCTACAAAGCCGAGCAAGAATTCTCGCTGATGCAGCATATTCTGATGCCCGGCATGGTTAATACACACGGGCACGCCGCCATGAGCCTTTTGCGTGGCGCAGCCGACGACCTCCCCCTACAATCTTGGCTAGAAGACTACATCTGGCCTATGGAGTCCGATTGGGTTGGTGAAGAATTCGTTTATCACGGCACCCAATTGGCGATAGCAGAAATGCTACTTTCCGGAACCACCTGCTTTGCCGACATGTACTTCTTTCCCAATCAAGCGGCTCGAGCTGCGGCTGAGATCGGCATGCGCGCACAACTGGCCTGTCCAGTGATCGACTTCCCTACTGCATGGGGCGATGGGCCTGAGGACTATATCCGCAAAGCCACTGACCTAAACGATGTTTACAGACACCATCCGTTAATCAGTATCGCCTTCGGCCCGCACGCGCCTTATACGGTATCTGACGCTCCGTTGCTGAAGATTGCGACGTTTGCTGAAGAGTTAGACATCCCGATCCACATGCATGTGCACGAGACTGCCCAAGAGGTCAGTGATGCTCTGGCAGCAACCGGCAAACGCCCTATTCAACGTTTAGCGGATTTAGGAATGATTTCTCCTCGGCTTATTTGCGTCCACGCGACCCAGATGAATGAGGAGGACACTAAAGCCTTAGTCGAAAACGGGGCTAGTATCGCTCACTGCCCAGAGTCCAACTTAAAACTGGCCAGTGGCTTCTGCCCTGTCGCGCAGTTGCTCGATGCCGGAATCAATGTCGCGCTCGGCACCGATGGCGCCGCCAGCAACAACGATTTGGATATGTTCGGAGAAATGCAAACGGCAGCACTATTGGCCAAAGCAGTTGCGCAGGATGCTGCTGCAATGCCCGCTGCACAGGCTCTGCGCATGGCAACAATCAATGGCGCGAAAGCAATGGGGCTTGAGGCTGATATCGGCACTCTCGAACCGGGCAAATTTGCCGATATGATCGCGGTTAGACTTGATACGCTCAACGCAATTCCAACCTATAATCCTTTATCCCACTTGGTTTACAGTACCAATTCGACGCAAGTTAGCCATGTTTGGGTGGCCGGTAAGCTACTCGTGGATTCAGGCCAACTCACCACCATCGATATCGAGGCTTTGCGCGCCAATGTGCACAGCTGGCAACAAAAAATACAATCGACCGCTCGCCATTTAGGGTGAAGGAAATCGCATGAACAGCGCAAACACAAATGAAGAGTTCAACAATCACGATGCAGCAGAAATTCACAAATTTGAGGCCCTAGCTTCGCGCTGGTGGGACCCAAACAGTGAGTTCAAACCTTTGCACGAAATCAACCCGCTACGCATGGGTTTTATCAGCAGCAAGGTGAACCTGGCGGGCAAGCGCGTCATCGATATTGGCTGTGGAGGCGGCATTCTAAGCGAGGCCATGGCCCAGCAAGGCGCACAGGTTACCGCAATCGATCTTGCCGACGCCTCGTTATCAGTAGCCAAACTACATCAGTTAGAAAGCGGGCTCGATATTCGCTATGAAAAAATCGCAGCCGAGGCAATGGCGGCGCGCGAACCGGCAAGCTTCGATGTCGTAACGTGTCTAGAAATGCTAGAGCATGTGCCGGACCCCGAAGCAATTGTGCGTGCCTGCGCTGCCCTAGTTAAACCCGGCGGCCAATTGTTTTTCTCCACCATTAATCGCAATCCAAAAGCCTACGTGTTTGTAATATTAGGAGCCGAGTATGTGCTTAATTTATTGCCCAAAGGGACTCACGATTATGCGAAATTCATTAAACCTTCTGAATTGTTATCGTGGACTAGGGCCTGCGAGTTAAGCGCTGGCGAACTTGTCGGTTTAGCCTATAACCCATTAACTAAACGCTATTCTTTAGAAGCCAATGTCGATGTGAATTACATGGGGCATTTTACTGCCGCAGAGGACATATGAGCGCATCATTCCCTGCCCCATTGAAGGCCATGCTTTTCGATTTAGATGGGACTCTTTTGGACACTGCGGCGGATTTTACCGCGGTACTCGATGATATGACCCGTGCCGCTGGAATAGCCCCCATTCCTTATGAGGCCGTCCATCAAACAGTGTCCAATGGCGCCCGTGCATTGGTCTCACTCGCGTTTGGATTTGAAGCTGACGACCCGCAATTTCAAAACCATCTGGACACCCTCCTCGGGCTTTACCTACAGCGTATCGAGAACACACAGGCCACGCTGTACCCTGGTATGGATGCTCTACTGACACACATGGAAAACAACGCAATCAAATGGGGAGTTGTGACTAATAAGCCACAACTGTATAGCCGCCCTTTACTGAACAAACTGCAACTATTAGAGCGTTGTTCGAGCTTAATTTGTCCGGACGATGTCATTCATACGAAACCCCATCCCGAGCCTTTATTATTAGCCTGTACACAGCTGGGCCTATCACCCGAGAATGTTGTTTATGTCGGTGACCACCCGCGCGATATTGAAGCGGGAAATGCAGCAGGGATGTACACAATTGCGGTCACTTATGGCTATTTACCCGCGGCCCCTCACGTCGATACCTGGGGAGCAGATCTAATCGTAGATCATGTACAACAAATTCAGCAGTGCTTGATCTAACAAGCGGCGTCACACTTACCTTTAGATATTAATTGGAATAGTTTATGGAATCCTACAACGCCCCCATCGATCTACTCAAAGATAAAACCATCCTCGTTAGTGGCGCAGGAGACGGCATAGGCAAGGCCGTCGCAAAAGCCTATGCCCAGCATGGCGCTACTGTCATTCTCTTAGGGCGCACCACAAGCAAACTCGAGGAGTTGTATGACGAGATCGTTGCGGCTAACTACCCAGAGCCCATCATTCATCCTATGGATTTGCAGCACGCTAGCGAACAAGACTTTAAGGTATTAGGTGAAAACGTCTTGGAGCAATTCGGCAAACTAGATGGAATCTTGCATAATGCCGCCCGCTTAGGGCCACGCTCCCCTATTCAGTTCTTTCCTTATGAAGAATGGATGCAAGTCATGCAAGTGAACGTTAATGCGGCGTTTGCTTTAACGAAGGAGTTATTACCCGCACTACAGGCTGCACCGAGTGCGAGCGTGATCTTCACCTCCTCAAGCGTCGGACGCAAGGGCCGCGCCTACTGGGGCGCTTATGCGGTTAGTAAGTTCGCTAATGAGGGCTTGATGCAAGTCTTAGCGGACGAATTACGTCAAACAAGCCAAATCCGCGTCAACAGTATTGACCCAGGGGCTACCCGCACAAATATGCGCAAAGATGCTTACCCAGCAGAAGACCCTAATGTACTCAGCACACCGGAAGATCGCTTGCCGCTCTATTTGTATTTAATGGGCAACGACAGCAGCGAGGTCACCGGGCAAGCCCTTAAAGCCTAAACGACAGCTTTCTCACAGCTCTGGCGTCAATAGGCGCCAGAATTCTGACTATTTACTCATTTATGCCGCCCCTAGGACAAATATTGCCGCTTTTTCTGTCGCTTGCGGCAATTGTACAGCGGCAAAACACAATCCTCCCACCCCACAAAAAACCTTCTATCTAATTGTTTTTATTAGCTATTAATACTCCCAATCCCATGTTGGCATGATACTCGCTTTACGTGCTAAGCAGACATCCCACTGATGAGCACTGCACAACTTGCCGTATTGGCAAAAACAAGGATTGAAGGAGCAAATTTCGAATGGCAACGCCACTGCAAACATCGAACACTATTGATTTCAACAGTGCCAGACTCAGTTTAAGCAAGCCGCAGACACCCCCGCCTAGCGACATAATGCGTGAGGATTACAGCGAGCGACGCTATCGCATGGCCACCAGCCTTCAAACGACTCTGGATGTTGAGCAACTCTTGCAAACCTTTCTTGCCGAATTGAAGAGCAATGTCGAACTCGATGGCCTGCAGTACATCAACGAGAACCAGAAACTGCAGACAGTCACAGGACGCAAAGCATCTCATAGCTGCGGCTACCGGCTCATTACGGCCAACGATCATCTTGGCGAAATCGTGTTCTATCGCAATACGCGCTTCTCAGACAAAAACTTACAAGCAATCGAAGTCATGCTCAGCGCATTAATCTGCCCGCTCCGCAATGCCTTGACCTATCGCGATGCACTAATGGCATCCCTTACAGATTCATTGACCGGTGCTGGCAACCGCATCGCTTTGGATAACGCTCTACAGCGCGAAATTAATTTGGCAAGCCGCTTTAAGCAGCCGCTGTCATTGCTAGTGTTGGATATTGACCGCTTCAAATACGTCAACGACACCTATGGACACAGTGCCGGTGATGCTGTGCTCAAACATCTTGTCAACACGTTGACCACAATCAACCGCAGCACAGATCTCACCTTCCGCTATGGTGGAGACGAGATTGTCGTACTACTGAATCGCACAAACGCCGATGGTGCTCTAATCATTGCCGAGCGTTTACGTAAAGCATTCGAAGAGAGTCATGTGCAATTCGAAGATGATGAAATCAATACGACTGTCAGCATCGGCGTGACGTCTTACAACGCCAAAGACAACGCTGAATCTATGTTCAACCGCGCTGACAAAGCACTGTATTTGATCAAGAGCGATGGTGGCAATAAGGTCATCGGGCTCTAAAGAAATAATTTAAACAATAGCGACGCTATCAAGGGGTAAATCATGGTCGTCTCCGTACACGCAAAGATGCAGTCCGAGGCCAATGCAGACAAGACAAAACAGATTCTGCATACCGACGCATCGAGTGGTGACAAGCTTGACTTGAAAATGCAGCTTACCGAGGCACTGCAAGCATCGATCGATCTCAATGCTTTGCTCACTATTTTCTTAGAAAGAGTTAGCGCTGTAGTGCGGCTCGACGGCATTCTCTACATCAATGAAGATGCAGATGTGAAAACGAGCATCGCCAAGCAAGCGACTCATAGTTGTGGCTACCGGCTAATCACTAATGAAGATAATCTCGGCGAAATCATTTTCAAGCGAGGCCGAAAATTTACTGAAAAAGAACTCAGCATTCTAGAAAACTTGCTGTCACCTTTGATTCACCCATTACGTAATGCGCTTCGCTACAAACTAGCGGTCAAAGCTGCATTCTCGGATGTTGTGACTGGCGTAGTGGATAAGACTTATCTTCAGACCAATCTTGTCCGCGAAATTGACTTAGCAAAACGTCATAACCAAGCCTACTCAATCTTGATGATTGAAGTCGACAGCCTTGGTAAAAACGCTAGCCGAGCGCTTTTAAAACAATCGAAACTAGCATTGACGGATTTGGCACAACGCATCGTTGAACTATCTCGCCAAACTGACACGGTGTATCGCTGTGAATCGGGTTTATTCATGGTCACGCTTAGCAATACCGACCGTACTGGTGCCCATGTAATCGCCAAACGTATTTCTGAGAGCGCACATAATCTTGTGCTAATGGAAGATGATAAAGCGGTGCAGAAACTCACACTAAGTGTAGGGATGGCTGTGATGACTGGCACCGACACGAACATCAGTTTAGTTGACCGCGCCAGCAAAGCGTTAAACAATGCTAAGAAGCGCGGCGGCAATCTCATTCACAGTTAACGACGTGTAGGCGCCTGTTTACGCTGACGCGGTTTAAGCGGCAAATTCACAGCGCCGTAAAGCTGCGACATTTCATCACGGGGCAGTTCATAGAACTCGCCCCGTTTTACTTTACTCGGAATAAAGATTGGTCCATAGCGTACACGTTTGAGTCGACTCACTCGAATCCCTTGTGACTCCCACAATTTACGCACTTCACGATTACGCCCTTCCATTAACACCACGTGATACCAACGATTGGCCCCCTCACCAGCAAAATACTGAATATCGGTAAAGCGGCATAAATGGTCGTCTATCATGACCCCTTTGTGCATGTTCTCAATAACTTCTTGCGATACATCGCCCATTACACGCACAGCATATTCACGATCGACATTCGAAGAGGGATGCATTAGTCGATTAGCAAGCTCGCCGTCGGTCGTGAAGAGCAGCAAGCCGCTAGTGTTGATGTCGAGTCGCCCAATAGCGACCCAACGCCCGTGTGTGATTTTGGGAAGCTTATCGAATACGGTTGGTCGACCCTCTGGATCCTTGCGCGAGCAAATTTCGTTTTCGGGCTTGTTGTAAAGTAGAACGCGTTGCATATCGACAACCGCACTACTGGGATTCACCTTCTTGCCATCGACAAGTAAGGCATCGCCTTTTTTGACACGGTCACCAATAGTGGCGATCTCGCCGTTGATCTTTACACGGCCTTGTTTGATCCAGCCCTCTAGCTCACGCCGCGATCCGAATCCTGCTCGTGCCAATACTTTCTGTAGTTTTTCATCCATTGTGTTTTGCTGTCTCCCGACATGGTTATAAGGGCTGGAAATCAACCCTTTGCTTATTCGTTTTCTTTCGAATCTTCCGGTGTTGAGCCTTCTTCATGTGACTCTTCTGCTGATTCTTCTTCAAGCTCTTCATCAAGCTCTTCGAGTTCTTTCTGTGCGAACTGACCAACTCCTAGAATTTCATCGAGAGGCCGCTTGGCCATTGCCATGGCCTCTGCTTCATCAATCAACTCTTCGTCGTCTTCACTCTCTTCGCCTTGATGGCTTGTAACGCCCTCTTCGTCCTCTTCACCTTCACCAGGCAACTCAAGAACACGCATTTTAGAAAGCTCATTCTCTTCTAAGGCAAGCTCTGGGTTGAGTTTGTCTAGATCGCGTATTTCGGAAAGCGGTGGCAATTCTTGTAAATTCTTTAAATTAAAATAGTCTAAAAACTGACGAGTGGTGGCAAACATCGCAGGACGACCAGGCACATCACGATGTCCAACAACACGTATCCATTCCCGATCAAGCAATGTTCGTATAATAGTAGAACTGACACTTACGCCACGTATTTCTTCAATATCGCCGCGGGTAATCGGTTGTCTATAGGCCACTAACGCCAAAGTCTCTAGCAATGCACGGGTATAGCGTTGCGGTTTCTCATCCCATAGGCGTGAAATCCACTCACTTAAACCTTGTCGTACCTGGAAGCGAAACCCAGAGGCTACCTCTTTAAGTTCAAAGCCTCGGCCTTCGCAATCTTGCTCAATCTGCGTCAACGCAGCGCGTAGATCTTCATCGCTAGGACGCTCTTCTTCCAAAAATACTTGCCCAATGGCTGCGAGGGAAAGAGGTTTGCCGGCACTTAACAATAAGCCTTCAATGATTTGTTTTAATTTGTTTTCGTTCTCACTCATTCACTTCTTGCCTTCAAATGGATGGGACCAAAAGGTTCGCTCTGGACGATTTCAATTAGAGAGTCTTTTATCAACTCCATCACAGCTAGGAAAGTCACAACCACTCCTAGCCGCCCTTCTTCACGCATTAACAATGACACCAATGGCACAAACTTCTGACTAGACAGCCGCACTAGAATCTCAGACATTTTCTCGCGGGTAGAGAGCGTTTCGCGCTGCACGTGGTGACGCTCGAACATATCGGCTCTGCGTAATACCAATGCCAAAGAAACCAGTATTTCTTTTAAATCCACGTCTGGTTCTGGCGCTGTGCGTTCCATCTTGGGTGTTTCGGCCTCTGCCGTGAAGATGTCACGCTCCAAGCGGGGGATCTCATCGAGATCTTCAGCGGCTTGTTTATAACGTTCATATTCTTGCAAACGACGAATCAGCTGCGCCCTTGGGTCTTCCTCTTCGTCATCTTCGATATTACTGCGCGGCAATAACATGCGCGATTTGATCTCGGCCAACATCGCCGCCATCACCAGATACTCCGCTGCCAGCTCAAACTGGTTCGCTTCCATTAGGTCTACATAGGCCATGTATTGATCGGTGATATCCGCCACATTGATATCGAGAATATCGATATTTTGTCGCTTGATTAAATACAGCAATAAGTCCAGAGGCCCTTCAAAAGCCTCCAGAAACACTTCCAAGGCATCAGGCGGAATATAGAGGTCAGTCGGCAGATCGGTGAAGGCTTTGCCATCGATAAAGGCGAATGGCATTTCTTGTTGCCCAGCATCGCCCTCCTCGGAATTCCCCGCCTGCGCGCTTGCGCGTTGCATGCCCGCCGTTACTCTTCGCCCCGTCGTCACGCTTGCGGTGTCGACCGTAGGTTCCGCATCTGTGGCTTGTTCACCTTGTGTTGTGTTGTCGTCTTGCATCGCGTTTGCGTTACCTGTATTTCAGCCCCATGGCCTGACGAACATCGTCCATTGTTTGTGCCGCCGTAGCTCGAGCCGCGTCGTTCCCCGCCGCTATTACCGCTTTCACTGCGTCTGGGTTTTTCTCGTATTCGCTTGCGCGTACTTGTATAGGCTCTAACTCTGCAACAACCGCATCAATCACTGGACGCTTGCACTCTAAACAGCCGATACCCGCACTGCGACAACCTTGTTCAGCCCATTGTTGTGTCGCGGCATCTGAGTAGACTTCATGCAACTGCCACACAGGACAATTCTTCGGCTCCCCCGGGTCTGTAAGGCGCACTCGGGCCGGGTCTGTCGGCATCTTAGAGATCTTCTTACTGATCTCATCGATCGGCTCACGCAGAGCAATTGTGTTGTTATAAGACTTCGACATCTTCTGGCCATCGAGCCCTGGCATCTTAGATGCCGGTGTTAGCAATGCCTGTGGCTCGACAAGAATAATTTTGCCGCTGCCTTCGAGATAGCCTTGCAGCCTTTCTCTATCGCTTGTGGATAAATTTTGTTGTGCGCTAAGAAGTTCCCGGCCGGATTCTAAAGCTTCTTGGCTGCCCTGTTCCTGATAGGCTTTGCACAGCGACTTATATTGCTTGCTCGCCTGCTTGCTCATTTTGCGAATGACCGTCTGTGCTCGCTCTTCGAAATCAGGCTCTTTGCCGAACATATGATTGAAGCGACGCGCTATCTCGCGGGTAATCTCCACATGCGCGACCTGATCAGCCCCCACAGGGACTGCGCCTGCTTTATACATAAGGATGTCGGCGCTTTGTAGCAGCGGGTAACCCAAAAACCCATAAGTCTGTAGGTCTTTATCTTTGATCTTGTCTTGCTGATCCTTAAAGCTAGGGACGCGCTCTAACCACCCAAGCGGGGTGATCATTGAAAGCAACAGGTGTAATTCAGCATGCTCTGGAATTTGCGACTGAATGAACATGGCCGCTTTTTGAGGATCGACCCCTACAGCCAACCAGTCGATTACCATATCGTAGACGTTTTTTTCAAGAATACGCGGGTCATCATAGTGAGTCGTCAAGGCATGCCAGTCAGCCACGAAGAAATAACATTCGTGTTGATTCTGCAAATTGATCCAGTTTTTAAGGACCCCGTGATAGTGCCCTAGATGCAGCTTCCCAGTTGGGCGCATTCCTGATAACACGCGTTGGCTCGAATCCGTGCTAGACAATCTTAATCCCTCTCGTACTCATTAGACTTGCAAGTGCCGCATTATCGCAGATGGCCTAATCGAATACGACTTTTTTGCATCGAGCAAGGGGGCTAGCTATGCAAATGGCGCAGGGTCGCCCTTGCCCACTCGAACCACTTCCGCCGCACCGCTGGACAAATCCACTACGGTCGTAGCCTCTAGCCCGCAAGAGCCACTGGCGATAATAAGATCGACCAATTTACCCATTCTTTCTTCAATGTCATAAATCTCTGTTAATGGAAATTCATCGTCGGGCAGGATAAGGCTAGTGCTCATGATTGGTTCGCCCAGCTCCGCCAACAAGGCTTGTGCGACGGGGCTCTCTGGCACGCGCAGACCAATAGTTTTTCGCTTCGGATGCATGAGACGTCGAGGCACTTCTGCAGTGGCTGGCAAAATAAAGGTATAGGCACCAGGGGTAAATGCCTTTAACAAACGGTAAGCACTATTGGGCACTTTCGCATAGGTCGCAATGGCAGAGAGATCGGCACACACTAGGGTAAAATTATGTCTATCGCCTAGTTGCCGGATGCGACGAATTCGCTCCAAGGCCGATTTATCGCCGATGTGACAACCGAGGGCATAAGTGGAGTCTGTCGGGTAGATGATCACACCGCCATTTAAAATGACCTGGGCCGCTTGTTTAATCAGTCGAGGTTCAGGGTTTTGCGGGTGTATTTCGAGTGTTTGCGCCATGCCAATCTAAGTTCCAAGATGTGTTCCTGAGCGAATGCGGATCGAACAATAACAGACTGAGGCAGACAAATCGATTACCATTGTACCCATCAATTCCACCCTTAAAATAAGGATAATCTCAATGCTCTACGCTATTATTTCCGAAGACGTTCCCAACAGCCTGCCTTTGCGCCAACAAGCGCGGCCTGCCCATTTAGAAAGGCTGAAAGCATTGCATGCCGCAGGACGTATCATTATCGCCGGCCCTCACCCTGCAGTAGATTCAGACGACCCAGGGGCAGCAGGGTTTAGTGGCAGCACGATCATCGCCCAGTTCGCCTCGCTTGCCGAAGCCGAACAATGGGCAAAAGAGGACCCCTATGTTGCTGCCGGAGTCTATGCCAATGTGACCGTTAAACCGTTCAAACAGGTTCTGCCGTAAACTATGTAATCAGGGCTGCGCAGGCTTCAGGTCTGGAAAACCAGTGTCTAGAATAGCATTCCACTTTTCCAAATCTGCTTGCTTGCGTACCTTTAGTGCCGAAGTATCCCCGCTGATTGTGATACTGCGTATTACGTCACCACGATTAATCTTGTAAATAGAATCCAAGCCACTAGTTACCCTGCCAAACACCGAATGCTTGCCATCCAAATGCGGCGTAGGCACCAAGGTGAGGAAAAACTGACTTCCGTCTGTGCCAATACCACTATTGGCCATAGAGAGCGTGCCAGGACGGGTATGTTTAAGAATCATCTCGCCAGTGAATTGATACCCAGGCCCGCCGGTGCCGTTGCCGCGCGGGTCTCCGCCTTGAATCACAAAATTGCGTTCAACTCGATGAAATTTTAAGCCGTCATAGAATCCACGCTCAGCCAGATTCACAAAGTTAGCTACGGATGTCGGTGCAGCCCGCTCGCTTAATTCGACCTCCAGGGTGCCTTTATCAGTCACAATCGTAGCCTTTAAGTCTTGCGCATAAGCACTGATAGAACTCAGCCATAGCAATGCAACGCAAACGCTGCGAAGGTGGGGAAAACACTGCAAAATCTTCATAGCGTTACCTTATATTCTAGGGTGACGGGCGCGTGGTCGGAAAACGCTTGCTCCGTGTAAATTTCAGCAGACTCTACTTTATCAGCCAATGACGGGGATATTACATGATAGTCTAAACGCCACCCAACGTTGTTGGCGCGCGCTTGCCCTCGGGATGACCACCAACTGTACTGTTCCGCTTCTTTGTTGACGAGTCGAAAGCCGTCAACATAGCCCAGCTCGTCATAGAGCCTATCTAGCCAAGCCCGCTCTTCGGGCAAAAACCCAGAGTTTTTTTGATTAGGCTTCCAGTTTTTCAAGTCGATCTCTTTGTGGCAAATATTCCAATCACCGCAAATGATGTATTCTCGATCATCTGCACTGAGAGCCTTCATATGCGCCATAAACTGCGACATGAACGCAAACTTTCGCTGTTGACGCTCCTCACCACTGGACCCCGACGGCAGATATAGCGAGGCCACACTCAGCTTACCGAAGTCAGCTTGAATATAGCGCCCCTCCTCATCAGCGATATCAAAGCCCAAACCGGTTTGCACACGATCAGGTTTAATGCGCGCATACAGAGCTGTGCCGGAGTAACCCTTCTTAACAGCGTCAAAATAATAGCAATGAAAGCCGGCTGGGTTGAACATTTCGTCGCTCAGCTGCGCTATTTGTGCTTTAGTTTCCTGCAAACACACCACGTCGACATCACAGGTGCTAAGCCATTCAAAAAACCCTTTTCTAGCCGCTGCACGGATGCCATTACAGTTCAAAGTCATTATTCGCATTCAGTAATCCCTAGTCTTGTTCAATCGATTCACTCGCGAGGTACTTAATGCGCCCCTTCGCGCAGCAGCTTCACCATCTTGGTGACCATTGGCTTCATAAAAAACGTGGACTCGGGCATCACAGCAATGCGCACACCGGCCTGCTTTAATTGCTGCGCTACCACTGGCCCTATTGCCGCTACATGAACACGGGCGAGCCCATCTTTTAATCGCGCCTCACACTGATGGCGCTTGGCTACATCAAAGAGGCGCTTGTATTGTGGCTGGCTGGTAAAGCACATCATGCTTATTTTCCCTAGCGCTAAGTCTTCTATCAAGGCCAATACCTTATCTTCGTCACTATTTGGAGCATAAATATAGGGGGCGACACTAGAGGCTTGTGCGTTTCGGCTTGCAAGGTAGTTCATTAGAAGCAGGTTTGGCTCCTCACCATACAATTGCACACCGATACGCTTATCCTGTATTAGCAACTCATCCAAAGCATCAATAATGCCCTGCGTCGTTGGAGCCTTGCCTAATAAGTTCGGCTTAAGGCCAAACTCCTTTAAAGCTCGGCCTGGTTTTGGCCCGCGACACACTGTTTGGCAACTCCCAAGTGCCGCCACAAATGCTTCTTCGATCTTGTTACGCTGCGCCAATGCGTACAATCGCCGCAGCCCTTCCCCAGTCAGTACAATCAAATAATCGGGCGGCGCTGCGATAAACGCCCGCATCCAAGCCAATACAGGCTTGGGGTTTGGCGCATCCAAAATCGACACCAAAGGGACTCGACAAACACTGGCACCGCGCTTAGTGAGTAAATCCGCCAAAATATCGAGTTGGCGACTCTCCGGCACAGCGACCGTCTGCCCGCTCAGGGCCGAACTCAGGGCGCTTTTTTCCTTTTCAATTACCATAAACCCCTCTTTTGAGCACACCATAAGTTCAAAGTGAGACGAAACGCACACTTGTTACGTTAAACTACAACAAAAAATATTTGTTACCTATACCCACAATTGTGTTACCATACGCCCCGTTACTGAGATTGAGGAAGGTAACACACCAATCACATAAGGAGATCAAAAAATGAGCGAAGTATTTATCAACGCACGAGCTGTTCTAATTTCTGTTGCTGTAGTCGCTGCATCAGTTGCGGTACCTGTTTTAACAATGCTTGCATCAGCCTAATCGCTGGTCGCCCATTGGGGCAAAATCCAATCCGACCAGGGAAACGCGCTTATGCTAACTATTCAAAACAGCAATCCCGAAAACATTAAACCCGCCGTAAAAGTCTGAGCCAGCTCTCTTCTACGACGGGTTTTTTATTAAGCCCTGAAAATATTTAACTTATAAGCCCATCAGTAGCAGGCTTTCTACAACTTCTTCAATTTGTCCACAAAATTGCACGGCTTATGCCGGCTATCCAATTGCTGCGCCACAATCCCTTCCCACGCTGTTTTACACGCTCCAGGCGAACCAGGCATACAGAATACGATGGTGCCATTAGCCAGACCAGCAAACGCTCTGGACTGAATCGTTGAGCAACCGATCTCAGCATGAGACAAAGCCCGAAACAATTCCCCAAAGCCTTCTATATGCATATCTAATAATGGCGTCACTGCAGCAACGGTGTTATCTCGAAAGGTAAACCCTGTTCCCCCGGTTAGGAGCACCGCCTGCACAGAGTCATCGGCAATATAGCTTGCCACTACTGCTCGTAATTTGTAGGTATCGTCTTTTACGATACGTTTTTCAATAAGCTCATGACCTGCCGCCTGCACCTGTTCTAGCAAGTATTGTCCTGACTTGTCAGTGGCATCGGTGCGCGTATCGGACACAGTGACAACGGCGATACGCAAAGGGGTGAATACGGGGTCAGGGGTTTTTGTAGACATTTTGTTCTCTTTACTGGCTATAGTTACGCGGGGGAGGACTTGCTTGGCGATTATAGATCAGCCACCGGTCATATTCATAAGCCTGACTGGTTGCACATGTTCTTTATCGTAAAAGAAGTGACGCTCGGGCTTTAAGTCCATCGAGGCCACAATGGCACGCTTGAGTGCATCAAGATCGCCTTTTTGTTCGCGCAATATGGCGCGCAAATCGACAGAATGTTCGTTGCCAAGGCACAGCAATAAACGCCCTTCTACGGTAACGCGAACACGATTGCAGTCCGCACAAAAATTATGGCTAACAGGGGAAATAAAGCCTATTCGACTGCGTTTTCCTGCCACTTGGTAATAGCGAGAAGGCCCCGCTGTGGTCTCTGCACTAGCAATCAATTCATAGTGTTCTTCCAGAACACCGCGTACCCAGTCGTTGCTACAAACAGTGCTTTCTCGGTCATGATCAGACGCGTTGCCCAACGGCATCTCCTCAATAAAAGAGATATCGACTTCTTTTTCGAGGGCATATTCGGTTAAGACCAACACTTCATCATCGTTATAGCCTTTCATAATCACCGCGTTCAGGCGTAAGCGATCAAAGCCTTGAGCGCGAGCCGCATCAATCCCTGCGAGCACCTTTTCGAGCTTACCGACGCGGGATATACGCTGGAATCGCTCCGCATCCAGGCTATCGATACTAATATTGATGCGATTAACCCCCGCAGCGTGCAGCGGCTTTGCGAATTTATCTAACTGCGCACCATTGGTTGTCAATAATAACTCTTTCAAGCCTTCGAGTTTGCCAAGGCGATCTATCAATGACATAACATTGTTGCGCACTAGTGGCTCACCGCCTGTAAGCCGAATTTTGTTTACACCCAGTTCGGTAAAGGCTTGTGCCACAAGATAGATCTCCTCCAAAGAGAGCACCTGATCTCGTGGCAAAAACGTCATATCTTCTGTCATGCAATACACGCAGCGGAAATCGCACCGGTCAGTGACAGACAGACGGATATAGTCCACACGCCGACCGAAGGAATCGATTAGCTCTGTAGGTAATTTGTCTGCACTGTGACTAACACTCATATACGTTCCCGCTCCGCTCGGAGCATTTAGTCTCTATTCATTCAGATAGTGATTTTCGTACTGCGCGCGCACTTCGGTCTTGAGAAGCTTGCCTGTGGCAGTATGAGGAAGGGAGTCGACGAACACAACATCATCAGGAATCCACCACTTTGCGACCTTGTCGCTCAAGTAAGCAATTATATCCTCTTTAGTGCAAGATGCCCCATCCTTCTTGATGACTAGCAGTAAAGGCCGCTCATCCCACTTAGGATGCGCAATCCCGACGACACAGGCCTCAACGACATCATCGTGCCCCACTGCGTAATTCTCTAACTCAATAGAACTAATCCACTCACCACCAGACTTGATCACGTCTTTACTGCGATCGACAATCTGCATATAACCCAATGGGTCTATTGTTGAAACATCGCCAGTATCAAACCATCCGTCTCGGAACGCACTGCGATCATCATTCTTATAGTATCCGCTGGCTATCCAAGGTCCGCGCACCATTAGCTTGCCGAATGTTTTACCATCATTAGGCAATGGTTGGTCATTGTCATCCACAATGCGCATTTCAACGCCAAACACCGCTCGCCCCTGTTTCGCTTGGATTTTCATACGAACTTCTTTATCAGCGCTATCGAGATAGGGTGTCATGGCGCACAAGCTGCCCATAGGACTCATTTCCGTCATGCCCCAGGCATGGATTGGGAAAACCCCGTACTTCTCACTAAATTTCTCCATCATCGAGCGCGGTGCAGCCGAGCCGCCTATAACTACACTGTCCACGGTATCCAGATGGCCGTTGATCGAATCGATGTAATTGAGTAAGCCTAACCAGACTGTTGGTACCCCTAATAGCGAGGTCGCCTTCTCGTCGTCAATTAATTCATACAAGGAAGCGCCATCCATGCCCGCGCCAGGGAATACGATACTCGCCCCAGCGATAGGGGCAGCATAGGGGATACCCCATGCACAGACGTGAAACATCGGCACCACTGGTAATACTCGGGACATTGGCCCGAGATCCAGTGCCGACGATCGACAGGATGACAATGCATGCAGAATTGTGGAGCGGTGGGAATACATCACCCCTTTTGGATTGCCAGTCGTCCCCGAGGTATAACAAAGCCCAGCAGCGGTTTTCTCATCAAACTCTGGCCACGTATAGTCTTTGGACTCTTGTGCGATCAGATCTTCATAACAAATGACGTTAGGTAGATTGCACTGCGGCATATGCGCTGCATCGGTCATGATGACAAAGGCTTTAACCCCTTTGATTTGATCCTTTACGGCTTCTAACAATGGGACAAAGGTCAGATCGACAAAGATCACCTGATCATCGGCATGATTCACAATGTAGACAATTTGTTCAGCGAACAAGCGCGGATTAATCGTATGCGTCACTGCCCCCATGCCTGAGACAGCGTAATAGATTTCGAAGTGTCGATAGGTGTTCCAAGCCAATGTGCCGATACGATCTCCCTCGACAACCCCAAGCTTGGTTAATGCATTGGCCAATTGCTTGCTGCGATCTAAGGCGTCACGGTAACCATAACGATGGATACCCCCTTCTACCTGTCGCGTAACAATCTCTGCATCCGTGTTGTATTGCGCCGCGTACTCCAGGATATCAGCAATATTTAATTGCTTATCCATCATGATTCCGAACATATCAGCCCCCATTTTGGTGTTTTTCTGATTCTGAAAAAGGCGTAGTGCCTCTCGCGGAAATTAGTCAATGGAGCCGCACACCCGTGCTTACTTACTGCACTTGATCTGCAATCTCCACTCGAATAATAGCGTGTTGATTAGAATGCGCAAAACCTTCGGTCCTAGACTGATAGTCGCCAGCCTGCACATTAGCTGTCCCACTTGAGGACGCTGTCGCCACCACATAGATCATTTCGGCAGAAGAGATATTAAATGGCCCCACCGCATCACTATTATCCAAAGTAATAGTGGTAGGAAGCTCGCCCACTGTTAGCAATTCCGCTGCCAACGGCTGTCCGCGGCCATTTACTTCGAGAGCTGAAACAAAGACCCTTGTGTCAGCAGGTAAATCAATACCCGGGGCAAGACTCACTTCTACGTCAATCTGTGGCCCATCCCCAGCAACGGCATCTTGCCTATTAGAGGCGCTTAGCTGTTGCTGCGCATTCGCGATCATGCCACGCAATAATTCGGCTTCACTCCCAGGGGGGGTAAGTTGCAACATGCGTCGCCAATAGGTAATCGCCGACTGATAATCAGCGCGTTGTTCCGCATCCATCCCGAGTATTTGTAGAATTAGCAATTGATTTGGATCGATGCGCTGCGTGCGATCAATGATGTCTTGCACTTTATCGGTAAGCTGCTGCTCGGCGAGCATATACTCGAGAAAGGCATGTTGGCTCAGAACCACGACGCGATCACCATCTTCTTCGAGAAATTCACCGGCTCGCTCTAATGCCATAGAAGCTTGTGGAAATTGCGCTAGATTCACTAAATTTTGTGCAAGAAAATACCAAGCCCAGCCATTTTCGCGATCCTCTTCGATGATCGCTCCGAGACTAAACACAAGGTCACGTGCTTCTTCAGGGTTGTTCACACTCGCCCGTGTGCGATCATACAGTTGCGCTAACGCAAGCTCGTCCTGAAACCCCCAAGTTCGATAAATTCCGTAGCTGGCTGGGATAATCACGATAAGTAAACCCAGCGGCAGCAGCTTCGACATTGACAGCCACGGCGTATTTTCATCTTCGTCTTGCACCCTCTCTTGCGGCGTTTGCACATCGCTCAATAGGCTACGTTCAAGCTCTTCTTTTAATTCTTTGAAATCACTCGCTTCTAGATTTCCGGCTGCCAATTCACGCTCTAACTCCGCAAGGCGTTCCTTGAAAATAAATAGATTAGTGCGTTCACGCTGTGCGCGCGACGACTCACCACTACGATGATATTTCCATAGAGGAACGATAACGAACATTGTCGCAACTAACAGTAACGCTACAGCATAGAACCAGAACAATTGACCCCCTGAACCCATCGATCAACACACATTGAGTGATCTTAGGAAAATTTTGGCGAACGAAACGCAGTAGGTGTTGCCACTTAGTCGCGATCCTTCACAGTCTCTAAAAGATTACGTAAACGTTCCTGCTCAACTTCGTTGAGTTCCACAGGCTCTTGCGAGCTTGCTTTGGCACGTCGCACAATTCCCAATACAATCCATGCACCCAATATAAAAAATAACAAGGGGCCAAACCAAAGCAAGATGGTCTCGATTGTTAAACGGGGGCGATAAAATACAAAATCACCGTAACGTTCAAACATAAACTGCTCGATCTCATCGTCAGTTTTCCCATCGATGATCATCAGATAAATCTCGCGACGAAGATCCTCTGCAACGCCGCCATTTGACCCCGTGAGATTGGTATTCTGACACATGGGACAACGAAACTCGTCGGACATTCTACGAAAACGTTGTTGCTGTTCGGGGGTTGCAAATTCAAAAGTGTCTACCGCGGCAAACGCGGTATTAGTCACCGTGATATCTGCCATAACAGCGATATAAAACAATGCGAGAACGCACAACCCTTGAGTGAAAAATCGTCGTACCATCACTGCCCTGCTTCCGCCTTGACGGCGGCTATTGCTGGCATAATTTCAGTTTCCCATGCTTCATAGTCGATAACGCCAATGTGCTTGTATCGAATTACGCCATCGCCATCCACAACAAAGGTTTCCGGTGCCCCGTAAACACCGAGGTCAATGCCTAGACGACCACTCTCATCAAGGATGCTAAATTCAAAAGGACTGCCGTTATCTTCTAACCACAGCTGTGCCAAATTCAATTTATCTTTGTAGTTCACCCCGACAATAGGGACGACATCCTGCTCGGCAGCCGCCATGAGAATAGGATTTTCTTGCAGACATGGCAGGCAATAGCTGCCCCAAACGTTCAATAAAAAAGGTTCATCAGGAAGATCTGCCTTACCGATGATCTGCTCACCCAACTCTACCGTTTGCAATTGAAATTCTGGCAATGGTTTGTCGATCAATACAGACGGCAGAGTGCGTGGATCTAAATAAAGCCCGCGCCAAAGCATCACAGCTAAAACCAGAAATCCAATCACTGGTGCAAATAATTTTAATCTCGACATAACAGCCTCTAATTCAAACTTAAGTTGAAACCGGTCGTAAGGGTTCGGACTTGGCTTTACTTTCTGCAGCATTGGCAGCTAAAGCCTTCACCTTCAAATTGCGATAGCGTTTATCAGTCACGGCAACCACCGCGCCTAATGCCATCAAAATAGCGCCTAACCAAACCCAGCGGACAAAGGGTTTAATGTACAAAGACATAGACCAAGCCCCTGAGTCACGCTCCTCACCCAAGGTGATAAATAGATCACGAGTAAAACCGGCATCAATCGCCATTTCGGTAGACGGTGTACGGCTAGCAACGTAAATACGTTTTTCTGGGTGCAAATCTCGCACGTATTCGCCGCCTTTCATCACTTGGAAGGTCGCACGTTCCGCTTCAAAATTAGGCCCAGACAAATGCTCAGTTCCTTCGAACAAGAACTCGTAATTACCAAGCTCGACTGTCTGCCCTGGGCTCAACAAAACACTCTTCTCAATACTGTAGATACTAGTGAGCCCTGCCCCCATCAAAATGACCGCGAAGCCAAAATGGGCGATTTGCATCCCCCAATAACTAACGGCCAACGACTTTAGGCCGGCAAGCTTGCTAGCTTTGTTCGCAATTTTTACCCAGACATCGTGAACAATTCCAAACACTACCCATAGGCCCAAGGCCGTCGCGATAGTCGCACCGATGCGGAACTCAAGGGTCAGCGCCAGTGGAATCACTAACCCTAAGGCAATAGCGGCAATCGCGACCCACATAAGTTGTTTTTTCAAGTAATCGACAGACGTCTTTTTCCAACGGCTAACTGACCCCATGCCTAACAACACCACCAATACTGACATCAAGGGGACAAAGATAATATTGAAATATGGAGGCCCTACAGACAGCAATTCGCCACCGGACACTGCCTGATAAACCATTGGGTAGAGCGTGCCAAGCAAGATTGCCGCACTGGCCACTACTAAGATGATGTTGTTGGCTAAGAGAAACACTTCTCTTGAGATCGCTCCAAAACTAAATTCACTCTTCATCAATGGCGCGCGGAATGCGAATAGCAGCAAAGAGCCGCCCACCACAAACCCAAGGAAGCCAAGAATATAGATGCCGCGAGTTGGATCACTCGCAAACGCATGAACCGATGTCAGTAGACCGGAGCGTGTAATGAATGTGCCCAACAAGCTGGCTGCAAACGCCATGATTGCAAGCAAGACAGTCCAACTCTTGAACACTCCACGCTTTTCCGTCACTGCCAATGAGTGAATCAACGCTGTGCCGAGTAACCAGTTAATCATGGGAGGATTCTCGACTGGGTCCCAAGCCCACCAGCCGCCCCAACCTAATTCATAGTAGGCCCACCAAGACCCTAGAGCGATGCCGATAGTCAATATCGCCCATGCAGCATTGGCCCAAGGACGTGACCAACGTGCCCACGCGGAATCCAATCGGCCACTCATTAATGCGGCGATCGCGAAAGCAAATACAACTGAAAAACCCACATAGCCCATGTACAAGGACGGTGGATGAATAATAAACCCAAAGTCTTGCAACGCTGAATTCAAGTCGGCGCCATCGACAGGTGAAATCGGCAATACACGATCGAATGGGTTTGATGTAGCGATCATAAACATCGTGTAGCCGGCACCGATTAGCCCCATAATGCCGAGGACCCGTGCGACAAAGTCGTCAGGCATGGCTTTGCTGAAAATACTAACCGCCAGCATCCATCCGGCTAACATCCAAGTCCAAAATAGGAAGGAACCCTCGTGCCCGCCCCATACGGCGGTAATCTTGTATTGCATCGGCAACAGACTGTTAGAGTGCTGCGCGACAAATTGCACCGAGAAGTCGTCGGTCACAAAACTATAGCCCAAGATCAAAAGGCAGAGTGAGAGGAATACAAACACTCCCGCTGTGAGCGGACGTGCCAAGCTAATCCACAAGCGGTTGCCAGTCCCGGCCCCAATCAACGGAATAGTTCCTAGAATCGCGCAGAGACAAAAAGCGAGAATAAGCGAAAAATGACCGAGCTCAGGTAGCATTATTGGCCTCCCTCTGTTGCCATGACAGGCATCGCGCGATCACGCTCTGCTGAGTCCAACGCGGCTTTTACTTCTACCGACATATAGTTTTCATCGTGTTTAGCCAATACGCGACTCGCTTCGAAGACACCATTGCTCACCATGCCTTCGGCCACAACGCCCTGCCCCTCTCGAAATAGATCGGGCAATATGCCGTCATAGCGCACTTGCAGGTCGTGGCTGTAATCGGTGGCAATAAACTCAACATGCAAAGAGTCTTGGCTTTTCACGACAGAGCCTTCCTTCACCATGCCGCCAATACGTATACGTTGACCGTTGTTTACCTCGCCTGCGGCAATTTGTGTGGGCGTAAAGAAGAGGTCGATAGTGTTGCTTAGGGCGTATAGAGACAAGCCAATCGCGACCGCTAGCCCAGTGGCAATAAAGCCAATAATGGTTAATTTTTTACGACGATGCGGTTTCATTGACCCTCTCCTAGCGCTTCAACGCGCTCCTGTTCTGCAGATTGTTGGGCTATCTGTTTGTCCCGCAGGGCTTTTTGTCTCTGTTCTCGAATGAACTGACGGCGCTGCATTCGTGGCTTATAGAGATTCACGAATAGGAAAACGGCAAATAGTCCATATACAGACCAGACATGGAAGGTATATTTTCCCATTTGGAAAAATTCTCCCACGCTTGCAAACTGAATATTGTCGAACATGCTCTCTCCCTACTTAGTGCTTTCGTCAGCAATGAGGTCTACAACCCACTGAGAACGGCGTTCGCGCTCTAAAATCTCGTTGCGGGTGCTTAGGATCAAACTGATCACAAAAAAGCAGTACACCGCAAAGATCATAATCACTAGAGGCACCCAAATCTCAGGTCCAAATGGACTGTCTTCTGCCATGGAAAAATTGCTAGCCGGTTGATGCAGTGTATTCCACCACTCAACGGAATACTTAATAATCGGGACGTTGATAGCCCCTACAATCGAAAGCAATGCGCAGGCTTTCGCGGCCGCATCGGTGCTCTCGATCGCAGAGCGCAAGGCGATGACCCCGATTAGAAGGAAAAATTGAATTAACATTGACGTCAAGCGCGCATCCCAGGCCCACCAAGTTCCCCAGATGGGCTGCCCCCAGATAGCCCCAGTCGCGAGCGCCACGGCCGTAAACCACGCACCGATCGGGGCCGCACATTTAGCCACCATATCGGCCAGTTTCATCTTCCACACTAGGGTAATAACGCCGGCAACCGCCATTAACGGGAAGCAGGCTAAAGAGATACTTGCCACAGGCACATGGACGTACATGATGCGAATAGTATCGCCCTGCTGATAGTCTTGTGGCACGTATAATAAGGCCCAAACGATACCAACGCTCAACAGCGCGGTCATCAACACGAATAGCCACGGCAACCATTTGCCCGACATCTCGTAGAACCACTTGGGGGATCCAAGTCTAAAAAACCATTGCCACATGTCTACTCTCTCTTATGCGTAGGCGATACGTTGTCGCTCTACACTTATACGGTTAGCGCGCCCGAATATATCACGCCAACTTCTCTGCTTCGTGTTACTTTTTGTAACTCTTAAGCGGCTGTATTTTCAATTAACACTAATTTTAAGAGCCGCGGCTGAGGCCAGTGGCGCTAAGCTCAGTGAGAGCGCTAATAGAGCCCCCAATAAGGAAAAATGCATGCCCAAGGGTAAGCCCAAACTCGCATCCGTCACTGCCTTCGCGCCAATTATAAGCACCGGAACAGTAAGGGGTAAAACGATTACGGCCAATATCAAGCCACGGCTACCCAACCCTACAGTGAGGGCGACACCAATCGCGCCGAAAAGGCTTAATACTGGGGTTCCTAGCAACAGGGTCAACACCAATGCCCAGTAAGCATCGGCAGGCAAATACAACATATAAGCTAACAATGGCGCTAATAACACTACTGGCAAACCACTAATCAACCAGTGGCTTATATTTTTAGCCAAGACCATGAAATACAGGGGTTGCGAAGACAAGAGCAGCTGTTCTAAGGAGCCGTCTTCGTAATCGGCACGAAATAGGTTATCCAACGACAACATCGAGGCCAGCAATGCCGATACCCACACGGCCCCTGCGGCAATACGGGTAAGCTCCTGCGGATCCGATGAGACGCCCAAGGGGAACAACGACACGACGATCAAGAAAAACATTAGTGGGTTAAGCAGGTCATTGCGTCTTTTTAGCGCAATGAGTAAGTCACGACGCAAGGTGGCACGAAACGCCGCAAAGGTGCTGACTTGCTCATGGTCTGCCCCTACAGCGCGAAGTTCCTTCTTAAATAAAGAGCCGTGCGATGTCTTGCTTGCGTCAGTCATTGTTCCCTCGCACTGTCTAACGATCCAAATTCAGTCGACGAAGCGCACAGGGCACTTCTAATGTGTGATGAGTCGTCACTAGCACGGCTCCGCCTCGCGCCACATGGGCTGCTAATAGATTTTCGAGCACCTTCACCCCACGCACGTCTAAGGTCGTAAACGGCTCATCTAGCACCCATAAACGCGCAGGGCTGAGCAGGAGTCGCGCCAACGAGACTCGCTGTTGCTGCCCGGCAGACATATTGCGGCAGCTGATATCGGCATAGCCGGCTAATCCAACGTTGTACAAGGCGTCGTCTATATCGCTATCGCTCACTGGTCCGTGTAGCGCACAACTCCAACGCAAATTTTCCCGTGCCGTCAGGATTTTATTGACCCCAACGCGGTGCCCCAAGTACAGCAGAGAAGATAGGAAGCTTTCGCGGTCCTCGTCGATAGGAACCCCTTCCCAGAACAGCTCGCCCTCATAGCTACTATTGAGCCCGCACAAGATGCGCAATAACGTGGTCTTGCCACTACCATTACTGCCCTGCACCTGCATCAAATCACCCGCTTGCAAGGTAAAGCTCAAATCGGTGAATAGCACTCGGTCATCGCGCTCGCAAAACAGCTTCTGCGCGCGCAGCAAAGGCGCTGGCTGTGTTGGCGTGCTTAAGTCGGAACTGGTGTGGGTGCTGACAGACATAAGTAATAGTAGCAGTTGCCGCATAGCGGCTTTATACAAGTGAACAACGGGCTAAAAGCAGGCAGGAGTATAACTGAGTATTCGATGGAATGCTTTAAACCCGGACGGGTTTAGCAGGGGGCGGCAAGCCCCCGAACCGTAGAGAGGGAGGTGTAGAATTAGGCGGCGTCGCGATTTGCCGGTTTTGCGCGAGAATGCATCAAACTCAATAGGGTTGCCTCGGCCTTGGAGAGCCCGCATGTTGCTACCAACTCTTCTGTTGCAGCCCCCATTTGTGCCAATTTGCTCGCATGATTAATTGCCACATCTCCAACATCTTTATATTCAAGGTCTTCTTGTCGACGCTGGGTATCTTGCAAGCTCTCTTGTACCAGCTTCACGCGTTTCGCTAGCCCTACGGCGCCACGACCTACGGCGGTAATTTCACCACGCAAGGCTTTCATGTCAGCATCGAGTCGATCTTGCAAGCGCGCCACTTTGCGCATGACGTGCAGACTGATAAACAACATGCTGCCACTGAGCATGAGTGCCAAAGTTACGCCGATAATCAATAATGGTGACATGTGAATCTCCTAATGCACGTATGCGTTTTTAATCCCACTGCGATAGGCGGGAACGAAGACGCAGGGCTGCCTGCGTATGAATTTGGCTGACACGGGATTCACTCACCCCTATCACTTGTCCGATCTCTTTTAAGTTCAACTCTTCGGTGTAGTACAAAGACAGCACTAGTTGCTCACGTTCTGGTAGCGTGGCGATCGCCTGGGCAAGATTTTCCTTAAACGCCTCGTTTTGAATGCCATCCAAGGGGTTAGGAACCTCCCCTGCCACCTTGTCGATCGCCGAATCCTCACCCTCAAGCATATCGTCGAAACTGAATAAACGGCTGCCGGAAGCATCTTGCAAAATGCTGTGATACTCATCCAAAGACATCCCTAATTCTTTCGCGACATCTTGATCTTTCGCGTCGGTCCCTGTGCGCATCTCGATCAGTTTGATCGCTTCAGCCACTCTACGTGATTTGCGATGCACTGAGCGCGGCGCCCAATCGCCCTTGCGAATCTCGTCGAGCATTGCGCCACGAATACGAATACCCGCGTAGGTTTCGAAACTGGCACCTTTAGTTAAATCATATTTCTTGGCGGCCTCAAGAAGACCGATCATGCCAGATTGCACAAGATCATCTAACTGCACACTCGAAGGCATTCGAGCCAGTAAATGATGAGCAATACGCTTCACAAGCGGCGCATATTGCAGCACAACATCGTTCATGCTGTCTGTTTGCACTTCGCTATACAGTAACGCACCGCTTGTGGAGTTCACCATGTGACTAATCCGCTGAGTCGCTCATCAATAATCGTTCAACAAAGAATTCGAGACGGCCGCTGGCTTGACGATTGATCGGCCAATCCAAGACCTCTTTTGCTAATTTCCTATAGGCAATTGCAGCCTTGCTCGAAGGATAAGTTTCCAATGTCGCTTTTTGTCGTTGCGCCGACTTTCGCACCGCTTCATCCCAAGGAATATCTCCAGCATACTGAAGCGTGACATCTAAGAAGCGCTCGGCTACACGCACAAACTTGTTGTATAAGTTGCGCCCCTCTTCTGGCGTTCGCGTCATATTCGCTAACACTCTAAAACGCTGAATACCGAAATCTCGGTTAAGCAGTTTTACCAAGGCATATGCATCAGTAATTGACGAAGGCTCATCACACACCACAACAATAATTTCTTGGGAAGCACGTACGAAACTGACGACACTCTCAGAAATTCCCGCCGCCGTATCGATCACTAGTACATCAAGCTGATCATCTAATTCGCTAAAGGCTCGAATCAAACCTGCATTCTCTGCAGGGCTCAATTGCGTCAAAGACTGCACACCCGAGGCCGCTGGAATGACCTTCAAACCCCCTACCGTGGTAATCAATACATCACGAAGAGAACATTCCCCCTTCATCACTTCTGCAAGGGTTTTCTCGGCTTTAATACCTAGTTGAATATCGACATTGGCCAGACCAAGGTCAGCATCCATCAATATCACGCGTTTATTTGCTTCTACTAAGGCCAAGCTCAAATTCACTGAGACGTTCGTCTTACCAACACCTCCTTTACCACCGGTGACGGCCACTACTTGCACTGGCTTCATCTAGCCGCTCCCTGTGCGGTCCCCAATAAAGGACCTTCTTGATTCAATGGGCTTAATTCATCACTGTAAACACTGCCAAATTCGTACATCAATCTCTCGCTCTCCTCTTCACTATGGACAGATAAGGCTACTGCCTTGCTGACCAAATTATGAGCCTGCGCGACCTTGATGTCATCGGGAATATTCTGGCCATGAGTCTCATAAGCCACTGGCAATGCACGCTCAATCACCAGAGACAATGCGTCTCCCATCGTGCCTGCTTCATCCAATTTACTAAGAATGCAACCGTGCAAGCCCGCAGGTGCATAGGTGCGACAGGCATTGGAAAGCACTGATGCCTGGCTCGTGCAGGCCATAACGAGAAGATTTTGGACTTCTGGACAATTGCGTAGCGTTTGCAGTTGAAACTGTAGGCTTGGATCTTTCGCATGCAAACCAGCAGTATCGATCAGCACCAATGATTTGTGTTTGAGTGAGGCGAGAATCTGCGGAAGACTATGAGTCTCATCCACTACGCGCACACTCACCCCTAAAATTCTACCGAAGGTGCGCAGCTGCTCATGCGCTGCAACACGGTAGCTATCGGTTGTCACCAGCGCTACCGAATCGGCGCCGTGCTCTAGAACATAGCGGGTGGCCAATTTGCCAATCGTTGTCGTTTTGCCAACACCGGTAGGGCCTAATAAGGCAAAAATTCCCCCTTTTGCGGCAATATCTGTCCCTGCCACAGGGACTTGCCGTGCCAAAGAGGCAATGGCAAACCGCCATGCTTCTGACGAAGTCATATCCTGTTTAAGATTATCCAGTAATGATTTGCTAAGAGGCGCAGGCACGCCCATCGCATTGAGTCGCTCCCAGATACTAGCTTGCACCGGCGTGCGACGCGCAAACTGTTCCCAAGCCATGCCGCTTAATCGTTGTTCGAGCAGACGACGAATTCCGTTTAGTTCAGATCGCATACGATTCATTTCACGGGATTCGGCTTTATTACGTTCTTGCTCAGCCTGTGCCTGTTGTGCCGCTCTCTGAGCTGCCTCTATCGCCTGCCGTTGAGCGTTAGCTTCACGCTCTACAGCCAGTGCCGCCTCAATCTTTATCTGTTGATCTTTCACCGCCGACAAATGTGGCGTACTCGCCTGATGATCAGATTCACGCTGCATGCGCTCTAGGTCGACAGTCGTTCTGGCTGCTGCGGGCTGCGCTGGGGTTCTGTCACTTGCCTTGCGTGGCGGTTGCGCTGCAGGACGCTCGCTGCCCGCTGGCGCAGTGTTGCGGGCCGGTGTAGCTGTTTTCGAGCCAAGGCTGCCAGTGGAAGAGAATGAGATATCACCGGGCATAGAAGCGGCAACCACCTCGACACCACCGTCGAGAGAGCGATTTGAAAGGATGACTGCATCCACACCCATTTCCTCTCGGATCTGAGCAATCGCGCGACGCATGTCTGGCGCTAGATATCGTTTCACTTTCATCTGCTTATCCTCTTGTCGAAGCGGCCCATGACTAAGATGCTACTAAGACTGTTTTGATCAATTACCAATACTTGCTACAACCGTAATCTGTTTGTTATCGGGGATTTCCTGATAGGAAAGCACCTTCAATCCGTTTATCGTAAAGCGCACAAAACGGCTGAGCACTGCACGAAGTGGCGCGGGGACTAACAACACCGCGGGCTTACCTGCCGCCTCTTGTGTGCGTGCTGAACTAAGCAATGAGCTTTGTAGCCGTTCTGCCATTGCCGGTTCTATTACCATGCCATCATCATTGCCGCTGCCCATCGCCCCTTGTTGCTGATTCTGTTGCGCGGACTGTTGTACAGACTTAAGCAATAATTGTTCCAGAGATGGATCTAATGTCATGACAGGCAGTTCTGCACTGTTTCCATAGATGTTTTGGACGATCACGCGCGATAAAGCGACGCGTGCCGCGGAGGTCAAAGCGCCAGGATCTTGACTCTTTGCTGCTGCCGCCGCCAAGGCCTCGGCGATTGTGCGCATATCACGAATCGGCACATCTTCGATCAATAGATTCTGCAGAACTTTGAGCAAAACATTGGTATTGACCATTGCCGGTAGCTCTTCTGCCAGTTTTTTCGATGTTTTGCCGAGCATCGCCAATAGCTCATGCACTTCGTCATGACCTAGAAGCTCATGGGCATGTTTATGCAAAATAGTATTGAGATGCGTCGCAATGACCGTACTACTATCGACGACGGTATAGCCCAATGTTTGCACTTGGTCCTTCTGCGTTGGTTCAATCCACAACGCATCCAAGCCGAATGCAGGATCTTTGGTCTCAATGCCGGCCGCCTTACCAAACACCTGCCCGGGATTGATTGCCATATCACGCTCAGGAATCACCTCTGAGCCACCGACATTGACGCCCATCAAGGTAATGCGATATTCATTCGGCGCGAGATCGAGATTGTCGCGAATATGCACAGAGGGAACTAAGAAACCGAGCTCTTGCGACAGTTTTTTTCGTATGCCTTTGATACGGCTAAGCAATTGCCCGCCTTGTGCTTTATCTACCATGGGAATAAGACGATAACCCACCTCAAGCCCAATGACGTCCACAGGCATTACATCGCTCCACCCCAAGTCTTGCGGTTCATCCTCTGCATCATCGCGTGCTTTTTGGTCGGCGGTTTCCTTCTCTACAACATCGCTGGCCGCTTTCTTTTGCCGCCAATAGATTAGAAACGAGCCAGCACCCGCTAGAGCGCTCAAAGCCAAGAACGCAAAATGTGGCATCCCTGGCACAATGCCCATTACAAACAAGACGCCAGAGGTAATGCCCAGCGCTCTAGGAGTGGCAAACATCTGGCCAGAGACCTGCGCTCCCATCATCTCCGAGCTATTGTTACGCGTCACCATAATGGCTGCCGCGGTAGAGAGCACTAGGGCTGGAATCTGAGCGACTAGCCCGTCACCGATAGTCAATAAAGCATAGCGCTCCATTGCCATAGTGAAATTGAGGTCATGCTGCATCATACCGACGCCAACACCGCCGACGATGTTGATGACGAGAATCAAAATACCAGCGATCGCATCGCCCTTAACAAACTTACTCGCCCCGTCCATTGAGCCGTAGAAATCGGCCTCTTGAGTGATTTCTCTGCGCCGTGTACGCGCCTGATCCTGATCGATCAAGCCGGCATTAAGATCTGCATCCACAGCCATCTGTTTGCCTGGCATTGCGTCCAAGGTAAAACGCGCACTCACTTCGGCGATACGGCCAGCACCTTTGGTGACCACGACGAAGTTGATAATGATTAGAATCATGAAGACGATAAGGCCGACCGCGTAATTACCGCCGATCACCACCTCACCAAAAGACTCGATGACCTTACCGGCCGCAGCGCCGCCATTATGCCCCTCAAGCAATACGACGCGCGTCGAGGCCACGTTCAAGGCAAGGCGCAATAATGTGGCAATCAGCAAAATCGTAGGAAAAACGGCGAAATCGAGTGGCCGCATGGCGTACACCGCCACACACAATACGACCAAGGCGATAGTGATATTAAACGTGAAAAACACGTCGAGCAGGAAAGGCGGCAACGGCAATGTCATCATTGCCAACATCACGAGCAATAGCACTGGAATACCGAGGTTTCCGTTGGCTAGTGTTCGGGCATTATCTAAAAACCCATTACGATTAAGGCTGGCGCTTTCGCTCATTTGTGGCTGTCTACCTATTTTGCTGCTCTAAAACGTCAGTTTCCTTGACGCTATTGAAGGAGTGTCAGAAATTGCATTCAAATTCTTGACGCCAATCGTCCACTTTATTGGCTCTTAGAGCCTTTGCGGGACGTTTGAACACTCACAATAAGAGACTGTGCAAAAATCTGGCCGACTTTTTAGGAAGGACAAAATATTTAATTTAGTCGTGACGTAATTCGTCTGGGATAGTTAATTCACTGGCAAGCACTGGACGTCTTTTTAGGCGACCGGCAGCGAACTGCTTGAGTTGATGCAAATAGGCAAGCACTTGGGCTACGGCCACATAGAGACCGTCGGGGATCTCAGCCCCTACCTTGGTGTTGAAGAAAATCGCCCGTGCCAAGGGTGGCGCAGACACGATAGGAATATCATGTTCCTGAGCGATTTCTCGAATTTTTTGCGCGACAAAATCAGCACCTTTTGCCAACATGACCGGCGCATCCTCTTTGCTCTGGTCATAACGCAGCGCAACGGCATAATGCTCGGGGTTGGTGATGATGACATCGGCTTCGGGCACATCGCCCATCATCCGATTTTGGGACATTTCATACTGCAGCTGACGAATACGCTGCTTCACTTCTGGACGCCCTTCCGAGTCCTTCATCTCATCCTTGACTTGCTGCATCGTCATCCGCAGTTTCTGCGTGTGCTGATGAATTTGAAAGGGAATATCAATCATCGAGATAATGATCATTGCGCAAGACATCCAAAGGACTGACCATGCGATCATTTCGACGGACTCTGACATCGCAGGCAACACCGATTGATGCTGAACGCCTAAGATACTATTGGTATTGATGTAGAGAATGAGCAGCGCCAATGAGGCGACAACTAGCACTTTGCCAATCGCCTTAAAAAGTTCGACCACTGCATTGCTGCCAAACATGCGGCCCAAACCAGACAACGGGTTCATCCGGTTTGCCTTCGGTGCCACTGACTTAATACTGAAATTCCAACCACCAAGCGCAATAGGGGCTAGAAATGCCAAGACAAGCAAGACGCCAAAGATTGGCAATAAGGAGGTAAACCCGCTCATGAATGATGAGCCCAAATGCGCAAGCATGGCGGAAGTATCAAAGACCATCGAGCGGTCGAGAACGAAATTGCTTTCCATGATGCGCGTGAGTGAGAGCGCAACGCCCCCACCAAAGGCAATCATCGCGCCAGTTCCACCCAATAAGATTGCGGTCGTATTGAGCTCTTTCGAGCGAGCAATATTACCTTCTTCACGTGCGTTGTCTAAACGCTTTTGGGTGGGTTCCTGACTCTTTTCCGCCGAGGAATCTTTATCTTCAGCCATTTCGCCTACTCATTAATCATTCTGCGAGATCCACTAAAGCAGCTCTCGCGCCATTGCAAAAAATTCGGCAAATATATTCTCAGCCGAATCTAAAAAAGTCCCAAGCGTTATCCAAATAATAAACAAACCAAACATTAGCGCGACGGGAAAACCGAGCGCAAAAATATTCAACTGCGGTGCCGCGCGAGTCATGATGCCAAAGGCAAAATTGGTAATTAGCAATGCGGTCAAAGCTGGCAGTGCCAATACCAAGCCACTAGAGAATACCCAGCTCAGTGTATTGACCACCCGAATCATTAGCCCCGCCTCTACTCCAAATGTAGAGATCGGCAAAATGGTGAAGCTTTCAATCAAAATCTCCAACATAACTAGATGCCCACCAAAGGTGACAAACAACAACATCACTATCATCATATAGACCGTACTCATGATCGCCACGTTAACGCCATTGGCTGGATCCATCATTGAGGCAAACCCTAGGCCCATCTGCATAGCAATCAACTGCCCCGCCATCACGAAAACTTGAAACAACAGCTGCATGAAGAAGCCCAAGGCAGCGCCAATCAAAAGCTGTTGCGTCACGACCAAAAAGGCACCAACAGAAACACCTTGCACCAGCGGAACTTCAGGCAATAATGGGGCAAGCAACACGGTGATCGCGACAGCCATGACAACACGAATGCGCATTGGCACGAGCTGTGAACCGAAAATAGGAGCCGCTAGAAAAAACCCCATGATTCGAAACATCGGCCAGAGGAAGGCGCCGATATAGGCACCTAACTCTTCTGAGCTCATCGCGATCAGCTCCACAATATGCCCTCAGCCCAACATGAAAGGAATGCTAGTGATTAGCTGTTCGGTAAAATCCAATACGCGACGCAGTAACCAAGGGCCGGCCAAAATAACCGACATTAGCGTCGTCAATAGACGCGGCAAGAAACTCAAGGTCTGCTCGTTGATTTGCGTGGCCGCTTGAAACGTACTAACCGCCAAACCTACCACAAGACTCGGCATTACGATCACCGAGACCATCACGACAATAAGAAACATTGCTTCGCGCCAAATATCTATTACGGTATCAGGTGTCATTTTAAGTACCAAAACTCGCTGCCAGGGTGCCGATCACCATGGCCCATCCATCGACAAGCACGAACAACATAATTTTAAACGGCAAAGAAATGATGATTGGCGATAACATCATCATGCCCATTGCCATCAATACACTGGCAACAACCAAATCGATTACCAGAAACGGAATAAATAGCATAAATCCAATTTGAAACGCGGTTTTCAATTCACTGGTTACGAAAGCGGGAACGAGTACTGTAAAGGGCACTTCTTCTTGGCTGGCCACTGGCGCTGATTGTGACAAGTCCATAAACAACGTTAAGTCAGACTCCCGTGTTTGAGCCATCATGAAATTACGCACTGGAATCTCTGCCTGCACGAGGGCATCCCCCGCACTCATTTCTTCAGCCAAATACGGTTGCAAGGCATTCGTATTAATCTCTTGCAATACCGGCGTCATCACGAAAAACGACAAGAACAATGCAAGGCCCAATAGTATTTGATTCGATGGAGTCTGTTGCAAACCAAGGGCTTGTCGCAAAATAGCAAACACCACCAGAATTCGCGTAAACGAGGTCATCATCATTAACAATGCTGGCAGCAATGTTAATAGCGTCATCAACAATAGGATTTGAATGCTGACAGAATAGTTCTGCATGCCATTTTCGTCAGTGCTGACTGTTAAGGCTGGCACGCCTAAACTGGTATTTGATGTCAGCAGATCGAAAGCGCTCTGTGGGGTAAGATCTTCTGTAGAAGTGGTGGTTGTGGTGCTCCCGTTAGGCGTTTGCGCAGAGGCAGGTAGCGAAATGAGCAAGACTGCCACTAAGGCTAATAAGATCGTAGCGAACTGTAGGGTACTCAATCTCACTTTTGTTGGTCCTTATTGAGTAGGCCTTGCAGCTTGGCTGCAAATTCACTATTAACAGGGTGCGTTTTATCTGTGGCGGCGCTTAGATCAATCGCCGGTTTATCGAACACATGCAGTGTATTGATTTGACTAGAGGTAACGCCTACTAACAACTGGGTTTCGCCCACTTCGACAAGTGCGATACGTTCACGGTTTCCCACAGAAATCACACTGCGAACTTTGATCACGCCCATAGGGGCTAGCATGCCTCCATTGAGCTTTTTATAAGCCCAGGCACAGGCAAGAATAAAGGCTACGACAACAACAAGCCAAAGAATCATCTCTAACATGGCCGACATGCTCATCGCTGATGCGCCCTGCTGGCCTGCAGTACTTGTAGCAACTGCGGTTAGTAAACTATTCACATTAACTCCTGCGCGAGCCCAACCTGCACGAGTATGACGTGCAAGGTAAGACGACTATCGCGATGACCTATTTAGCGCAGTTTCTTAATGCGCTCAGAGGGGCTTATAACATCCGTCATACGGATGCCAAATTTATCGTTAACGACTACAACTTCACCATGGGCGATCAGGGTGCCATTTACCATTACGTCCAATGGTTCACCGGCTAATCGATCTAGCTCAATCACCGATCCTTGATTGAGTTGCAGTAAGTTTCGAATGGTAATAGAGGCACTGCCCACTTCCATTGAAATTTGCACTGGAATATCGAGAATTACATCTAGGTCTGGGCTGCCACCGTCAGGGTTTTTAGTAGGCGGCACAGCACCACTGCCATCTTTCGCAATCCCTTCGACAAATTTGCCATCATCGGCAGGATTCTTTCTACCCTCGTTTTGTGGATCATCAGCCATCTTATTTCCCCTTGCTTGCCGAATTGCCTTTGTTGGCAATAAAGCTATCGATTTTTAGTGCTAGATTGCCGTTCGACACGCCAATCTTAGTATTAAACATTGGTACTCCGTTCGCCTTTAACACCACTGTTTCGGGCATATCCACCGGGACAATATCGCCGGCTTCTAAATCCACAACATCGCGCAAT
>OJFX01000002.1_pt1 | contig 63420 bp, 56 predicted proteins | sample 1594171 | NCBI WGS metagenome assembly OJFX01 (sample SAMN05416840, study PRJEB24817) | seawater metagenome | isolation source: Sea water | place: Canada:Atlantic | collected 2013-07
AGATCATGCCTAGTCTCGTGGGCTCGGAGATGTGTATAAGAGACAGAACTTAAACAGTGGGGAGCAGAGATGACGGCCGTGTAGACACACCGGCTGCTTGGAAAAACGCAGAAAGCGGGTCGTCCGACAAGACGCGCCCGCTTCAACATCAGCCTCATTCGCGCCCAGACTGGAGCGAAGTGAACTCTCAAACAATGCACGATGAGACTAGTTCACTTCTCCCTGCCTGGCAATAGCGATTCGAAGCACAGGTGAACTGCGCCTTCCGGAAGGCAACGTGTGTGCGACGACAGCGTCTTCTCCTCCGAATCATGGAGAACGAAGATGACGACAGGACAGGAAGTTCAACCATCGCCGGTGATCCCAGGCCGCTACGTGAAGATCGACAGCATGGAGCTCTGCTGCGTCTGGACGCTGGCACGAGCCGGTCGGCTACGACCGCTCGACGTACGAGTCTGGCTTGCGACACGAGAGGCTAGAGAACGACGCAAGGGTGCTGATGCTTCACGCTGCAAGTACGAGACGGCCGAGCTGGCTCAGCTCTGCGAGACTACGGAGGGCAAGGTTCGCTTCAGCTTGCGGAGGCTCGAGGCAGAGGGCGTCGTGACCTGGGGCGAGCATCCGTTCTTCATCTCCGGTGTAAGCGAGCTGTCCGATGAGCATGCAGCGGGAGTAGTCGCGATGCGTGCTCAGATTCCCGCTCGGCGTCGTTTCTTCCCCCTGCCCAGACGAGTGCTGCGGTTTCTCACACAGGGGTCCAACCGAACGCTCCAGGCGACAGTCTTCGCTCACCTGATTCGATGCGTGTTCATGAAACGCTCGGAGTGGCACTCAACAGGTGCCTGCAAGGCTTCGTGGGCTGCCTCTGTGTTCGGACTCTCGAGTAGATCAATCGTTCGTGCGCGGGCTCAGCTAGAGCGAGAGCTGAAGTGGTTGCGCCGCGTCCCGGCGCCCCAGTGGTACCAAAATGCCCATGGTGGCCGATTCGAGGTCCAGCTGGACTGGAAGGCTGGTGAGACGGCACCACGGACGAAGGTAGAACGCAGTGGAAGCGCGACAGGGGAGGGCACTGAGATGTCGGACCAACAGCTCGAGATGTCACCCCCACCAGCCTCGAAGTCGGCCGAAATGTCAGGCCCTGAATCAAAACAGCTCTCCTTCGGAAACAAACAACCATCAGCTCCAGTCCCCCACCGCTGCGCTCAGCGGGCCAGGCCCCGCGTTGATGCTCAAGCGGGCCCTCATCGTCGCTGTGCGAAGCTGGCGAAAGTCCGCGAAGGCGACCTGGCGAGCATTGAATCGGTGATGGAGCTCTTCGACCAAGCTGGTCGCAGCCGAAGCTGGGTGCGCCGTGGATGGGCGCCTGTAGATACCGAAAACGAGCGTCTGAACTGGTGGGTTGCTGCGCGGCGATCCCTCACCCAAGACGCCCAGAGTCCATGCGGCCTGTTCATGCACCTCGTGCGTGAGCGCCGCTGGGGCGATGCGAGTCAGCTCGATGAGACCTCGGCTACGCCAGCGTTCAAGGCCTGGATAGCTCAGCAGGGCGATGCCGAGACGACTTCGCAGGGTCAGTCACTCACGAGCGAACTGCTTGCCATGTGCAGTGTCGGGTAGACACGGCAACAGGTCCAGGACGAGCACAACGGCCCGGCTGGACGCCCCCCCCCACGACCCGAGGCGACTACCGAGCCAACCTGTGGCATAACAGCCAGTGCATGGGCCGTTAGGCCCAGGTCACTTCTTTGCAGGCTCCCCGATGGGGAGCTCACGTTGCTGCGCGCTACAGCTGTAGCTGTGCGAGTAGAGCATCGCAAAGGACATGGTGACGCTAAGTTCTGCCGCTTCGACTCACCTCGGTCACCAACCGAGGGGTTGCTTGCCTAACCAGCAAGCACCGAAGTGACTGTGTAGCGCCGGATGCCGAAGAGATTTGGCTTGTCCGGTGCGACGGAGGCTGACTGAGAGTAATCCCGTCCATCGACGACGTTCCAAGCGTTGTCGGCCCGACCAGGTAAGAGCCCGCGACCCCGAAAGGAGGTCACATGCGAGCCACTGGTTGTTTCAGGTCGACAAGGAACGAGATGCGACGGAGCAGACTCAGTCTTCTATCCGATGGTGTTTCAACCCCGGAAGGGGGGCGACGTCGAAATCGTGCATCGTCGACAGGTAGTCGATGCTGTGCGCGCTCTGGTGAAAAACGGTGGCGGTCTCGCAGAGACCCGAATCCGCAAACCGGTTGGCACTCCGAGCCCTGCACATGTTGCAGGTGCGGGAGTGTTGGTACGGTCCTGGGAAAGGGAGCCAGGCTGCAGCGATGCAGTTTGCCGGGGGTAGACAACCCCGGTCCTCGTGGAAGAACGGCAGTGCTTGGAACAGCACGCTCAGTAGAACCCGAGGAGTGAAGAGCTCAACTTAAACGCCCGCCAAGGGCAACCCAGGTGATGACTCTAGGAGCCGGGAGGCTCAAGGGACGCGTTGCTGTTGCAGCGCATCCGCACTCGATAGATGACATGCAGTGAATGGGGATTTTTCTTTCTTCTCTCCCCGGAAGGCTTGGGCCAGCATACCCAAGTCCTCGTACGACACGTGATGTGTACGACGCGCATGCCTTCGAAAGAAGGGCAGCTCCACGAAGATGGAGCGGTTCGCCACGCCTGCCTAGCGGCAGGCTTAGGGCCGGATACCTAGAGTTCAAGAGAACCAGAGATAAGACGGGAAGCTGTGTGATGTGTCGCCGTTGGTTGCGGCGAGAGAGCGGGGATTTGTCATCCGCTTTGGCATGCTCAGGTCGAGCAGTCGAGAACACACACAGTGGGAGCGAGGTTCAAGTAGGACGAGACGGCAACGACCCCTGGAAGGGCGTTGCGAATCTCGGGAGCATCTGTTGGAGCCTGAAAGGGTAAGCCGCAGTCAATCCCTGCAGAGCAGTGGGGAGCTCCTGGCCGACTGCACCAGGTGGTGCTGGCAGTCGATGGCCGACGAAAGAACCGACACAGTCTGTGCCGCCGATGCGCAACACCCTTCGGGGGTGTGGCTCGTGGCACTGGCAGAACTTGCGTCTCGCCACTCATCGGACAAGTGGGACTCGGAGCAATCTGGGTCCGCCGATGAGTGGTGCAGCCGTTGAAGCTGTCCGTCCTTGCGATTGAAAGACAGGCCCGTGGTGGGCTTGTGTTTCAGTTGGCAAGGCGGAAGGGACGAGCGCTACAGGTACGTTTGTAAGTAGCTGGCGCTGTTTTGGAAAGTTTGATGCGCAACGCGCATTCCGTAGGAAGAAAGCGGGGTGCGGGGCAGAGCCCCGTTGATGAAGAGCGCAACACGCTTGGGGGACCAAGGGTGTTGGCGAGCTTGAGTCGAGATGCGTTCACCAAGTTGGTGGACCATCCCCGTGAGTGAACCGATGGAACTCGCCGCGCGGGGTGCTTGGGTCGTCGCTTCTGTAGAAGTGATGGCTCGGCACCCCCGAAGCGAGGTGCGTAGCAGCAGATGGTTGTATGAACGCCTTGGGATCTGAGCGTCAATCAAATCCCACCCTTTCGATGGTCGGCAAACATGAATGCGACACCTCGGAGGCCGTTGCTCATAACAAGAGCAGTCAAGGTCAAAGGAGGGAAGGTCTCATGTATCCACATCGGTTCACGAACATCCACATGTTCGTTCAACGCGTTGCCGACAACATCGTCAAGTACGGCAACTTCAATTACGTCACCGGGTTCATCCCCGAGCATCGAGACCCTCTTGAGGTCGATGTCAAGATTCTGCGCAAGTACGGCATCGCCGTGTCGCGCTGGACCAGGTGCCGACGACGGAGCAAGGGGCTGTCGAGTGTTCACTACGCCAGGCACCAAAGGTTCTTCGTGATGTTCGCGCCTGAGCAGCGGAAGGGCGAGAGCCCATGGCACGAGCTCGAGGAGTGGAGCTCCGAGAGGCAAGTGCGATTGCGAGGCAGTCGGATTCACGACATCCGCCGCAAGCCGCTCGTTCACGGTGGCTACTCCATCTCGTTCAAGCACTGCACCGGGACCGGACGGGGTCACGTGGCCGTTCGAATCCATCCCGATGAGTACCGAGACCTCAAGGCGTACTTTCTGCACCTTGCTACCCATCGTTCGGTTGAGAGTCTCAGCCGCGAGTTTCGAGCCTTCCCGTTCGAGCCCTGGGCCGGGGTTCGCATGCAACGCTGGAACATCTTCCAAGCCGTCAACGCCGCTCGCAAGCGAGCCGGTTTCGAGCTGATTGACCCAAAGGTGCTTCGCAAGACCCGGATTCAGCACAAGCTGATGCTGCCGGAGTATGGCGAGCTCGGCGCTCCCACTGACGAGCTCGAGGAGGCCGCATGAGCAATGAGGGAGCAGTCAAGCGCAAGCGTGCGACCAAGGGGCAGAAGGACTACATGGCCAAGCTGCGCGATCCACGCTGGCAGAAGCACAAGAACGAGGTGCTTGAGCGTGACGGCTACACCTGCACTTGGTGCAGGGCTGGGCTCGAGCATGGGCGCAACCTGCAGGTTCATCACGGCTTCTACAGCCGTGAGTTTGAGAACCCGTGGGAGTACCCCAAGGCGTCACTCTTCACCCTGTGCGCGAAGTGCCACGAGCAAGCCGAGGTGGTGAAGCGGCAGGTGTACGAGGCGCTCGGTCACTTGCACCCGAAGTACCAGCACCACTTCTTCAGCGACCTAGCGGGGGCGCTTGAGGCGATTCGGAATGGCGACACCTTCGAGGAGCTCGAGGTGCCGTGGGCTGTGGCAGCGTCTGCGAAGAAGTAGGGCAGGCCGCGGGGAAGGTGGGACCCCCAATGTCCCGGATGAGTAGGGAAGAGAAGCGAGCTTCAGCGTGTGCGCTTCAGGTCACAAGGATGTGCGTCTCATTGAGGCCAGAAGGCGCCCTCTCGCTCAGAGCGAAAGTCGTCTCGTGTGACGATGACGAAATCCAACAAGGGAATTCCAATCACAGTGCCTGCCTCGTGCAGCCGCTTCATCACCTCTCGGTCTTCGGCGGACGCCGTAGTGTCCCCAGAAGGGTGGTTGTGAGCGATGATGATCGCGGCGGCGTTCGCCAGAATCGCTCCCTTGAAGACCTCGCGCGGATGCACGGGGGACATGGTGAGCGTTCCCTTTGAGATCACTTCAATCGACACGGCCCGATGTCGTGCATCCATGTGGATGGCGACAAGGTGCTCACGGTCCTTCGTGCCGATAAGAGGCTGCAGAATGTCGAAGACATCCCTTGGCTTCTTGGCATCTGGTGGCGGTTCAGCAACGGCTGAGGCCACCTGTTCAATCTCGACGAGTCGCACCCTTGGTGCACATGCATACTCAAGCTCCCGTTCCATTGAGTCCTCCTTGGTTAGAGAAACGGAGCCCAGGTGCACGACTGCACGCTCGACTCCGCTCCTCGGGCAAGGTGGACGCTCATCGGTGGGAATGAGGGTCTTGAAGGGTGTTATGGCGGGGGTGCGCTGAAGTGTCTCCCGCTATGTTCACTCCCCCATGACCGGCCTGCTCAGGGAAGCTCACCGAGCAGTGGCTCCCAGCCCATCTCTCCACGCTCCATGAAGAGCAAGTCGACTGGGGAGCCTTGATGACGGTAGGCAATGATCGTCGATCCGACGTTGGCGAATCGAATCGTCCTCCGTGAGATCGCCTCGACGGTGGGCCTTGAGGGGCAGTTTCGCCAAGCTCTCGAGTGCCGCCTCAGTCGTCAGGTTGCGCCGTGGTGATCTGAACGGGTTCGGCGTTGCACGTGTGCCAGCAGACATCCGTTCTCGATGTTGTCTAAAGGGGCACGTCGTGCGACGCGCTCTTGCGAGTGTCGTTTCCGAGTTTGATGTACTGCTGTGTGACGCGAATGTCCTTGTGCCCAAGCAGCTCCTGAATCTTCTTGATGCCGACCCCGGCCTCATCGAGCAGCGTGGCTGTGGTCGAGCGAAGCGAGTGCGGCGAGTACCGGCAGCGACCGTCTTGGTCGGTAGCGTGGGGGAGCCTAAGCAGATACCCAAGAAGTAGTCGGTACATCGAGCGGGTGCTGATGCGCTCACTCCCGAGCTTCTTGCTGCGAGAGTTGAGGCGTGCTCGAAACAGCGGGCCTCGCTCGATGTCTGCGACCTCGAGGTATTCGCGAATCGCCTCGGCGCAGTGAGCATGGATGCCGACCCGCCGCCTGCTCTTCTTCTTGCCCTTCTCCTGCACCGAGAGCACTGGGTTCTCCCGGTCGTCGTGGAAGTCGCTCACGTTGAGGTTGCACACCGTGCTGATGCGGGCACCGACGTAGAGAAAGCTCGCAAGGATGGCGCGGTCACGAGCATCGAGGGCCTCGCTGCTCTCCTCCCCGTTGGAAGAAGGAAGAGACATGAGCCTGTGGGCGAGCGTTCGTGTGACCGGAACCGTCGGTCGAACGGGGTCCGTGGCTTCGCGCCTGATGAACTGGGCGTGCGCTGGGTTTGGCGACTGGAGGGGCAGCCGCATCTCAGTGGCCACCTCTCGCATGAAACCGTAGAAGCGAGAGACAGCGCTGATTCGGGCGTTGAGTGTTGCCGGTGCTTGCCCATCGAGCTCCATGGCGTCGCGCCATGCCTGAACGTCGTGCACGGTTGCCTGGAGAAATTCGTGGGAGTTCTTTGGCCAGTCAGTTCCGAGGAACTCAATGTAGTTCAGAACGCCCCGTCTGTAGGTGCGCTGGGTGTTCACGTTCTTCGTGCGCAGCAGCCAGGTCTCGAACATCGAGGCGACCGATAGGAAGAAGGTGCGTGTCTTCTCCGCCAGAGCTGGCGTGGCGTGGCCAGTCAGCATCGGCGGCAGGAGCTCGCCTTCAGGCCCATCGAACACGATTTCGCCTGAAACGAGCTCAAGCTCGGTGCTGTCTCGCTTCGCAAGTCGGCCTCGAGCTGGGTCAGGGGTCACCTGCGAAGCCTCAGATGAGTCGTCCGAGGAGCTGTCGGTGCTCAAGCGGCCTCCGCTGGCTGCGACGAGATTCGAAACGACGCATCAACGGGCACAACGACCTTCTCGATGTCCTCTTCGTGATAGCCCAAGACTAGCCCGGATTCGTCACCAGTCAGGACTTGAACGACGCGCTGGAAGCTGAATGCTGAGGTTGTGAAGCACTACAGCACAAAACCAGCCACCAGCGCGTGTGATGACAGAGTGTAACGACCTTCGGCTCGAGTCCAAGTCCCCTGACGGCCGCACGCTGACTGCTGCTTTCGACGGCGGAGCCATCACTTCCGACGGTGGTGTGATCCTGCTCGGAGAAGTCGAGTCGAAGATCCGAGCCCTTGAGCGGTTTGGTGAGTGCTTCACGGACTTCCGAGACCAGAGCCGCGTCAAGCACACAGCCCGGCAGATGGCCTCCCAGCGAGTGCTGGCGTTGGCGCTCGGGTACGAGGATCTGAACGATCACGACGAGCTGCGTCACGACCCGTTGTTGACAAGTGCGGTAGGGAAACGGGAGCGCGTAGGAGACACGCTCGCGTCCTCGGTCACTCTCGGGCGTATTGAGAATGCAGCGCCAGGACTGGCGAGAGACGATCGGTATTGTCGTATCCACTTGGACTACGAGAAGGTCGACCAGTTGCTGATCGATCTGTTCTTGGAGGCTCACGATTCGGCACCGGAAGAGATCGTCCTCGACCTCGACGCGACCGACGCCAAGATTCACGGCAAGCAGCAGGGCCGCTTCTTCCACGGCTACTACGACGAGTACTGCTATCTGCCGCTCTACATCTTCGCTGGCGATCACGTTCTTGCAGCACGACTTCGGCGCGCGGACAAAGACGGCGCCGATGGCGGCACGGAAGAGCTCGAGCGAATCGTGACCCGCATCCGCGCTGCTTGGCCCGAGACACGAATCGTCGTTCGCGCCGATTCCGGCTTCTGCCGAGACTGGCTCCTGGACTGGTGCGAAACGCGAGACGTCGAATACGTGCTCGGATTGGCGCGCAACGCTCGATTGGAGGCATCTCTCTCGAGCGCGATGACTCAGGCGGAAGGCCAATACAACCGAACGCTCGAGCGGCAACGCGTCTTCGACGATTTCAGCTATCGAACTCAGGAGAGCTGGAGCCGCAGCCGTCGAGTGATCGGCAAGGCCGAGCATTCACGGCGCGGACCGAACCCCCGATTCGTCGTGACTTCGTTTTCGGCGAAGGAATGGGCGGCACGCGAACTCTACGAGGACCTGTACTGTGCGCGCGGCGAGATGGAGAATCGTATCAAGGAGCAGCAGCTCGACCTGTTCGCCGACCGCGTCAGCTGCCATTGGGAGCGAGGCAACCAGACCCGTATGTACTTCTCGGCGATCGCCTACGCGCTGATCGAAGCGCTGCGGCGCCTTGCGCTCGTCGGCTCTGAGATGGCTCGCGCGCAGTCGGGAACGATCAGGCTACGCCTGTTCAAGATCGGTGCACGGATCCGATCGACAGCTCGCCGCATCTGGATCCACTTCAGCGAGCATCACGTCTGGCAAGAGCTGTTCGTTGCAGCCTGGCGTCGACTACGCGCGGCGTAGCCGCCTCAGGGCGAGCCAATACTTCGATGAACGACGCGCCGTCGAGGGGCCTCCGTGTCCGTTGGGCGCGAACCTGCCCTCCAACGGCCCGAAAGTCGCCGATCTGGACCTCATCGCGAGCGACCAGTTGTTTGTCCGAGCGCTGATCTGCACCGCGGACGTTCAGCAGACTCGCATCGGGCACGCTGAAGACCGCTTGTGACGAGACCGGGCTAGGTCGAGCACGACGTGGGTGCTGGTCCTGGCGAGCCCGTGGAAGTTGGCGGAAACCCAGACGCTCCCAATGCGCAGCTCCACAGCTTCGCCAACCGTGAGCGCCGTGCCGCCGACAGAGAAGCGAATCGGTGCGTAGCCGCTCGGCGGGCCTTGCTCCCAGCTTCCATCGGGATGTTGGCCCTCGGCGATGATGCGATGTCCCTGTGTGCTCATGCCACGCCCTTGCCTTCAGGCCAGCGGAGGAGCGAGTCGAACGTCAGCCTGTGGATGCAGCTATCCGTGGTCAGATGAACGGGCGACACGCCCAGTGGTCCGACAATGGCTTCTTCCCATCGTGATTGAGAGCCAGCCCTCAAGAACCGCTCGACCACATCACCAGTCCGAAGCTGGCGGTTTCCAAGGCGGTAGCCCACGACGAATCCATCGGCGTTGGTCTCCTTGGTTAGGGCCAACGCAGACCCGCGCGCCTCCTCGATAGTTTTGGTCATCTCGAATCCCCCCGAAGCCACCGCGAGGGCCCTTCAAGCGATTCATTCGCCCAACTCCCCCACCCATACATTGGCCCCTGACTATGACCGATAACACATTTTATCAGTCATCGTCAAGAACCCGAAGCGACCGTGGGGGGAGCACTCAAGTGGTCCTGCTGAGTAGACGACACACAGAGTATGGCCGTCTGGTTCATTCCGCCCACCCATCACCTGCTCCACGTGCGCGTACCAACGCTAACGCGTCACATGAAACAGGAGCACGTCAATGACTTCCTTGACCGAGGTCGTCTTCGACTTACATCACTCGAGAGCTTCCGGAAACACCCAGACGAGGCACTGAGCGATGGCGAAGAGGGCGTCATTGATATGTCGATGTCGAATCCGAACGCACAGGGTCAAGCCCTCCTCTTCGTGCAGCAGTGCTACGTGATGTGCACGAGTTCAAACCAATTCGACCCAGACAGGGTGGCTTGGAACGCCGATTCTGGATTCAGAATTATCGACCCCATCGGGTTTTCAAACGCCATCGCTGGACATGTACCAGGGTTCAAAGCAGGCCATGTCGGTGCCTGTGACTACACCGACGAGCCAGATGTTGTCTTGAACAGTGATGAACCTCTCGTGCCTCCAGACAAGCATCCTGGCGGACCGGACGGGTATTTCCGTGAGATGATGGCCAGGCAAGAGAAGCACGCCATTCCTGGCTTGTTCTCAAAGGCCAGGCGCTTCCTTCCAGATAGCGAGTACCGCTTCCTCTGGTTCACGGACGGGAAACCTGAACAGGAATTGTTCATCGACTGCCCGGAAGCGCGAGGTTATTGCGCAGCTCTGGAGCCCTGAACGCACACCACCTCTCCCAAAGCTCGCGGTAATCCAGTTTATCACGAGCATTGTCATGCCCTAGAAAACAGCTGACCGTAGCCCTGGAGGCACAGCAGAACGGCTCGAATAGACGGCTGCTGCTCCGAGCCTCTGGCTGAACGAGGTCGTGAACGTCTTGCGCATGTGTGAGCGACGTGGACGAGTCGAATCAGGAGACGGCCACCGACTATCGGAGAAGCTCTTGGCACATCCGGCCTCGGTCGCACCGGGAGCATTCGGTGGCCGGCCCGCGCACGCTCGAAACGCTGAAGCTCGCCTGCGAGCAGAGCTGGTGACAGGCAGCCATTGGGCGCCTCTGTTCGGGCGCGGTTAGCGCTCTTACGGCGAGCCCAGGTACAGAAACGGGGTTTTGAACTAAGGTTGACCGAGCTATAGGTCCGAGCTACCCTCCAGTTATGTCTCGGGTCCTCTCCTTTATTCTGCTTGCCCTCATGCTCGCCGTGCCCGCGCTCTGCATGGGTGGTTTGCTTGAGCATGGGTGTGCGCACGAGGAAGTCGCCACCTTGGATGACGACTGCGACGACTCCGGCGAGCAAGACCCATGCGTGAGCTATGCGCTTCCGCAAGATAGGAACACCCAGAACGCTCTCGATTTCGAGCTGAGCTTGGTGCCCGTGGCACGGTTCTGCTGGGAAGTTGCTGAAGAGGTGTCATGGCGCCCGTGCTCCACGAGTGCGCCATTGCCGCCGGACTGGTCGAACTTGCCTTACAAGGCGAGTGACCGGCCGCTCCGTATTTGATTCTAGAAGTTTCGCTGAACGTCAACGGCGAGCGCAGATGAGCCAGAGGTGTATCCGCACTTTTGGCCAGCTCTCCGTGATTTGCTCACGGGAATTTCTGGAACCAATGAATGAGACCTCAAACACTTGCCACATGCGTGGTGTGTGCCATGGCTGCGCTGACTGGATGCGCAACCTACCGGCCCGCACCGATTGACTCTAAGACCGTTCTCAAGCAGCTAGAGGCTGTTGAATGGACGGGTGACCCATCTCGCCAACCTGAGGCGGGTAACGAGGTCGCGGGCGTTGGACCGCGAGAACTCGCGGCCTTTGCCGTTCAGTCGAATCCCCGACTTACGGCAGCGCGAGCGCGGCTTGGCGTCAGCGCAGCGCTGCTGGTTGAGGCCGGGCTGCTGCCTGACCCGACGCTGAGCTGGGGCGCCATGGACGTTGTGGCTTCCGAAATCGTTCAAGGGAGCTCTTCGTCGCTTGAGGTGCTCTCTGGGATTGGGCTCTCGTTTCCTCTGCTCCGCCCTGGAGAACGGGATGCTCGCGTTGGCGCCGCGGAATGGCGTGTGGAGGAAGTACGACGCCGCGTCATCGCGTCAGAGTGGTCGCTCACACGTGAGATTCATCTGGCCTACGAGGAGGTACGTGGAGCTGAGAGTCTCTTTGCACAGTCCAGTGCTCTAGTTGAGCTTGCCGGGTCAACGTCTGACTACTTCGAGCGGGCAAAACAAGCCGGGGCAGCCACCGCCATTCAGGCCAACCTCGCGCTGGGACAGCTTCAGAGCATCCGTCTCGACACCGTCAATGCAAAGTCGCGGGTCTTGCAAGCCCGTCAGGCTCTGAACGGCCTGTTGGGCCTTCCCCCCACCGCCGCCATCGTGCTCCTCAACAGCGATGACCCGTCCGCATTGCAATTGCTTGATGTGCAGGTCACCGACCTCGTCGAGGAGGCTGTCACTGAAAGGCCGGACCTCGCGGCCTTCCTTGCGGTCTACGAAGTTGCGGAGGAAGAAGTACGGCTTGCGTTCTCCAAGCAGTTCCCGCTCGTCACTGTCGGCACGGGACTAAGCCTCACGCTGCCGTTCTTCTCAAAGTTCGGCGGGCCCGCCATGCGTACGGCGACAGCGCGGCGCTCGCACCTTGCGCTTGAGTTCACCGCAGCCGTTCATGCAGCGCGCCAAGAAGTGGCGGCAGCACACACCTTGTGGGAGCTGGCGAACAGCGAGCTCGAGCTCATCGACACGCAGCTTCTTCCGAATGCTGAGCAGAATCTACGGCTGTCGCAAGAGGCCTTTCAAGCGGGCGAGGTCACCTTGCTCGAGACCCTAGCGCTGCAACGCGCGCTTGTGGAAGCGCGCACTCGCCGCACCGAGGTCCGCGCTGAGAAGGCAAAGCGCGCATGGTCGCTGCTTGCCGCCAGCGGCCTACTCCTAGTACCAACAAACTCGTCCGACACGAACAACGAAGGGCAACCCCGATGAAAGCACTCAACCAACAACGCAAGTATCTGGGTTTGGCCCTGGGCACCATTTCTCTCGCAGTGCTTCTCGGCTGCTCGCCGGAGCCCGATGGCCATGACCATGAAGCTGAGGATGGAGGTCACAATTCCGAGCAAGATCAGCACCCAGAAGATGCGAACGACTCCGAGGCGCATGAAGAAGAACACGTTGAGCTGACTGCGCGTCAGTTTGAGTCTGCTGGAATTGAGGTTGCACTTGTGGTGAGCTCAAGGGTGTCTGAGTCGGTGATGCTGACAGGGGCGATTGCCGGCAACGCTGACACCGTCCAACACGTGACACCACGTGTTTCCGGCCGGGTAGGCAAAGTCCTCAAGGGCCTCGGCGAGCGCGTAGAGAAAGGGGAGCTGCTCTGCGTCATCGACAGCGTCGAGCTTGGAGAGGCCGTCGCAGACTATCTACGAGACCGAGCCATGCTAGAAGCAGCCACTGCGACACTTGAGAGTGCGCGGGGGCTGTTTGAGCGTCGAGTAACAGCGCTCACTGAAGTGCTCGATGGAGCAGTCGCGGTCCAAGAGCGCATCCACGCGCGGGAGGAGGAGTTGCAACAAAAAGCCGTCTCGACAATCAGGCCGCTGCTTGAAGCCGAGAAGTCTCTGCAGTTGGCCAAGCTTGACAAGGATGGTAAGACCACGGAGCTCGCCGCGGAGCGCGATTCCCGACTGTTGGAGCTTGAGGTCGCGCTGCGCTCTCGGCGAATCGACTTGACTGCGGCCGCCAACCGTCTGCGGGCACTCGGTATCTCCAGCAACGAGCTGAAGGCGCTGGGCGATGACTCACCGCTACTCTCGGGCACACTCGGGATACGAGCGTCCGGCGATGGCATAGTGGTCACTAGGCACGTGTCAATCGGAGAGTTCGTCGAAGCAGGCTCTACGCTCTACGTTGTCGAAGACCTCTCGGACGTGTGGTTCATTGCTTCCGCGTTCGAGGCACAGATAAGCTCTCTTCGTATTGGCCAGGCCACGAGTGTGAGCCTCGACGCCTTCCCCGGCGTTTCCCTGAGTGCTGTGGTCAGCTTCATCGACTACCAGGTTGACCCGGTGAGTCGCTCCATTGGTGTGCGCATCCTTCTGAAGAATGAGTCCATTGACGGGTGGAACGAAGAGTTTCCACTGCGGCCCGGCATGTTTGGGCGTGCGGAGCTTGAGACCACTTCGCGCCAAGCAAGCGCGGTTCTTCCGGAGAGTGCGCTCGTGCACGAGGACGCGGGAGCCTACGTCTTCGTCCAAGTTGAACCGTTCGCATTCGAACGCCGCGACGTAGAGGCCAGGAATGTTGCTGGCGGACTCGTGGAGATTGTCTCTGGGCTCAAGGCCGGTGAAACCGTCGCCGTGAGCGGAACCTTCCTTCTCAAATCTGCCGAACGTCAAGCTGAGCTTGGCGGCGGCCACAGCCACTAGGAGGCAATCATGGTTAACCGCATCATAGACTTCTCGCTGGACAACCGGCTCATAGTCCTTATCGGATGGTTGCTTGTCGTTGCGCTCGGTCTCGACTCGCTGCGCAAGCTCCCCATTGACGCTGTGCCGGACGTGACAAACGTCCAGGTACAGATTCTCACGAACAGTGCGGGGCTTGCGCCGCAGGAAGTGGAGTCATTCATCACCTTCCCCGTGGAGACCGCCATGAGCGGCCTTCCGAAGGTGGAACAAATCCGTTCTGTCTCGAAGTTTGGTCTCTCGGTGGTGACTGTCGTCTTCGAGGAAGGCACCGACATCTACTGGGCGCGCCAGCTCGTCGGAGAGAGGCTGACAGAAGCCCGTGGCTCGATTCCCGAAGGGTATGGTGACCCAGGTCTGGGGCCCATCTCGAGCGGCCTCGGCGAGATTTACCAGTTCGAGGTGCGGGGTGACAACTACTCCCCCATGGAGCTCAGAGATATTCTGGACTGGAACGTCGCCTATCAGCTGCGCTCAGTCACTGGAGTCGTGGAGGTCAACTCCTTCGGCGGAGAGCTGCGCACCTATCAGGTGACTCTCGACCCGCGCAAGCTGCGTTCGTTGGGCACGTCACTCGCCACCGTATTCGAAGCGTTGGAGAAGAACAACCGCAACGTTGGTGGAGGCTACATCGTCCACGCTGACGAGCAGTATCTCGTTCGCGGCGAAGGGCTCATTGAGAACCTAGAAGACCTGGGCAAGGTCGTGGTCGCCACTGACGCGCGAGGCACGCCCGTCTACCTTGAGAGCTTGGGAAAGGTTGAGTTCGCCCCGATGATTCGTCAAGGCGCCGTGACGCGCGACGGCCGCGGCGAAGCGGTGGTTGGCATCGTGATGATGCTGATGGGAGCCAACTCAAGGACCGTTGCGGAAGATGTCCATGCGAAGGTCCAAGAGATTGAGAAGACGCTTCCTGATGGCGTTTCTATCGATACGTTCTACAACCGCACAGAGCTCGTTCAGCGCACCATCCTCACCGTCGCGAAGAACCTGGTCGAGGGCGGGTTCCTTGTCGTCGTCGTGCTCTTGCTTCTTCTCGGGAGCTTTCGCGGCGGACTCATCGTGGCATCTGCCATCCCTCTCTCGATGTTGGTGGCCGTCACACTGATGCGCTGGATGGGCATCTCCGGCAACTTGATGTCGCTGGGAGCAGTTGACTTCGGAATCATCGTCGATGGCGCAGTCGTCGTTATTGAGAGCATCGTGGCGTACGTCTTCCTACATAAGAACGACACCAGCCGACCACACCTTGAGAAGGTGCGGGCAGCATGTCACCAGGTGGCGAGACCGGTGCTGTTCGCTGTGGGCATCATCATGATTGTCTACCTTCCAATTCTTGCTCTGCGTGGAATCGAGGGGAAGATGTTTCGGCCCATGGCCTTGACCGTTGTGTTCGCCATGGGCGGGTCGCTGATTTGCGCGCTCACCCTGATGCCAGTGCTCGCTTCGCTCTTCTTGAAGAAGGCGATGGAGAAAGAGCCCATCTTGTTTCGCCTGATGAAGCGGGCCTACGTCCCAATGCTTGGCGTTGCGATGAAACGGCCAAAGGTGACTGCGGTTGCCGCCTTTAGTGCCTTTGCGCTGAGTCTGGTTGCAGTTCCGTTCCTCGGTGCTGAGTTCATCCCCAAGCTCGATGAAGGCGCTATCGCGATGCAGGTCTGGAGGCTGCCCAGCGTGTCTCTGGAGAGCTCCAACGAAATTAGCACGAAGGCAGAGAAGGTCGTAATGAGCTTCCCTGAGGTGCAAACAGTGGTGTCCAGAACAGGACGCGCGGAGATTGCGACTGACCCGATGGGGGTTGAGATTTCGGACACCTACCTGATTCTGAACCCACCAGACAGCTGGCGCTTTGAGACGAAAGAGGAACTCGTTGAAGCCCTCGATGAAGAACTTCAAGAGGCGCTGCCTGGTGTGATGTTCAGCTACTCGCAGCCCATTGAGCTTCGTGTGGATGAACTCATAAGTGGGGTGCGTTCAGAAGTGGGCATCAAAGTATTCGCGGCGAGCGGCACACTTGAAGAGATGGAGCGTGTCGCAGAGAGCGTTGCCGCCGAGGTGCGCAAGGTGCGAGGTATGGAGGAGGTCAAGGTCGAACAGACAACAGGCCTACCTACGCTCACCATCGACGTGGATAGAGCAGCGATTGCTCGCTTGGGCATGAATGCGCAAGATGTCCTGTCGGTCATCGAATCGATTGGTGGTGTCCAGGTTGGAACTATCGTTGAGGGCCAACGGCGATACGCCCTGCAGGTGCGCTTGGATGCTGCGGTACGAGCCAACCTTGAAGCTCTTCGCCAGCTACCAGTGTCGCTACCCGCGTCAGGTGACAAACCGGCAACGTGGGTTCCCCTTGAGTCCGTTGCGAATATCAGCATTGAAACAGGCCCGGCGCAAATCAGCCGAGAGAAGATTCAGCGCAAGATTACTGTGGAGCTCAACGTCCGCGGTCGCGACCTCGCTTCGGCCGTCTCCGAGGCTCAGGACCGCGTTGAAGAGGCGGTGACCCTTCCACCTGGGTGGTTCATCGAATGGGGTGGTCAGTTTGAGAACCTGGAAGCGGCCTCCAAGAGGCTGGCACTCCTGGTGCCTCTCGCACTGCTGCTCATCTTCACGCTGCTGTACTCAACGTTTCAGTCAACCCGGCTGTCCTTGCTCATCTACCTCAACGTGCCACTGGCGCTAACAGGTGGAATCGCTGCGTTGCTGATTCGCGGATACCCGTTCTCCATCTCGGCCGGAGTGGGTTTCATCGCCCTCTTCGGAATCGCGGTCATGAACGGCGTGGTCCTCGTCTCAACCATCGTGCAGAAGCGAGACGAGGGCGAAGGTCTTGAAGATGCCGCCAAGGGAGCGGCTGTCATGCGACTGAGGCCCGTTCTGATGACTGCGCTGACGGACATCATCGGTTTCCTTCCGATGGCGGTTGCGGCTAGCGCCGGTGCCGAGGTCCAGCGGCCGCTTGCGACCGTGGTCATTGGCGGCCTGGTCACATCAATGCTACTGACACTGTTTGTTCTCCCAGCGGTCTATCGATGGTTCTCCGGGAAGGAGACCAACGCACTGGCCTAAGAATGCGCACTCGCCCGTAAGTGGGCATGGAGCTCCTGCATGACTGAAAAGATGGAACTGATGGTTGAAGCGCTGCTTCCAAGCCTGGGCGGCACAAACGACAACTGCGTCAAAAGACTCGGTGAACTGCTAGAGGCAAAGACAGGCATCGGCAAGGCACATCGCCTGGAGCGCTCCGAACACGAGCCGGGCCGACTGTGCATTCACTTCGACCCGCGCCTGGTCACCGCGGGCGAAGTGCGGACGTATGCCGAGCGTGCAGGGATGAGCCTCCAGGAAAAGTACGGGCACCTGGTCTTGAGCGTGCCCCCAATGCACCAACGGAAAGCTCGAAGCATCTCCAAAGAGCTAGGCGAGTTTGTAGGCGTACTGGAGGCCAAGCTCAGCGCTGAGGGGAATGCGCGAGTGGAGTATGTCAGAGCTGATGTGGATGAGTCTTCGATACGCTCACGGTTAGAGGAGCTAACTGGGGCAAGTGAAGAGCCTCAAGACCACAGCCACGGAGAAGTCTTTGGGGTGAGCATCGAACTCGTGTTCGCTGCGCTTTCTGGATTGACGCTTCTAGCCGGATGGCTCGCGCCCAAGTTCACTCCCGCTCCGTCGTGGCTAGCACTTGGTTTGCTTCTGGCGGCCTACTTCTTTGGGGGAGCCTTTCCTTTGCGCGAGGCCATCGCCAACATCCGTGGCAGGCGCTTCGAGATTGACTTCTTGATGCTTGTCGCGGCAGCCGGGGCCGCAGTCCTTGGTGCATGGGCAGAAGGAGCACTTCTGTTGTTTCTCTTCAGCCTCGGACACGCACTGGAGAGCTTTGCGATGGGACGCGCCAAGCGGGCAATCGAAGCGCTCTCGGAGCTAGCACCAAAGTCCGCCACCGTACGGCGCGATGGGGACGTTCTAGACATTCCCATCGAAGAGCTCCGCGTTGGAGACGTAGTACTCGTGAAGCCCAACGAGCGGCTCGCTGCAGATGGCTTCGTAGTGGCGGGTCGAAGTAGCGTGAACCAAGCACCTGTGACTGGTGAGAGCATGCCAGTCGAGAAGAGCCCTGTAGAAGATGTTGAAGTGGCGGCTGACAAGGTCGGGAGCGTGCCGCCGGAAAGCCTCGTGTATGCCGGGACCATCAACGGCAGTGGTGCTCTTGAGCTGCAAGTCACGCTCGCCGCGAAAGACTCCACCCTTGCGCGAGTTGTGCAGATGGTGAGCGAGGCTGAGACGAACCAAGCGCCGACTCAGGCCTTCACTGACCGTTTTGAACGCATCTTCGTTCCGGCTGTGCTGGTGGGGTCCGTCTTATCGATGTTCGCGTGGGTGGTGGTCGACGAGACGTTTGGAGAGAGCTTCTATCGCGCAATGGCTCTGCTTGTAGCTGCAAGTCCGTGCGCGCTTGCGATTGCCACACCGAGCGCTGTTCTGAGCGGCATCGCGCGCGCAGCCAAAGGTGGAGTGTTGGTCAAGGGCGGCGCACCGCTTGAGCAACTAGGGCGTCTAGAGGCAATCGCGTTCGACAAGACCGGGACTCTGACCGAAGGCAAACCTCGCCTGGTTAATGTCGTGGCGGCAGAAGGTGTCGAGGAAGCAGAGTTGCTTCGCGTGGCCGTTGGTGTGGAGGCCTTGAGCGACCATCCGCTTGCAGCGGCGGTTGTACGCGATGGCAAGAAACGTCTCGGTGACCGTCTTCCGGCGGAAGCAACCGACCTTCGCAGCATTACAGGCCGCGGCGTGCAAGCTGCGGTTGAAGGCGAACTCACCTACATCGGAAAGGACGACTTGTTCGACGAAGTCGAGGGAGAAGCCCTACCCGAGGACATCAAGAGCTGCATCGTTGAGCTTGAGTCCCGTGGTCGAACAACGATGGTGGTGCGACACGGCGAGCGCTACCTCGGTGTTATCGGTCTCATGGACACGCCCCGCGCCGCGGCCGCTGCTGTCATAGAGCAGCTGCGTGCGCTCGGCATTCACCGCATGCTCATGATTTCCGGAGACAACCAGAGTGTCGCTACGGCTGTTGCGCGAGAGGTCGGGCTAGACGAAGCGCGCGGTGACCTAATGCCGGACGACAAGGTGCGCACGGTCCAGAAGCTTCGTTCAGAAGGCGAAGTCGCTATGGTGGGCGATGGCGTCAACGACGCTCCAGCCATGGCGAATGCTACGGTGGGCATCGCCATGGGGGCAGCTGGTTCCGACGTCGCGCTAGAAACCGCAGACGTAGCGCTGATGGCGGACGACCTAGCGCGCCTCCCCTTCGCCGTTGGGCTGAGCCGGGCGACGAGTCGCATCATCCGTCAGAACCTCTGGATGAGTCTTGGCGCAGTCGCTGTGTTGGTCCCCGCCACTATCGCTGGTCTTGGAATCGGACCCGCGGTCGTAGTCCACGAGGGGTCAACCCTAGTGGTTGTGTTCAACGCCTTGAGACTCCTGGCCTTCAAAGAGGCCGCCTCGCCTGCACCGGACTAGGAAGGTCTTGTGCCCCAGCCTCCTCCGCGAGCACCATGCGAATTCAGCGGTCGCGTCCGTCTAGAACCAACATGGCCGGGCGCGGGCCAGGTCACGGCTAGCATCCACACGAATCCCCTCGCCAGGCCTCGCGTCCTTCGCGAAACACGAATACGGCAATTCCGAGTGCGGACACTGGGTCTGCCCACCACCACCCAAAGGCCGCGTTCAGGCTCAGCCCCAGCAGCGCAACAACCGAGAGCCACCAGCACGCAAGCGTTTGGAACGAGTCGGCTTCAAGTGCTCGGCTCCCGAGTTCCCTGGCGACGTCGGCCTTGGCTTTGGCTAGCCACCACATGACCGCGATTGAAACGGTCACGAGCGCGAGCCCAACATAGCTGGTCTCGGGTCGCTCACGATGCCAGAGCGCCATGAGAGAGTCTGCCGCGATGTAGACTGCAAGGAGAATTAGTGTCGCCCCCACGAGACGGTGAGCGCGTTGGTCTATCCGCTCAATCTCTTCGGTGGAGACGTCGGTAGCACGTCGCTCTTTCGAGAATCGCCAGAGCAAGATGAGGCCGGAGGAGCTTTCCACGAAGCTGTCGAGGCCGAATCCAAGCAGGGCCACGCTCCCGGCAGCAAGTGCTGCGGTGACCGCTACTACACCTTCGACCACGTTCCAGCCCACGGTGAGGTACTCGAGTCGGCACGCCCTCTCTAGGGATTCTTCTCGGTCTGTTGCAGGCTTCTCAGTTGGCCCAATTGGATGCCCAGACACCTCAATCCCTTGGGGTAAGAAGTTCTGAGATGGGACGGCCACAGGCTGCCTCGAGCGAGGGGATGGTGCTGGCTAGGCCAGCAAGTTGCTTGACGTACTCACGACGAGCAGCGAGGAGTTCGTTCTGACCCTCGAGCACGTAGAGGAAACCGGTCTTCCCTGCTGCGAACGACTCTCGTGCGAGCTCCAGACTCTGCTCCCGGAGAGGTAGCAGCTCTCGCTCATAGAGACGCGTGGTTTCCAGCGCCAGTTCGTACTGCGCGTGGGCGGCACGTACCTGCTGGCCAACACGGATGGTCAATCCCTCCAATTGGCGTAACGCTTGAGCGTAGCGAAGCTCGGCCTTTGCAATCTGGGCTTGATTCTGGTCGAAGATGGGCAAGCTCAGGTTAATTGCAGGCCCTAGCGCAACCTCACCACCCTGTGTTTCGAACGCAACGCCGCCACGAACCGCGCGCCAGACTCGCCGTCGCTCGAGCGGGATACTCCTCTCGGCAGCCTCGACGCCTCTTGCGACAGATTGGAGGTCAAGGCGGTGCTTAGACGCGTTCACAAGTAGCGCATCAAGGTCCATCCGGGGCTGTTCTGGAGATAGGAGTGGCTCGGTCAACTCAAGGTCTTGCCGTGAGCCCTGCAGCCCGAGCGTCGTCAGCATCCGAAGGTTTGCCTGGAGCTCGCCGAACCTCGCGACCCTCTCGACGACTCGCTGTTCGAGGAGTCTGGAGTGTGCAGCGTTCACGTCGACTTGAGTTGCTCCTCCAGCGTCGAGCCGCTCTTGGCTGAGCCCGTAGAACAGCTGGGCCGTGGCGAGGTTCTCTTTCTCCACAAGCAGCGACTGTGAAGCCGCGACAGCTGAGAGGTAGGCCGTCTTGGCGTCCGCGGCAAGTAACGCAGCTTGGTGAGCAACCGCGAGCACTGTCTGCTCGAGCTTGTTCTGTGCAATGCGCTTGCTGGCCGGAATGCGCCAGAAGTGTGCAAGATGCTGAAGCAGTCCACCTTCGGCGTCGCTACTTCCCCCATCAGATGGGAATCGTAAGAGCGCCTGAAGCGAGGGATTGGTGAGTAACCCGGCCTGAACGACGTCTGCGTGTCCTAGTCCGATGTCAAAGAGCTGCACCTGCAGCTGCTGGTTGTTTAGAAGCGCGACCTGTACGGCCTCCGCCGACGTTAGACCATCAGCGAGGAGCTCGGCGACAGCTTCGCGGGCCTGCTCCTCCTCGCCAGGTATAAAGAGAGTGCTCTGCCCGGTTGCTTGGTGCACGTAGTCGCGTGCACGACCGTAGTCGCCCGCAGGGTCCACTGAAGCACACCCACTTGCGGTAAGCAGCAGCACGCCAAGGAGCCCGCCTCGGACCCGTCGTGTTCTAAGAGGAGCTACGCACGCTCGCATCAGTGCACTGCTCTTACGCATGGTCCTCACCCCCAGAGCGTTCGCTGTCTTTCATCACGAGCATGTAGAGAATCGGTAGCACGAACAGTGTGAGCACGGTGGACGTGAGAACGCCCGCAACAACGACGGTGGCGAGGGGCCGTTGCACTTCCGCGCCCACCCCACTAGAGATTGCCATTGGTAGAAATCCCACCGCATCCGTGATGGCGGTAGCCAGAACTGGTCGCAAACGCTGCTTGGCCGCCTCTGTGACCGATGCGCTCAGCGCGGCGCCTTCGTCAAGGAATGAACGAATTGCAGTGACGAGAATCTGCCCGTTGAGAACAGCAATGCCCCCAAGGGCGATGAACCCAACGGCAGCGCTGACGCTGAACGGCATGCCTCGGGCCCATAGACCAAAGACGCCGCCCACGGCAGCGAAGGGGATGCCGGTGTAGATGAGCAGCACTTCGCGCAAGTTCTTGAGGCTGAAGTACAGCAGAAAGAACACGAGTAGCAGGGTGACGGGCACGACGATAAGAAAGCGCAGCTTCGCATTGGCGAGGTTCTCGAATTGGCCTCCCCAGTCGACGACGTATCCTTCAGGGAGCTCGAGCTCTGTGGCGATGCGCGCACGGGCATCCTCGACGAAGGACGCAACGTCGCGACCCGCAACGTTGCACTGCACGCGGATGAGTCGCCTCCCCCACTCCCTGTTGATGGTCGAGATGCCCTCTTCTTCCGTGACGGTGGCAACACTGCGCAGCGGAAGGCGTAGGCCCGACTTGGTTGGTATTAAAGTCGAGCGCAGGGCATCGGCATTGCTCCGGTGTGTGTCGGGGAGCCTGACGGCGAGCGGAAACTTGCGCTGCCCCTCAAAAACTTCTCCAACGCGGCGCACGCCTATGACCTCGACGAACTCAAGAACCTCGCGCACGGAAATACCGTGGCGAGCAATGGCTTCGGGGTCGACAGCGATTCGAAGCGTGGGTTGCCCTGTGACCTGGTCAACCGCCACGTCGGACTGGCCTGGGATGTCGATGAGGATGCGTTGAATCTCGTCGCTGATGCGCACGAGCTCATCGAAGTCGTCTCCGTAGACCTTGATTCCGATGTCAGAGCGGATGCCGGTGGCCATCTCGTTGAGGCGCATCTCGATGGGCTGCGTCGCCACGATGTTGAGTCCAGGTAGGTCGTCGACCGTCTCCTGAATTGCGGCAACGAGCTCTGCTTGTGTTTCTGCCGTCGTCCACTCTTCTCGCGGATGGAGAGAGAGAAAAATGTCCGTCAACTCGGTTCCCATGGGGTCCGTGGCGACTTCAGCGGTACCGATGCGACTCCATACGTGCCGCACTTCATCGGGGAACTCATCGAGGAGAAGCTGCTCGATGCGCGTGTTGTAGCGTACGGACTCATCTAGAGAGACTCCGGCGAGGCGGATGGTGTTGAGCACAACGGCACCCTCGCTGAGGCGCGGGATGAACTCTCCGCCCAAGCGGGAAGCCGTCCAGCCCGCTCCAATGACCAACAGTGCGGCTCCAGCAAGTACAAGCCAGCGAAGGCGCAGCGCAAGTGAGAGCAGAGTGCTGAACACCGCGTTCATCGCACGGGCAACCGGACCATCGTGGTCTGCGTACTTCTTCGGAAGGAAGTAGTACCCGAGCACCGGCGAGAGAGTCAGTGCTATGAGCAAGGCTCCGCCAAGCGCGAAGATGAACGTCCACGCCATCGGGCGGAACATCTTGCCCTCGATGCCATCGAGAGCAAGCACGGGGAAGAACACGACCATGATGATGGCCATGCCGAAAACGATGGGGCGTGCGACCTGCTTGGCCGAGGATGTGATGACATCGAGCCGTTCCTCGGATGTGAGTGGCCTGCCAAGTGCACGAGTGCGCTGCGCGAGATGGCGCATGTTCGCTTCGGTCATGACCACTGAGCCATCAACGATGATGCCGAAGTCGATGGCGCCAAGGCTCAGGAGGCTCGCAGCGATGGCGAACTGATACATCCCAAGCAGTGCGAAAAGCATCGCAAGCGGAATGGCGAGTGCGACGAGTATTCCTGCGCGGATGTTCCCGAGCAGAACGAAGAGCACCAGGATGACGAGCACGGCCCCGGCGAGAAGGTTGTGCTCGACCGTTCCGATGACCTTGGTGGTCAACTCCGTGCGGTCGTAGACCACATCCACGGTAACGTCGTCGGGCAATGACGCACGCACGCCGTTGAGGCGCTCCTTGAGTCTCTCCGTGACGCTCTGTGCGTTCTCCCCCATGAGCATGAAGGCCAGACCGAGAACGGCCTCACCGCGCCCATCAGCCGTGACAGCACCACGGCGAATCTCGTGGTCAACACGCACCTCTTGAGCGACGTCACGGATACGAACCGGCGCACCGTCGAACGACGTGATGACGATGTTCTCTATCTGCTCAATAGAGGTGACACGCCCAAGCCCGTGGACAAGCTGCGACTGCCCGCCCGAGCTCAAGACCCCGCCGCCTACGTTTTGGTTGTTCTCTTCAAGCGCCTCAAAGACATCTCCAAGCGTCAGGTCGTACTTGAGTAGGGACTCGGGAGCGACAACGACGTGGTACTGCTTCTCGTACCCTCCCCAGGAGTTGACCTCGGCGACACCGGATACCTTGCGCAACTCCGGTTTGATGACCCAGTCATGAAGCGTGCGCAGCTCTTCGAGGCTGTGAGTCCCGTCGTCAGAGCGGATGATGTAGTGAAAGACCTCACCAAGTCCGGTTGCTATGGGGCCCAGTTGAGGGCGTCCAATGCCAGAAGGCAGCTCTACGGTTGCGAGGCGCTCAGAGACGTACTGGCGCGCATCGATGATGCGCGTGCCATCGTCGAAGGTGGCGACCACCTGTGAGAGGCCGAACTTTGAGATGGAGCGAACGTTGGACAGGCCGGGAAGGCCTCCGATGGAAAGCTCGACGGGCAGCGTGAGCTGCTGTTCAGTCTCCTCGGGGTTGAGCGCCGGGGCGACCGTGTTGATTTGAACCTGTACGGGGGTGGTGTCTGGGAACGCATCAACAGGCGTTTTTGTGAGTGTGTAGACGCCCGCAGCAATGAGCGCGAAGCCAAGCAGCAACGAGAGAAGACGGTTACGGAGCGCAAGCTCGACGAGGCGTTCAAACATGGTGCGTTCGTCCCATCAATCGTCCGTGCATCCAGCGCCGAGCCTCGATTTGAGGAACTCCGACATCACGGTGAAGGCCCCCGTGGAGACCACTTGTTCATTCGGTAGCAGGCCAGCTACAACCGCCACACGGTCACTGAAGGAGTCATCGATGGTCTCGACTCGGCGCAGTGAGTACAGGTCATCTTCGAGCTTTACGAAGACGTAGGGATGCGACTCGTAGTTCTGAACGGACTCTCTCGGCACGCTTACGGAGGCGGACGCCTCACCGACGAAGACCTGGGCCTTTCCGAATGTGCCAGCGCGAAGGGTGCGCTGGTCGTTGGCGACTACTGCTCGAGCGCGGAGCATCCGAGTCCTTGGGTCGACCGCTGTTCCTACCCAGGTGAGCTCCCCGCGAATAGGCACATCGGCGCCGTCATTGAAGGACGCTGCGACTTGTGCTCCAACGGCCACGAGCCCGGCCCTGTCAGCAGGAATTGAAAGCTCTAGCCACATTTCGCCAAGGTCGGCTAGCACGAACAGTGACAAACCCGGCACTGCAGCCTCGCCAAGGACAGCGTTTCGCTCGACAAGGGTCCCGTCAAACGGCGCGCGAACGAACAGGGTCGCGGAGGTGTCGCGCTCCCGAGCGATAGAGGCAACCTCCGTATCGGTGAACCCGTAGTTCAGGAGCTGTTGTTGGGCGGTGGCGAGGGTGAGTTCTGCAGTGGTGTGCGCTGCCTCGGCCTCTTGTACCTCCTTCTCGGATGAAATGTTCTTGGTCGCCAAGCGCTGCTCACGCTCAAGAGCTGTCTTGTTGAGAGCGAGCGCGACTGACGCGGAGACGAAGCGCGACTTTGCGGCGGCAACGTCCGAAGAGTGAAGCTCTACCAGTGCATCTCCAGAGCGCACATCGTCTCCCACATCAACGAGGACGCGACCAACGATGCCTGAGGCAAGCGGTGTGATGCGGGCTAGCGCATTCTCGTTGTACGAGGTCTCAAACAGCGCAGAGACATGCGCCTGAGCGCTTCCTTCTTGGGCAGAAACAGTGGCAACACCCGCTTTCGCCGCAGACTGGACAGACTCAAAGCGCACCTTGAGCTGTCCACCCGGCTCGAGCGCAGCTGCGAGCTGTGGTTGACAGATGCCGCACTCGCTCTCCGGGACCTCGTGCTCCCCGCAGAAGAGCGCCGGTGCAGCGCCCGGACTTGGGTCCAGCATCGAGTTCTTGTCGTCATCGTTGGCCTCGTTCAGCTCAGGATGGCAAAGGAAGCACTCGTCTTCATAGAGACTGTGTTCCTCGCAGTAGAGACGGCCCTCCTCTTCGAGTTGGGGCTGGCATTCCCAGCAGCGGTCCTCGTACCTGGCATGCTCCGTGCACCACAGGCGCTTTCCGTCACGCTTTTCAGGGTCGCAGATGAAGCACGTCTCGCCCGGCGCGTCGTGCTTGTGGGCAGTACTGGAAGTGCTCGAGCTAGCCGGGTTGCTGGGAGCTGTATCCGAAGATGACTCTCCCCCGCAGCTGGCAAGTGCGAGGCCGAGCGCGATGGCTCCAGCGAACAGAATGGACGCGTTGCGTCTTCGAGTAGGTTTCATGGCTTGTTGCTTCCCAATTGGGCATGAGTTGCCGAGGACTCCACGGGCGTTCTGCCCGCAGTGAGCTTTTGAAGGACGCCTCTTGTGACATCGAGCCACGAGCTGTCCTCGAGGCGGTAGTAGGCGAGCTTCCCCTCTGTGCGGAACGCCACGGCGCCGAGAGTTCGGAGCTCTCGAAGGACCTGCGAGGTGCCAGACATCGAGATGCCAAGGACTTCGCGCAGGTCGCAAACGCAGAGCTCTCGACCCTCGAGAGCGAAGAGCACACGCAGTCGATTCGGGTTGGCCAGCACGCGGAATGCGTCCGCGAGGCGCTGGAAATCGGCGTCTGAAGGAAGGGCTTCGCGAGCCTCGAGGACTTGCTTGCAGTCGACCTGGTCGACTTCACAGACCCCCTCGGTGGCCCCGGGAGGCCGTTTCGTAGGCTTGGTAGAACGTTTCATCATTTCGTAATATGGTGTATCGACAGAGATAGGGCCACCCCTTGAGTTGAAGCAGACCAATTCACTCCATCGCCCTGGGGCGGCGGGACCCGTTTTGTGGCACATCCCGCCGAACCCTCACTCCTTGGTGAGCTCCTGGACCTCTACCTGCAGGTGCCCATCGAATGGAGGCATGACGACACCAACGATGTGCACCACACCTTCGGTGTGCTCTTCAAAGTCTTCGAGCTCAAGCTGCGTGCCCCCTCCCGTCACGTTGAGCACGGTGGCTTCGCCGCTGTCGCAGTCGTCGCAATCGATGCGCGCTAGGCGCCCGGTTGCTTCGAGCTCGACCGAGCGCAGCTTGTACCCGCAGTCGGGCAGCAGCTTCTGTAGGTCGACAACGTTGGCAACGTTGAACTTAGCCCCAACGGGAAGCACCCCCTTGACCCATTGCTCTTCGGTGTCAGCTGTCACATGAGCGCCGAACTGGCGCTCCAAGCTCTTGGCAAGGCCAAAGAGCGTGTCGTTTCAGGTTCAGCCGTAGAGCATCAGCCGGAAGCTGGCGTTGGACTCGAACGCCGCAGCGTTTGCCCCCATTGAAGCGCAGGAGCTAAATAGCACCGGCGCGAGCGCAAGCAGCGTGAGGAGGGTTCGTGTAGTGAGTGCCATGATTTCTTTGGTCCTAGAAGCGAAGTCCGATGCCGAACAACGCTCGGTAGTCCGTTTCGAGCTGTGTGCCGTTGAAGTCCTGGTAGACCGGGACTTCGAGTTTGAATGAAACGTCCCACGCGGGTACGGGATGCCAGCCCACGGCACCGATGAGTGAAATCTCGTCACCCCCACTGTTCTCGAGAGAGTTGCCAGCTTGCTCGCCTCGTTCGCGGTGTCGCCAACGCGTGCCAACCTTTGTGCTGACGGTCGGCCCTGGATACCGCGTCATCAGTGCGCGGTAGCCGACGTCGAGTTCAACCGAGACAACATCGCCAGACTCGAAGTCTTGGTCTCCTTCTCCGAAGGTCTGCCAGAAGACCTGCGAGTCGAATCGGAAGCGGCCTTGCTCCCATGTGCTGGCCATACCAAGGAACGGGTCCCAGGAGCCAGAACCGGGTTGGAGGCTTGGCGGTCTAAGCTCGCCGGAAGTCCTCTGCGAGGTCTCGCCCGTAGGAGTCTCAACTCCCCCAAGCACCGACATGTTCCAGGCCCCTCGGTTCCACACATCATGGTAGACGCGCTGTTTAAGCACGAAGGCGAGGTCTCCGAGTCCTCCCTCATCTGTCGAGAGCTCTCCGCTGGCCCCATTGAACGTGGCGTCGTTCGATATCCAAGGCATCACGAGCGCCAGGTCGAGACCGCGGCTCAGGTTCGTTGCCCAGGACGCGACCACCACGTCTCGGTCTCGTTCGATTCCGTCAGGGTTGGCAACCGTGTCGCCATCCCGGGCGAGGTCGCCCCCCTCTATGTGGAGCCAGGTGAGTGCGGCGCGTGTCCCACCCACGAAGAGCGTCTCGCCAACGAACAACTCGAGCGCTCCTGACTGGGCTATCGAAGGAGAGGCCATGCCGATAGCAAGGCTGGAGGCTGAGAGAAGGCGGCGCATTGGAGGGGGTATCAGGGCAGTTCTGGCGTGGATGGCTTGTTGGAACCACTTCATGAGGTATAATATGCATGTATGCGCATGTCTGCAACTGAAATATTGAGAGTCACCCCCCGAGGATGGAGAATCTGATGGACAGGGAAGTAGCTTCACGCGCGTTCAAGGCGCTCTCGGACCCCACGAGGCTCCGAATGCTCCGATTGCTGGCTGGCAACGAGGCTGAAATGTGCGTGTGCGAGTTGGTCGACGTGCTCCAGGAGCGTCAGTACAACGTCTCGCGCCAGCTCAAAGAGCTAGCAGCGGCTGGGCTCGTGCGGGGACAGAAGGAGGGTCGTTGGACCTACTTCGGATTGCTGAGCGGTGAGGACCCAGGTGTTGCGGCACTGTGCCACCTAGTAGCGGGCCTTCCGGAAGATGAGGTGCTCGCAGAAGACCAGCAGAGGTTTGAAGAGCGCATTCGCCTGCGCACAGACGGTCGCTGCAAGGTAGGCATCCAGACGCCGTCGCTTGCGGGCGATGCAGCAAGCTGACGACGGGGTTGGAGTGGTGATGCGTGATTGCCCCAGCACTGCGGACAGCAAGTGCACCTACTCTTCGTGAGAACTGGGGAGCTTGAGACTCGTGGTCTCTGTCTCTCCGGATGCAGCTTCCACCTGCAACCAGAGTTTCGCGCCCTCTGCTAGCGACGCAGGCACCTCGACGTGAGCATCGAAGTGCTCGCCATGCGAATTCGCCTTCGCCTTCAAGGAACCAACGGCGGACTCGAGGCCAACCCAAAGGCGAAGCCCTGCGGGGTCCGCTCCCCCGGAGGGTTCGAGTTCGACATGCAGTTCAGACCCAGGCTCAGCATCTCCGGTGACTGTCACCGACAGGGTTGAGCCAGCAGCGGTCGCGGTACCGAGGTCATGAACTTCACCATCGTGTTCATCATGTTCATCGTCCGCGCCATGGTTGTGGCCGTCGTCTTCGCTATGCGCCTCACCCTCGTGGTCGTGGCCGTCATCCTCGCTGTGTGTCTCCGAACCATTGCCACTCTCATGGCCATCGCCCCCGCAGCCCGGAAGGAAGAAGAGGAAGGCAACGCAGCCGTAGGCGGTCAAGTTGAAGTTACGCATGGGAATCAGCTCCTTTGGAGTTCTGGGGGCGCAGGGCCCCCATGAGGCGGGTAAGTAGGGATGGTTTGCTGCGGACTTTCGGCTCGAGCTTGTGACCGAACACCAGCGAGTAGCCTGCCGGAACCACGACGAGGTTCAGGAAAGTTGAAGTGATGAGGCCACCGAGAGTGACGATGGCAAGCGGCGCCAAAAGCTCGCTTCCAGGCTTGCCCGATGCAAGCGCAAGCGGCACCAGCCCGAGCGCTGCAGAGATGGCGGTCATCAAGATGGGTACGAGGCGCTCCATCGACCCCTGTACGATGGCAGTGCCCAAGGGCACGCCCTCTTCCCGCATCATGTGGTTGTAGTGGTTGATGAGCAGGATTCCGTTTCGTACCGCGACCCCGAACAGGGTGATGAAACCGACCATGCTCGCAATCGAGATGATGGGTGCCGTGTATCCGCCGCTGCCTTGAATGAGGGCAAGGAGGTTGTCTAGGGCTGAGCCTTCAACGGTGAGGAAGATGGCCGCAATGCCGCCGATGAGCGCTAGCGGCATGTTGAGCATCACTAGCAAAGCCGCGCGCAGTGAACCTGTCGAGATTTGCAGCAGCATCAGCATCAAGATGCTGACGGCAATGCCTGCAGTCAGGATGGTCTTAGCGGCTGACTGTTGCGCTTCGAACTGACCGCCGTACGCGACGGTGAAACCAGCGTCTTGGACAATGGGGTCCACTCGCTCTTTGACCTTGGCAACCAAGTCACCGAGGTTCGAGCCTTCTGCGACGTTGAGAGACACGACGGCTTTGCGCTGAGCGTTCTCACGCGTGATGAGATTGCTGGACCTTTCAGGCCCAACGTCAGCCACATCGCCAAGACGTACGATGGCTCCCTCACTGCCGCGCAGCTGGAGTTCGCGCACCTGTTCAATCGTCTCACGTGCCTCAGGAGCGAGCCGCACGACCAAGTCGTACTGCCGCACACCTTGGTTCACTCTCGCAACGACTTCCCCGTAGACCGCCTCTCGCAGCTGTTCGGCAGCCGCCGCGGGGCTCAGGCCTACAGCGGCGAGTTCTGCGTGACGGTAGCGCACGGGAAGAGACGTGATGAGCACCTCCCGATTCGCATTGACGTCTCGAGCGCCCTCGATGGTCGAGAGTTCAGCCTCAATCTTCTTCGCAACCCGTCTCAGTTCACTCAGGTCCTCGCCGTACACGCTGATGGCAATGGCGGCAGGAGTTCCCGAGAGCACATGGCTCAGCCTGTGCTCGATGGGCTGCCCCACCATGGTCGTGATGCCTGGAACGGATGCGAGCAACTCGTCGATGTGCTCGCGCACCACCTTTGGGTCTTGACCACTTTCGAGGCTGACTTCAATCTCGGAGTTGCTTACCGGCTCGGCATGCTCGTCGCGCTCGGCACGTCCAGTCCTGCGAACAACCGCTGCCACTCCATCGATTTCAGCGAGCTGTTTCTCGACTTCCGTCGCCAGGCGGTCACTCTCAATGAGTGCTGTGCCTGGCGGCGCAAGCAAGAATATGGTAAACGTGCCCTCGTTGAAGGTCGGCAAAAACGATGTGCCGAACGTGCTCGCAAGCCACAGGGCAAGGGCGGTGCATATACCCGCAGCACTAAGCACGAGGACTCGAGCGCGAATAGCTCCACGCAGGAGTGGTTCGTACAGCCGCTTGATGAATCGCACTAGCACTCCATCCTGCTCACCATCTTCACTCCCGAGCTTACCTCGGAGCAGGAGCCGACAAAGAGCAGGCGTAACAGTCAACGCGACGACGAGCGAGGCGAGAATCGACACCATGTAGGTCAGCGCGAGAGGCCGGAAGAACCTTCCTTCGAGCCCTTGCAGGAAGAGCAGCGGAAGGAAGACCATCACGATGATGACCGTCGCAAAGACCATCGCAGGACGGATTTCGTTGCTGGCGTCGAAGATGACATCGCTAATGTCGCGCCGGTCACTCTCTGGTAGCTCCCTGTTCTGCTTGAGGCGCCGGAACACGTTCTCAACGTCGATGATGGCGTCGTCCACGAGTACACCGATGGCAACCGCGAGTCCACCCAAGCTCATGACGTTGAGCCCGAGGTTCATCCAGTCCATCATCAAAAGACCAACCGCGAGCGAGATTGGCAGCGCGGTCAACGTGATGACGGTCGTGCGCAAGTTCATGAGGAACAGGACGAGCACGAGTAGCACGATGATGACCGCTTCGCTGAGCACACCAGCAACGTTGTCGACCGCGCGGTCGATGAAGTGCGACTGCCTCACAACATCACGGTTGAGCAGCATGCCTTGCGGAAGGCCTGGCTCAATCTGGTCATAGAGCGCGTCCAGAGCAGCGGTGAGGGCAAGCGTGTTGGTCCCTGGCGACTTCTGCACGGACAAGACCACGGCCTGTGAACCGTTCTCTGACGCCGTTCCGCGCTTGAGCGCGGGCCCAAGCAGCACATCTGCGACCTGACCGATGGTGACGGGCACGCCGTCGTGGTACTTCACGACAGTGTTGGCGATGTCCGCAGGCTTGGTGACGCGACTCTGCTGACGAATCGGAATCTCCAAGCTACTGACGTTCGTCAGGTAGCCAGCGCTCGCGGTGCTGTGGGCTCCCCGGGAAGCCTCCACCACATCTGAGATGGTGAGCCCGTAGAGTCGCAACCGGTCCTGGTCCACGTTGACCTGGTACTCGGGAAGCTCGCCTCCAATAGCGACAACCTGTGCGACGCCTGGAACGGCGAGCAGCTTGTTCCGTAGCTCGAACTCTGCGAATGAGCGCAGGTCGAGCGGGCTCACCTCCCCGTTCGGGGAGGACAGCGAAATCAGCATGATCTCGCCAGCGATAGACGTGATGGGCGTGATGAACGGAACGACGTCGTCGGGCAAGCTCTCGCGAACCGTTGTCAAGCGCTCAGCGACAAGCTGGCGCGCGTCGTAGAGATTCGAGCCCCATTCGAGGTCGACCCAGACAATCGACAAGCCGATGGCGCTTGCGCTTCGGACGCGACGCACGCCAGTCATCCCGTTGACAGCGGACTCGATGGGGAAGCTCACATACTGCTCGACTTCGTCTGCAGCCAGCCCCCCGGCCTCAGCCATGATGGTGACCGTTGGGGCGTTGAGCTCAGGGAATACGTCCACGCTCATGCGCGGCAGTCGGAACAGTGCGTAGCCGACAATGAGCAGCGCCGCCAGAATCACGAGTGAGGAATACTGCAGCGAGAATCGAATGAGTGCTTTCAACATGGCTCAGTCCTCTCCTTCGTGGAATGTGCCATCGGCATGGAAGTGGCCGCCCTTCTGCATCGACCCACTTGTGGCGAGCATGAGCTGGAAGGACCCGTCCAAGACGACCTCATCGCCATCGCGCAGACCGCTAAGCACGGAAACCCATCGCCCATCGTTCGGTCCGAGGTCTCCTTCGATGCGGATGACCTCGTTAGGGTTCGACGGGTTGCGTCGAAAAATCGCGGCCAGAAGGCCGTCCTGTTGCACGGCAGCAAGGGGCACCGCTATCTCCGGTGAAGCCGTCGAGTCACGGACAATTTCTAGCTGAGCCGCCACGCCTGAACGCGCCCAAGAGGCGAGCTGCTCTGGAACCACGTAGAGCTCCACCGTGCGGCTATCGGCATCTGCAGCCAGACCCAACGAGAGCTTCCCAGCCATCGTGTCTTGGATCCCAATGGCGCGGTCGACGTTGGTTGGGACTGGCGGAACGATGCGTACATCGAGGCCGTCCTGCAGGAGTCCGAGGTCGCTTTGCAACCCCATGGCACGAAAGCGCAAGAGCTCTGGTCGAACGACGCTCAACACCAGCGCGCGTTCGTCAGCCCACGCGCCATCTGTCATCGAGAGAGACTGGACAACACCAGGATCCGATGCGGTGACGATGAGCGTGTCAAGGGTGCGCCATCGAGGCTCGCCCTTTCCCTGCTCGCCGTCAGTCGACGTCAGGTCACCGGCGTCGCTTCCGAGCAGCGTCGCCATCGAACGGAGGAGAAGCTCCTTAGTCGATTCGGTCCCACGCAGCTGCACCAGGTCTGCCTTCTTCGAGGCCACCAGTTGTGCTGCCTCCTCTTGGGCGCCTGCGAGTTGGGCGCCTGCAGCCGCCAACGCAGCACGAGCGTTGGCAAGCTCCGTCACGCGCCCGCCACCGGCCTCACCCAGCTTCTCTAGCTGTTCCATGCGGCGCTGCAGAACAGAGATGCTGTCCCGTAGCTTGGATTCGTGCTCTTGATGCGCAGCGACAAGACCGTCGGACGACTCAATCCGAGTTTCGAGGACCTCAGCCGCGGATTCGGTCTCAGAAAGACGTTGTTGGAGTCCGTGCCAGGCGGGTGAGGCGATGCGAAACAGGGGCTGACCAGCTTCGACTCGTTGGAATTGCTTGACGAGCAGTTCAACCCGGCCGGGGAGCATGGTGCGGTACTCGCGCCGTGCAGACGGCATGTACTCGAACTGACCGGGGATGCGACTGGTTTGCTCCACTCGCCTCCTCTCCACGGTGACAAAGGTGATGCCAAGGTTGGCCCGCACCGAAGACGGGACGGCTATCCGGCTCGGGTCGACAGCTGTCTCTGTCTCTGCCTCTGCATGGCTACCCGAAGCGGGCGTGCCTGATTCAGTGGCTGCTTCTTTGGCGCCACACGAGGCTAGAGCGACTAGCGCTAGTGCAAGCCCAATCAGTTGGGGGCGTCTCTGGTGCAAGTTCATCGGGAGGTATCCTCGATGGACCCATCCATCGAATTGGCGCTGGAGGGCGGCAGTGAAATTTCGTCTGACGGGATGGGTGTGGTCCTACTGTCTGGCCCGAGAAGGGCCGTGAGCTGCACAAGCGCATCCCCTTCCGCCTGCTCAAGCGAAACCAGTCGTGACTGGGCATCCAGCTGTCGGCCGACCGTTTCAAGGAGAAGGAAGGCGTCGACATCTCCGAGGGACGCCAGCTCTTCGATGTTCTGTGACTGCTCTATCAGCAGTGGCTCCAGTTCGTTCTTCAGCTGGGAGCGCTGCTTTCTCACGAGGTCGAGGGCAAGCTCTGCCTGCCGCACTTCGCGCACGATGCGTTCAAGGGCGGTTTCCGCCGTTGCGCGTGTCACGTCGCGGTTCGCGCGAGCTTTAGCAATCTCGGCTCGGTTCCGATTCAAGAGGGGGATCGGCAACGAGAACCCAAAGAGGAAGCGACTGTCTTCATCTTCACTTCCGAAGCCAGCCCCCATTCCAACGTCTGGGTACTGCTTGCGAATCGCGAGTCGAAGCGACTCCTCTGCAACTTGGTGGCGGGAGCGAAGAACGGCTAGTTCAGTGTTGGACTCAAGCACCCATGCTGCGCGGCTCGCCGTCTCGGGCAGAGAGAGCGCAGGTGCGCTGACTTCAAGCTCAACTGCCGAGTCTGGCGCAAGTCCCATGAGGCCCAGCAGGGAGACCCGGGCTTGTTGCGACTCGAGCTCAACGGCAGTCAGCTGCGCCTTCCTACCGATGAGCTCAATGCGAAGCAGACGCTCGTCTGCTTTGCGGATGGAGCCCGCTGCTTCGAGTCGGGCCCCAATGACACCGATGCGCTCGACTCGCTCAATGGTCTCGACAAGCAAGCGCTTGCGCTTCTCTGCCGCTGACCAGGCGTACCAAGCACTGCGAACACTGGCGCGGAGTTTCCATTCGGCATCGACCAGTCCTCGAAGCTCCACTTCGTATGCGGCTCCGGCCCGGGCCCGTTCGACTGCAAGGCGCCCCGACACGGGAAGAGTCAACGCCAGCGTAGCCCCATACTCCAGGAAGTCCCCTGGCGACAGAACCTGGGCGGCATCAAAGCCGAATTGCGGATCCTTCCAGAGTCCGGCCTGGTCCTGAAAGGCAAGGGCAACTCCGGCCTTGAGGCGCGCAGTGCGCAGATTTGCGTTGTAGAACAACGCGAGCACCTCACCCTCGGCCAGAGAAGCTCCGTCAGCAAGGTTGAAGGCTTCAGGGGCCGATTGCCCCGCCGCACTGAGCTGATCTACGAAGCGCTCATGCGCTTGAACGTCCGAGGCCCTTGCGCCCACCAAGTCGAGGCGTGCATCGAGATGTAGTGGGGTTGGCTCGTATGTCTGACATGCTGCGCTGAGGCAGGCTGCCAGGGCACAAGCCATCGTTCTGAGAAGCGTGTGCTGCGCGACTGGTGGCGCATGCTCAACCGGGGATATGTAGTGGTGCGCACACAGATGAACAGCAATGGATATTGCGGGTTCACCCGGAGCTTCACGCACGAGCGCGCCGCGGGGCGCGCCAGGCTGAATCGGCATTGTGGGTCTTCTGGCGGAGGAATTGAAACAACGAGCGGAACCACCTCAACGGGGAGGTGGGCCTCTCGTTTCAAATCCTCAGCGGGAAGACCCCGGGCAACAGCCCGGTGGGCGTCGCGGCGCCGGGAGGGGCGCGAGCGTCGCAGGGCGTCATGCAGGCGCCGTGTGGTCCGTGAAGTGGTTCATGCACCACTTGTGCGACGAAGACCGTCGGTACGACGAACTCAAACGACCTTGGCGCATCGATGGGCTCATCCGAAGCAGCTAGCTCGATGTCGAAGCAATCCGAACACTCGCTACTGGTCGCAACGATAGGCCCAGCTGGATCCTCCTCTTCTGCCGTGCAATGCTCACTCTCATGGCAACACGACTCGCCGTCAGCTGCTGGCAGCTGGACGCTCCCGTGGCACACATCAAGCGCGAGGCATGCGGGCCCCATCGTCACCTGAATGGCGAGCGCAAGAAGGGCCAGGAATTGGGAGATGTAAGACGGCACAGTTTAAAGACCATCGGCAGTAACCGGACAATACTCAAGGCTGCTTCGTGTTAATCACGCGCGAATCGCGCCGGGCACCATGGCGACAGACACTGAACAGTCCGTGCTTCTTGCGAGGCCTGGCGAGCGGTGGAGGAGTAGCTAACCCGAGTCCACCACCTTCTTACGGGCATCCAAGCGGATACTCGAGAAACGGGGCTGGATGGCTCGCTTCTATGAACGGTGGGTTTGGCGCGATGACCTGGGTTTCGCACGACCAGCGTCCCCTACTCCTACCCCTTCAGCTGAACTGCTCGAAGACGGAGCGCATTAAGGATGACCGAAACAGAGCTCAAGCTCATGGCTGCAGCAGCGACCATCGGGTTCAGCAGCCATCCGGTGAGCGGATACAGGACGCCTGCCGCAAGCGGGACACCGGCTGCGTTGTAGCCGAAGGCGAACACAAGGTTCTGCTTGATGTTGCGCATCGTGAGCTCGCTGAGATGCCGTGCGCTCGTGATGGCAGTCAGGTTCCCACGGACAAGGGTGACATCCGCGCTCTCCATTGCGATGTCAGTGCCGGTGCCCATCGCAATGCCAACGTCCGCCTTCGCTAGCGCCGGTGAGTCGTTGACCCCGTCGCCTGCCATCGCAACCTTGCGTCCCTCGGATTGAAGCTTCTCGACGAGCTTGAGCTTGTCCTCGGGCAGCGCATCAGCAACCACTTCGTCGATACCCAGTGTCTTGGCGACAGCGAGCGCAGTGCGCTCATTGTCGCCGGTCAACATGATGACGTGCAGCCCACTCTGCTTGAGCTGCTCTAGCGCGCCAGGTGTCGAATCCTTGATGGGGTCGGCAACGGAGAGCGCACCAGCCAGAGCACCGTCGACGGCTAGGTACATCACGGTGGCGCCGGAGTCGCGTAGCTGGTCGGCCTCCTCGGCAACGGCCTGAAGAGAAGCGCCCTCCTCCCTCATCAGGGCAGCGTTGCCCAGTGCAAGACGGGCGCCATCGGAGACGCCCCGGATTCCTTTACCCGTCACGGATTCGAAGTCCTCGATGGCCTTCAGAGTGACTTCACGAGCTTGCGCTCCTTCGATGATGGCCTGGGCGAGCGGGTGCTCGCTTCCCATCTCAAGCCCGGCTGCCAGAGCAAGCACGGTGTCTTCGCTCGTATCGCCCACTGTGATGGCACGGTCGAATTTGGGCGCTCCAAGGGTAAGGGTGCCCGTCTTGTCGACCACCAGCGTGTCCACGTTGCGAAGGTCCTGGATGGCCTGAGCATTGCGAAAAAGCACGCCCGCTTGCGCCCCTTTACCTGTCGCCACCATGATGGACATCGGTGTAGCCAGGCCCAGTGCACACGGACACGCGATGATGAGCACAGACACGAACGCCAGCAGCGCGTAGGCGAGCGAGGGCGAGGGACCGAAAATGCCCCAAACGGCGAATGCAACGATGGCGATGACCACCACGGCTGGAACAAACACGGCCGAGATGCGGTCCACTAGGTTCTGCACAGGTGCGCGACTACGCTGAGCGTTCGCGACCATTTGGACGATGCGAGCGAGCAGAGTTTCCTCCCCCACGCCTGTCGCCTCGATGAGGATTGAACCTGTTCCGTTGATGGTGCCTCCTATGACCGAGGCCCCTTCGGCCTTCTCAACGGGCACGGGCTCGCCTGAGACCATCGACTCGTCCACGTTGCTCTTGCCCTCGAGCACGCGGCCATCGATAGGCACCTTCTCGCCTGGACGCACTCTGAGTCGGTCCCCCACTTGAACGGTGTCGAGCGCTACGTCACGCTCACCGCTCTCATCGACGAGGCGTGCGGTCTTGGGTGCAAGGTCCAGCAAGGCGCGAATGGCGCTACCCGTCTTGGAGCGCGCACGTAGCTCCATGACCTGGCCGAGGAGCACGAGGGTGATGATGACGGCCGCGGCCTCGAAGTAGAGACCGATGTTTCCCGCATCGTCGCGAAAGGCCGCGGGGAACAACTGCGGCGCAAACACGGCCAGCGTGCTGTGAACGTGTGCAACCCCAACGCCGATTGCGATGAGCGTAAACATGTTGGGCATCCGCCGTCGAATCGACTCCACGCCGCGCACGAGCAGCGGCCAGCCCGCGTAGAGAACCACAAGCGTGGTGAGCGCGAACTCAATGAACCGGCTGACGCGGGCTCCGATGAGGTCGTGAATCGGAGTGCCCGGAAGCAACATGTCACCCATCGCGAGTACGACGACGGGGATGGTTAGAGCTGCGGCGACGAAGAAGCGATTCGTCATGTCGCGAAGCTCGGTGTCGTCCGGAGCCTCCGTGGCGGACTCTGGCTCGAGTGCCATCCCACAGATTGGACATGTTCCGGGCCCCTGCTGCTTCACATCCGGGTGCATGGGGCATGTGTAGACGCTGCCTGGCGCGGCACTCTGCGTTTTGGGCTGCTCTCCTAGGTATTCAGAAGGCGACGCTACGAACTTGCCGTGGCAACTGCTCGAGCAGAACAGGTACTCGTGACCTGCGTACTCTGCTCTGGCTGCTGCGCCGTCAGCATCGACCTGCATTCCGCAGACGGGGTCGCGTGACGCGGTTGTGTTGCTCGTGTGGGCCTCCATTACCTAGCCCTTGGCTTCTCAATACGACCGTAGCGAGCGAACAGGTCTTGCAGTTCATCCAGGACGCGCGTTCTATCCTTCGGCTTGCCAGACTCAATTGCGCTTCGCACACACGTGTCAAGGTGTCGCGACAGGAGGTTCTTGGACTCCTCGGCTAGTGCTCCTTGAATAGCTGCGACTTGATTCATCACATCCACGCAATACTTGTCTTCCTCAACCATGCGCATCACGCCACGCACCTGCCCTTCGCTCTTCTTGAGGCGCGCGAGTAGCCGTTTCTTTTCTTCTTCTGTAAGCACGTCGTGTTCCAATGATCTCCTGTGAGATACCCCCCCTAGGGTATCGTGGGTCCATCGTAGGAGCAACGCGGGGCTCTTCCAAGTGCGGCGCACCAAGAATGTGGCGCGTAGGTGACGGAAACCTAGGAGCTTGGGCTCTTGCCGGAGATGTGAAGCCCGATGGGACGGGCCACCAAGATGGCGAGGTAGAGCTGCCCGATGACGGCTTCTACCCCGAGGACCATTCGAGCCTCAAGCGTGATGGCCGTGATGTCGCCGTACCCGAGCGTCGTGAGGGTGACAAAGCTCAGGTACAGGAGCCGTGCACGGGACAAGCCTAGTGGGTCGCCATCGAGGATGCGGTTCTCGGGCGCCACGTGTACCTGCTCGGTGCCCGTTACACCTTGCAGAACTATCAAGAGGTAGGCGAATGCAAGCCCGAGGAGAACGTAGACGCAAGCGGCGCTGAGTAAGTGGTCGTGCTTTGTGTGGTCCCCGAATAGGACTCTCTTGAGGATGCGTACTGTTGCGACGACAAGGAACACGAGCGCGAGACTGTCGCAAAGAGCGAACAGACCTCCGTTGGCTTGCAGGTGCATGCCGTGGAAGGCGACGGCTTCCAGGCTCCCAACCGCAGCAGTACCGCGAGCGCATTCCCAACTCACTTACTCCAACTACGCCTCAGGCATGTGCCTAACCTCCTGACTTCCTAAGAACGAATGGAGCGATCGAGGGAAGAGCAACGTCATGGGGCACGCTCGCTTCGGACAGGATGATGCGAACGCTGCGGCGAAGCACTTGAATACTCTCGAAGCATCGCAAGTGACCGGCGCCACTCTTTCTCCGCGCAGTGCGCACCCCCAGCGGAGCGCTGCGGACGCACGACGATGCGGGCCGCATCGTCGTTCTCAGGAAGAGGTGGCTTCATGACACTCCTGTTGTGTCGCACTGGCCTCCCAGGCGGCCAGTGAGCGCTGCACGTCGAAGCCGAGGCGGCGCTCATCTGAGGCGCGGCTAGAGACCGTGACCCGGACGATCAGCTGGTACGGCAGGAACTCGAGGTCCATTTGCTCGCATGATCGATCATCGCGGAATACCTCCGTGGCAATCCACCTGGGAGCGAATTCCACAATGTGGCAGATGTCCAACACCGCGCCGCTGGCCAGATGTAGGAGCACTTGCGGGACATCGGGTTGGACTCCAGAACAACCGTCTTCGATCCGGCCACTCAACATGGCGCCGAAGAACGGCAGGCCGAAGGCTGGTCCTGCAAGCTCTGCACGGAGCGCCTGGTGCAATTCGTCTGGAAGGCCGCGCGAATTCTCGGCGGATTCGGATGTCGCGCTATCGGCCAACATGGGCTCATCATTCTGTTCTGGCATAACTCACTCCGGGCGATGTCTTGGTAGCTACGTAGTTCGCGTTAGGTCGGCGGGGTCCAGTCCGACGATAGAGATGTGTTGTCAGATACCCACAAGAGAGGTCGGCGTGCCGAACCCGGTCGTTGTGAATCACACGGACACCGCTTTGAAGTGAGCTGGGCGCCCAGGCGCGTCAAACCCAAACCACCTTCCACTTCGTGAGCGGTTCTGGACGGTCCGCTTCGAGCATCTGCGTTGGGCCACACACCCGGCCTTCGACGCGCTTCAGCTGTACTGTGAGCGTCCTCTACTCGTCTTCGCTGAGCACTTGCTCGGGTGTCTCCGTTGCTTCGCATTCCCTGAGGGGCGACATGGCAGAAACCATGAAAGGAGCAGAGCGCGCGAAGCTCGGCAAGTGCTCGAGGGAGTAGGGCCAACACCCCGGCGCATGCGGGGTTCGCCCTGACAAGGTCAGGCTGCTTCATTAGTGCTACATCAGCTCGTAGGGTGCGCGCGCTCTAGAGCTGAATCTGGCGTAAAGACGCCGAGCCGTCGGAATGGATGAGAACGATGTGGTTGCGCGGCACTGACGACCAACCGCTCGCGGTGTCGAGTCGCTCGGAGCTGACGACCACGGAGCTCGGACCAGTTTCGGCGGGCTCCATGCAGCACATGTCGCCCTCATGCACACAACGGCATCCACTGATCCAATAGAGGCTCTCGCTGTCGTAGTCGGCCTTGGTCGTGAAGCGGCTAACGGCTGCGCAATGCCCGTTGGACACCGCGAGGTTCAAGTGGCTCTCTTCACCAACCTCTACGTGAGGTTCCGAGAACCGCAACGCGTCCCCCATGGCTCGCAGCAGCGCCTCGGCAAGGTCATCAGCTGAAGCCTTACGTGCAGGAACCTCGAGCTGCTCAAGGAAAAGGGCGAAGATGTGCTCCGTGTCCGTGTGCCCATGGATGCCGCCGAAGGCCTCGTCGGTCAACGACGTTAGTAAGGACCGGCGAAGTGCAGGGAACCCGCCGAGCTGGCCGTTGTGCATGAACGAGAGTTGGCCGGCAACGAAGGGGTGGCAGTTGCCTTCGCTGACAGCACCGGGGTGAGAGGCGGCGCGGATGTGGGCGAGAATGGTGTGGCTCTGGACCGTACGAGCCAAGCTGACGAGATTGGCGTTGTTCCAAGCAGGCATCGTCGAGCGAAAGAGCCCGGGGTGTAGCTCGTCCTCGTTGGAGTACCAGGCCACACCGAAACCGTCACCGTTGAGAGGCTCCCTGCGTTCGTGGTTGTGGAAGCTCTGGTGGATGAGCGAGTTCTTCGGAGCGGTTATCAGCGACGATAGCTGAAGAGGCTCGCCTTGATAGAGAATGAAGCGACACACGGTGTGATGTTTGGGAGTTGCCCAGTGCTTGCCAGGTGAATGGACCGTCTAGGTCCGAGAGGTCTTCAGGGTCTCGTGTACGGGGCGGATTAGAGATCGAGACCGCCGAGATGAGCGCAAATGGGGTGGCGGAATGCCTGCGGTTGCGAACTCCGAAGGCCAAGAGCATGGCCCGTCGGGCCCAGATTTCGACAGGTTCAGCGACGGCGCACGCCGTACAAAGGAGCACGGCGTTGATGACTTCCCCGAAGTGTGCTTCGGTCGTAGCGGCGACTCGGTTCTTTGGACGCCCGTCGGGTCCCCGAACGCGGTCTCAGAAACCAACCGGGTGGTGTCGGCAGCCGAGCAAGGCTGAAGGAATGAGCTGACTCCGATGCGCTCGAAATGTCGCATCGCATCATCAAGCAGGCTCTCGAGCATACCCGGATTCATGACATGGTCCTCGTTCGTTAGTCACCGGCCGCTCTGGCCGTACCCGCCGAAGATCTTGGCGTCGATGATCCGCCGATGAAGTTCGTGACTGGCCTTGTTCTCCGGTTGAAGCTCACATGCCTTGTTGCAGTAGCCTTCCGCGCGCGGGATTGAGTACCGCTGCAGATGAATGGACCCGGCAGTCACGTAAGCCTTGGCCAGTCGCTCCTTCCCCGACCGGCGCAGGCGCTGGATCTTGGATCGAAGCTCCGCGTCACCGACCGTCACCGGCAGCGTCTTGATCTGCTTCCACGCGACCTCGAAGTACCGGATGGCCTTGTCTGCGGCCTTGTAGTCCCGAGAGGAGTTTCCCTCGTGCCCACTGAGCTTGCGGGTTTCACGATCCCCCTTCTCGAGGCTCTTCTCGAGGCTCTTGATCACTTTGGGGGCCTTCTTCTCCGAAACGGTCTTCTTGGCGATGTCTGTCGAAGCTCCAGCGTGCTCGTGTCCCGTCGCCATCAGCTTCTTGGCCTCCTTGGCGGCTCGCGTCGTTCCGTAACTCTCTTGGATCGTGTGGAGATACATGAGGGCACCGCGCGGATTGCCCTCATCCAAAAGCTCGCGGGCGTCCTCTAGGATTCCGACGGCAATCGCCTCGCGGACTCCCTCGATACGCTTCGCCATGTCCTTCCGCAACTCCGGCCGATGCTCCGCAACGAACAGGTAGTCCGAGACGGCGATCCCGTGGAGACCTGTCAACTCCGCCAATTCGCCTAGCCGTAGGCGCGCGTCTGCATCCTTGGGGTCACTCCTGCGATCGAGGACGTCGTAGAGGGAACGCGGCGCCAGCGCATCGCGCTTCAGCCTGAACACGCCCTCCGAGGGGAACCGGGTCGTGATCACGATGTCGCCGCTCTCGGCGACCTCGACGTCACCGACCAAAAGAGCGCCCGATTTCAACTGCACTGTGTCCGCGCGAGAGACCGCTGCAACAAATGTTATCGCCACTCCAAGGATGGCTACCTTCGCAAGCTTGTTCATTCTTCTTCTCCGTATCGAGTTTCTTACTTGTAGTTCGTCTAACTTTCAACGCCATGGATGACAGTCCACATGATCGTTCGATGGCACTCGAAGCACCCATCTACCTTCGCGAGAGACTTTAGAGAGGCCATGTTGAAGGGCATTATGTTGTGGCTTGGAAGGGCCCGTTCCACTCATGCGCCCTATCACCTGCATGCCCCTCCGGTCCGAACTGTTGGAGCCCATCGCTCTGCCTCCCTGCATAGGATGACCGTCCACCTTGCCCATGCCACCCATCGGTTGGCTTATGCCGGACATTGCATCGATGCCCTGCGAAGAGCTGGTAGCCCTCTGCAGAAACTGGGACTCAGGAACGAGAGCCGCCAGTACGACTGCGTGCGGGTCTTGAGAGGCTTCATCTCGATTGGCCGCATCATTCGGTGGACATGGCGACGGGACGGCATTGGTCCCAGGCAATCCCCTCGCTGGCACAGCCGCCGCACTTGACCATGTGAGTACCGTTCTCGATGTAGACGGACATCTCGGTCTCGCAGCACGGGCATGCATAAGTCTCGATGATCTCGTTCGTGCTGGCATCCGCTACTGGGTGCGTACGCCGCGCGGCTGCGACAGCGTCGTAACACTCCTGGCAAACGGGCGTCTTTGACATCTGGTGCTCTGAAGCCGAAAGCTTGTCGCTCTGGCAGGCAGCGAGGAAGAAAACGGAAAGAGACAGAAGAAGTAAGGGAGTTGTGGGAATCTGCATGGAAGACCTCCTTGAGGATTTGGGACGGAGTGATGTTTATGACTGGTCGGCCTCGCGGGCCCGCAGGGTTGGTGGCTGGGCTTGACTGTCTGCCTATTGGTTCAATTCATGGACTTGACGGTGCCTTTCACTGGTAAAGAGCACCTTTCCAACCTACGTCGCCGACCTTTGGATCCCGGCGTCAGGAAGGCTATTGGGCTGCCGCTGGACAATGCTGCGTTGCCGTGTCCTACAACGCACAACGCGTTCGGGTGTTCCGAGATCGGTCCATCCACAGCTCGGGACTACGAGAAGCCGGAGTAGCCTTTCCGAATCCTCCAGTACATCGCGGGAGAAGTCGGAGTAGGCAACGTCCTTGTAGAAGGAGCGCGCAGCTTCGATGCTGGCGTGTGGCCGAGCGGCCTGGAAAGCCTCGAGCAGCTTCGGCAGTCGACGCTTGTACAGGCCGACCAGGGTCGGCCCGGAGGCGACCAACAAGAAGCTGTTCCAGACAGCGCCAAGACTCTGCAGTTCGGCAGCCTGCGGAACGCCGGGCTTCTCAACAAACGCTTCGACAGAGCGCGTTGCGCCGCAAGCCGGACCGGGCAGGATCCAGCCGTAGTCCGGTTCCGCGCCGTCTGGGGTGATCCCCAGGAGGATCACATTTCGTTCGAGTTCGTGCCCCGCATCCAGAGAAGAACGTAGGCAGCGCTCGAGCACGGCCTCTCGCTCGACGAAGTGGTCAGAAGGGAACAGGGCGACGCGAGCGCGCGGGTCACGCTCCAGAATGGACAACAGCGGAAACAGGACTCCTGAAGCTGTCCCCCGATTGCTCGGCTGCACCAGCACGTTGCGCGTAGGCCACTCCGAGAGAAGGGGACCCCAGTGCTGAACATGTTCCTCCGCGACGACTATCACGATTCGCTCGCGTGGAAGCACACGCTCGGCTCTTTCGAGAGCTGCGAGGAGAAGAGGCTGCCCGCCAACGAGGGAGCAGTATTGTTTGGGGGCCGGAACTCCGTCGTCGGTCCTTGAAAGCGCAGACAATCGAGTTCCCGCCCCGCCAGCCAGCACGATGCCCCAATTGAGACCTGCTTCAGTTCGCACTCTCATGGCGAGCACTCCTGGCCTTCTCTGCCTTGGCGGATTTCTTGAACGGCTGTCGTCCGTCCTCCGGCGGAGGATGGATCTCGGCGACCTCCTGCATCGATTCCGAATCCTGCGCACTCCGATGGCGACACGCGGCCATCAAGATCCTGAGGGACTCCGCCGCCGCATGGTCGCCGATGGCGTCGGCGCAACCTTCGGCCGCACAGCAGGCCAGGTCGTTGACGGAGAGAACTCCCCGGACCCTTCCTGCGTCGTCCACGACTGGAAGGCGACGCAGCTGGTGCGCGGCCATTCTCCCCGCTGCTGCGGCCAGCTCGTCGTCAGCACGACATGCCACGAGTCCTCCAGACATCGAGTCTTCGACGCGTAGCTCTCGCAGGGAACATCCACCCGTGTAGGCGGCCATGCAGATGTCCCGGTCCGTAATCATCGACCGTACGACACCCTCGGTGTCTACGACGGGCAGGCAACCACAGTCGTTCTCCCAGAGCAGTTGCGCAGCACGCTCCAGCGAGTCGCCGACCTGGCATGTGTGGACGAGGGAGGTCATGACGTCCTCCACGTTCAGTGTTTGGTTATTCACGGACCATTCTCCTTTGCTTAACAATGCACTTGGGGCACTCGACTTCTGTGAGCGCTCACATGGAGGAACCGAGTTATGGGGGTCCCCACTCTGTCGACGCTGGGACCAGGACCACCTTGATCCGAACGAGGCGAACGCTTGGCGCGCTCCCACACCTCGCCGACAGACGAGATATAGGGCAAATTGATCCATCTAGATCGCCGAAAACGGGTTCTTTAAATACCACTGTTTGGCTGTAATGATCGAGCGTCTGAGCCGTCGCAGCCATCCCTTGGTGGGAGTGATGTAGTACCCTCCACCACTCCGCTCCTGGCTTGAAGCTCGGGGCGACTTGCGCCTTCGTCAACCGTATTTAAATGCGAAGCTGCGACACTCGAAGTCCGCGGGCATTACAGACAAACGTCTGTTTATTTTCCTTCGATTTGGGGGCTTGCGAATCGCAAAGGAAGAGGGCACGGTGCTCAGCGGTTCCGCGCATTGCAGCCGCACCGTGCGGCTGCAATGCGACTACGAACACTCGGAGCGATACGTAGATGCGAGCGTTGTAGGGCGGTGGCCGTATTTGCCTATATGCCCCCCGCTTACGAAGCGGGGACCGTCCCACGAGGCATGTGTTCGGGCGCTCGAGTGATTCGTCATTCGGGGCCACTACCAAAAACAAGAGATTCAAGCATGAAACCTCCGAATAGACGTTCGAGCGTGCTCTTAGCGTTCGGAACATTATTGCTAATGAGCATTAGCCACCAAGAATCGGAGTGGACCGCTCCGCCACGAGAAGCGAGGAAGAAGAGTCCGATCCCTGCCAATAAGGCCAACTTGGAAAATGGTAAGGGCCTCTATTCGGCTCACTGCCTGTCTTGCCACGGCAGCACCGGGGTCGGGAATGGCCCTGCTGCGAAGGACTTGGAGAAGCACCCGGGGGATCTGACCTCGAAACAGATACAGAGCCAAAAGGATGGCGCACTATTCTGGAAGATCTCTACGGGGCGAGCGCCCATGACCGCGTTCAAGGACACGTTGAGCGCGACGGAGCGTTGGCAGATCGTGCAGTATGTGAGGAGTCTCGGGATTCCTCCGATCGTGACGTTGGTACCCGAGTTCGCCTCGCCCGATTCGGTCCGGACCGCATTAGGCGCCCTCTTTGATGCCTACGACGCACTTAGCGCTTCGCTCGTGGAGGGGGATGAGAAAGCCTCGAACAAACTGGTCCCCGGAGTTAAGAGCGCAGTCGAAAAACTGCGCGCACTCCCCGTGGATAAGTTGCCGAAGGAGTTCACGTTAGCGTGGGAGGGTGCCGTCAAGTCCTCCGAATCGTCTCTCGAGGCGTTGGAGGCGGCGGAGAGTCTCAAGGCTCGGCGTTCGGCGTTCGAAGCAACGTCGAGAAACGTCGAGGGCCTCTGGCGACGCTTCGGGCACGCGAACAAAGCTCCCCTGCATGTGTTCAAGCTAGCGAACGGAAAACTGTGGGTGCAGGCCGATGGCAAGCCAAGAAGCCCGTACCCCAAGCCCTCCTCGGAGAGCGCGGAAATTCACCGCATTGCACCCGCCCAACCCCGGAAATCCGGCCACAAGCCTCCCGGACCCACCCCAGAGATCAAGAGAGGAGACCGCCAATGAGCAACAAGAACAAGGCGACTGCACTGCTTCTGGCCGTGTTAGTCACGGCCCCATTCGCACAAGCGCAAGATACCCAGGATCCCGAAGAACAGAACCCCGTCACTGGCGAGGATTTTGACTACCTGCAGGCCCGTGTCGATGACCTCGCGGGGCAGCTAGACGCCGCCAGACCGGGCAAACGGAAGTTCCTGGTGACAGGCTACGCCTTCGGCGGCTTCGAAAACTTCGAAGGTGAGAATTCGTCCTTCTCTGGCGGCTTCAACCCCATCTTCCTCTGGAGCCCAACGGAGCGTGTCTTCTTCGAGGGCGAGTTGGAGTTGGAACTCGAGGGAGACGAGACAGAGTCAGGGCTCGAATACGCGCAGCTCTCCTACGTCCTGAGTGACTCCGCGATTCTCGGAGTCGGCAAGTTCCTCAATCCGGCCAATGTGTTCCAAAATCGCCTGCATCCAGCCTGGATAAACAAGTTGCCGGACAGGCCTCTGGTCTTCGGCTCGCGGAGGTTACAGGCATCGACACAACTCGGCGCCCAGCTGCACGGCGGTGTAAGGGTCGGCAACACGAAGATGAACTACGTCGTTTACGCCTCCAACGGGCCATCCTTGGAGGCAGAGGACGAGGCGAGTTTCGGGACTCTTGGCTTCAACAATTTTGAAGACAGCAATAACTCAAAGGCCCTCGGCGCCAGGGTGGGAGTGTTTGTCGTACCCGCGCTCGAAGTGGGGTATTCCATCGAGCAGTCCTCCAACGTCACGGCTGAGGAACTGGGCGTAGAGGATGCCGATGCGCTGATCCAATCCGTAGACCTCAACTACGTTGGGAACATTGCCGGTGGCACAGTCGACTGCCGCTTCCAGTGGGTGTTCTCGGATGTCGACGACGTGGTATTCGATCCAGACGCATCGGGAGGCTTTGGACCGCTTAGCCTGGACAACAAACGTGATGGCGGATACGCGCAGATTGCCTACCGGCCTTCGGTATCAGACACTTCGACCCTCGGCAAGCTGGAGGGCGTCCTCCGCTATGACGCCGTGAACCTGCCCTCTGGGGCTCCGGAGGGCGCCGACGAGTCTCGCGTGACCATCGGTGTGAACTTCTGGTCGAGTGCGAGCTCAGTATTCAAGGTTGCCTATCAGGCTGCCGACCCGGAAGGCTCGGCAAGTACGGATGGGATCATGTTTCAGTGGGCCCTTGGCTTCTAGCGCTAGTAACGCAGGACAAAGATATGAAGACACATACCAGCTCAGTTCGATTCTGGACCCTCGCGGTCGCCACGGTGACCTCGCTCTCCGTTGCAGCGGCCTGCACGTCAACAGGTACGTCAACAGGCACCTCTTCAGTGAGCCCCTCAGGCACAGAGCTCTGGTCTCAGCATTGCTCTCGCTGTCACAATATTCGGTCACCCTCGGAATTCAGTGATTCTGAGTGGGACGCCGTGATGCTTCACATGCGAATTCGCGCCGATCTCACAGGAGGGGAGGCTCGATCCATTCTTGCCTTCCTCAAGGCGAGCAACTGACAACCCACCTCGCGCTAAACACGTGCCCTGATCCTCCGTCGTCGACGGAGGGTCAGGAACGCCGGCGCTGGTGACGGTAGACCCCATGGCACAGCTGTTCACACCATCCATCAACATCGCCTCGCGGCTTTTCTTCGTGGGCGGGGCGCTGCTGGTAGCGCTGATAACGTTGGGCTGGACCACGGCCATGCGGTCGTCCCTAGTCTCTCGGGTCGGATACGTACGAACTCAGCCGGTCGCCTTCAGTCACCGGACGCACGTCGGCACGCTTGCGATGGACTGCCGCTATTGCCACTCGACCGTCGAAACCTCAGCTTCGGCTGGACTGCCATCGACTAAGACCTGCATGGGGTGCCACGGGACCGTGCTGGCCTCGAGTCCAGCGCTAGCGATGGTGCGCGCCAGCTATGCGGAGGATCGCTCGATCCCTTGGATTCGAGTGCATGACCTCCCCGACTTCGTGCGCTTCGATCATTCGATCCATGTCGCCAAGGGCGTTGGCTGCACCACCTGCCATGGTCCAATCGGCGAGATGCCGCGCACAGTGAAAGGCTCCACGTTGGACATGGCCTGGTGCCTCGCCTGCCATCGTCATCCGGAAGGCAGCGTGCGCCCGCTGGAACGCGTTTTCGACCCCGCCTGGATCGACCCCGCCGATCAACTGGTCCGTGGAAGGGAGCTGATGCGCTCGCTTGCGATCGACCCGGCCCCCCTCGAAGACTGTTCCCTTTGCCACCAGTGAGTTCGGCCCACATGGAAGACCCTTTAGACAAGCTGCAACGGCGCGAGTTCCTACGTCTAATGGGCGCTTCCTTAGCGCTTGGGGGGCTCGGCGCATGCACGCGCCAACCGGACGAGCTGATCTTCCCCTATGCTCAATTTCCGGAACGTCAGATCCCCGGGCACCCGGTCTTCTTCGCGACGGCCATGCCATCCAACGGGGGCGCTCAGCCAATCCTGGTGGAGAGTCACCTCGGGCGCCCGACCAAGATTGAGGGCAACCCTGAGCATCCCGCGAGCCGCGGCGCAACCAGCGCAGTGACCCAGGCCGCGGTACTCGGTCTCTACGACCCAGACCGTTCCAAGGTTGTCAGATGTCGTGGCCGCATCAGCTCCTGGCCAGCGTTCCTCGCCGGTCTTCAGGAAGCACTCGACGCTTTGCCAGCCGATGGTAAGGGACTACACGTGCTCACCGAGACGGTTCTGTCACCTACGCTAGCCAGTCAGCTTTGGGCGCTCCAGAGCGATCGCCCTGGCCTGGTCTGGCATCAGTACGAGCCCGTGAATCGCGATGCTGCTGCCGCTGGAGCACGACTGGCATTCGACGAAGATGCTGTGATGCTGCCGCGCTTTGACCGCGCGCAGGTCATCCTGAGCCTCGATGCAGACTTCCTCGCGCAGGGGCCGGCCCACGTTCGCCACGCCGCCGACTTCGCGGCGCGTCGCCGGGCACACGAGAGTGGGGAGCCCGCACGCCTCTACGCGATCGAGAGCTGCTTCACTGCGACCGGGGCGACGGCGGACCATCGACTCCCGCTCGCCCCCGCGCAGATCGCGGCCGCCGCCAACGAGCTGGCAAGACGACTCGGCGTATCAATCGAATCGTCCTCGAGAACGTCGCTGTCGCCTACGGTCCTGTCCTGGATCGAGATAGTCTCGAAGGACTTGAAATCGCACGGAGCCAATAGCCTCGTAGTAGGCGGGGACCAATTGCATCCCACGGTCCAGGCGCTCGTGCATGCGATGAACGCCGCTCTGGGGAACGCCGGTCAGGCGGCCGAGTACCTCGACCCTATCGAGATGCAGCCGGAGGACCAGGGAGCTTCCCTAGCAGCTCTGGCCGGGGCTCTGGAGCAGGGGGAGGTCGAGGTGTTGATCATCCTTGGCGGCAACCCGGCATACACGGCGCCCGCCTCGTTCCGCTTTGAAGAGCGCATCAAGGAAGCGCACTTTGGCGCCCACCTCTCCATCTACGAGGACGAGACATCGGAACTCTGCGAATGGCACGTTCCCGAGACTCACTTTCTCGAATCGTGGAGTGACACGTCAACCTACGACGGCGGGAGCATCATCGTCCAGCCGCTCATCGCGCCGCTCTACGATGGGCGTAGTCCGCACGAGCTGGTCGCGGCGCTGGCGGGTCGAGTTGGTGTCTCGTCGCACGACCTCGTCCAGGGCTACTGGCAGAGCAACAGTGTCGCCCCTGACTTCGCCGCGTTCTGGGAACGAGCTCTGCACGATGGAATGATCCCAGAAACGGCCTTCGAGCCGAGACCGGTCCAGCTTGTTCCCGACCTCGGAGAACGCCTGGCGGCGGCTGAAACTCAGGACACCGCGCCAGATCGCCTAGAGCTCATCCTGCGCCCGGACCCGTCGGTCTGGGACGGCCGCTTCGCGAACAACGGCTGGCTACAGGAGCTGCCCAAGCCCCTGACCAAGCTGACCTGGGACAACGCCGCGCTCCTCTCCCCCGCGACCGCGCAACAGCTTGGCGTCGAAAACGAGGACCTGGTCGAGGTCGTGAGCGGTGGCCAGCGCCTGACGGTCGCAGCATGGATCCTCCCGGGTCACGCTGATGATTGCCTCACGCTCCACCTCGGCTACGGCCGACGCCGCGCGGGCTCCGTCGGCACCGGTCTTGGCTTCGATGCCTACCAGCTCGTCCCCGCGAACGGCATCGTTGGCTTCAGCCTTGTCTTGCTGCGCAAGGTCGAAGGTCGCCACCGTCTCGCCTGCACGCAGACGCATCACTCCATGGAGGGTCGCGACCTGGCGCGGAGCACGACGCTAGAGCAGTTCCTCTTGCTACCAGAGAAATCGGAGGAGGAGAGAGTTCATCCCACGCTCAATCCCGAGCCAGAAGCCGGACCGCACGCCTGGGGAATGGTGATCGATCTTTCCTCGTGCACCGGGTGCAACGCCTGTGTCGTGGCCTGCCAGTCGGAGAACAACATCCCCGTCGTCGGTAAGCAGGAGGTGCTGAACGGGCGCGAAATGCACTGGATCAGGGTCGACCACTACTTCGAGGGAGAGGACCGCTCTCCGGAAGTTCGACACCAGCCAGTCCCGTGCATGCAGTGCGAGAACGCGCCTTGCGAACTGGTGTGTCCCGTCGGCGCGACGGTTCACAGCTCAGAGGGGCTGAACGACATGGTCTACAACCGATGCGTCGGGACGCGCTACTGCGAGGCCAATTGCCCCTACAAGGTCCGTCGGTTCAACTTCCGCCTGTACGCCGACTACGCCACGCCGTCGCTGAAGATGATGCGCAACCCCGATGTGACGGTTCGCAGCCGCGGCGTCATGGAGAAGTGCACCTACTGTGTGCAGCGCATCAACCAGGCCCGAATTGACGCGAAGAAGGTGGGTCGCGAAATGGGCGACGGCGCGGTTACGACGGCCTGCCAGCAGGTCTGTCCGTCCTCGGCAATCACCTTCGGCGATCTCGCTGACTCCGGAAGCAAGGTCTCGCGGCTGCGCGGGCTCGGGCACGAGTATGCACTCTTGGCCGAGTTGGGGACGCGACCGCGCACGACCTACCTCGCTCGCGTCCGTAACCCCAACCCAGAACTCGAGGAGTCATGAGCGAACCCCCGCTCGAACGCCTGCACGATATCGAGATCAAGGAGCCGATCATCGCGCCGGGCCACGACTTCCAGTCCATCACCGATCAAATCAGCTCCATCGTTCTGACCCGCCCCACTACACGGGGATGGTACGTGGGTGCTGCGGTCGGGTTTATTCTTGTTCTTCTGCTGCTGGTTTCTATCACCTGGCTGCTGATCGAAGGAGTCGGGATCTGGGGCGTCGACAATCAGATCCCTTGGGGGTTCGCGATCATCAACTTTGTCTGGTGGATCGGAATCGGCCACGCGGGCACGCTCATTTCAGCGATTCTGCTCCTGCTCAAACAACAGTGGCGGACCTCGATCAACCGCTTCGCCGAGGCGATGACGTTGTTCGCCGTTGTGTGCGCCGGCGTCTTCCCCTTGATCCACGTCGGGCGCCCGTGGCTCGCCTACTGGCTCTTGCCTTATCCGAACACAATGGGGCTTTGGCCGCAGTTCAGAAGCCCGCTGCTGTGGGACGTGTTCGCCGTTTCGACCTACGCGACCGTGTCGCTGCTTTTCTGGTACGTGGGGCTCGTCCCCGACCTCGCGACGCTCCGGGATCGCGCGACGGGAAAACTACGCAAGCGCATCTACGCGCTCCTGTGTCTCGGCTGGCGCGGCTCCACCGCGCACTGGGATCGGTACGAGACGGCTTACCTCCTGCTCGCCGGACTCGCCACGCCGCTCGTCATCTCCGTGCATTCGGTCATCGCCTTCGATTTCGCGGTCTCGGTTCTGCCCGGTTGGCACGCAACGATCTTCCCGCCCTACTTCGTGGCGGGTGCCGTCTTCTCAGGCTTCGCCATGGTGCTAACGCTCGCGATTCCGATCCGGGCCGTATACGGGCTGCAGGATTTCATCACAGCTCGCCACCTCGACAACATGGCCAAGGTCATGCTCGCCATGGGCGTGTTTGTGACATATGGATATCTGACGGAGACCTTCTTCGCGTGGTACAGCTCAAACCATTTCGAGGAGTTCATGATCCGCAACCGGATGAGGGGACCGTACGCGCCGGCGTACTGGTCGCTGATCTTGTGCAATGTCGTGGTGAGCCAATTGCTTTGGTTCCCGCGCGTGCGCAGGAACCTCCGCTTGCTATTCGTTGTCGCCCTCGTCGTTAACGTAGGTATGTGGCTCGAACGCTTCATCATCATCGTCACTAGCCAGCATCGCGACTTCATGCCGGCCAACTGGAGCATGTACGTACCGACGTTCTGGGACTGGGCGACCTACCTCGGCACGATCGGGCTGTTCGTCTTCCTGCTATTCATGTTCGTCCGGTTCCTTCCAGTGATCTCGGTCTTCGAGATGCGCACGTTGGTCGAAGAGGGCGAGACGGAGCCGAACTCTCCAAGCAAGGGGAGTTCGTCGTGAGCACTGCCGACCACATGGAGAGGCCTTTGCCCTACGGCGTGCTGGGCGAGTACACGAGCGCGACGGAGCTTCTGCACGCGGTGCGCTCCGCCAGGTCCACCGGGTATCTCCGAATCGATGCTTTCACCCCGCATCCGGTCGAGGAGATATCTATTGCCCTTGAGCACGAGAACCACCTACCGGCCATTGTCCTGGCCTGCGGAATCCTCGGCGCGCTGACTGGGATCGCTCTGCAGTACTACGCGTCCGTCGTGGACTACCCTGTCCGCGTGGCGGGCAAGGCGCCTGCGAGCTGGCCGGCCTTCGTGGTGGTCACTTTCGAGCTCACCATCCTATTCGCGGCGCTGGGAGCGGTCATCGGGATGTTCGCCCTCAACGGCCTTCCACAACCGTATCACCCCGTTTTCAACGTGCCAATTTTCGAACTCGCGACCCGCAATCGATTCTTCCTGCTCCTGCGGTCCGACGACCCGCTCTTCGATGCGGTCGAATCGGCGCGTTTCCTGGAGCGGCTGGGTGCGCTGCAGGTCGTTGAGGTACCAGCGAGCTGATCATGCTGCATTTCTTCAGCCAACACCTCTTCCCGAGCCGGCTCCGCACGCCGGTGGCGGTCGTAGTCGGGATGATGTTTCTTTCGTCCTGTCGTCAGGATATGCACGACCAGCCGCGGTTCGAGGCGTTCGAGCAGAACGAGTTCTATCCCGACGGACGCAGCATGCGGGCTCGCGTCGAAGGAACCATTGCGCGCGGCGAACTGGAGCTCGACGAGCTTCTGTACGAAGGCAAGGAAGCGGGAAAGATCGCCGAGCTCTTTCCATTCCAGATGACCGCCGCGGACATCGAACGCGGGCGGCAACGCTACGACATTTACTGCTCGATTTGCCACGATCACGCTGGCCAGGGGAGCGGGGCTGCGGTCGAGCGCGGCATGCGCGCGCCGTCCTCTTTCCACGACGAGCGACTGCGTACAGCTGCACCCGGGCACTACTTCGATGCGATCACCAATGGATTCGGGGTCATGATCGACTATTCGGATCGCATCGACGCTCGAGACCGCTGGCGGATCGTGGCCTACATTCGGGCTCTCCAACTCAGTCAATACGCCCCGATCGAAGAAGTGCCGGCCGACATCCGCCGAAGGCTCGAGGAAGTTCGATGAAATCGATTCCGACACTGGGACGAGGCGCGGGCGTGCTTGCATGCGTCTTTTTGCTGCCTGCGATCGTGGAGTTGCTTCGAGATCCGGCGCAGTTCTTCCGCTCATACCTGGTGGCATTCCTGTTCGTCCTGGCGCCTGCGCTCGGCGCGCTGACGTGGATTCTCATAGCTCGTCTCACGGGTGGCCGCTGGGGCGAGGCATTGGGCGACGTGCTAGAATCCGCGGCGAGCACGCTGCCCGTCCTGGGGCTCCTGTTCCTCCCGCTGCTTCTCGGCCTGGAGAAGGTCTTTCCATGGGCTGAGCCTGGCTGGGCGCTGGACGAATCGAATCCGTTGCACCAGCGAGAGTTCCTGCGGGCGCCTTTCTTCGTCGGGCGTGCGGCCTTCTTCTTCCTTGTCTGGATCGGGCTCGCACGACTAGTGTCCAGCCGCAATCCGCCCGGATCATTCGCCAGCCGACATCAGGTAATCATCGGTGCTCTCGGCCTGATCGCAGTCCTCTTGACCGTCGCCCTCTCGTCCGTCGACTGGGGGATGTCGCTCAGTCCAGGATGGTACTCCTCCATCTACGGTCTGCTCACGATCGTGGCTTACGCACTGGCGGGTCTCTCGGCGGCGATTCTTTTGCGGCTGTTCCTTGCTTCAGTGACCGGTTCAGAACTGCCCAGGGACACCCTGCAGGACCTCGGAAGCCTCTTGTTCGCTAGCGTCCTGACGTGGGGCTACCTCTCCTTCTCCCAGTTGTTGATCATGTGGTCGGCGAATCTCCCCGAGGAAGTGACCTGGTACGTCGAGCGACTGGGGCCCGGATGGAGTGAGGTCGGAGTCGTCCTGCTCATCGTTCACCTCTTCTTGCCGTTCTTCTTGCTCCTGATGCGCAAGGTCAAGCGGCGCGTCGCATCACTCGCGGCGGTGAGCGCTCTGATCTTGGCCGCACGCCTACCCGAGACGCTCTGGATGATCGTCCCTAGCTTCGGTTTGCGCGGCCCCATTATTCACTGGCTCGATGTCGTCTTGCCGGTGAGCTTTTTCGCCGGGTGGTCCTTTCTCGTGCTCCGCAACCTGGAGCGCGGGCCGGCAACACTTGAGAGCCGATCCCCCGGGACGGTCGAGGCGGCATGAAGCGCGTCCGCAACCTCCTCGGGTTCCTGGGACTGATCCTCCTCCCGGTCATCGTCGCGTGGGTCGCTGACCGAAAGCTCCCTCGGTCCGGGGAATTATCGGTGCTTCCAGAGAGTCTCCGCGATGATCGCGAGGGGCCCGTCGAGTATCGCCTTCGAATGGAGGAGGCCTTGCACGGCACCGAGTGGGTGGACCAGCAGGGCGGCTTCGTACGCGTTCCCATTCAATCCGCGATCGAGATTCTATTGCTGCGTGGGCTCCCTACGCGGCCCCCTTCGGAAGGCGTCGTCGAGGATCGGTGAGCTGAACGGATCCATCATGCACGAACACCTCCCTACCATCTTGTCAGGTGCGTCTTCCTACGCCAGGGGTATCGAACTCTTGTTCTGGGCTCTTACCGTCGCGGGAGTGCTCTTCACGATCCTCTCCCTGAGCATGGTGCTGATGGCTCCGCTACGTCACGCATTGGGCCGGGTCCGAGCTACGCACGAGGCCCGGTGGACCCCAGCCGTGTGGATCGTCTTAACCTCGCTAGTCGTTCTCGCCGTCTTCTTCTGGAGCGTGAAGCTCGAAGCGGCTCACGCCAACACACCAAAGGACAGCCTCGAGGTCCTCGCGACGGGCAGCCAGTGGCAGTGGAGCTTCCAGCACGAGGAGGGCCCCAAAGAGATCGGCGAGCTGCACGTACCATTGGGCGTTCCGGTTCGCCTGACACTTACCTCGAACGACGTGTTGCACCGGTTCTCTGTGCCAGCCCTACGATTGACGCAGGACGTGCTTCCCGGTCGCCTGTCACAGGCCTGGTTTCGACCGGACGTAACAGGCTCCTACCAATTCCAATGCACGGAGTACTGCGGGGCAGAGCACTCACTGATGAGCGGGCAGATTCACGTGATGAGCGAAATCGATTACGTGCGCTGGGTCACCGGTGGTACGGAGGATCTGACGCCGGAACAGGCTGGGAGGCGACTGTTCGCCGCCTTCCGCTGCGACAGTTGCCACAAATCGACGAACGATGGGACGGGCCCATCTCTGGAGGGCAGGTTCGGTGAGGAGGTCGAGCTTGCGGACGGAAGCACTGCCATCTTCGACGAGGCGTTCGCGCGCGAGTCCTTGCTCGAGCCCAGCGCGAGGCTCGCAAAGGGCTATCAACCAGTGATGCCACCCTATCGAAATCAGCTCGACGAAACGCAGGTCATACAGCTGGTCGCTTACTTGAAGGTGCTATCGAACGGAAGCGGAACGGGAGCGCAGCGATGATGGGAGCCGCCAATCAGGGAAGGTGCGATCGCTCCCCCCGTACCGACCTACGCTCATGGTTGTTGACTCACGACAGCAAGCGAATAGCAATTCTATACGTCCTGTCTATCACGTTGCTGTTCTTAGCCTCAACGGCGATTGCGCTCATTCTGGGAGCGGAAGCGCTTACGCCTAAGGGCGACCTCCTGGAGCCTGAGACCTTCGGGCGCCTGTTCACGCTCCATGGGCAATTGGCAGTCTTCTTCTTCTTGCTCCCGGCGCTGCCGGCCGTGCTCGGGAACTTCGTGCTCCCAATGAGCTTGGGCGCCAGGAATGTCGCCTTTCCAAGGCTCAACCTCGTTGCCTTGTACGCGTTCGTCGCGGGTGGTGCGTTGATCCTCTGGTCGGCCGTCCACGGAGGCTTGGATTCAGGCTGGACGCTCGCGTACCTCGGAGATGGCGTTCGCTCTAGCCGCGCGGTCCGCGTCCCCGCGGTCGGCGCGTTGTTCGGAGTTACATCCGCGGCACTCGTGGCGGCGAATCTGATTGCCACTGTGCACCGCAGCCGAGGCTTGGGAGGGCAGATGCGCTTCTTCGTTGCCGGTCAATACGCTTGCGCAGCCGTCACGCTGCTGGTCACGCCGTTCTTCGTGACGGCGATCTGGCTGCTCCTCAGTGGATCAGGAGGCACGGCGGGGGTCGACCCGAGTGCGACCCTGCGCTATCGCGCCCTCTTCTGGGCCTACGCACACCCAGCCCTTCACGCTCCCCTGTTGGTGGCGATAGGAATCGCCACGGAAGTCCTGACGAATTCCTTGAGAGCGAGTCCCGCGCGACATGGCCTCGTGCTCTGCAGCATGCTTGCCGTCGCGCTCTACGGCACGCTGTCCCTCGGGCAAGACCTCGAGCAGGAGGTGCTCGGGTCCTACGCCTCGACGCTATCGTCGCTCTTTGGTCTGCTTGTGGCGGTCCCGTGCCTCGTGATCGTTTTGCACTGGGTCGTGGTCATATTCCAGGGACCGATAAGGTGGACCCCACCGGTGATCTACGCGACAGTCTTCGTTCTGATATTCACGACCGGAGGCGTCACTGGAATTCAGCTCGGTGTTCGCGGTTTGGGCGAGCACCTGCGCGGAACGTGCTACGAGACGGCTCACTTCCACTACTTCGTGGCTGGCGGCACCCTATCTGCTTTTCTGGCGGGATTGCACTACTGGTGGCCCAAGTTCTCCGGTCGTCTCTATCCCGAATCCCTCGCCCGATTCGCCGCCGTTGGCCTTTTCCTGGGGTTGAACCTCGCCTTTGCCCCACGCTTCTTTCTCGGATACCTAGGTCTCCCGGCGCGGTCGCACGATTACGCCGAGAGCGCTCAGCTCTTCCAGGTTCTGGCCTTCGCCGGCACAACGATCCTGGTTGGCGCACTCCTTCTTCCCATCGGGTATCTCACTTGGTCTTTCTTCGCCGGAAGGCTCGCGGAAGAAGACCCCTGGGGCTCCGACGGGCTCGAGTGGCGGACGACATCTCCGCCGCCGCCTCCGGCGTGAGCCGAATCCGCGCCGAACCGGCCTGCTGACGAACGAACAGGGGTCCGGTTTTGAATGTCCGCAAGGGTCCCTTTTCAGTGGCCGTCAACAACGTCAACGAGTTCCGGGATCTTTCCACGCTCATTGAGCCGCTTAAGCCGTCTTGCATAATGCTGCGCTGCCGGAGCCGCCGTGATCCCGTGGGCATAGACGCTCGCGAGTGTTGTCACGATGGCGGCGACGAATATGACATCTCGATGCGGGATCTCGGCTCGCTCGACGACGATCATGGCGAAGAGAATCGAAGCGAGTCCGCGGGGACCGAACCAGCCCAGGAAGACAGTGGTCATCGGGTGCAATCCAATCCTAAAGAGACTGACCGCCACAGGGATAAGACGCACAATACTCAGGCTCGCAATTGCGTAAATGGTCACCTGCCAGTTCCAGATCGAGCCGGACGGCCAGACCAGGAGCGCTCCAACCAGAAAGAACGTGATCAGCGAGAGCAGCTGTCCTTCCGTCTCGATGAAGTTGTCGAATCGCTGGCAGACCTTGCGGGACGTGGCACCGAGAGTGAGCCCTGCGACGAACGCGGCGATGAATCCGTTTCCCCCGATCCGCTGTGCGCTCGCGAAAGCTAGCAGGGCAAGGGTCAGGCCAACAAGTTGCTCAAAGCGTTGGTTCATCCAACCGGCCCGAGAAGCCCGATCGACGGCCGTGCCGCCGAAGTAGCCCACGGCGATTCCTACCACTGGACCGAGGGTGAGCTGCCTTACCGTGACCCAGATCCACGACGTCATTTGATGCCCCGCCGCTGCCTCAGCGCACGCCGCGAGCACCAGAACGATGGGCAAGGCGATTCCGTCGTTCAAGCCGCTTTCGACATTGAGCGCCTGTCGGATCCTCACGGGCACTCTTGGGTCGCTCACAACCGACTGCCCGAGTGCGGCGTCGGTGGGCGCGAGGACTGCGGCGAGAAGCGCGGCCTCGAAGAGCGAGAACGCGGGGAAAACCAACAACGCGACGGCGGTCCCAAGGGCGATCGATAGGGGCATCCCGATCGCGAGGAGACGGAGGGGGAGGCGGTAGTTTCGGCGCAGAACCGCGAGGTCGATGCGCGCAGCGTCGGTGAACAGCACCAGGACAAGAGTGAGTTCCGCGAACGTGTGGACTGCGCCAGAACTCGAGTCCATGTCAATCAGATCAATCGTCGGTGCACCCGCGAGCATGCCGAATGCCGTGAATGCCATCGGTGGCGTGATGCTACCGCCTTGCAACCGCTTCGAGATCAACCCGAACGCGAGGACGAAGAGTGCGATGATCAACACCGTGGAACTGTCCATTAGCGCAGCGGCCCGAAGACAACACCTGGATGGTCAATGAGCCTGGGTCGGATAGGCGCACGCATCGTCGCGCTCGGCACCCCCTGTGACTTCAGACAGAGCATTCGTTGTCCACTGGGGCTCAAAACCACAACGACAGTCCCATGACAAGCGCCAAGTCATTCGACTCACCACCGGCGGTGGTGAGGAAGTCCTCCGTCTGCCCTAAACTCTGTATCCAGTTTGCGCCGAGATAGGGTGCGAACTCGCGCTTCAGTTCGTATCGAAGACGAAGCCCAAGGTCGACGTAGTTCAAACCCTCGCCTACCTGAAATTCTGGAACGTTGCTGAAGGAGAGCTCCGTCTCGAACCTTGGTTGCAGAATGAGGCGTTGCGTGAACAGGATATCCGTGGAGGCCGTTAGGCGCGCGGAGACGTCCGCTTCTTCACTGACAAACAGGGCCGCCTCAACCTCGAATTCGTATCGGGAGAAGCCCTGCACTCCGACGACACCCAGCCATCGGTCGGAGTCAGGTCCAGTGCCCCACTGCGTGTCGTAGCGTGCTCCCACCTGGAAGTTCCAAAAGGGGGAGACCAAGCGGCTATAGAGCGCCTGCAGTTCCAACTCGCCTTCAGACCCCCCCTCTACTGACTGCTCCCCTTCGGTCTTGAACCAGAGCTTCTCGTAGTCTCGACCGTGCCAGCCCTGCGCTTCCCAGCGAGCAACATCGGGCGCTCCATCGCGAGCCCGGTACTCAAGTTGCTCTGCGCGCAAGAACGTGAAGGCTTGATTGTCGTGCACGGGCAGCGGCCAATCGGACGGGTGCCCCCTCAGGTCGCCTTGCCTAGGAGTAGCAATTGGAGACGTTACTTGAGGCGTCTGCTCAACGTGACCGCTTGCGGAGTCGTGTTGGTCGAGAACTGCCGCCGCCGGAGAAGTGCTGTGTCCTTGGTGCTGCGATGCGCAGCCATTGAGAGCTGCGGCGAGTATGGTAGCGACGGCGACCAACTTGAAACTACTCATGTTCTGCCGCCATAGGATTCGTGCCAGGAGGGCTAACCTCGACGACGCGAAACATGCCTGTATCCATGTGATAGAGGATGTGGCAGTGCATCGCCCATCTTCCGGGTGCATCAACAGTGATGTCAACTGAGACACGCTCTGCTGGTTTCACATTGATGGTGTGCTTGCGTGGCTTGTGCTTCCCTGCACCGTTGACGAGCTCCATCCACATTCCGTGTAGGTGGATGGGATGATTCATCATTGTGTCGTTGACGAAGGTGATGCGTAGGCGTTCCCCATAGTGAAAGGGAATCGGCTCGGACGCCTCTGAGTACTTCTTCCCATCGAATCCCCAGATGTACCTCTCCATGTTGCCCGTGAGGTGCATCTCTATCACCCGCTCAGGGGCTCGTTGGTCGTCTCCAGGAACAAGGCGGCGTAGGTCCGTGTAGACGAGAACGCGGTGAGTCGCATCATCGAGTCCGATGCCTGGTTCGTCTAGCCGGCCGCGTGTAGTCTGGGCGACACGAGTATTGCCGGGGCCATGGTCGTCGGGACCATGCTCAACGGGGAGGGCCCACCATGGTGAACCCGGCGCATTCTCCATGCCGCCCATGTCAGCTGGGTCCATCCCGTGAGCTGGCGGGCGCTTGGGCCCTTCGGGCATCCCAGGCATTGACTTCATGTCGCCGTCGGGTTGACGAGCATCGCCTCCCATTGCCATGCCAGACATTCCCGCCATGCCCATGTCCTCCATGGTGAGCAAGGGACGAACTCGGCGCTCCGGAATCGAAGCAGACAGCCCTTCTGCAGTCGCGAGCGTGCCTCGAGCATACCCACTACGGTCCATCGCCTCGGCAAACAGGGTGTAGGCCTGCGCGTCGCCCGGTGTCACCAACACGTCATAGGTTTCAGCGATAGCCACTCGAATCTCGTCAACTGTCACGGGCTCCACATTCTGCCCGTCTGCCTGCACGACTGTCATTGGGAGGCCTGGAATGCGGAAGTCGAAGTAGGACGCTGCACCGGCATTCACGATACGCAGGCGAAGTGTCTGCCCAGGCTTGAAGAGGCCGGTCCAATTTGACTCAGGCCCCTTGCCGTTCATCAGATACGTGTACGTCGCGCCAGTCACGTCGGCGATGTCGGTGGGGTCCATCCGCATCGCACCCCAGCGGACGCGGTTCTTCGCAATCGCTGCGAGTCCATCCTGCGCAATCGTCTGCTTCTGGAAGTTGTAGTACCCCGAGCTCTTCTTGAGGCGCGCGAGAATCCGCATAGGGTTCTCAAACGTCCAATCAGAGAGGAGAATCACATGCTCCACGTCCCACGTATGCGGTTCTGGTTCTTGAGGTTCGATGACCAGGGCACCGAACACTCCGAGCTGTTCCTGAAACCCCGAGTGACTGTGGTACCAGTACGTCCCGCTCTGCCGTATCGGGAACTGGTAGGTGAAGGTCTCGCCGGGGGCAATGCCACGGAAGCTAACGCCAGGCACTCCGTCCATAGGCGGTGGGAGAATCAGTCCGTGCCAGTGAATCGAGGTGTCCACGTCGAGCCGGTTCTGCACACGGAGGATGGCGTCATCTCCTTCCGTGAATCGTAGCGTTGGCCCGGGAACGGAACCGTTCACGGTGACTGCGGACGTGTCCCGGCCATCGACGCGTATGCTCTGTCGCTCGATGAACAGGTCCGCGGGACCCCAAACCACCGGACGTTGCGGGGTCAAGCGACAGCCGCCTAGGGCGACGCTAACGCAAGCAGATGCTGACGTGGCGATGAACTGGCGGCGGGTCAGTGGACTGACTGGTGCACGATTCTCTACTGGCGTCGTCACATCGACGTACGATGCAGCGGGCTCTCCATGTGTTGCACGTGACCGTTGGCTGCTAACGTCTTTCATTCGGTGGTTCCACTCACGTTCTCTTGGGTTTCTCGATGCGGCCATAGCGAGCGAAAAGGTCTTGCAGTTCGTTCAGAACGCGGGACCTGTCCTTCGGCTTGCCTGACTCCATTGCGTTTCGCACGCATGTATCAAGGTGTCGCGAAAGGAGGTGCTTGGACACTTCGGCGAGTGCTCCTTGAATAGCTGCGACTTGGTTCATCACATCCACGCAATACTTGTCGTCCTCAACCATGCGCATCACGCCGCGCACTTGCCCTTCGCTCTTCTTGAGGCGCGCGAGTAGTCGTTTTTTCTCTTCTTCTGTAAGCATGTCGTGTCCCGGTAATGGCCTGCGGTATACCCCCCCTAGGGTATACCGCTCACATCGTAGGCGCAACCAGGGGCTCTTCCAAGTGCAAGCGCGCCAAGAACGCAGCGCGCAGGTGACGGACGCCTAGGGGCGTGAGCTATTGCCGGAAATGTGAAGCCCGACGAGACGGGCCACCAG
>OJFX01000005.1_pt1 | contig 52960 bp, 58 predicted proteins | sample 1594171 | NCBI WGS metagenome assembly OJFX01 (sample SAMN05416840, study PRJEB24817) | seawater metagenome | isolation source: Sea water | place: Canada:Atlantic | collected 2013-07
TGCCGTCTGCAGGATGGCATTGAACGTCAAAGCTCAGCTTTGAATCCCTGATCGGCGACATAAAGGCGCGGCAGGGATGCCGCGTCGAGCCCCCACGGATGGGTTCACGGCGAGTCACCGAGCAGGGAATCGAAGCTGAGCGCCAACCACAAACCAAAAATCAGACAAAAAAAAGAGCGAAGCCAAAAGCCCCGCTCTCTTTTTCAACCAGCACCACTTACTGCAAAGGTGCGCTATGCTCTGCCTCACCAGCTTCACGATCTGCGTGCGCGCGAGAGATGATGTAATGACGAACCGCATCTGGATCGGTCGCTTCCAGCGTGCCTTCGAATGACACCATGCCACCGCTTTCAAGCTCACCGCCTAGAACCACAGAGTTCCACATTTCGCTACTCGCCAAACGCGCACTGTAACGAAGATCTGGGAACGTCCCAACGCTTGGGCTTACACCTGCTGGGCCGTGACAAACACTACAATAACGACCATACACCTGCTCACCATGGGCAACAGTTTCAAAGTCTGCTGTCATTGGTGGTGGGTTCAAATTGCCCGTATCACTAACTTCCTCTTCTGCTAACTCAGGAGGAAGTTGTGCCGTACCGCCGCGCTTGAACACAAGCAAACGTGAATTATTGTTTGACATTGTTGTCGTCGATCCAATGGCGCCAGCCCCTATCGTTGGCAGCGCGCGTCCACCGACCAACACCGCTACGTATTGCTCACCGTCCACTGTGTAAGTAATAGGCGCCGCCACTGTAATGGCCTGTGTCATAGCGCTCCATAACAGCTCACCCGTGTCGTCTTTATACGCGTTGAACTCACCTGAAGCATTGCCTTGGAAAACCAAACCACCTGCCGTGCTCAATACACCGGCAGCGTCTACTGACACTTCTTTCGGTACTCGCCATACTTCACGCTGCGCAACAGGATCCCACGCTAGCAAATGAGCAGAACGCACAGGCGCTTGATCACCAGCTTCGCGCACTAATGCACCACCGGCCGCAAAGTCGGTTCCAGTGTTCCAACCAGTATCTGACACTTCGAAATTTTCTGGTGCCACGTACCCCATAAACTGTTCTGTCGCTGGCAAATACACCAACTTAGTACGCTGACTAAACGACATTGGGTGCCAGTTGTGCCCACCTTGTGGACCCGGCTGCACAATCATAGGAATACGTGTTTCGTCATACCGTGCTTCAGGAATCTCGACAGGACGGTCTGTCTCCAGATCAATATGCGAAGCCCAGCTTACTGGTACAAATTTCTCAGCCGTAATCAGCTGACCTGTCGCCGCATCCAACACGTAGAAGAAACCGTTCTTAGGGGCTTGCATGACAACGCGTCGTGGTTGGCCATCAATCTCTAGCGTGGTCACGATAATGTGCTGAGTTGCCGTGTAGTCCCATGTCTCACCCGGCGTGGTTTGATAGTGCCAGCGATAAGTGCCATCGTCTGGATTGATCGCCATAATTGAAGACAGGAACAAATTATCGCCGCCGCCTGGGCTTCGTAAACTCTGGTTCCAAGGAGAGCCATTACCCACACCGATATAAAGCAAATTCAAGTCGGGGTCATAGGCCATCGCATCCCATACGGTGCCGCCGCCACCTAAATTCCACCACTCGCCATTCCAAGTTTGCGCAGCCATCTCTAGTTCTGGCTGCTCGAAACCATCGGCTGGATTGCCCGGAACTGTGTAGTAACGCCAGTTCTGCTCGCCAGTCTCTGCATCATAGGCCGTGACATAACCACGTACGCCGTACTCTGCGCCGCCGTTACCAATAAGCACTTGTCCTTTAACGATACGAGGTGCCCCTGTTATCGTATATGCCTCGCTCTCATCAACGGTCATCACACTCCACAGTTCCTCACCGGTTGTGGAATCCAACGCAATCAACCGACCGTCGATAGTGCCAACAAATACTTTTCCTTCCCAAACAGCGACACCGCGGTTAACCACGTCGCAGCAGGCATCCACACCTTTGGCAGGATCAACTTCAGGATTAAACGCCCATAATGGACGCCCTGTTCGCACGTCGAATGCTTTCACGTGACTCCACGCGGTACTGACATACATCGCACCATCAACAACAATAGGTGTCGCTTCTTGCATACGACTTGTATCGATATCTGCATACCACTCCAAGCCGAGATCGCTAACGTTGTTCGTGTTGATTTGCGTCAATGGACTGAATCGAGCTTCGCCATAGTCACGCCCTGTACTCATCCAATTACCAGGCTCTTCATCGGCCGCAATAATCCGATCGGCATTAACACTCGCCGAATAGGGCAACACCATATTGCTACTTGCCGCGGCAGGCTCAGCCGCCGTATTTGTGCTAGAGGGGCTCTCCGCTGGACCACAAGCAGCAAGCAATAACGCCGCAGCCGCAAGTGTGGAAACGTGCAACAATCTCTTATTCATTCCTATCACCTTATTGTTTTATTAAATCGCCTGCCCACTCACGGGGACAGTTTAAATACCAGTAATGCATTACCGGGTAGTTGACCGAAAGTAGCGTATCCACTATTGACGATCATGTAGTCACCAGAAAAGACTGGGCCTACGGAATCTATTGCTCCGCCTTTGGCAACAACACCATTGACGGTCTGAAACTCTTGCACTGTATCGTGCTCCCAAAGGAGCTCGCCTGTGCGTTGATCGTGGGCGAACAAAAAGCCATTCAAAGCTCCCGCAACCACAATATCTGCTGACGCACTAGCCGCCGCCGAATAAGAATCCATGCAGGCACGCGCCCCTTCTTCGCAACGAACAGGTGCTTGACTATACCAGAGCTGCTCGCCAGTTTTCATATCCACAGCGTGCAAACCGGGCTTTGCTTCCATCGCGCCATCTGCTCCGCTAAACCTATCGGAGATTGGCACAAACGCCACATCGCCCACATAGGTCATACCCCAGTGCACTCCCCCTAAGGCGCCACCACGCCCTAACCGCGTTTGCCACAGGATGGCACCGCCATTATCTGGGTCTAGCGCGTATAGAATCGCGCCTTTGCTCCCCGCAACAACAATGTCTTTGCCTGTACTCAGGGTCACTGCCATCACCGACGCGCCAATATCAAGATCGGGCCCAGCGTCTGGGCAATTTGGGTGATCTGCTGCCATCGAGCAAGCCATTGTAAAGGCATCGTCGCTCGTTGTTTGCTGCACCCAGTCCATAACCCCGGTGTCTATATCAAATGCAATAATAGAATCGCTCGTCGCACTGGCAGGCCGAGTATAGTTCTGCCCCGTTCCGGCATAAACCCTATTACGTTTGACATCAACGGTAGGAGTATCCCAGATTGGAGCGCCAGATGGAGCATAGACGCGACGCTCTGCACTATTAATTCCGACCAGTTGAGGTTCATCCATAATATAGGTATGCCAGAGTTTTTCTCCCGTATTTAGATCAAAAGCTGCCATATTTCCGCGAAACTGACAGCATTCGTACTCAAGGTTCCCTGCAACCGCCACTTCTATGGAAGAAACAGGCACAAAAATTTTATTGCCTGACACAATCGGTGAACCGGTGCTGCGCGCTAATGGAAATGGGTCTACATCGGCATGCCAGAGGCGTTCGCCGGTAGTGGCATCGAGCACAAAGACTCGATTGGAGATATCGGCCCCCACTAATAGGGTTTTATCCAACACAGGTGAGTGCACCACACTAAGAGCACCACGCACCTCAGAGGTGGCAAGAAAGGTCCAATGGGCACAGCCGCTAGCCAAGTCCAATGCATAGACTCGGCCACTAGTACTGCCCATATACATCACACCATTGATAATGCTTGGCTGGGCGCGAGCGTTTGAACCCTCTTCAAACCCAAACACCCAACTGAGTTCTAAATGACTCACCGTTTGCGTAGATATATTGCTACCGGCACTACTTTGCGCACGGGAATTCTCGAGACCATTGCCCCAACCGTTCCAGTTTGCTGCCATCGAAAGGTCTCGTGCGGGCATCGGAGCGCTGCATTGACTTAATACTTCCAGACGCTCTGAATTATAGTCGCGGCCCGACAAATACTCGGCAACAGCAATTTTCTGGCTTTCATCCAAAGATTGCCCTTGCACCCGCATCAGGCCCTCATTGAGGGCGTGATAAATACTATTGGCAGTGAATGTAGCAAGGGCACTGCGCGCAGGAGTGCGCTGATCAGTAGGCGCGGCATGACAACTAGCACAATATTGTTGGTATAACGGCTCACCCTCTTGTGCTTTAAGCGCTTGGGGTGCGAACCCGCTACTGATAATTAGAAGAAAGCTGAGTAAGCGAACACCTGCGAATTTTTTCATTATTATTCCCCGGTTCTAATACGCTATACGGCATCAGTGCTAGCAGTGGGTGCTGAGGTATTGGGCTAGCAACATTGGCATGCCTACCATCTATACATCCGTTTTATAGCTGGTTGAGCAAGGGTTTTCATCTTACATGAAGCCAGCACAATAGCGGAACTGGCCCATTGGCAAATACGGCAGAAACCGCCTTTTTTATAGCTCAGTGGAACCGCTCTAGTGTATAGTTAACGCACTGTTTGCTAGTTATTTCGGCGCCACTATCGTTGATCAAACTTGTGAACTAACTGTCACATGTTTCACGCCGTCATGAGATACACTAGAGCACCATGCTAAATATTTACGACCTCAATCAAGACAAATACCTTGTAGCACGCAACGACGAGGAAATGACTGAGCCTATGGCCCCAGCGCTATGGCTTGATCTCGTCGACCCTTCAGACGAAGAAAGACGCTTAGTTGAGGTACAAAACAGGCAAACACTGCCCGAAACAGGCGATGTTGAAGAGATCGAGGCTAGTGCCCGTTCATATCAGGACGAAGACGGCGGCATTCACGTCCACTCCATGTTTTTACACCATGTCGAAGATCGCCCTCGCAACACGACGGTGGCATTTACTCTCACCGGTGACCAACTCATCACCCTGCGTGAGCGAGAGATCCCCGCATTCCGACTTTTGCGTATGCGAGCAAAACGCCAAAAAGGCCTAGTACAAGATAGTGTTGCCATCCTACTTGCTCTATTCGAAATCAAAATCGATGATTTGGCTGACACCTTGGAAGAGGTGTACACAGGCCTTGAGAACACGAGCAATTCAGTTTTGGAAGAAAATGATAACGCCATAGAAGATGCGATAGACGAACTCGCCCGTCATGAGGACACTAACGGTAAAGTCCGGTTGTGTTTGATGGATACACAGCGCGCCCTCACCTTTTTGTTACGTCACGGCAAACTTGCGCCAGAACATGCAGAGGTTGCTAGAGAACTCCTTCGCGACATCGAATCGTTGCTACCGCACAATAGTTTCGTTTTCGATAAGATTAACTTTTTGATGGATGCGGCACTGGGCTTTATTAATATCCAGCAAAACCAGATCATCAAAATTTTCTCGATCGCCGCGGTGGTGTTTCTACCGCCTACGCTAGTGGCAAGCGCCTATGGCATGAACTTCGAATTTATGCCCGAACTCGATTGGTTGCTCGGTTATCCTTGGGCTATTGGCTTGATGATTCTTTCAGGTATTGCCCCGTACTGGTATTTCAAAAGCAAGGGCTGGTTATAAGCCCTAAAGTTATTTGGGGGAACACAGCATGCGCAAGACACTTCTTGGCCTTCTTCTCGCTGGCATGTCTGTCACGGCAATGGCATAGCAATCTGCATTAACCCCGCAAGTACAATCTTTGGTTGATCGCGTCATGCCGCAATTCGTGGAGTGGCGCCGAGACTTTCATCAACACCCTGAACTCGGCAACCGTGAGTTTCGTACCAGCGCCATTGTGGCGGAATACCTTGAATACCTCGGGTTTGAAGTACGCACCGAGATCGCTCACACTGGGGTAATTGGTGTTCTGCGTGGCGGCCAACCCGGACCTGTTGTCGCACTGCGCGCCGACATGGATGCCTTGCCGGTGGTCGAGCAAGTCAATCTGCCTTTTGCTTCCACCCAATGAACTCAATACAACGGGCAAGACGTTGGCGTCATGCACGCCTGCGGCCATGATAACCATGTGGCGATACTCATGGGCGTTGCTGGAGTGCTAGCGCAAATGCAGGAAACACTGCCAGGCACAGTCTTATTCGTGTTTCAACCCGCCGAAGAAGGAGCACCAGAGGGCGAACAAGGCGGTGCTGACTTAATGTTAAAAGAAGGCGCCTTTGCAGACCCTCGCCCTGATGCGGTATTCGGCCTGCATGTCTCACCTATTCCTGTCGGCGCTATCGCCGTGCGCAAAGAGGGCATGATGGCCTCAAGCGATGAATTCAAAATCACCGTTCACGGCCAACAAACTCATGGGGCCCAGCCTTGGGCAGGCATTGACCCTATCGTAGTCGCCTCGCAGATCGTGTTGGGTTTACAAACTATTCCAAGCCGCCAACTCAATGCAACGCTGACTCCATCGATTGTAACCGTTGGGGCAATCAATGGCGGTTTGCGCAACAACATCATTCCAGAGTCGGTTGAAATGATCGGCACTATTCGCACCTTCGATGCCGACACTCGCGCCGATATCCACGAACGCGTAGCACGCACAGCAACGCAGATCGCCGCGAGTGCTGGCGCGACTGCCGATGTCAGCATCGACATTGGCTATCCCGTCACCCGCAATGACTCTGCATTGACCGAACAAATGATGCCGACTTTGCGGCGGGTAGTCGGGCAAGGCTTGGTAGAATCACCCCGGGTAACTGGGGCAGAAGATTTTTCTTATTTCGCAGAAGAAGTGCCAGGCATGTTTTTCTTTTTAGGGGTTGCGCCAGATAATCCCGAATTGGTATTTCCCAATCACTCGCCTAATTTTTTTGCAGACGAACGCGCACTGCCAATTGGTGTGCAAACAATGACAGCCTTAGCTTTAGATTTTCTTAATGGGGAATAAAGCACCGCACTAGCGCCACTTATTGCAGGCTAGTGCGGGTTAACTGTTGCCTATAATTGCAGGGTTGCAATCTCGATGCGTGAGGCGGCACCGTAAATAACCGAAGGGTCTGTTGGCAAGGTTGCCGGAGCTCGTAATCCTGGCCAGATTGGCAGCAACGTGTCCAGTTGCGTCTCAATCGCCATCACAGCGGCTGAGTTATCGGTCAGCGTTTCTAGCAGTGCTATTTTTTCTTTGGCGATGCGCACAAAGCCTAATGAGTCTTGGTACTCATGCTCGTTTTCCAGTTGCCCTGCTTCGCCAACGGCAATGTCATACTCGGCTGCTGCGGTGCGCACAAGATCCACCATCACTGTGCCGAGTGTGCGAGCATCTAAATCAGTCACGACATTTTCAGCAGCGCTAATGGCATCGAGAAGAGCAGAATACGCGGCCTCTACGTCAGCGAGTGGCTTTTGCTCAGTCACCGCATTGGCTAGCCCTTCTAACTGGTCAGCAAAGTCGAGCGCACCGCGCGACTCCATTGCAGGAAGCAGATCTGTATACAGCTCATCGCCTGGGTGCTTCATATGTGTAGCCGAAGCATCTAATTCACCTTCACGATACAAATTAACGCCTACATTAAGGTGTCCGCGAATAAAGGAAAGTTGTGCCAGATACACAGAATCACTAGCGATTGCATCGGCTGTGCTGGCGCCTTCGCCGCCTTCTCCACCTTCCTCAGCCATGGCGTCCATATCATGGCCCATATCATTGTCAGTATCGCTTGTCCCTACATAAAACGCAGCACTTGCCGCGACTACCACGCCTAAACCAAGCCACACTCTATTTCTGATTTCCATAGCATCTCCGCAAGTACATTAGGGCAATTTAACAGTGGGTTTGATATTCGAGCAAACGCCCACTAAACTGGATCGCACTATACACCCAACAAGAATCATTCTCAATTAGAGTTTCTCCTCATGTTGCTGCAGATTGCTCAAGCTATTCCTTCTGATCTACTCGCTCAGTGCCTCTCCCTCGCCAAAGAAGGAGCCACATTTGTCGATGGTCGCGATACTGCCGGCTGGCACGCAAAATCGCGCAAACATAATCTCCAAGCACGCCCATCACCTGCGGTAGACAAACTATATAAACAGCTCGAAAAAGCCTTGTTACAACATGAATTGGTCGCTGCGGCAGCAAGGCCCAAAAACATCGTTAGGATGCAACTGAGCCGTTATGACAAAGCAATGTTCTATGGCAGCCATGTCGATGACGCCATTATGCAAGGTCAAAGAACCGACCTGTCCTTCACGTTATTTCTTAACGCCCCAGAGCAGTATGAGGGCGGCGCACTCGTCATAGACGAGGTCTCGGGTGAACGCGCATTTCGCATGGATGCAGGCGCAATGCTACTGTACCCATCCACGACTTTGCATCGTGTTGAAGAGGTCACTAGCGGCGAACGGCTCGTGATCGTCGGTTGGATTCGCAGTTATGTTGCCAACGCCGAAGAGCGCGAATTGCTCTTCGATCTAGAGCGAGTGATCGCCATGCACCGGCAACAACAAAGCACCAATAACCCTGCACTGGATTTGTTGTTAAAGACTCGCAGTAACTTACTAAGACGCTGGGCGCAAGATTGAGTAATCCCCTTTACCGTTGTTGATAATCCGCGTTTTCCGTTTCTATTCCCACAAAGGACACGCCACATGCTTAAGTTTTACTACGCTCCAAAGACCTGCGCACTCGCCGTACATTTGGCATTAGAGCACATCGGTGTCCCTTATGAGCCGATACAGCTCGACTTCTCACGACAGGCGCAACGTTCACCGGAATATTTAGCGATTAATCCCAAAGGTCGTGTGCCCGCCATCGTCACAGACGAAGGGATTTTGACAGAGACCCCCGCCCTACTTCTTTACCTATGCCAACGCCATCCAGAGGCTAATTTAGCCCCATTAGATAATGATTTTGCTGTCGCGCAAATGCAGGCCTTTAATAACTACTTATGTGCAACCGTGCACGTAGCTCACGCTCACCGAGTACGAGGCATTCGCTGGGCGGATGATCCGGATGCTATCGAGGCAATGAAAAAGAAGGTGCCACAATCAATGGGCGATGCCATGGCATTAATCGAGAATGACATGCTGAAAGGGCCCTGGGTAATGGGAGAACAATATACCGTTGCCGACATGTATCTTTTCACCATCTCAAACTGGTTAGAAAGCGATGGCGTCGACACCAGCAAATTGCCTCGGGTCATCGAACACCGCCAAAGAATGGCCAAAGACCCTGCAATAAAGAAATTATTAGACTTATATGCCTAGAAGTTGATGCGCATTGGATGACGGGCAAGGATGGAAACATCCCCCCATAGCATTAGCAAGGCGTCCTCTTCGACATCGTTGCTGGTGGGGATCTGGTCGACCGGATAGAGTGTGTCAAAACAGTCCTGAGATTTCCCATCCTTGACCTGCCGCTCCAGCGCAACGGTTTCCATCGTATTGTGGTTTAACTTCGCTAGCATCATCTCAAACTCCTTTGTCACCTACTCTATCTGATCGTGGAAGACACTATGCCTTGCAATTGTGGCAGTGTGATGTAAGGAATAAGGCAGATTGTGTTTTTTTCAGCCTAGCCAATGACACTGCTATAGCTCCAGTGCTTTCACGCGTTTACGGATTCGAGTAGGATGCAGGGACGTTAGACTTTCTTAAGCTGCATTAGATTAGGATCATCGCTATGAATAAAAAGAATAAATTCAATACCGCGGTACTCAGTATAATCGGCTCTGGGTTTCTACTGGCTGTTTTTGGCTATGTCAATGCACAAGGGGAACCCCCTACCGTCATCGAAACAAGCTCCCATGTGTTTACCCAAATGGCCGAAGGTGTCTATCAAGTCACAGGCACTGGAGAGGTGTTTGTGATGAGCAACGCGTTGATGCTCGTGGGTGACGACGATGTCTTATTGGTAGACTCGCACGTCACCCCCAATGCTGCCAACGCATTGCTGCGTTCAGTGCGTGCGGTCACCGACAAGCCTGTGCGCTACCTAGTGAACTCCCACTATCACTTCGACCACGCCCATGGCAATCAAGTGTTTCCTGAACAAGTGGAAATCATCGGTCACAGTTTCACACGCAAAAAACTTAACGGTGAACTAGGCAATGTTCTGACTGAGAACACCATGGTGAGTTTCACCGAAGGCGTTCCTGCTCTCGTGCAAAGCCTAAGAGAACAATTAGAGGCTGCGACTTCAGAGCAACAAAGAACACAGTTGGCCGCGCAATTAAAATACCAAGAGGATCACATGCATTCCTTGGGTGAGATTGTGCCAACCCCGCCGAATATTACACTTGAAACAAAAATGACCTTGTACCAAAAAATGGGTGACGGTAGCCGCGAGATTCAACTTCTACACTTAGGAAAAGCACACACCGCAGGCGATGTTGTCGTGTATTTGCCAACTGAGCGAATGGTCTTCACTGGCGACATGATGCTGCCCTTCCTCGCCTATATGGGGGATAGTCATCCAGACGAATGGGTAGAAACACTCGAGGCTTTGAAGGGACTAGAGTTTGATGTGATATTGCCTGGACATGGCGCGCCATTCCAAGACAAGGCAATCATAGGGCACTTTCAAGCTTACCTAAGCGATATATGGCAAAAAACGGCAGCGATGAAGGCACAAGGACTAAGCGCTGAGCAAACCGCCGCGCAAATTGACCTTAGTAATCATTCGCAAAACTTTGCTCAGATAAGAGGGCCAGGCGCTGACCCAAGGGCAATACGCCGTATTTACGCATTGCTCGATCAATAATAAGGTATAAAAAAACGCCTGCCCATAATCGTTAACACTATGTGCAGGCGTTTTTATAGAGCAAGCGTTATGCTTCTTGCTGAATCTGCGCAGCAATACGCTGAACATCATCGAGCACGCGTAGCAAATTGCCACTCCAAAGCTTCTCGATTTCTTCTTCTGTGTAGCCACGACGCACTAGCTCAAGCGTCACGTTAAAGGTTTCAGACGCATCATTCCAACCTGAAATACCCCCGCCCCCATCGAAGTCAGAACTAATACCGACGTGGTCAATGCCAATTAAATCTACCATGTAATCGATGTGGTCGATAAAATCCGCCACATCAACAGGGGGCGCAATTGCGTCAACTTCTGCGGCAATCCGAGGTTGGGCAATCGCATCAACTTGTTCCACGAGTGCATCGTAGGCAGCACGCTGCTCGTCACTCATTGCGCGGACCACTGCAAAATCTTGCAACTCAAAACCAAGTTCTTCAGCGATGCTGGCGCGTAGCTCGGCTAATAATGCGCGATTGGCCGAGTTCTTTTCCGTATTCAAATAACTACGAAAAGCCGTGGCTTGCACTACTCCGCCATTGTCGCGTACAGCTAACAATTGCTCATCGTCCATATTGCGGCTTACATCATTGAGCGCGCGTGCTGATGTATGTGAAGCAATTACGGGGGCGCGAGTTAATTCTAATACTTGCATATTGGAAGTTTTTGCAGGGTGAGACAGATCGATCATGATGCCCCAACGATTCAACTCAGCGACTGCTTCGCGGCCAAGCTCGCTTAAACCATTGTGCAACCATACGTCGTCGCGCTCACCAGTGTTGGAATCGGCAAATTGACTATGTCCATTGTGAGAAAGCGACATATAACGCGCCCCCATTTCTTGGTAACGCTGAACATTGCCTAAATCTAACCCCATTGGGTACGCATTCTCGACCCCGATCATCGCTACCTTCTTGCCTTCACTATCGATGCGACGAACGTCATCGGACGTATAGGCCACCTCGATTGTGTCTGGCGCAAATTGCTCCGCAAGACGATGAATCGCACTAAATTTATCTAGCGCATTCGCCTCTGCCGCTGCATAGCCCTCAGGAGTTAAAGGGCCTTGGCCTGTGTAGACAATGAACCAAGCGACATCCAAACCGCCTTCGATCATTTTCGGAAGATTGACTTGGGTGTCCAAGTCAGAGGTGTAATTATTGTCTTCCATGAAATTTGCGGTATTGATATCGGCATGAGTATCGAGAGTGATGACGCGTTCATGAATCCCACGAGCGCGCGCGATCAACTGCGCTTCTGATTCAACCGCCGGTGCGGATTCAACCGATTGGACTGCGGGAGTCGAACTAGGAGCTGGGGTGCTGCTTTGCTCGGCAGGGCTGCAAGCGGCAAGCAGCAATGTTCCTGTCATCAGAAATATAGCTTTATTAGACATAGGGAGAGTCTCTGCATTGATAAAAAAGTCGCCCTCATCCTAGCAGTGACACTAGTGTTTTAAAAGCAGCATTCAAGGGCAGCTTCCGTTTTGCCCCAGAATCAGGTTTACTTCTAAACACGCTAATCACAATGACAATAATTGCTAGGAGAACCCCATGCTGACCGTCTGTTCCCGCTTGCTAGTGAGTGCCATCTGTATTGCACTTATATTCACCAGTTGCAGTCCAGCCACGGAACAGGTCGCTCCAGCGCCGCTTTCTGAAATTGAAAGACTGCAAATGATCGCCGATCGAGTCAGTATTATTCGCGATGACTTTGGTGTGGGGCATATTTATGCCCCGACCGATGCCGATGCAGTTTTTGGCTTATTGTACGCACAGGCAGAAGACGATTTCGCCCGCGTTGAACGCAACTATATATGGGCAACAGGCAGGCTCGCTGAGATAGAAGGCGAAGCGGCGCTTTATAGTGATCTGCGAGCCAAACTCTATATGACAGAGGAAGAGGCGCACGCCGCGTATGCGCAAGCGCCCGTCTGGCTGCAAGAGTTATGTGACGCCTTCGCCGATGGCTTGAACTTCTACCTAGCCAAGAACCCTCAAGTTCAGCCGCTACTGCTAGAGCGCTTTCATCCGTGGATGCCCTTTTATTTCTTCGAAGGATCCATTGGCGGCGATATCGAACAAATTCCTCTGCCTGGCATCGAGTCGTTTTACTCGCAAGTGGATACAATGCAAGCGCAGTTGCCGGTTCTCGCACAGGCAAACGACCATACCCCGCCCGAATTTAACACTCCCAACAATGCGCTTGCTCAGACGATATTCGAAGAACCCGCCGGTTCAAACGGCATCGCGGTCGATGGTTCACTCACCGAATCCGGGAACTCTATGCTTTTAATTAATCCCCATACGAGCTTTTATTTCCGCGGGGAGTACCATGTAGTAAGCGACGAAGGATTGAACGCGTACGGCGCCGTCACATGGGGGCAGTTCTTCATCTACCAGGGCTTCAATGAACACAATGGTTGGATGCACACGACCACCGCTGCAGATTTTATGGACGAATTCGTCGAGGACATTGTGCGAGAAGAAGGTGAGCTGTATTACCGCTACGGCGATGCGCTACGCCCTGTGCAAACCAGTGAGATTCGATTGCAAGTGAACGATAGCGGGCAAATGAGCGAGCGACGTTTTCCATCGTTTCGTACCCACCACGGCCCAATTACCCACAGTTTAGAAGATCGCTGGGTAGCAACTCGCATCAATTGGAACCCAGTAGATGCATTGCGCCAATCATATCTGCGCATGAAAACTGCTAATTATTCTGAGTTCCGCGACATGATGGACATTCGTACCAACTCTTCCAATAACACTGTCTACGCCGATGACTCAGGCAATATTGCTTATTTTCACGGTAATTTTATGCCTCGCCGAGACCCATTATTTGACTATCAGCAACCTGTCGATGGCAGCAACCCAGCAACAGACTGGCAAGGTGTGCACCCGGTGGACGAGACAATTTTTATTCACAACCCTAGCAATGGTTATCTGCAAAATAGCAATTCAACGCCCTTTACCGCAGCGGGTGATCAAAGCCCGCTAGCAGAAAATTACCCAGCCTATATGGCGCCTGACGCTGAGAATTTTCGTGCAGTCCACTCGTTAGGGCTACTTGAGAATGCGCAGTCGCTCACGCTCGACGACTTATTAGAACTCGCCTACGATGATTATATGCCTGGTTTTGCCCAACTCATCCCAGGTTTAGTCAGTGCATGGGATGCCAACAGCGACGACTGGCCAAATTTAGAAGCGCCAGTACAAACCCTTAGAACATGGGACCTGCGCACCAACACCGATTCAGTCGCAATGTCGTTGGCGCACTTTTACGGAATTATGGCCGCGCAGCGCATAGACACCCCCAATGACATGTCACAGATGGAGCAGATCAATTGGCTAGGAACTGATAGTAACGAGCAAGACCGCTTACAGGTGTTTAGCGACACCGTTGCACAACTGGATTCAGCCTTCGGCACTTGGAATACCCCCTGGGGTGAGATCAATCGTTTTCAACGACTCAGTGGCGACATCGATCTGCAGTATGACGATAACGCCCCCAGCTTAGCCGTCGGCTTTGGCTCTGGCCGCTGGGGGGCACTAGCGTCCTATGGGGCTCGGGCCTTCCCTGGTACCAATAGAATCTACGGAAGTTCAGGCAATAGCTTTGTCGCAGTTGTCGAATTTGGTGATCAAGTTCGCGCCTTGAGTATTCTTGCCGGGGGACAAAGCGCCAATCCAAACTCGGCACACTTCCTTGATCAAGCTCAGCGCTATGTCGATCGCGACTTCAAAGAAGTCGCTTTCTACCGGGAAGATGTTGACCGACGCATGCGCGCGAGTTACCACCCTGGAGATTAGCCCTCGTCCTGAAAAATCTCCTCGATGGTCAAACCGAAGATACGTGCCGCTTTAAATGCCAGTGGCAAACTAGGGTCAAACTTTCCGGTCTCTATCGCATTGACTGTCTGCCTAGAGACCTCGAGCTGTTCCGCCAGCTGTGCTTGCGTCCATTGGCGTTGTGCGCGAAGTTGTTTCAAGTGATTTTTCATTTGTAGCGCTTCGCCCCAAGCAAGGTCGCTGTCAAAAATGTCAGCCCCATAATTATCACCAGAACCGAAATCTCCGCATCAATTGCTATCACATTACTTATATCGAGATTGGAATAAGACATCCCGACCACCAAGCCTACGCCAAGCGTTATGCCCATCGCCTCTAACTGAATCCTTTGCTGCATTTCATCTAAGGTTTTTAGGTGCTTAATATTGGCCAAGACCATCCCAATGCCCAGTAATGTATTGAGCGCAATTGCTCCCAAGGTCCACAATTTGTGGTCGTTCCACAACCATGGCGGGCCAAAGGTCGCAAGCGCCATCGTTAACACCCATCCAAGCGTCCATCGTGCAAGATTACTTGCCGATGACGCTACTTTACGCTGCCAAGCATTAGCATTTGAGTTTTCATTCATCATGTTGTTCCCCTTTCAATGTAAAGCTCACTTGACACGCAAGATAGTCGCCCTAGAAAACAATGTCAAGCTTGCTTGACATATAAATTCGAAGAATTAGTGTCATTACGGGCTCAAAATCGCGATGGGCATGATTATTGCCCCTTACTCATAAACACTTAATAGATTTACGAGCTATGACCCCATACATCAGCAGTAAGCATGCAGCCTCTATCGTTCGTAGTAAAAACCTCGATCCAAGTTGCGCACCATTTTGGTGCTTTTTGACCATGCCTGAGCGCCAGCGCACCATTTTGGTGAATCCGTCTTTGTGTAGCAATGGAGATATCTTATGACGCAACAACGGATCATATTTACCGACCTCGATGGCACCCTGCTTGATAAAGAAACTTACTCTCACACCGCCGCGATTCCTGCATTACATCGCATCGATGCACTCTCAATCCCCTTAGTGCTCAATTCAAGCAAAACGGTGCCAGAAATTCTTTCTTTACGAAAACAATTGGGAAACCAACACCCCTTCGTTGTCGAAAATGGTGCAGCCGTCATAATTCCGAGCCATTATTTTGAAGACACGAACACCTTAGAGCCCTTACCGACGTTAGAGGATGACGCTGCCTACTGCGTACAACGATTCGCAGCGCCCCATTCAAGCATCATCAACGCATTGTTAGAGGCAAGGCGACACGACTTTCAATTCACTGGTTTTTTTGATTTGAGTGTCGAGAAACTAGCAGAAATTACCGGCCTACCCAAAAGCGGTGCACACAATGCTAAACAGCGCTTAGGCTCCGAACCCATATTGTTTAATGGGGACATCGCAGCATTCACCCGCTTTCTCGCTGAGCGCCAACTGCGCGCCGTGCAAGGCGGCCGCTTTCTGCATGTAATGGGACAATTCGATAAAGCCACCGGCGTAAACTTTCTTCTTGATGCCTACAAAAAACACTACGCCCCGGCGCAAATAAGCTCCATAGCACTTGGCGACAGCCACAACGATGAGCAGATGCTCAACTGCGTGGATATCCCCATCGTGATCAACAGTCCACACAGTGCTCAGATTCAAATCGACAACCCCAAACGCGTTCGCTATAGCCAGGCAACAGGCGCTAGCGGGTGGAATGAACAATTACTTGCATTACTGAACGAACCTCAATAAGGAGAGTACTATGGGTGATTTTTATCAGAACGGCGTCGTGACAACTTTGCACAATCTGTCGCATAGCTCTGTTGAACACTTAGAAGAGGAGCTGCTTGTGTTTCAAAAATCCAGACCCATGTCACTCGTTCTGCCCTCGCTATACTCGGAACTACAAACAGATGCATTAGGCACCATCGTAGACGAACTCACTCGAGTGCCCTATCTAAATGAAATCGTGGTGGGCTTAGACCGCGCCAGTCAAAGCGAGTACGAACACGCTTTGCAATATTTTTCGAAACTACCCCAATACCATCGAGTACTTTGGAATGAGGGACCGCGTCTGCAAGCGATAGACAAACTGTTAGAGAAGCACGGGCTTGCCCCGGCCGAACTCGGTAAAGGTCGTAACGTTTGGTATTGCCTTGGCTATGTGCTGGCCTCAGGCAGGTCAGAAGCTGTCGCATTGCATGACTGCGACATTAAAACTTACACGCGCGAACTACTCGCGCGCTTGATATACCCAGTTGCCAACCCTAACTTCAATTATGAGTTCTGCAAAGGTTTCTACGCCCGTGTTGCCGACGGCAAAATGAATGGTCGAGTCACACGGCTTTTAGTGACCCCTTTACTGCGCGCCTTGAAGAAAGTCTGTGGCTACAGCGAGTTTCTTGAATTCCTCGACAGTTTTCGTTATCCATTAGCCGGTGAATTTTCGTTCCGTTTAGATGTTATCAGCGACATCCGCATTCCAAGCGATTGGGGTTTAGAAGTTGGCGTATTGTCAGAAATGAAACGTAATTACTCCACCAACCGCATCTGCCAAGTTGATATAGCCGACAACTACGATCACAAGCATCAGATTCTATCGCCTGAGGATGCTAGCAAAGGTTTATCGAAGATGAGTACCGACATCTCGAAAGCGATTTTCAGAAAACTCGCCACCAATGGAGAAGTTTTCTCAAACGAGAAATTCCGCACTATCAAGGCAACCTACTATCGTATCGCCTTAGACTTCATTGAAACCTATGCGAATGATGCTTCTATCAACGGTTTGAGCTTTGACCGGCACGCAGAGGAGCAGACAGTCGAGCTATTCGCACAGAATGTGATGTCTGCGGGCTCACATTTCTTGGATAATCCGATGGACACGCCGTTCATCCCGAGTTGGAACCGAGTGATCAGTGCAATTCCCGATATTGGCGAACAACTAATAGATGCCGTAGAAGCAGATCACAAGCAATACTTTAAATAACGAGAAAGAACCTTATGGCTGACTATTTGTCTGTTCGCTTGCAAGAACACTTGCGTTTTATATACCCGGATCAAAATGCCGAAACACTGGCAGCAACTTTGATCGACACTATGAACTTGCGACCGAATGACACTGGACCGGTCGCGCACCAAAACCACTGGGATCAAAGCGATGTACTACTGATCACCTATGGTGACAGCATTCAGAAAACTGGTGAGAAACCTCTTCGCACCTTACATGGTTTCTTAAAAAGCAAGTTAGCTGATGCGATAAGCGATGTGCACATCCTGCCTTTTTTTCCATACACCTCTGACGATGGGTTCTCAATTACAGACTACTTGGCTGTGAACGAAGCTCTAGGTGAATGGGAAGATGTAAGCCGCATTGCCTCTGACTTCAAATTAATGTCAGATCTGGTCATTAATCACATGTCCTCACGCAGCCGATGGTTCGACAATTTCAAAAAGCGCATAGACCCAGGCAAGGACTATTTTTACGAAGGCAACCCCAAAGCTGATCTTTCCAAAGTCGTTCGCCCTCGCACGTCGCCGTTGTTGCTAGCGACAAAAACAGAGGATGGCGAACGATTTGTTTGGTGTACCTTTAGTGAAGATCAAGTCGATCTAAACTTCAAGAATCCACAAGTGTTGGTAGAGTTCGTCAATATTATCAGCCATTACATGGACCGAGGCGTACGAATTTTCAGATTAGACGCCGTCGCGTTTCTATGGAAAGAAGCAGGCACCTCTTGCATTCACCTAGATCAAACTCATGAAATTATTAAATTACTTCGTTTATTGATCGAGCATCGCGACCACGGTGCAATTATCATTACTGAAACCAATGTGCCCAACCGGGAAAACCTGACATACTTTGGTAACGCAAACGAAGCGCATGTAATCTACAACTTCTCGCTGCCCCCCCTACTCGTCAATACTTTACTAACGGGGAACTGCCGTCATTTAAAGACATGGATGATGAGTATGCCGCCCTCACAAAATGGAACTGCTTATCTCAATTTCATCGCTTCCCATGATGGAATCGGCTTGCGTCCTGCAGATGGATACTTAGACGAACAAGAGAAATTGGCATTAGTTAGCGGCATTCAACGCTTCGGTGGTCAAGTCACCATGCGCCGCCTAGAAGACGGGAGCGACTCTCCCTATGAGATGAATATCAGCCTGTTCGATGCGCTCAAAGGGACACTCGAGAGCGGGCCCGACCAGTGGCAACTGCAACGCTTTCTTTGTGCACACATCATCATGTTGGCTTTAGAGGGGATTCCAGCATTCTATATTCACAGCATGTTTGGCACCGAGAACGATCACAAGCGTGTTACGCATACTGGACGGGCACGGTCTATTAACCGCCACCAATGGCAACTTGAAGAGTTAGAGAAGCTTTTAGACAACCCTTACAACCATCACGCTAAAGTGTTTTCTGAGCTTAACCGTTTAATAAAAATTCGGCGTACACAGCTAGCCTTTCACCCCAATGCAACGCAATTTACATTGCATTTAGGCCTTAAGATATTTGCATTTTGGCGTCAAAGTATGAGCCGGGCACAAAGTATTTTCTGCATTAACAATATTTCGAATGAGCCACAGAAGCTGGCGCTTTCCGATCTCAATCTCATTAGCACGGATCACTGGGTAGATCTAATCAGTGGTCGGATATTCGATGAACATAACGAACAGTTTGAGCTGATGCCCTATCAGTGTTTATGGCTGAGCAATGTCAGTTAGCATTCAGACTCTCAGTCTTAAACGCTAGTGCGGCAATTGGTCACATTGTACAAAACCCCTCTTACCCCTACATTCTAAAACGAGGCAGGACGGCGCATTCTTCGACCTGCTTCCGGGGCAGCAACGGCTGCGCAATAGCCAGCTGCCCTTGTTAGTTTACTCTGCCACTTTCGTCATTTGTTTGCCACAGCAAGTTTCCGAATGAGGCATAGTCGCAGGACATGGACAACCTTTGACATAAACTAGCTCGGCTTTACAGGAATCACAACGATAACGATCACCAGTTTCTCTAGACATTTTGTAGTTCTCCTTTCTTAAGCTCGGTTAATAAGTGCAGGCGCCACTGCCTACACAGTTAAATCCTCGCACGAACTAACTTGCTGTTCTATGCGCTGGATCAAGAAAGACAACTGACAACAGTGTATGACTTACTAGAGGTAGACCCTATATGGAATCGCAAGAATTAACGCTGAATGTACAAGGTATGGTCTGTGGTGGCTGTGAGAATGCGGTAGAGACCGCTCTAGGACAGACAGAGGGGATTGAGCAGTCCAAAGCCGATCACACGAAGAGCTGTGTCTGGGTGCGATTTGACCCAGAGAAAACCAATGCCGCGGCATTGTCACAGATCATCACCACTGCCGGTTACGAAGTAGTCTCATCGGCAGAAGACGATGCCATTGCGACTGTGCAAGTTGCCAATCCAAGCTTGCAACACACGGGATCGACTCGCCTACGCAGTGCCTTGCTTTTCATCGCACTGTTTATCGTAGTAGGCGGAATCGTGCAATGGGGACGCAGCTTAATGCCCAATGTCATGACACAGATGAATGCTGGGGTCAGCCTCGCCACCTTATTCATGATAGGTTTTTTTACTGGGTTCCACTGTATAGGCATGTGCGGAAGTTTCGTCGTTAGCTACGTCGACAAAGCAGATTCTTTCGCCAAATCGGCCTTATCCCATGCAGCCTATGGTAGTGGTAAAACACTGTCTTACTCATTGATTGGAGCCCTTTTTGGTTTACTAGGAGCACTAGTCACAGTCACACCGGTTATGCGCGGCTATGCAGCTATCCTAGCAGGTTTGTTCCTGTTTCTTTTTGGTTTAAAGATGCTCAAAATCATCCCTCAGTTTGCCTTTCTTAACTTGCGATTTCCTAAGGCGGTCACAAGCAAAGTGACTGACGCACTAGGACGCACTCGCCGCCCTTTTACCACAGGGTTACTGAATGGTTTGCTGATTGGATGTGGGCCACTGCAAGCGATGTACATCATGGCCGCAGGTACTGGCAGCCCAGTTGAGGGAGCATTAATGCTTTGCTTTTTTGGCTTAGGCACCCTTCCCGCCTTGCTTGGGTTTGGTTTCTTTGCCAGTTATTTGTCTATGAAGTCGATGCATCAAATCATGCGGGTTTCTGGCGTGTTAGTCATCCTCATGGGCGGCATGATGCTGATGCGCGGAATGAACTTTCTGACTGCAACGCCAGGGGTAATGGGCAATTAATGACCGTGCGCCGCGTGATCGTCACTTTGCCAGCCACTATGATTAAAATACTGACCATAGGCTTGCAAAGCGACTTTCAACGTTGGGAATCCCCGCTCAGACATTGGAGTAGACTCCAGCACCGCAGCGCCACTTAGTAGCATTGCTAATATGCTATGGAGATTGGCATCCGCTGCAGGCTCTAACTCACATTGCTCAATCATTGTATTAACACTGCTTTGAACTGATTGGCTTAGCTGCATAGCCTGTGTCTTATCAAGTTGTCCCGCCGCAAAGGCTGGCTCCAGCATATCCACCGCCGTGCGAATCTCTATCATTCCATGACGTAGCGCTTCATCGGTTTCCCATGGCTCACCATTGTTGAGCGAAAGCTCAGCACTCACGTGCTCATCGTGGGCATGATCGACAGCGTGATCGTGGGGCTGAGCTTGCAGGTTTGTAGAGGACGAAAGCAAAAAGAGTGTAACTGAGAAAAATACATTCGCAGCTGTGTTCATTAGCAGCTCCCTATGAGCAATTGAGTTACGCCCATTATATGCTTCTTACTCAATACAAGTACTACGACTAGATCAAGTAATCTGACCCCTTGATTTCTTTAGTCGATGATAGAAACAACATCACCCAGACGCTCTCGAATGATAGTGCGTAGACAGGCGGCAAACTCGCGAAAGAACACGCGGCTAGGTGAGGCGACACGCCAAATTAGAGCGTGCTGACGCGATATAGGTTGGCCGCTTAGTTCAGACACATGCAGCGCTTCAGGATTGTGCATTTCCGAGTGAACATAAAGCCCTGGCAAAAACGCCACCCCTAAGCCCATTACCACCATTTGTCGAAGAGTATCCAAGCTCGTACCCTCGTAATCCCGATGCACGTGGGCACCAAGACGTTGGCATAACTCCTGGATTTCGTAGTGAAAATGATGCTGCCCCTCAAGGGTTAATACCTTTTCCCCCCGCAAATGGTCGGGTGAAATTTGTATTTGAGCCGCAAGCGGGTGATCGGCAGGCACTACAAATTTAAGCGGTTCACTAAACAATGGCTCTACAGCTAAGCCATCCCCACTTATTGGCAGTGGGATGATGGCAAGGTCATATTCACCTTGTATAAGTTTACGTTGAAGCGCAACTGCGGGCGCTTCTCTGACATAGAGCTTAAGATCGTGGTAGCGACTGTGTAGTGCCGGCAGTACGTTGGGTAATAAATAAGGCCCTAATGTGGGAGGCACTCCAAGTCTGTAAGTGACTTTGTGGCCGGTTGAGATAACGCTAGCTTGATCCATGAACCCTTGCACTGTCATTAATATCTGACGAGCCTCCGGCAACAACTCTCTTCCTTGCGCTGACAGCAACGTCCCCGAGCGGGAGCGTTCAAACAAGCTAATACCAAGGGTGGACTCCAAAACGGTAATCTGAGCGGTCAATGCTGGTTGGCTTACCTGCAAGATTTCGGAAGCACGACGGAAATTACTGGCATCAGCCACAGCAACAAAATACTGCAATTGACGAATGCTTGGTGGCTTACGGTGGTTGTACATAGCGGCCTAAACGACTCCTGATAACTTATTATTATCAGTAAAACACATATCTTACTATAAAGGTATCAAAGAATAATGCTCATCTTTTCCGCCAACGACAATTCAGGAGTTACTAATGGACCACGTTATTTCAGGTGTAGCAAGATTCCAGCAAGATATCTTTCCGAACAAAAAGGATCGATTCAAGAAGCTAGCTACAGGGCAGAACCCCGAAGTACTGTTCATCACTTGCGCCGACTCAAGAATTGACCCCAATTTGGTCACTCAAACAGAACCAGGCGATCTCTTCATTTGCCGTAATGCAGGCAACATTGTGCCTCCACACAGCAATCAGACCGGCAGCATGACCGCCTCTATCGAGTTTGCCGTAGCCGCTTTAGGTGTCTCGCACATTGTTATCTGTGGACATACAGACTGCGGTGCTATCAAAGGCGCAATTAACCCAGAAAACCTAGACAGCCTTCCTCACGTAAAAGAGTGGCTAGGACATTGTCGTTCAGCTACTGAAACAGTACGTGAGCGTCATGGACATTTGGACAAAGACAATCTAGCAGAAGTAACTTGTGAGAACGTATTACAACAGTTACAGCATTTGAGAACTCATCCTGCTGTAGCAGCTGGGCTTGCCAACAAACGCATCACTTTGCATGGCTGGGTTTATGACATTGGGACAGGTCAGGTGCTGTGTTACAACGAAAAGACCGAAGGATTCGAGCCTATGGATGAGCAGTACAAAGCCTTGTTCGCTGACGTGCAATCCGTAAAGGAGGCTTAATATGAAATTCGATTTATCCTCCCTGCGAGGAGATATCACCGGCGGTCTTACCGCCGGTGTTGTAGCGTTGCCGTTGGCATTGGCTTTAGGGGTGGCCTCAGGCTTAGGCCCTATAGCCGGCATATACGGCGCCATCATGGTAGGTTTTTTTGCAGCCTTGTTTGGTGGCACGGGTCCTCAAATATCAGGCCCGACAGGCCCAATGGTCGTTGTACTAGCGGGGCTTTTCGCTTCTTTGTCTGGTGACGTCGCGCTAATTTTTACCGCTGTAATGCTCGCAGGGGTTCTACAGGTAATCTTTGGTGTACTTGGCATTGGCCAATACATCCGCCTAGTGCCCTATCCTGTGGTGTCAGGATTTATGTCCGGCATTGGTGTCATTATTATCATTCTCCAGTTAAGTCCCTTACTCGGACATGACTCTCCAGCGGGAACATTAGGCGCGCTCGCCTATTTACCTGAGGCGTTCTCAAATATCCATTTCTCTAATCTTGCCCTAGGTCTTGGCACCTTGGCGATGGTTTATGCTTGGCCTTCAGCTTGGGGAAAATACCTGCCTGCTCCTTTGGCGGCACTAATCGCAGGAACCATTCTTGCGTATTTTGCTTTCCAAGTGCCTGTGTTAGGTGAAATACCAACTGGTTTGCCTGAGCTACACCTTCCAGTGTTCGGTGGTGACCAAATGCTTCTGGTTTTTGAAGCAGCGATTATTCTCGCAATTTTGGGTTCAATCGATAGTTTGTTGACATCCCTAGTTGCGGACAATATGACGCGCAAACGTCACCACAGTAATAAAGAATTGATCGGCCAGGGCGTCGGAAATTTCTTTGCTGGCTTGATGGGAGGCATCGCTGGTGCTGGGGCGACAATGCGTACAGTTGTCAACATCCGCTCAGGTGGCCGGACGCGCATTTCAGGCATGACCCATTCGATAGTGCTTCTAACAATCGTATTGGGGCTTGGCTCATTGGCTTCTAACATTCCTATGGCAGTTCTCGCCGGCATCTTGGTAAAAGTCGGTTTGGATATTGTCGATTGGAGCTATGTTAAACGTGCACACCAAGGGCCACGATGGGATCTATTGTTGATGGTACTTGTGCTTGTACTGACAGTGTTTGTCGATCTGATTACCGCAGTTGCCGCAGGTGTGGTTCTTGCCGCTCTGGCATTCGTTAGACAAGTGGCGCAGTTACAAGTGGCAAAACTGCGCAACCTGCCAGAGTATATTGACTCAGAGGAAGACAAAGCGATTTTGCAGCGCTTCCGCACTGAAATCGTCTTGTTCGAGTTTTCAGGCCCATTAAGTTTTGGTGCTGCAGCAGATCTTGGACACCAGGTCCGAGAGCATTGCGAACCAGGTTCACGCATACTGGTTTTGGACCTGTCAGCGGTTCCAACTCTTGATGTGTCGGCAATCATGGCCGTGGAAACAATTGCCCAAGATGCAAAAACCTCAGGCAGACGTTTGTTCCTTGCGGGAATGAGTGATGAAGTCAAACAAGTGCTGGCAGATCTAAGCGGAAGTTTGCCAGCGGATGCTGTATTCGCGAGTCGCGCTGAAGCCTTGCGTCACTGCGAAGAGGTTTTAAATGGTAGTAAACATGATCAAGAAAACACTCACGACGGGGTGTTAGCAAGTGCTTAAAACCTTATCTTGATCTTTGATGCCGGCCACAGTTGTGGCCGGCTTTTTTTTGCCCGCCTGCCCCAAATCAAGAAATCAAGGGGTCAGAACACTTGATTCTATCAAAGCGTTTCAGTCCTTCCATTCCCCTAGCATTAGCGAACACACTTGCTTAGCAATCAACAACTTGCAGCTCAATCCGCATTGATGTTTCGCAACTTATAGCGTAATTTGGCACAGCTCAACGATAATTCGATCGCAATGAGTGCAAGACTGCTAACCAGATTGGAGTCAACAAGTTGAAAAAATCCGCCCTACTCTTTTGTATTATTTCCTTGGTTTCAGCATGTAATTCTATGCCTCAAACACAAGACGGTTCCCATTGGTATGACGTCATGCCCCGCGCTTCGTGGTCTAAGTATGAGCTGATAGACACCAAGCAAAATTGGTTTGAAGTTTACCAATTAAATGAAAACACCTACGCAATCTACGAGCCCTATCAATGGCAAGAAGCCATAAGCTATTTGTTGATAGGAACTGAAAAGGCGATGCTGGTTGACACCTTACAAGGTATTGGCGACATAAAATCAGTAGTCGACCAACTCACTAAACTACCTGTGATTGTCGTTAACACACACAGCCATTTCGATCACGTCAGTGGCAACTATCAGTTCGAGACCGTCTATGGCTTAGATAAGCCATTTACGCTAAACAACGCCAAAGGTCATGATCACTCAGTGAACGCTGGAAATATGACACCCGACACGTTCTGGAAAAATGTCCCGAAAACCTTCAACGCTGACACCTACGAAAACAAGCCCTACCAGATTAGCAAATACCTTCAAGATGGAGAGATTATAGACATTGGTGACCGCCCCATTGAGGTTGTTTTTGCTCCTGGTCACTCCCCAGATAGTTTAATATTAGTTGATAAAAACAATCGCTTTATGATGACCGGCGACACTTTTTATCCTGCGCCAATATATGTTTATTCTGACACTTCTAGCTTTCGTGATTATGCCAACTCAATTCAAACAATGTTGACGTACCAGAACGAAGTCGACTTTCTACTTCCCGGCCACAATGAAACTATGCAACCTGCGTCTTACTTAGCAAAATTGCATGCAGCAACACTGGCTGTTTTGAACGACAGCACTCCGAGCACCGTTAGTGAAGCCGGATCTCATACATACCAGTTCGACGGTTTCAGTATAATAGTCAGAAAGCCTTTGGATTACTAAAATGCAAATGATGTTAAAAGCCTATCTTCAAATAGCCCTTCTCGCACTAGGAGCTTGCACCACGACCACTCAGTCCACCCCTACTAAATATGTTAGGAAGACTGAGTGCCATAGTGGCGACAGAGTGCAATTACAACAAGAATGCGGTTATGGCTATAGTGAAGTAATGACGGATGAAAATGTTTATGTCGTTAGCTTTGAAGGAAACAGCAGTACCTCATTAGAGCGCACAACTGATTTTGCGATACTCAGGTGTGCGCAAATAGCCAAAGACCGAGTGAGCCTAGACATTGCTGTATACATTACAGAAACAGGAGTCTTCTCCGCAACAGACGAATACGGAAACGACAGTAATTTGCCTCGAACATCGGTTGAATGTGAAATTTTAGAAAACCTTCGACGAGCAGACAGTTTGACTGTCGAATCGGTCGAAACCAAAATGCGTGAGAAATATCCGCAAGAATTATTATAAGTTTCGATCTAGCTGGTGGCCCTCCCCTAATCGCGCTCGAGATACTCAAGGCTTAAGTCTCATCCATATTTTCAAAAGAGTCTTTTACGCGAGCTTCCATTTGACATATCATCCCGTCAATCTAGCTATACCACCAAACGCTTATAGTTTTTCAATATTGCAGGGCGCTTAACCATGACGGTTTCTACTCTCTTGATGCTTCTAGTATTCGTCATAGCGATTGTCGCATTAATCAAACTGCCCTCTAACCCAATTACAACAGCGCCTAAGTTTGAGGCGAATACAGCCTCTACTTCCGTTGGCCTTCCATATAAAGCAATCAGCAAACTCTTCAGCCCTGCTGAAAGGTCATTTCTCGGAGTATTGGACAATGCGCTCGGAGACGAATTTAGAGTTTTTGGAAAAGTGCGCGTAGGGGATATTGCAAAAGTAGAATCAGGGTTGAGCCGATCGGCAAGACAAGGCGCATTAAATAAGATTGCATACAAACACTTCGACTACATAGTCTGCAGCGCAAGTGACCTAGCCGTCGTATGCGCAATCGAACTAAATGATCAATCTCACAACACTAAACGGGCAAAAAAAAGAGATGAACTGATCGAGGGTGTTTGTAGAAAAATCTCATTACCTTTAATGCAGGTCACAGCACGGGAGTCCTACTCGACTCAAGAGGTGCTTGATCAGTTTATTCAAACAATTAAAGCTACTTTAGATAAGCAAGTTTAGTTCAACCGCACGATTGATTCACATTCTGGCTATGCCAGAATGCTCACCCTTCGGGCAGCCTATGGCTGTCCCGATTGCGCTGCAATCGGTCGAACAGCACATTCTTCGGCCGGGCGCACCATACGCAAAAAAAAAGGCCTGCATAAATGCAGACCTTTTTTCTTTCTTGCGTATGGTGCGCCCGGCACGATTCGAACGTGCGACCCCTTAGTTCGTAGCTGGTATCGCACAGTAAAGATATCAACTGGTTAGAACACTTAATTTTACTTAAATAGCGCGAATGCCGCTCAATTAAATCAACAAGTTACGGTTTATTTTTACGTAGATTTGCGCCATCTGAAATTAGGGTCTATACCTAAAGAAAAGGGAAGCACGCCCATAGTGACAAGGAAGGTCGCTATTAGAGCTAGGAAGCCTATGCCGAGTCTGCGGTACATGGCTTATCTCCTTTATGGAACGAAGTAAAATGCACTACCGGAAAATCTGGTATTGTTGTTGAAGTCGGTATCAGCAACTGAGGCAGTGGTGACCGCGCCGCCTTTGTTTATTGTGATAATAGTGTTGCTGTCCTCAATCCTGCACTCAGGAGCGAATGCTGTTGCGAAATTAACTCTATATCCAATGTTCGCGGACACACCAATGGTGGCGTTAGACGTATCTGGCAATCCGTAAACGCCAGCACCGCCAGTGGCGCTACCTTTTGAGCTAAGAGCAATATCAAAAGTCACCAATCTGGCTTTCCCCATCTTGATACACTTGCCTGATCTTGAGGTGTAGGTAATGCCAGTGTCCACCCCTGCAAATTTAAGCTCGGGCGTCCAGTCAGTTTCCTCATAAGTCAGGCAGTCAGCACCGAATGTCCCTGTGGTTTCGTTGGTTACAGATGTAAATGAGTTGCCAGTAATGATGCTGTTTGTGACTTGCGCCGTTCCTAGCGCAATGCCAGTAAGGAAGCTGCTAAACCTGTTGCCTGTAATGCTTAGCCCGCTGGTGGCTGCGTTGATAGCAACCGCAATGGCAAGATTGCTTCCATGCCCGTTAATGTAGTTACCTGTGATTACAATCCCCGTGCCGTTAATGACGATCCATGTATAAGCTGACGTTGACACGGCATCGCCAAGCCAATTACCAGCAAAGTGAAAACCAAGAACCGACAAAGACGAGGTTGTGTCGATCGCATAACCTCTATCGCTGGTGTTAGGCTCAAAAGCGTTGCCATGAACAGACCAGCCCTGCCCCGGGTTTCTTATGGCGGCAGAGACATAGCGATCAAAGTCAGAACACGAAATCTCAACAGCATTGCAGAAACCGCCGCCCCCGTTAGCCTGCCCGCTGATTAAATAAGCCGCCCCCGAAAACCTGCATCTGCTGATTTCGATCTCGATTGATTGATCAAGATCAAGCAGGTTTCCCGCTGTAACAACAGAATCTCCATAAAAAAGGCATTTATGGAATGACACCCTGGCGGTATTGAGTATCCTTAACAAAGTCCCCGTAAAGGAGCCGTTGTTATATTGAATCCCTATATTCTCAAATGATAGATAGGTGCATGATGTGGCCGACATATGAATGCCGCTACCTGCGCCAGTGAACATGATTACAGAGTGCTGCTCACCTTCGCCCGTCATCATCAATGAGTTAGCTGTGGTTATTGTTAGGCCAGAAGCGCAGATATAGGTGCCCGAGGGGAAATGTAAAGATCGGCTATTGTTGCAGGCGTTTATAGCCGCTTGAATTGCAACCGTGTCATCTGTTTCGCCATCACCTGTTGCGCCAAATGCAAAGGCCGTGGCCTGCCCCACTAACTCAAACTTGTAGTAAGTCGAGCCAGCTTTAAGCACGTACAAAGCGCCTAGAGCAGTTCCGGTTACATCTCCCGCCACCGCACTTGCAGGAAGGCTTGCGCTTATGCTCGTACACTTCCAAGTAGCAGGGTATTTGGCAGAGGTTGAGGAGTATGCTGTAACCTCTACGAGGTCGCCAACGGCAGTATTAGACGGAACCCTTGATGCTAGAGAGCCGGTCTCACCAACAAGGTAAAGACTTCTTACAATAGCTCCGCCAATTGCGGTCGAAATATAATCAATCGTGACCGTTGCACCCGAGTTTAAGTCAGCAGCCGCTTGCGTAGGATAAATGGCAAGTTTATAGTCTTGATCGATATGCGGTATGATCGTATTCCCTGACACCGTGAAATCACCAGTGGCATTGATCAGCGCAGTGGTCGCAGTTGTCAAACCTGTGGCGTCAGTCGCCAGAGGAATATTTGTTGTGGTGCCAGGCGCGTACAGCTTTAAGACGTAGCCGCTTGCAGGCTTACCATCAGATTTTACGCGCTGGAGTATGCCTCCGCTAATAGGAACCCAAATTGCCATGTTAACCTCGAGTATAGTAACGGCCTTGGAGGCCTTGTTATGAAATGTTTGCTTAGTTGGTTGAAAGGTATCTCTGCTTTACTTTTTTTCCTGCCTGCAATCTCCTATGGGCAGCAAGATTCCGGCTCCATATTCGAGCAATATGTGCAGACTCTAGAGACAATGGAGCGCGTAACCGCAGCCAGGGAAAACGCGGTGTTAGGGCTTATAGAGCAGGGATATGCTGTCTCAGAAGCTGGCGGCAATCTCTCGCCAGAGTTTCAATTCGATATTGGTCAAAGGTATTTTTATGGCGACCGCCTGCCAAAAAACTCTGTAGAAGCAGCGAAATGGTTAAATCTGGCCGCACAAAATAGCTCGACTGAGGCTTTCCATCTGCTTGGGTTTCTATATCAATCAGGCGAGGGAGTTCCGCAGAATTACCTTAAATCATATGTCTACTTTTCCATCGCAGCCGCATTGGGAAAGAATGACGCTGTATCGCAGCGGGATTCAGCATCGATGCGGCTTACTCCAGAACAGTTGGATCTAGGGCAAGCGATGGCTGATCAATGTTTTGAATCTAGTTTTGATAATTGTTAACGAACCAATGTAAAGGCATGAAAAACTAGAAGGCGAAACTTTTATCCTCTAGGCTTCCTATAAGTTCGTCTACAGCACATGCCAACCATACTTTAAGGGGGTAATAATTGAAAAAATTAGTTAATGGGATTCGGCATACCGGATTGGTGGCGCTTTTCTTGCTTTTCGGTGGAGTAGTGATGACTGTGGTTGTAGTCTCGCTGCTCGCCTTAAGGGAGATTTACCGAGTCTTCGCCGGAATCTAGCTGCTGAATAACCGAATCAATGGCTTTTGCATCTTCAATAGCAAGGCTTTGCTGTATAGCTAACAGCTTTGTTAATTGAGCGCCCATATCCTTGGTGTTTGCTCTAGTGGTTCCCGCAAGCCAGCTAACAAAGCGTGGATTACTCATAACCCTAGCCGCCATGTTATTGATTGCAAGAGCGCCAAGAGTGGCGCTAAATACAGGGAAGTTGCCTGTCGCAGCAGAGGTGCCAAGCGTTGCCGCTGCCCCCACGTTAGCCACGAATTGACCAGATCCAGAAGGATTGCTTGCCACTTGCGATCCGACCTTGATTCTCTCCGCTGTTCTAGCAATAGCGTCCAAATCACGCCCAAAATGGTCTAGGGTTCGACTTCCTGAAAACATTGCTTTTTTAGCGGGGCCCAGCTTATTCCAGTCCGACATAAACTGATTTATTGAAAACTCGGTGCCATCCGCGCCCTGCCTTCCTGCGCTTGATTTGCCAAGCTCTCTAATCACATTAGAAGCCACAACTTCCCATTCTTCAGGCTTCATTGACCGCTTAAATGCGTTGATCGTTTGAGTCCCTTCGCCGCCCTTTGTCACCGCGCTGTAGATTTTGGAGAATTCTCCTCGTTTCAGCACGTTCTCAACAAATCCCTCTATTCGCTGATGCCCTGCTCTTGTGTAGTTATTCGCACGGGCAAACGCTTTTGCGGCATCGTCACCAGTTGCAGAAGCCACCGCCTTAATGTCCTCAGTAATGGCCCCATAGAGCCGTTTAAGCTCCGCTTTTGGAATATCTGACACCAGGTCAGTATTGGACATCTTTGCGCCTATAAACGATCTGACGCTTCTCAGCGTTTCGTAGTCGATGGAATCCTTGCCCGTCATCGCTTTTTGAATCTGTGCTATTTTGGGAGTGTTCAGAATCGAGCCGATTTCATCCGTCTTTACAAGAGTATCCAGCATGGACTTTGTATTGCTTACAGGCACTTGGGATTGAGCTCCTATTGCATCGTCAACCTTGTTCCATAAAGTGCCAGATTGCGTTTGGAAGCGATCAACAAAACCGCCTCGGCCCTGTATGGCATTGTTTACAACCCGCCCGCTAGCCTCTGCGCCTCTTGTGCCGCTTATATCGTCAGCAATTCTTGCAAGCCGCGCTTTAATTTGCTCGGCAGACTTGTCAGAAGCCCGAATCAATGGGCCTCCTCCGACTACGCGCTTGGATATGTTTTCAACGCCCTGCAATGATGGCCTGCCTGTTGCTGTGCCAACAGACAGCTCGGTACCTGCACGGGCGGCATCATCAACTGTGGACGCCATAGCCTGACGTCCCGCGCCGCCACCTCGAAATACCTGTCTTACCGCCTCAGAGCCAGCAGCTTTTGCAAGTGTTGGTATCATTGGGGCGGCCATAGCGCCTATTGCAGCGCCAGGAGCGCCGCCAACCTTTTCGCCAACTGCCGCGCCAGCACCAGACAAAGCGCCAGCAGCTAGGTCTTGACCCGCTGTAGTGCTGCCCATGTTGCGAATAACACCGCGGGCGGCGGACTCGCTTGATTTAGCCAAAGGAGAAAGAGCATTTGCACCAGCCCTTAAAGCACCGCCAGCGCCTGCGGACATAGCCGCCATGCTTCCAGCGCCTGCAAGAATGTCTGCCTGTAGACCTTCGCCAACTGCCTCGCCCTTTTTGCCAATCTTCGGTCCGATAGTTTCGTTAAGCGTAGGTACGCGCTTATCGCTTCCCGCTAGTTGTAAAATAGAGTTCACAAGACCGGGTCCGAAAAAGTCCGCAGCACTAACAATCTCTCGATTTGCACCCGCTAGAAATTCTGTAAGCTGCGGAATGCCAGGAACCTGCATAAGCCTTTCGTCTAGAGTTGGCTGCCGTTGCATCTGAGGCGCGCCATCCAATTGGAATCCGGGAGGAGGTGCCACTTGATTAGAATCGAGCACGAACCCTTCTGGTAATTGCGCTGGCATTAAAGTTCCTCCCATTTCCCGTTGCGAAGAATAATTCTTTCGCCAGTTTGCGGATTCGTTGCCGTCTGTGCGCCAGCATCTTGTTGGGCGCTTTGTGGATCTATACCGAGATCAAAAGTAAGCAAGTCTTCAATGTCGGCAACAACTTCATTTTGACCGCGCTCTTTTGCAGCCTCAGAAGCTCTTCTGGCTGTGTTCTCGGCGATGCGCAACGCTTGCCCAAGTAGCCGTTTATTTGTTGCGGGAGACTTGTTAAAACTCGCCTCAATACGTGCAAGTCTATTGCCTTCGTTTTCAGTAAATGCGGCGCCGAATGTTTCGCGCAACTGGCTTAGCACGGATTTCCCGAGCGTGTTGGATAGCTCACCTTCGTCAGCTCCCTCGATACCAAGACCTTGCTTAACAGCAAGCGCGAACGCTTCTGGGCCACCAGTTTCAACAACATCAAGTAAGGATATTGCACGTCGAATAGTTGCTGTAGATTCTGCCGCTGCAACACCTCTTGTCATTAAGTCCGAAGCTCTAGTTTCTAGCTCTCGCGCAGCGGTTGTGCCGGTGGCCTCATCTACCGCTCGGCCAGTTCGTTCCGATCCTGTCTCGCCAAACTGCCCGACAATTCGAAGTCCACCTTGAGGCTGCGTAGATTGGTCGCCGCTAATCGGGGAAAGAACCGTTTTTGCCTGACCTGTCGATGGGTCTCTTGAAGTTGTCGCAAAGAACAAGTTACCAGCCTCGTCTTTTACCTCAATTTGCCCACCAAACTGACTAAGAGATTGCTGCCCACCGTTGGGCTGCATTCCTTTAGGGACATCCAAGAGCTGCCCGGTTTGCGAATTACGCTGCGCCACCGGATTGCCTTGAGCGTCTTTTTCGACCGTGAATATCGCTGGCATGTTCTGCCGGACAACATCAACCTGGCGATCCCAATACTGCGAAGCTGCCTGCGGATTGTTGCCAAGTAGATTTATAAAGTTGTCAACTTCCTGAGAAGGCAGTCCGAGTGTAGATGAAGTCGCTTTTATGCCTTGGGCAAGCAAAGCGGCAGATTCGGCATCGCCATTTTTGAGAAGCTCTTGAACTGCGATAGAGTCAACAGCAATTGACTGGAGCCCTTGCTTAAGCAATTGCGGATCAACTTTTTCCAACTGTTGCTTTAGTTGCTGAATCTGCAAATCATTGACCTGCTGCCGTTGGCCGCTCTCGGTGGCCGCTAGAGCATCAATTCCAGATTGTCGCTGATCTTGTTTTTCCTGCCGCTCTCGCTGCGCCAATATCATCAACGGATTTGCGACATCTACCTGCTTTACCTGCAATGGAATATTCGTATTAGGCATTAGCTGAGGCTCCTGTTGGCTTATTGAGGGCGTCATAAAGTAGATAGTTGTTAATGCCGCTCGTAATTGAGTTTGCGACACCTACTGTGCCGGCCGCAGCAGCATCACCAGCACCAACGGTAAGCTGCGCATTATTTCCGGCAGTCCCTGTAAGCACATTTGCTGAATTGGTTCCGGCCGATGACTCGAGGCCTGCCTTATTTGTGGCCGTGGAATTGATCAAGTCTGCGATTGTTTTGCCAGTTGAATCGATTACATTTGCCTTGTTTACGCCGGACTGGTTTGTCAGGTCAGCAATACTTGCAGCACGGGTTGTTTCCAATTGCGCAAGAGTGTTTCCTTCGTTAGCGAAAGCGTTGGCAGCACTACTAGAAGCGCTCAAGGCAGCATCAGATAACTGCTGACCTGCTGCCACTTCTGCGCTTGCGATCTGACTGCCTTCGTCACCAAGAAGCTGGGCAATGTTCGCCGCGGTAGAGCCTTCAATGGAGCTAATCGCATTAGCGGTATTTTGACGAACACCGGCCATTGAGTTCGCAGCGTCAAGACCAACGCTCACCAACCCAAACCGCTGAGAAATATTCTTATCAAGAAGGTCATTACCAAGCAGTAAAATCGAATCTTGAAGGCCTTTTGCTGTGCCGCCAGAGCCTAGCTTTCCTTTTGCTGCCTGGTTAGCAAACAATCGATCTGTTGCGTCAGTTGCTAGCGCATCAAAGAAAACGTTGTTCTCGATAAAGTCTTTCTGAGCGTTCGGGTCAGTGATTAAAGATTCAATGCCAGAAAGGGCGTCTACACCGGAATCATAAAATGGCTTGAACTCCGCTAGAGACTCGTCACGGGACGTTTTCTGTTCCGTGATGCTTCGGTCTCGACCTTCTTCTAGCGCGCCTGTGGCTTTAGCTGTGGCCGCTTGAATAGCCGCTCTCGATGCAGCAAGCGAGGACTCAATCTCGCCGCGAGAAATGTTATAGCCTTGTTCGAGCAATCCAACAGCGCTTTCTCTTGCCGCTTGAGCGCGTTGCATTGCCGCATCACTGCCCTGCTGAATTGCCGCCGTGCTTTTTGCCAGAGCGCTGTCAATGGACGAAATTGAGTCAGCTTGAGCCTGCCGAAGCTGGGCCTCTGTGTCTGTTCGGCCGGTCTCAAGGGTTTGTATAGCGGTGCTAGTGCTATCCTCAATCTTTTTGACACCTTCCTGCGCTGCAGCGGTGTTAATTTTTTGCGCGTCTTTTGAGGCGTCGATTTGCTTTCCTGCAGCATTGTTGGACAACATTCCAGTTACAACAGAGCCGCCAGCAACTGCCACTGCTACCCAAGCCATAGTGCCTCCTTATTTTCGATTTCTAGCTGTTCGTATGATGAAACAACAATTTCTTTCTCTATCAATTCGACATCCTCTGGTCCATCCCATGGATGAACGTTTAACCAGATAGTGTCCTCAAGTGCGTAACCTGCTTTTTTAACACCGCTGCCAGACACAAATGTATGAGGCGCTTCGATCTCTATTCGCCCTTTGTCTGTGAACGCGATTATTTTCCCTTTCGAAATGATGTTGATGCACGAATGTCGATGAATTTGCCCTGTAAGCATTGTGCCTTTAGGGATAAATAACTCTCGAGTGTAGGTTCCATGAGCAAAGTGGTGTCGCACCTCTAGCTCAATCGGGTCATGATCCTTAAGTACGCTTTCAAGTTCGGCCACTTTCTCGCGATACTCGCTAACATCAGCGCACTCATCTAGTTTCGTCACGTTTACCATGTTGATAATGCCGCCCTCTTCCAAGTGTCCGTGGCTGTGCACACGTAGATGTAATTTGAGTCGTATGCGATTGTTCCTGCCGTGCCTGTATCGCTGGCCGATGATGGAGCCGTAGCGGTTCCGACTCCTAAGGTAGCTCTCGCGGTTTGCGCGTCAGAATCATCTAGCAGAGATCGTGCGAATGCGGTTAGGTCTGCAACGGCGTAGGTATCCAGAGCCGTCGTGTAAATCATTTTGTTTGCAGCAGTCGTAAGACCAGCAATACTTGTTAGCCCTGCGTCTTTCTTCTCGGCGTCGATTGTCGTTCGAACCGCATTTGCGTCAGCGTCATCAAGAATGCTTCGCGCAAACGATGTGAGAGTTGCCACTGCGTATGAATCGAGAGCCGTGGCGTAAATCATCTTGTCAGCAGCGGTAGTTAATCCTGCGATACTTGCAAGACCGTCATCATAGGCCAGCGCATCTGTTCCAAGCGCTAATCCTAAAGCTGTTCGCGCATCTGACGCATTTTGTGAGCCTGTGCCGCCGGCAGTAATTGGGACAATGCCGCGTCCGCCAATCTGATCCCAAAGCAAATAGAAAGCTTGTGACATTTGCTGCAAAAACTGCGCAAGCTGAGGATCACTTACGTTGGGAATCTTTAGTGGCGGCGGATTTGTAAAAGACACTAAATACCCACCTCAATTTCAACGCCAGCGCTATGAACAGAAAAATACACAGGATCGGAAGTAGACAAACGAAGATCAATGCTTTTGCCAACGGCGTTAATGCCATCCCAAACAACCTCTGTTTGAAAATCTCCAAGCTCTCCCACATCGCCCCATTGCTCTGTCGAGAACGTGCGACCACCATCAAGCGAGTAAGAAAGCATTATTTTGGGGTCGACGGTTCCCGATATAAGACCAACGCCAGTTTCCATGACCAACCTGAACTGAGTGAGCTCTATCTCTTTGCCGGGCTGGCTAATTAGTCCGCCATGAATCGGAGAAAGATCGCGAACACGCTTAATTGTGTCTCCCGAATCGGTATAAGTTTCATCGTCCAGCTCGAGTATGTTCCCGTCTTCATCAGCAACCAGGTGTTTGCCATATGCAAATGCATAGCTGTTACCGCGATAGCGACCGGCAACGGGTCCAACATCGTAAACGGTAGATGAAAGCTCAAACCACTGACCGCCTTCTGGATAGCAAAACGTGCGATTTTCACTAGGAAACTTCAAGGTATAAAAATTCTGCCCTTGGTAGTTCATGCACCACCCAATGGCGTCATCGGTTTTGCTGAACTTTGTGAACGCTCTTAACAATGGTTGTGGCGTAAAGTTGCTTTCAATACCAGTTGCAGCCATGCGGTAGACGTTCAGATCGTCACCAAGGAAGTAGACAACTTTGTCCGTTTTATCAACCGAATGAATGGCGCCTAAGCCGGTTTGAATCATTCCGCCTTCAAGTCGATCAAAAGGCGGATTGCCGCTGCCGGAGTTCCACCAAGTCTCAGTCGTGTGCTCGCCAAACATATAGACGTTTTGCTGGAAGGCATAAGGCCTAAGCAGTAGGTCAGCATTACTTTCAGCGGCCGCATAATTGAGAGCATTTATACTGAGCGGCACCCCGGCATCAGAAGTGCAGAAACGCCCTTCATCGCCATCATAGATTGCCTGGCTATTGATCACAGTCACGGAGTCTGGTGACTCGAAATCAACATCGGTGCCAAGCGTTAAAGTTGATCCATCCCACTCGTAAACACTGCCGCCAGTAACAATCACAAGGCTTGAGCCGAGTCCATCAAATATACAGCGCGCCGTGCCAGAGATAGTGCCGATCGTTGTCACAACTCCATTTCGATCAATTGAATACAGAGTTGTTCCAGTGACCTTGTATAACACGCCACGGTGCACAAACATGCCGCGATCTGCACCGCTGCCAGTGACAAACGATTTCAAGCCAGGGAACGTCTCCAAAATGTACTCAGAAGTCCCCGCGCCACTTTGCTGTTGTGGCCAAAAATTTCTAGTTATTTGAGACGATAATGGTCGAGATTTATGCTGATAAACCCCGCCTGCGACATTGATCGGCAAGTACATTAGTAATCCACCGGTTCGTCTAAAGACTCGTAACTTGGCTGAGTGAGTCTTCGGATTTCTGGCATAGCAACATTGCGACGAGAGAGAATGCGATTGTACCGAGCATTAGAAACAGACTTGTCATCGCAAGCTTCAAACGCCATCAGCGCAGAAACATGTGAAGACACTCGATCTGGCACAGGGCCGGCACTCGCCCACACAGCAACGCCCTCGTCTTTCAACGAGTCGTATACTTGGGCATAGGTTTCGGTAAGCAATAGATCGTCTTCCGGCTTTAATGCTTGGCCGTAACGAACAACGCCTAACAAGCGTCCCGCCTTGTGCCTTACTTCCTCAATCGTCGCCATGCTGATTACTCGCCTTGAGAGCCGATGTTCAGTTTTTCAGCATTGGTTTCAGCAAGTGCAACTAGATCGGCTTTCTTCGAACCTTTCGGAATCTCGATTTCTGCCAACTGCAGCGCTGCAACCAATTCTTTACCCGTCATCGTTTCGTAGATGGAAGGCTCTTTTTTAGGCTCTGCTTTTTTAGACTCCTGCACAACTTCGTAATCAGGATTGCTCAGAGCTTTAGAGATAAAGTGCGCCTCTTTGTCGCCCCACACAGATGAGTCAACAGTGTCGCCATTGGCAAGCAATTGACCGTAGCTGCGCACAGGCTCATTTGCGCTCTTGTTTGTGTATTTGAACTTCATGCGATTCTCCAAAAAAGAGGGGCACGAATGCCCCTCAAATGGTTGCGAATTAAACTACGCGCGCGTCGTTGAAGACGCCGCATAGCATCACAGTGATTACACCAGTGCCACCCGCATTGGCAGCAGCGGTGACCGTAACAATACAGTCAGTCTCTGCGTCCACTTCGGTTGGTTTAACGGTCATCAAGTCTTCCTGTAATGGAATCTTAATGCCCACTGTGATCTTCTCGTTGGCGATCGTGTCGCCAGTGATCACACCAGAGTCCAGATACTTGGTTGCATCGCCAGTTACACCGACGTCCAATTCAAGCGCTTCTGTACCTGTGTCGAGGTCCGATCCAACAAGTTGGCCGAACAACGGAGTAAAGCCTTTTGGAATCTTGAACATTTTCACGATATCAGCAGAGCTTGCTGCCGCAGTGAATGTCTTGGAACCAAAAAGCACTTTTAAATCACCACCCGCGCCAACGCCTGGCACGGGAAGGTTGTACTGGTCAGACAATAAAGTAGCCAAGGTGACCCCCTTAAGCGTCAGCAGCAGCAGAGTGGAAATGAGTGATCATTCCGTGCTGCTTTGCGTTGTAGAAAGTTTTCTTTAAGTCGTGCTTCATAGAGATGCCGACACCGCTTTGATGCTCGTAGTCATCTTCCTTACGACGCTTGTAAGAAGGCATACGGCCTAGACCGAAACCAACCGCTTGCGCCCCGCAGAAGAAGCCAATGCCGACACGAGAACCACCGTCACCGCCATTGTCCAGACCATCGCCAGAGGCTGCGTTCGCGCCCCAGACGCCATCCCAAGGAGAGCCCGAGCCATCGCCATCAATAAAGATGTCGATTTCAGGAACTTCTTTGATGATCACGCCGTTGTAGACAAGATCGCCGCCAGTAAACAGCACGTTGTCCTTCATAGAGCGAGGAGCAGCATTCTGGTGAATGGTTGCAAGACTTGCCTCAAGATCGCGGAATGCGTATGAGCCAACGAAGAAAACGTACCAAGGCTCATCACCCTTGAGCATCACAGGACGAATCAAAGGATTCGCTTGTTTAGCCATGCGCTTGAGCAATGTAACCGTTGAGTAGGTTAGTTTGTCTGCGGAAGTGTCTACGGCAGAAAGAGAGGATGTGTGATTGCCGGAAGTGTTGTTGCCCTTCGCAGCACCATACAGCACTCGATCTTGGTTCGCGGCATTCCATGTGTCCATGTTGCCAGCAGAAGCAGCAACAGAGCCGTAAGCGCCTTCGGTGCCGCCGTAGTTAGCGTAAGTGCCGCTAGCTTCGATTGCGCCCATCGCTTGAATGATCTGATCGCGCTTTTTCTCCATGCCCCAATTTTGCAGAGCAGGCTTTGCTTCGGTGAACAATTCGAACTCGGACTTCTCGTTCTCTTCGTTGTCCACAAGCACACCGTTTCGCCAGTAAGTAGGCTGAAGAGTGTAAGCGTAGTTTGCCAGCGTCTCTTCTTGGCCTGCCAAAGTAGAGCTGCCGTTTACACCTGCGCTCGACAATTTGGCCACCAATGGGATGCTGCATTTTTTCAAGTCTTGCTTGACCTGAATAATGGCCTCAGTCGTCTTACCGATGTAAGGACCGAAGCGACCACCACGAACGTATTCGCGGTTTACTTCTTTCTGAAATCGCGTGACCTGGTTGGCCGGTGCGACGGTTGAGTTTGCCATGATTAAAACCTCTTAGGCGTTTCGGCTTAAAGCTGTGAATCTGCGAACATGCTGTCGAGCGTGTCCTCTTTTTCAGACTCAGGCTTAACTGCCGGTGCTGTTGCTAATGATGGCGCTACCTTGACTTGTTCGGCTTTTTTATCAGCCGGAGCAGGCGTTTCATCGGGATTCAATTCAGCAAGAAGCTCTTGTCGAATTTTCTCTCGATATGCATCAGGATCTTGCACAACTTCATCCATGGCCATTTGCTTGGCCGCAGTTTCGTATGCAAATTTTGCAGGGTTAGAGTGCTCTCTCATTTTCGCGGCAAGCGATGGATTATCATTCGCCATTTCCATGAACCGTTTCTCTTTCTCCGCATAGTCAGGTTTTAAGTCCGAATAGAACTCTCTGCTTAACGTGATGCGGGTCTTGAGCTCGGATTGAGCAAGACGCTTATCAACAGACGCGACAAACTTGTCTGGGTCCGCGAATAAATCAACCTTCTCCTCTTCCTGCTTTTCCTTTGAAGGATTGCGAAGATTTTGAATCTCCTCCTCCAAAGCCTGCCGCTTGCGCTTTTCGTCTTGGTACGCCGCGATTGGTATGTGACCCTTCGGTACTTCGTCAGGATCACCATTAGCTGCCTTGTCTTGTTCCGCTGATGGCGTCTCAGCGTCTTTTTCGCCCTTATCCGATTGAGCATCGTCCTTCTTGCTTTCTTCGTCAGCGTCGTCCTGATCGCTTACGTTGTCCGCTTCCGGTTGATCTTCATCGGATGTTTCGAAGACTTCGTCCAGCCCGTTGATGCCAACTGCATCATCGTCTACATCTGCCATGCGTCACTCCTTGCCCGTAAGTCGGCATCACTATTTGCCCGTAGTCCGGCATCGACCCTGATCGCTCAGGCGTAAAAAAACCGCAATTAAGCGGCTTCGGTTCTAGCTAATTGATTGAGGCGTGGGATCAGGATTGGCGATAAGCAACTGGTTCTTAACCTGCTTGGTAATCGCATCCATATTCTTGTCTGTGGTCTCTGCAGCAACCTTATCGATCTCACCAGCTTTCTTCTGGTTGTCGATCTGCTTACCTTGAAGGTCTAGCTGCGCGTTTGCCTCGCTGAACTGTTGTTGTTTTTGCTCTGCAGCCATTACAGCCTGCTCTCGCTCGTCGATATCCTTGATCAAATCCTCTTTGTCGCGAATCTCAGAGAGTTTCAGTAGCGACTTGAGCGGTATCTCTTTGCGGCTAGCAGCAAGCTCGTAAAGCATGCGGAACTGCTCTTGCTGAACGTTGATCGAGTTGGCTGATTGAGAAAGGATGATGTCCATATCAAGTTCAGCGATTGGATTCTGAGTCTGAACCATTTCCTCTAATCGCGGGTCTTGAGCCTCGACCATTTGCATAAACAACTGAGCGGCACGTCTGCGCTCTTCGGTGTTCTGCGATTCGTCGTTGATGAACTCTTCCATTTGCTGCTTGCGGGTAATCGGCACGTTTATGCCAACCCAGCGCAGCTTGTCATAGTCATCTGTTACGCGAATCCATTTCTCTTGCGTCCAGTGCTGCTTGATTCGATACCACACCTGGCGAAAGACTCGTTTTTTCCAACTGGTCATAGCGCTAAACAATGAGTTGGTTTCGAGCATGCCGGCCATTTGAAGTGACTCAACAGCGACGCCAGAAAGATTGCCTTGGCGCTCACCGGATAGCTGCGCGTTAAAGCTAACCGAATCAAGAGAGGCTTTTGCATCTTGGAACAGCTTGAACTGCGCCTCTGCCATGTCACCAGTTTGGATAACACCAAAGTCTTTGTCTTCGCCTTCAAACTCTATATGGCCATCAGGCTTTGCGAGCTCACGCTTCATTGCCGGGACGTCTTTGATCGTGCCTTTCTTAGACTTGGTTTGTCTGCTTGACAGCATGAACAAGAACTTGCTGCGGCGATGATTGATTTCGTTCTGGGGGTCTATCCAATAGCGCACCTCACCGAACCGCTCATTGTCTCGATTGATGTAGGCGCCAACGAGTTCAATAGGATTTTCAGGGAAACCGAATTCGTCTTTGTAAGTCGACTTTGCAGGCTTCTCGAGTATTTCGTCGCCAGTAAAGATAACCATGTGCCACACGCCACCCTCGAGATAGAACTCTTGGGCAACCAGAATGCGCTCGCGATCCTCTGATACCATGCCAAGCGATGGCCGATCTTCGAACGTCTCGTCTACGTCAGAGCCTGCACCAACGGCGCGATCGATAGCGTCCGACTTGTTAGGAAACATCGCCTTAACAACGTCGACATCCATCCAAAGCATGATTCCCATATACCGGGCATCTTTGAAGTCTGAACGGCGTGAATACGGGTCGAAGTAAATGCGATCCCATGGAATGAGCGTAGGCGTGATTACAATCTCGTCATTGCGCTGAGAAATATCAACGATACAACCGCCGTAACCTTCAACAATCAGGTTGTCGAACACCTCCAACTCCAAGTCATCAAAGTTTGTCGCATCAGCAACATAGCGAAGCGCATCGGTTACCGCTTCGCTGGACTCTTCGTGCGCTCTGGTGCGCGCATACGCTTTAGGGTCTGATCGACGCTGAATGAGAAGCCCTTTCAAGCCTTCTACTTTCGGTTTAATGCGATTATCGACAATGGGCGCTTGGTTGCGCGCGCGCAGCTTCTGGGCCTCTTTCTCTGACCATTGGCGATTGTCTTTGTAATCGCGATCACGCTCGGATAATTCTCGGGCAATGATGGTCAGGTTTTGGAATTCCTGAATATGCTGTTGGAAAGTTCTTACATCACTCATGTTGTTTTCCAATCGTCGCCTTCTTCGTCATCAAAGCCATAAGGGTCCTTGTCGCTAGTCTCGTCTTTTGGAATTTCACGAACGTAAGGTCTAGCCATACACGCATAGCGCCACTCGTCCGCAGCGTGGTCTTCCATATCACTGTCGAGGTCTTCTGGTCTTGTGCCGTCGTGCTGTAAAGCGGGAATTGTTCGAATTGAGTCTTTGCAGGTGTTAAAGCAATAGATCATTGGTCGATTGCCAACAGGGTCTCCAAAGTCTTCACCTTTAAGTCTTGCGCGCATCTGATCCCAGCCACCCATCGCGCCACCAGATGGAACACGCTTGTTGTCAGCGCGCTGAAAGAACGGACCACCTGCACCACGCATTCTTTCTGCAATCGATGGGCCTCCATCTTCGGCAAACGCAGCAGGATCTAAAACCGCTCGATCACAGTCGTTGCCCCGCAACTTGAGACCCTTACCAACTTCCTCTGCAGTAAGCTTTAAGCCTTTGTTTGCGATTGTGACGCCAAGATCGTTGCGCTTTGCTCCGTACCATTCCTGATATCGAACCATTGCGCCTTGGGGAATCCAGATGCCATTAACGAAAGTGTCTTCGGAAGCAATAGCCCACCAACCGAATGAGAAAGGCTTAGCGCTGCCCCAATCGCCAGAGATAAGTTTCATCCAGTGCTCTGGAATATCGAACGGATCAATAACGTGCTGATCTGACCACTCTTCGAAGTAGGCGCCTTCGATCACGTTCCAATCACCCTTCTCCATCGCATCGATTAATGCTTTAGAGCCAAGGCCTCGAAGTCGTTTAATGTAATTGGGATCGTCTTGCGCCATTGAAGGGTTGTCATCAAGTCGCGCTGGGATGTACTGGCGAAGCATTCCGCCTTCTTCATCCGGCATCGGGTTGATTGACATAGGCTCATACAGATCAATGAACGCCGTCTTAACCCAAATGTGTCCGATGTTGCCTGGGTTGCTGCCTGAGATAATTCTAGGAAACTTGCCAGCGTATTCTGGCGGCAGCTCTGGCAAACCTACTGCTCGAACCCTGCCTCGCAGAAAACGGTAAATAACCTCAGTGAAAGTAGTGAGCTCGTCGATCAGAAGAACGTGAATTTCTGCCCCTAAATATTTGAAGCGGTCTTTTTCATCCTTACAATGGCAAAGGTAAATCTTGCTGCCATTCCAAAACCTGATCTCGTCTTCTACGATCTTTACAAAGCCTTTTCGCTCCCAGAAAGCAAGAATAGCTCTAAGACCCTTCGGGCCTTCAATGTGATTTTTAACCAGGTCTTCTCGCACTCGTCGAAACAAGTAAACCTGCAGTCCAGCAATAGCGGAACACCAAAGCACCGCAGCAACACGCATCAAATGCGACTTGCCGCCACCTGCTGCGCCACCATAAAGAATCTCTGTCGCTTCACTTAAAAGCGCATCGCCTTGGCGCTTGTGAAGCGCTAGCTCAAGGCTTCCCGATTGTGACATTTATGACCGGCACCAATGGCTCGCCATCTTTGCCAGTGATCTCGCTATCAACCTTGTCTCTAAGGCCAAGATCGCGAGCAATAATATTGTGGTTGAGAAGGTCGGCCGCTGCGCCTGTGAACTTCTGTTCGTAGATAATTTCTTCTACTCGCGTTGTGACTCCAACAAAATCTTCTTTGGCTTTGTAGTTATCCCATGCTGTTTGAGAGATTCCGAGATGAATGCACAGGCCGTTTTTAGTCATTGCGCGCATTTTAGTAAGATCAACTACGCTAACGTCTCCCTGATAAGAGAAGGCTTTTTGCTCCACCAATGGATTCGCTTCAACCCACTTAAAATACTCAACGCAGTCATTCCAAAGCTTTGTGGGAGTTGACCAAATTCCATTGCGCCCATGCTTAGCTCTGGACATCCAAAACTTATTTCCTTTTGGAGCAGCCATTACACAAGCACCCCATAGTCACAGACACCGCACGGCTCTTTTGGGTCTTTAGCCACAATTCTCAGATAAACGGTTTTAGTGACCGTTCCTGTGGTTGCTGAAAGTTTAATAAGAGACTTCCCTTCGGTGTTTGTGGTGATTCGTGCGCTTGCTACGTTATCGGATAGATCCTGCCCATCAATCGAAGCATTTCCCTGTAGCAGCGACCAAGTGGCTGAAGTGACCTCGGCGTTATCTTCTGCCCAGGCACTGAAATCAATTTCAATAGTTTGGTCGTCGCCTTCCATAGCAAGCACGTCAAGACGTTGCTGCCTTGTCTGTGTGGTTATGTAAAAGCGCCTTGCCATGGTATGCCTCGTTGTTAGTTTGAGCTCTCTGTCGCCGCTGGCGAGCCTACCAGCTAATGAGTACGCCCTACTTGACTTGCAGATTTCACACAGAGGGCGCTACTTCGGGCCGGAATTACCCGCTAACCGTTCTGGATCACGCATCTGCCATACGCTTGGGGAAATACTGTGATTCTGCTGCTCTACGGCGAACAAGGCCTTTAAGTATCCTGCCGCCGCCTCTTACCCATCGGTTGAGCTCGTACTGAGCGCCATCCCAATCTTGCTCCTCGATGCGTTTGCGCAAGGTGCTAGCCCGGTAACGTGATACGCCAAGGTTGTAAGAGAAATCAGTAAGTGCGCCTAGAATGCGCGGGAATGCGATCAGGTTAGGCGAGGCCTTGAGTGTGCCTGCCATGTAGTTTCGCTCTAGCTCTTGGATTAGCCACTGCTCTGCGATCTGCTTGGTGATCGGAGCGTCGCGCTTGGTGACTCTAGTGCCATCTGGCTTGTAGACCGTGCCGTAGCCTATGGTCCAATACCCTGCCGGACAAAGATAAGGCGTTTCGCTAAAGCCTTCGAACATTCGACAAAGGGCTGCGGCGATTATGAGCGCGCTTTGCGTTCCCATACCCTGCCAACAAACCAGAAAGTAAGGAGCATCCACAACATGGCCATGTCCTCTTTAGTCCAGCTTGATATTAAAACATCTTTCCAATCAGCCCCTGCCGCTGCGGCCATCAGCATAGTGGCGATCTTTACCGCTGAATACAGCGTGACGAACCAGTAAGTCACTAACGGCCTAACAAGTGCTGATAGTGCTGCTACGAACCAACCTGCCGCCCTAGCGGTCTCGCCCTGCTCTCTTAGAGCTACGGACATAGCATCGATCTCTTTGCCAGTGAGCGCTGTCTCTGCCTGGCGCATTTCGCCTTCGGACTTTAGCTTTGCAAATTCCATCTCTTTTTCGAGCATGGATAACTCGTGTGCACGCTCGTTTTTACGGTCGAAGAACTTTAGCGCTTCGGGAGCAATGCGAAGCACACCGCCGAGAAAGCTGCTTAAAAGGGCTTCAATCATTTATCAGCCTTTGAATTAATTTTTTCAGAGATTCCGTCCAATTTTTCGAACATCTTATCCACAACTCGGTTAAATTCGTCTCTATTCACATACTGACCAGCTACGAGAATTTCGATAGCGGCAACACGATCTATAATTTGCTTATCAGAAGTTTGGAGGTCTTTTACCGAGTCCCATATCGTTTTCAGAACCCAGCCACCAAGGCATCCTGCTATGGCGATTGCCCAGTTGAAAATCTCCTGCTCCATGCCGACCTCATTTTCTGAATTGCAGAAACGAAAAAGCCCAGCACTTGGCGAGGCTTTAAATGTGTCTAAGGGCAAAAAGCCCAATTTGACAAAAGTATGCCTTTTTCCCCTGTGATTAACAAGGGCTTTATGCGATATATTTCGAGTAAAGCGCGACCCGTTTTAATTCTTTCTCAATTGCGGGATAAGCCGTGCTTAACGCCCATTCAAATTCTCCTAACGTCATGTTCACTGCCATTGCTCTGGTCTCGTTTGTCCAGGCTCTTTCTGTCCATGGGCATTGGCCTTGGTACAGATGCTTTGCCGATATTGCTACAGCACTATTCTTCGTTTCGGTTGAGTGTAAAAGCATCTGCATTGCTGCGGCGATAAATGGAAACTCAGCATGACGCTCTCGCAGTAATTTTATAGCATTGATCATAGTGAGGTTTGATTGATCGTTGCCCGTTGGACCAGGTGGCTCACCTAAATACTCGATTAACCTTGCCGCCAACGACATGCCCTGCCAGCCAGCATCATTGCTGCTAGATTGCAGCCCACTTAGCCAGATGCCCACCAAGCGATCGATCTTGTCCTTTTCCTCTCTGGTCATCTAAACCTCCACTATCCTAATGCCATGAAAGAACAACATCATTTTGCGTTTCAGAACATAGTCGGGTGTTCTAAAGCCCTTCGTGTCCTCTACGATCTCTTTACCATTTTTCTCGTACACGAAGTCTGCAATGTATTTTATTTGGCGCTCTAGTAGCTTGCCGTCGTCATCGCGCTGGGCGGGAATAAGAATATAATCCACCTGCTCGCGTAGATTCTGGATATCACCTATTCGCTGCAAGAGCTGCAATTCTTTAGAGCGTTTTGCCTCATGCTTTGATGCATGCTTGCCAGATTTTTTTGCACCGTATTTGTTTTTAGGCTTAACCTCTGCCTGCATCCCCATTAGTGCCAACAGTTGATTATTCGCGCTAAGTGCACTTTTTTTCTTTGCTCTGGTTCTGAATGGCCTCATGCTTTAATCACTCCCATTTCAAACAGCTTGCGCAGAGTGCGTGTTTGAGACCTTCTTAAATACCAATCCTTGCGCACTTGGAATTCCTCGCATTTAAGGCCGTCCACCACCGCATGGCACTTAGCGCAACCAAAGCCACCAGATATATCATCGCTCTTTCTTGAGTATCCATGTGATTCATCAGGAAAATGGCAGAAAACCACCGTTGCCGGGTCGAAGTTGCACACACCAAGTATGTTCAGTGTGCAATCCTGATCGCGCGCGGCATTGGTGATTTTCTTAGAGCGAATCATTAATCAAAACTCATTATTTGGTTAATCGTGTTTTCTACTATTTCTTCGGTCATGCCTTTAACGCCTGACAGCACCAGCGCCCAGATCACGTTGAAGGCTGCGCGGTAAAGCTCTGTAAACTTGGTTTCTTCCATGTTGCTGAAACTAAGTGATTCGGCCTCTAGGCGCGTATTACCCTTAATGTCGGTTGTCACAGTGAAATAACCAGCACGGATAACAACTTCTTTTCTGAACACCTCAAAACTCTTTACCGATTTAATGCCGTTGTACTCAACCTCTGGCGGGTTATAGTATTCAAAGCCGAAATTGAGTAGCGCAAAAAACTTTCTGTGGAAAAGCGGGTTTCTAGGCTGCTTAATATCAGCAAACACAAGCGCGCCACTTTTCATTTTCTGTAGAACGTCAGCATCAACCTGATTGGCTGGCTTTAGTGTGCCGCCTGGCATCTTAAGCAGATGAATCTCAGCCATTAGGCTTCTCGCCTCTTCGCTTTCGTAGCGTTGTTGTGATGAACGCCAAAATCAGGGTTTCCACTCACGCCAGTTGGTACCGACTTGATTTCACCTCCGCTTCGCTGAAATTGTGAAATCTGCTTCAACAAAACCTCGCTCTGCTCACTTTTGGTCTTGCTGCCAGATTCGCAAGCCGATATTCGTTTGTAGTAAATACTGTTTTTCATGCAGCGATCCCTATCTTGGCTAGCTGCTCGATTTGCATATCTTCGTCATGCCATCCAGCTAACCACCACGCTTTTGCGACTCGTCTGGTTTTGGGTAAGTTGCAAGCCTCGCGACCATACCCAAAGCGTCTAGCCTCTCTGCCAAGTTTGTACATTGAAGGGTTTTCAAAGCTCATGCCGCCGCCTCGATAGGCTTCATAGTTTTAGGATCAAGGCTCAACATCGCACAGATTTTTGGTAACTCTCGTTCGCGCGACTCTAAAGCTAAAACCTTCTTATCAGGAGGTGATAACTCGAAGAGATCTGGCACAGTGTTTCGCAATATCTCGCTAACATGTCGAGGTTGATTATTCATCGATACCGTCCATCCCCACGCTTGGGGAATTATCAAAACTCTTTGGTGAGTACCCTGCCGTGATCGTCCTAAATCGGCTGTATTCAAGTTGAGAGTGAAGGTAAACCGTCTTCAATGGCCCGTTGCGCTGCTTGCGAATGATCGCCTCTGCAACACCTCGTTGATTGGTGTTCTCGTTATAAACTTCGTCGCGGTAAGCCATGATGATAATGTCTGCGTCTTGCTCAATAGCGCCGGACTCTCGCAGATCAGACATAAGCGGCCGGCGGCTGTTCAGTGGTCGATTCTCAACAGAACGATTTAATTGGCTTAGGGCAATAACTGGGCAAGACAACGCGCGCGCAGTGGTTTTCATGTTGCGGGAAATATCAGTGATTCTTTGAGTGCCGCCATCCTTGCCAGCCTTATCAGCGAATAGCTGAATGTAATCGACCACAACCAAATCGATTTTTTTGCCGATACGATTGGATAATTTTCGGCACTGGCTCAACATCTGCGCACTGGTGATCGTTGTGTCATCGAGGATGTAAAGCGATCTATCTTTAATTTTTGAAGCTGCTGCAGTAAGCCCGGGCCAATCCTCTTCGAGTAATTTTCCTGACCGTAGTCGTTCGTGCGGGACGCTGCCAAGGCTTGACAGGTTTCGCAGGCTTAACTGTTCAGCAGGCATTTCAAGACTGAACACAACGACAACGTGATCCTTGAGCGCAACGTTCTCAGCAATATTCATTGCCAGGGTAGTCTTTCCCATCGAAGGCCTTCCGGCGATTACCACCATGTCGCCATCGGATAAACCACAAGTCGCTTTGTCGAGATCCGCAAAACCTGTCTCCAAACCTACGATCTCGCCTTTTTGATTAAAGCGACGATCAATCCCCTCGATGGTGTTGGTCATGATCTGGTTGATATGCAAGGGCTCGTTCGTATCTCGAATTTGAACTCCCGCGGTAAGCGTTTGCGCTTTGTCGATCTTGCCTTGCGCATCTTCGGCACCAAAGCCCAGCTCTGCGATCTCATAGCCAGTTCGGATTAACCGGCGGCTTATTGCTCTATCACGGATAATTTGTGCGTAGTGCAACGCATTTGCAGCACCTCGACCGTTGCTTAGAATATCGCTCAGATAATCAACGCCACCGGCCGCATCCAATTGATCGGCCTTGTCCAGAGCAGATATCAACGTCACCGCATCGATGGGAAGCGAGCGAAGGCTCATCGCCTGAATCTGCCGCCAAATCACGATATGCTCATGTCGGAAAAAATCTTCATCGCAAAGCCAATCAACTTCGAATAAAACTTTGTTGCTTGTGGCCACCGCTGCGATCAAGGACTGCTCTGCTTCAACCGAATGAGGCGGCACCTTGAGTCCGGTTACATTGCCATTTGGCGCGTTCAAGCTCTGCGTAGCTGCGTTCATGCGGCATTGCTCCTCTGGGTGTTCTCTGCTTGCTTACCTGTCGTGGTGAGTTCGTAAACGCCATCAGAGTTCACCCACCAGAGTTTTAAATAATTTCCGCGAATGTATTTTCGGAACGTCATGCGCCAATCCTTCTGGCGACGGTTCTCACCGATCATGCGATCTCGAAACTCTCGCCAAGCCAAAGTCAGGAAGTCATTAGGAATTCCCGCGCTTGATGCGTACTTGAAAATAGGGTCGCCAGGCGGTAGCACTTTTTCGCCATCGGCTTTGCACTGGTCGATAAAGGTTTGGATTTCAATAGCCGGTTTCTTTTGGCGTGTTTTTTTATCCGAAGGATTTTTACCAGAAGTCCCCGCAGGGGATTTAGGGGTTGTAGTTAATATCTTCTCTTCTTTAGGTAACGCAGGCTGCGTTACTTTTCCGTTACCATCTTTCAACTTGTGTTTTGCCACCCTCTTCGCAGTAAGCGCGCGGGTCTTAGCGGTTTCGCCATTGTGTCTGTCGAAGTTAGAAAGCGAAATTACACCGTCATTTTCTAACATCCATCCTGCTTCAATTACTGTTTTACAGAAGTTTGGAACGCCAACTAAACGGTCGAGTAACATTTTGCTAACGCTCGGAGCGTTACCATTTTCCGTGTGCTGATCGAACCATCCCCAAACACGCAATAGCTTTCCAACCACGGCATCAGGATCGATATCTAACGCACCAGCGATCAGCCATATTTCAGGCTTGTCTGGTGTCGCAGTTTCAAACTTGATCCAATCTCCAGCCATGACTTACCGCTCTTCCTCGTGCGCGTCGATCTGCGCGCACTCGTCACAAATTTGTGTGCCTTTATGCTTTATCTGGCGCTCACTGCTTATCAATTTGTCGCAATTAGGGTTAGTGCAACAATCTGCACTTTCTATTGGATGCAATACGCTTGGGCTAGATAGAGAAGCGATAAAGTTCTTTTCTTCCTGGGTGACGGCTGTTGTGCTCATTTCGGATTCCCTAAATAAAAAAGTGCTCGCTGAAGTGGTCTTAAAATTTCTCTAGCTTGCTTGCGAGTGCTGATAATGCTTTTACTGACTCGATGTACTCGCGCTGCAATCTCGCCTTTTCGTCTTCCGGCTCAATCGTTGTTGGATGGCTTAAACCAATGTCGTCACATTCATAAAATACCGCCGCAAAACTCCCTTGAGCCTTGGCCAGCTTTTTGATCATCACAACTTGTTGAGGGTCTAGCTTTTCGGGGCGAGTGGTATTTAGACAGGTGCTTAGAAGCTCCCCTGCTTTGTCCGCAGACTTCTCTGGGAATAACAAACTACCAACCTTCTTGAAGCCGCCAGAGGCCATTACATCGGTTCTCAAGGCTTCGTATATGTCTTCGTGAAAGAGGCTGTTTTGCTGCATCTCAAGTCGCTCCAAGTTACTTGTAAAGCCTTGTAAGGCTAGTTTTAGTTAAATAAAAAGCGTTTTAGTAAACGCTTTAATTAAGCAGCTTGATTGGGGGTTGATTTTGATAATCCAGACTGAAGGCGCTGAATATCAATACCGGTATCGATATGGATTTCAGCAATAAGAGATTTAGGCAGACCTCTGGATCGCCAGTTGTAAACGCCCATCGGCTCACTGTAGTTGAACCGCTTTTGCACTTTGTCGACGCCACCGTAGGCGTCTATAACTTCATCAACGATTTCGCGCATTTTGTAACCTCGCTACATTTGAGCGAATTAAAACATGTTGTTTTAATCAGATCAACACATATTGTTTCTAAAACTGTTTGTTTTATGTGGAATAATTCTCTTATGGAAATAAATTGGATAGAAAAGCTAGAAGAGTTCCGAGCGAACAGCGACCTAAAGAAAGCTGATATGGCTAGGATTTTTGGCGTTGATCTTCAGCGGTACAATAATTGGGTTTACAGGAACAGCTTGCCCAAGTCGTTTTATGAAAAAGCGCGGATAACTATTGAGAGACAGAAAAGCAGAGTTAACCTAATTGCAGAGCCTAATACGCAGTATGAAGACCGGGGAACTATTCGAATCCCCAAGCTCGATGTTGCGGCCTCAATGGGAAACGGGCTTACATTGCCTTCGGATTATAGTGAGGTAATAGAAATACTGGCGATAAACGAGGAATACCTTCGATCTGCTGTTGCTTTTAGCAACCGAGACAACTTGGCCATGATTACTGGCTATGGCGATTCAATGCAAGGAACTTACAATGACGGGGACCTATTGCTTGTAGATCGCGGTGTTACGGAGATAAAGATCGATGCCGTTTACGTATTATGCCTCGATGGAGAGCTTTATATTAAACGTATCCAGCGTAGGCCAGACGGTACGCTATTGATGCTTTCGGACAATAAAAACTACCCTCCTTACGAGATCAAGAACGGTGAGCTTGCGACATTTCAAGTGTTGGCTCGCGTTCTCCTTGTATGGAACGCAAAGCGACTATAGGGCAGCATCATGGAACCAGGCTCGCCTTTCAAAAGCACGTTGAAAACCTTTCTACTAAATCTGCTCAAATTGATCATGCGGGTAATTGCATTTGTTTTTATTGGCATGGGGTCATCTTGGATGACTGCTGCTGGCGTATACCTTGCGCTCATTCTAAACAATTCACATATTAAGAAACACTTCCTCCCTTAGCACCCTCAAACGAAGCAAGTATTGCAACCGGCCTCCTATGCTGGAGAGCGTGAGTGTGCGCCACTAAAACAAAAATATGCACAAATAAAACATTTTGTGTTGACCTAAACTAAAACACTATGTTTTAATTTCCCCATCGACCACCAAATCGAACGGGGATAAGAATGAACAAAGACGAACTAAGCACAATTTTAGAGAATCACAGAAAGTGGCTGCTTGGCGATGGCGGGGAACAAGCCAACCTGAGCGATGCCAACCTGCGCTATGCCAACCTGAGCGATGCCAACCTGTGCGGTGCCAACCTG
>OJFX01000006.1_pt1 | contig 52447 bp, 40 predicted proteins | sample 1594171 | NCBI WGS metagenome assembly OJFX01 (sample SAMN05416840, study PRJEB24817) | seawater metagenome | isolation source: Sea water | place: Canada:Atlantic | collected 2013-07
TTCTAGGGGTATTGGACTCTAAATCGCGCTGCTACTCAATTACGGGGTGACGTCGACTCTACAGCTCTATCGAATTATATTTGTTGGACTAACACAATGAAGATAACGCAACGTATTTTGCGCGTCTTAATTCAAGCGCGTACAACCGTTTTACTAACGACACTCTGCACCTCAACTGCGATGGCCCAAAGCAGCCTATCCTTAAGCCTTGAGCAGGCCATCACTCAAACGATGGTGCATAATCCCGCATTGCAAACTCTGGGCTATGAGCTGCGCGCTCAGGATGGCCGCATCCTACAGGCAGGCCTAAAACCACAACCTGTACTCAATGTCACGGTCGAGAATGCCCTTGGCACTGGTGTGGCACAGGCCTTTAGCCAAGCACAAGCCACCATCTCTATTGCATGGGTAGTAGAGGGAGACCTTCGACAAAGGCGCATTGATGTAGCGCGTATCGGCTCCGAAGTATTGGTTAATGAAGCACAGCGCAGCCGGCTAGATGCAGCCGCTCAGACAGCACGCTACTACACTCGCGCGTTAGAGCAGTTATTACACCGCGACATTGCCGATGCCGCATTAGCCCTTGCACAAGACGCTGTTGAGGCAGTTCGCAACCGTGTCGAAGCGGGATTGACTAGTACATCTGAGCTTGCGCGTGCGCAGGCAGAGTTGGCTAAACGTGAACTTTTTCGAGAAGATGTCGATCATGAAATCACCACGGCAAATCATCTACTTGCCGCACAATGGGGAGATTTGACACCACAATTCAATGAGCTTGAGGGAGCCCCACTTTCGCTGCCTGACATAGAGCCTTTTGAAACACTGCTTTCCCGCTTAGGGCAAAACCCAGACCTTAGCCTTTACCTAACGCAAACACGACTGCGCGAGTCATCACTGCGTCTTGAGCAAGCCCGCGCAAAAACACCTTGGAGTGTCAGCACTGGAGTCCGTCGCATTCAAGGTAGTGCCGATTTCGGTCTTGTAGCCGAGCTGAATATTCCACTGAGTTTTGGCAATAAAAATCAAGGCAATATCATGTTTTGGCAATAAAAATCAAGGCAATATCACCCAAGCACGCGAGCGCCTCAGTCAAACGGCTGTCGAGCGAGAAGCAGTCATGATCGGGCTGCAGACACAACTATTAGCAATCTATCTGGATCTTGAGCACAGTTTACATCGTGCAAACACACTCAATCACTCAGTAATTCCACGTTATGAAGAAGCACTTGCGCAAATCCTACGTGCCTATGAATTAGGCAGTGCAAGTTATCTTGAGCGCTTGCAAGTGCAAGAAGAATTACTCGCCGCACGCAGCGATTTGGCTGAGACCAGCATACAAGCCCACCTAGACATCATCGAAATTGAACGCATTACAGGCGTGCGCATTGCGCAGCTATCTCCTATTCAAAGAGGCACACCATGAACACGTTTACCTTATTCATCAGCACCGTTTCGTTAGCCTTGCTGCTTGGTGCCTGTGGTCCAGAGCCGCAAGACTCCACTCTCACCGAGGACCATCACCAAGGCGACGACACCCTAACGCACGAAGAAGAGCGAGGTCCCCACAACGGCCGCCTCCTGCGCCAAGGAGATTTTACTGTGGAGCTTGCGATCATCGAAGGACAAGCGCCACAGTACCGAGCCTGGGTGAAAAAGGCCCAGCAAGCACTGCCCTCAACAGAAGTTGAACTGCGTGCCACATTGACACGTTTGGGGAGTGTCGATGAAGTGGGTTTTACTGCGCAAGGGGACTATCTTGCTAGCGATATCACGATAAGTGAACCGCACTCTTTTGTCGTAGAGCTTCGCGCGAACTATCAAGGCGAAAGTTATCTATGGCAGTTTGAAAGCTTCGAAGGACGCACAGAAATAACTCCTGACATAGCTCAAACGCTCAACATCGCGACCGAAGTTGCTGGCCCACAAACACTGGAATTGAGCACCCAAGTCTATGGCAGAGTGCTTGCAGACTCGCAACGTCTTAGTCATGTAAGTGCGCGATTTGAAGGTCGAATTACAGATGTCAAAGCCAGTATCGGAGAATATGTGTCAGCTGGCTCCTCTTTAGCGACTATTGAAAGCAATCAAAGCCTCACTAACTATGAGGTCACGGCTCCCATCAGCGGTATTATCCTTGAGCGCGATGCCGGCCCTGGAGAGCAAACAGGCAATCGCACCCTGTTCACAATCATGGACAACTCCCGCGTGTGGGTCGATCTTTCGGTCTTTCCCAAAGACTTACCCAATATCACAAGCGGTGCTGAAGTCACAATCTCCACTCCTCTGAGTCAAACACAATTGAGCGGCACTATTACGCGCTTTCTCCCGCAAGTAGACCTCAACCAAGCGGTTACAGCGCGAGTTCATCTGGACAACCCGCAAGGGACTTTGCTGCCTGGAGCTTGGGTAGAGGCCTCGATCAAAATTGCCGATATACAAGTGCCTTTAGCTGTTCGTCGAGAAGCACTACAAAGCTTTCGAGATTTTACAGTGGTCTATGCCAAGTTTGGCAAACAATACGAAGTGCGCATGCTCGAGCTCGGTAGACAATCAGCCGATTGGGTCGAAGTGCTTTCTGGGCTCTCCCCTGGCACCACCTATGTTACTCAAAACAGTTATGTCCTCAAAGCCGACGTTGAAAAAGACGGCGCAACCCATGACCATTAAGGAATCAACATGCTTGCATCTATAATCAATCTTGCCATCAATCGACGTGGCACCGTGGTTGTGCTCGTGCTCATGCTGATGGGCCTTGGCGCATGGAACTATCAACGACTTGCCATCGATGCGGTGCCCGATATCACCAATGTACAGGTGGCGATCAATACGGCCGCACCTGGATACACCCCTTTAGAGGTCGAACAGCGCATCACCTTTGTGATGGAAACCGCCATGAGCGGCATGCCCAGCCTCGACTATACTCGGTCGATCTCACGTTACGGTCTCTCGCAAGTGACGGTGGTCTTCGACGAAGGAACCGACATTTATTTTGCACGACAGCAAGTGAGTGAGCGGCTAAACAATGCGGTATCCGACCTTCCCGCAGGCATTGCGCCCTCTTTGGGCCCCATCGCTAGCGGCCTTGGTGAGATATTCATGTTTACCGTAGATGCCGAACCCGGAGCAATGAAAGCGGACGGGACTCCAGTGACCCCTGTCGATCTGCGCAGCGTGCACGATTGGATCATTCGTCCGCAATTATTGCGCGTACCCGGCGTCGTCGAAATCAATCCGATTGGCGGCTTCAAGAAAGAAATACTTGTGGCTCCTAACCCAAGCCTATTGTTGCGCTACGGACTAGACAGCCACGATCTTTTTGCCGCTATCGAGCAAGACAATCGCAATGCAGGTGTGGGTTTCATTGAAAACAATGGCTCACAATTGCTCATGCGCGTACCAGGACAAGCCAGCACTCTGGATGATCTGCGCAATATTGTCATCACCCAGTACCAAGGCACTCCATTACTTGTTAGCGACGTTGCCACTGTCGAGATAGGCCGCGAGTTACGTACTGGTGCCGCAACTTTCAATGGCCACGAGGCTGTACTGAGCACCGTGTTCATGCTTATTGGCGAGAATAGCCGCGAAGTCGCGGCGGCGACAGCCTTAATGTTAGAAGAGGTCAAAACAAGCCTGCCGAATGGAATCTTTGTAACCCCGGTATACGATCGCACTGGTTTAGTAGACAAAACGCTTGAGACCGTACAGAAGAATCTACTAGAGGGCGCCCTCTTAGTAATCGCGATCTTATTCCTGCTATTGGGCAATATTCGCGCAGCACTCCTGACCGCGGCCATAATTCCGATTGCGATGCTTATGACCATCACCGGCATGGTTCAAACTCGGGTTAGTGCTAATCTCATGAGCTTAGGAGCACTAGACTTCGGCTTAATTATCGATGGTAGCGTTATTATCGTAGAGAATTGCTTACGACGCCTGAGCGAGGCAGCCAAGCGGCAAACCTTAAGCATTGAGGCACGCCTAGCGCTTGTCTCCAAAGCCACATTGGAAGTGATCAAGCCAGCGCTTTTCGGTGTCTTCATTATTACCGCGGTGTATATTCCCATCTTTGCGCTCGAAGGCGTCGAAGGAAAAATGTTTCACCCAATGGCGATTACCGTAGTTATCGCCCTACTGAGCGGCATGTTACTGTCGATCACTTTTGTACCTGCTTGTGTAGCACTATTATTTCGCAAACCGGTGGTAGAGAAACCTAATATCCTCATGAATCTGGCATCACAGCTCTATCGTCCAGCATTAGAGTTCGTACTGCATTTTCGACTCTTTATGGTTTTTTCAGCAGTCATTTTGGTAGGTATTTGTGTATCACTAGCAAACAGAATGGGCACCGAATTTATTCCAAACTTAGACGAAGGCGATATCGCGATGCACGCCCTGCGTATTCCTGGCACATCGTTGCAGCAAGCTTTGGATCTTCAATTTTTGATTGAGGAAAAAATCAAAGAGCTACCAGAGGTGGAACGCGTGTTCTCCAAAATCGGCACAGCAGAAGTAGCGACAGACCCAATGCCGCCCAGCGTTGCTGATACCTTCATCATTTTAAGATCGCGCGAACAATGGCCCACGCCTAACAAGCCAAAGTCGCAAGTGGTCGCAGAGCTTGAACAGCTTGTCGAAACTATTCCAGGCAATGCCTATGAATTTCTGCAACCTATACAAATGCGTTTCAATGAGTTAATCGCAGGAGTGCGCAGCGAGTTAGCTATCAAGGTATTCGGTGATGACTTCGAGCAATTGATAGCACTTGGTGAACAAATAGAGCAAACCCTGGGCACTGTGCCAGGGGTGGCGGACAATGCGGTTGAACAAGCCACAGGCTTACCGGTGCTAACGATGGAGCCTAGGCGGGAAGTGATGGCGCGTTTAGGAGTTACGATTGCTCAATTACAACAAACCGTATCGATGGCTTTAGGTGGCGCAGTCGTTGGTCAGTTTTACGAGGGCGATCAGCGCTCGGATATTGTTATACGCTTACCCGAGTCGCTACGTAGCAACCCTGATAGTTACCTATACCTGCCAATCGCGTTAGCTAATGGCCAGTATGTGCCATTGAATGAGGTGGCCGACATCAGCATCAACAACGGTTACAACCAAGTCGTTCGTGAAAATGGCAAACGTCGCATTGTTGTCACAGCAAATGTTCGTGATCGCGATTTAGGATCGTTCGTGCAGGAAGCTCGGGAGAGAATCTCACAACAAATCGATCTTCCTGCTGGTTATTGGGTCGAATACGGAGGCACTTTCGAACAATTGGAATCGGCCTCGCAGCGATTGCTGTTAGTAGTCCCTGCGACGCTCTTACTCATAGCCTTGTTATTGATGATGGCACTAGGCTCTGTACGTGATGCCGCCATTATATTTTCCGGAGTGCCGCTAGCGCTGACCGGGGGAGTTCTGGCCCTCTATATTCGAGACATTCCACTATCCATCTCTGCCGGCGTGGGCTTTATCGCTCTGTCGGGTGTAGCGGTTCTCAATGGTCTGGTGATGCTGGCGTTTATACGTGACCTGCGCTCTCAAGGGCTACCTCTATATGAATCCGTGATCGATGGGGCAATGGGGCGTTTACGCCCTGTTTTGATGACCGCCTTGGTTGCCGCACTAGGATTTGTGCCGATGGCCTTGAATACGGGTATAGGCTCTGAGGTACAAAGACCGCTGGCCACTGTTGTTATTGGCGGCATTATCTCTTCCACCTTGTTAACACTTCTCGTGTTGCCTGCACTGTACCATTTCACACATAGCCTTACGGCTAAATTGAAATCGTCGGAGGTAGCGTCAACATAGAAATATGCGCACTCATACTGTGCGCATCAACCTTTCTGCGCTGCACAATGGCGCAGGTTAAATTTCTCATAGAAACTCGGATTTTTGCTCTCAGCTATCTAAGCTACTGATTTAATGGCGCTTTAAAATTTTTTACAAAACTGGCACGGGTCTTGAAAGGTATCAAGTGTAGTACTCTCCAGTATCACTTTTAAAATCGGGCAACGATGCCTGCATTCCCCTTAGTGGAATGCAGGCTTTTTTTTGTGCCAAATTTTTAGTTAAGCCTTTCGGAGCACACCATGAATCTGCATTGCATTTGTATTCCCTTAAGCATTAAGCGCACTTTTCTGATCGCTAGTTGCATACCATTTTTCACCTTAAGTGCGTCTCTGCGTGCAGAAGGTCTTGGGGACAACATCGCTACGATGGTCTCCGAAGGCAGTGCTCATATTGCGCTACGTTATCGCATGGAAGAGGTGCAGCAAGACAACCTGCTGCAAGATGCAACAGCCTCTACTTTACGAGCAAGGCTGAGTTTGCACAGTGCGACACTAAATCGCTTTTCTCTCTCTTTGGAAGCCGACTCCATCATGACCATTGGCGCCGATGACTATGACTCGTTTGCCTTGGATCGCTATCGCGGCACTCACTCTGTCATTGCGGACCCCGTCGGTTCAGAAATTAATATTGCCTCGATTGCCTACAAAGCTTCCGAGAACAGCACAGCGACTTTTGGTCGGCAACGGCTTAACCACGATCAACAGCGATTTCTAGGAAGCGTCGGTTGGCGTCAGAACGAGCAAACCATGGATGCCTTTAGCCTGCAACAAACTCTAGGGGATGTTGCGCTCGATTACAGTTATATCTGGAATGTAAACCGAGTTTTCGCAGGCTCTAAAGAGAGCGCGCAGGCCTCTGATCTAGATAGTCGCTCACACGCCTTACTGTTGACCAAGTCTCTGGATTGGGGAAGCCTTAGCGGCTTTGTGTATGCATTGGATTTTGATAACGCGAACGCTGCCTCTTCCTTAAGTTATGGGCTTACTTATACTGGCAATATTTCGGCTCTTAAGTTATATGCCAGTTATGCTCGGCAAAGCGATTATGGCGACAACCCCATCGACTATTCCAGCGATTATTATATTGTCGAAGGTAGCAGCGCTATTGGCGCCATCAAGGTCTTACTCGGAGTCGAGAGTCTGGGCAGCGACAATGGCCGCGCCGCTTTTACAACCCCCCTTGCCACACTGCATCGCTATCAAGGTTTCGCCGACATTTTTCTCAATACCCCAAGCGATGGTTTAGAAGATCGTTATATCACCTTTAGCTCCACCATCAATCAGCTAGGTGTCTCAGCAAGTTTTCATGAGTTTGAAGCAGAACGTGGAGGCTTGAACTACGGCTCTGAATGGAATGTGCAACTGAATTATCCCTTCAACCCCCATATCAATGTGCAAGCCAAATATGCCAGCTATCAACGCGATCAGCTCGCCGTGGATACCGATAAACTGTGGCTTAGCCTAAACATGGCATTCTAATTGCTGACCTTGCCTTTGCCACGATGGCTTAAAAAGGATCACCAGTTTTGAAAGTAGACAAACCAAGTGCCCCCATTCGCGTCATGCTCGTCGATGACCACTGCGAGCGCGCCCAATTAGTTGAAGACGGCCTACTGAGTGCGGGCTTCGAGGTTATCTCTGTCATCACTTCGGCAGCAGGCCTGCTCTTTCAGATAGAACAGCATCGCCCAGATGTCGTGATTATCGATCTGCAATCACCCGATCGTGACGTCTTGGAAAGCCTTGCGATCGTTAATCAACATAACCCAACAGCGATGGTGATGTTTGGCCAAGAAGACGACCCAGACTATATTCGCCACGCCGTGTCTGCGGGCATCAGTACCTATCTTACCGATGGCATCAACCCCACTAGGGTGCGGCCGATCATCGAAGTTGCCATGGCGCAATTCCGCTCGTTTCAGGGGCTACGCGAAGAACTCGATACGGCGCGAGCACAACTTCAATCACGCTCATTAGTTGAGAAAGCGAAGTCTCTACTAATGAAACAGAAAAACCTCAACGAGAACGAAGCTCATCAGTTACTGACCAAGCTAGCTATGGACAATAACCAACGTTTAGGGGATGTGGCCCATACTGTCGTTACTACCCTCTCAGCCTTCGAAACTAGGAAATAAACATGCCTGCATCTAGCCGCCTTGCGCCCCCAGAAATCGATAATATCTCTGTCGGATATATGCGCCTAACCGATGCGGCGCCGCTAATCCTTGCCAAAGAAGCCGGACTATTTAAACGCTATGGCCTCGATGTAACGTTGTGCCGCGAAGTCTCTTGGGCAAATCTACGGGATAAATTAGTCGTTGGCCTACTTGATGCCGCGCAGCTTCTAGCCCCCTTGCCTATGACCACTGCATTGGGGGCAGGTGGCATGCGTGGGCAGCTGTTAAGCGGTTTAGCCTTAGGCTTAAACGGTAACGCAATTACGTTATCTAACCGGCTATGGCACAGCTTCAGTGATGAAGGTAAATCCAGGCTTACGCCGCTGGCACGGGCACAACAACTCAAAGCCTTGCTAAAAGAAACCGCTGAACCAATCACTTTGGCCACCGTACACGCTTTCTCTATGCACACATTTTTACTGAGGTTATGGCTACAAGCTGGGGGTATCGATATAGATAAAGACATTCATCTCATCGTGCTTCCCCCAGAACAGATGTGCGACAGCCTCGCCCGGGGCGTCATCGATGGTTTCTGTGTTGGCGAACCATGGAGCACCGTGGCGGTAGAGCAAGGCATTGGTAGTGTTGTAGCGAGCGGCTATGAGATATGGAACAACGCACCGGAGAAAGTCTTAGGAGTTACACAGCAATGGCATGATGCCCACCCGGCAACCCACCTGCGCTTGCGGTTAGCAATCATGGAAGCCTGTCAGTTACTGCAATCGGCTGACCAACGCAAAGCTATCGCTATGACGATGAGTCAAGCAGAATACTTAAATCTGCCTAGTCGTTACATCCTCCCCTCGCTTACTGGCAGCTACCGCTATACAAAGGGCGGCGATGCAGTCTCTGTTCCCGATTTTCATGTATTTTGGAAATACCAAGCAGGGTTTCCATGGCGCTCACAGGCGCAGTGGATACTTACACAAACTAGCAAGATGCTGGGCAAGGATATCTGTGCTGAACAAGCGCAGAGCCTTATACAACAGTGCTGGCGACCCGATCTATACCGCGAAGCGGCAAGACTATTAGATGCCCCCTGCCCGAGCAGAGACTACAAACCCGAGAATACCCACGAGCATGAGTGGCTGATGGACAATAGTATTGAACTCGGTGCGGACAAGCTTATCCAATCTACTGAAGGATAACGGACACGAGTCGCACCGCAATGGTGCGCTTTTGTTCAGGCACGCCCCAAAACAATCCGCAAAATCCTTACACGAAGCGCTTCTTTGGCAAAGAAGTCGCAATATTTTGAACCGCAATACGCACAGGCATGCAATTTCATAGGCTTTCAGCCTTACGATTAAAAACTGGCATAGCCTGTGCATTATCTAAACTATGAATAAGTTTCCTCTAAACTTGTTCCACGCGAATCTGAACTCTCCCCCCGATCAGGATTCGCTGGGTAATGTAGCCCACGCAGTTGCTTAGCAACTACGTGGGCTTTTTTTTGGCCAAAAGGTTTGTAATTAAGGAGTGCATTATGTCTAAGAAGCAGGGTTTTTCACATAGGTTTGCAGCGTCGTCGTTTACGCAAACGCTTACTCGCACACTAAGTGCCCTAATCACCTCTTCACTTTGCGCCCAAGCTATCGCAGACGTAGGGTTCGCCGAGAAGGACGAACTTACCTTCGGCTTTATTAAATTAACAGACATGGCCCCTCTAGCTATTGCCTATGAAAAAGGCTTTTTCGAAGATGAGGGGCTATACGTCACCTTAGAGGCTCAGGCGAATTGGAAGGTCTTGTTAGACGGTGTAATCGATGGCCAGCTCGATGGCGCCCATATGCTGGCCGGCCAACCGATTGCGGCAACTATAGGCTATGGCACACAAGCTCATATTGTGACCCCGCTAAGCATGGACTTGAATGGCAATGGCATCACCGTCTCCAACAGCGTTTGGGAACAAATGCGAGAACACATACCGATGCAAGACGGCAAGCCGGTACATCCTATCTCTGCCGCAGCCCTGAAGCCAGTTGTTGAGGACTATGCCGCTCGCGGTGAAGCGTTCAATATGGGCATGGTATTTCCCGTATCGACACATAACTACGAACTAAGATATTGGTTAGCTGCCGGCGGCATTCATCCTGGCTTCTATATGCCGGAGCGTGGTGACAATTCCGGAATGTTTGAGGCACAAGTACAACTGTCAGTCACACCTCCACCGCAAATGCCTGCCACGCTCGAAGCAGGCACAATTCTAGGCTATAGCGTAGGCGAGCCATGGAACCAACAAGCCATTTTCAAAGGCATCGGCGTTCCCGTCATCACCGACTATGAGATCTGGAAGAATAACCCTGAGAAAGTGTTTGGGATGACCAAGGAGTTCACCACCGAATATCCCAACACTAGTATTCGCATCGTTAAAGCTTTGCTGCGTGCAGGCCAGTGGTTGGATGCCAACGACAATGGCAATCGCGAAGAGGCTGCGCGAATACTGTCACGTGGCGAATACGTTGGCGCTGATTATGAGGTCATCGCCAACTCTATGACCGGCACCTTCGAATACGAAAAAGGGGATACGCGGGATGTCCCAGACTTCAATGTGTTCTTCCGTCACTTCGCTACCTACCCCTATTACTCAGACGCCATTTGGTATCTCACCCAAATGCGACGTTGGGGGCAAATCTCCGAATCTAAGCCCGACACCTGGTATATCGAACAGGCAAAGAAAATTTATCAACCTGAGATCTACGAAGCTGCCGCAAAAGCCCTGATCGAAGAGGGCACGATGATGGCATCAGATTTCCCCGAGTTTGCAACAGAGACAGGATTTCGACCAGCGACAGACGAGTTTCTCGATGCCGTTCTTTACGACGGCGCACAACCTAACGCCTATCTACAACGCTTGGAGATTGGCCTGCAATGAACCAGATTGCCACCCTAACGCCGCAACTAAAGACCGTGGAACAAGCTATGCAAAACACAGTAGAGTCTCCTCAGCCACCTCGCAAGTGGTACCGCAATACATGGTGCGTCCCTGCCATCATTCACCGCAGCCTACGCTCAGGAAGTTTGTCATTTATTGGCATCTTACTGTTTGCCCTATTATGGCAAAGCACTGCAAATAATATCGACACGTCTTTAGGGCAATTCCCAGGACCGGTACAAGTTGTCGAGCAGATACAAAATCTATACAGCGAGTACGGACGCGAACAACAGCGCCGCGTCGATTTCTTTGCCAGACAAGACGTGCGTAATGCACAAATGCTCGAAGCAGACCCAAATGCCGAAATACGGATTCGCCCCTACACTGGCCGCCCGACCTTCATCGATCAGATCCAAACCAGTCTATTGACTGTCTCGTTCGGTTTTGTCATCGCTATGTTGGTTGCTATTCCACTGGGTGCGGTATGCGGCTTAAGTGAACCTATCTACAACGCCATCAACCCAATAATCCAGTTATTTAAGCCAGTCTCCCCTTTAGCATGGTTGCCATTGGTAACGATGCTAGTGAGCGCCCTATATGTGTCCGAAGACCCCTTGTTCGAGAAGTCTTTTGTGACCTCCGCAATCACTGTGGCCCTTTGCTGTCTCTGGCCTACAGTGATCAATACAACGGTAGGCGTTAGCAGTGTCGACAAAGACCTCATCAATGTTAGCCGCGTTATTCGCCTACCCACCCATACGCATCTATTGAAGATCGTTCTGCCCTCAGCCATTCCACTGATCTTTACCGGCATGAGGCTTTCTCTTGCCACCGGCTGGATGGTGCTGATTGCCGCCGAAATGCTAGCGCAGAACCCTGGCCTTGGAAAATTCATCTGGGATGAATTTCAGAACGGCAGCTCCGACTCACTCAGCCGAATCATGGTCGCCGTATTAGTGATCGGATTCATCGGACTCATTCTCGACAAGCTGATGTTGGCAGTACAACGCTATGTCAGTTGGGACAAACAAACGGTGCTGCGCTAAAGCGTCAGCAAAGGAGAAAGCGATGCAAGCCTATTTAGAAATTAGCAATGTTGGCATTGAGTTCAACACCGAAAGCGGCACCTTTCGCGCACTGCAATCAGTCAATCTTAAGATTGCGAAAGGCGAGTTTGTCACATTGATCGGACACTCGGGCTGCGGAAAATCTACCGTGCTGAATATTCTCGCAGGTCTTCACCAAGCCACAGAAGGGGGGGTTATCCTCGACGGCAAAGAGGTCAACTCTCCAAGCCCAGATCGCGCTGTGGTTTTTCAAAACCATGCCCTTCTGCCATGGCTAAGCGTCTATGACAACGTCGAGCTTGCCGTTAAACAAATCTTTCGTGGACAGAAAAGCAAAGCGCAAATGCACGACTGGATTCAACATAATCTCGAGCTCGTACATATCGAACACGCAAGCAGCAAACGGCCCCATGAAATTTCGGGCGGAATGAAACAACGCGTCGGGATTGCCCGGTGCTTAGCGATGCAGCCAAAAGTATTGTTAATGGATGAGCCTTTCGGGGCGCTCGATGCGTTGACCAAAGCCCACTTACAAGATTCCTTAATGGAGATTCACAGCAATCTGGGCACAACCGTTGTGATGATCACTCACGATGTCGATGAAGCAGTCTTGCTGTCCGATCGCATCGTCATGATGAGCAATGGCCCTGCTGCGAGCATAGGGGAAATTCTAGAAGTGCCATTGGCACGACCACGCAGTCGCCTTGAACTAGCCGACTCCGCGCAGTTCTTACAAGCACGCCAAAGAGTGCTGCAGTTCCTCTACGACAAACATAAATATCCAGGAACCGTCGCTGCCTAGATGCACGGCCTTTCAATCTATTCGAGCGAGAATAATCATGAATACGAAAAAAATTGTGGTAGTAGGCAACGGCATGGTGGGACATTACTACGTCGAAAAAATGGCAGCCCTAGAGCAAGCCTTTGAGATCACTGTTATTGGAGCAGAGCCCCGGCCAGCCTATGACCGAGTGCATTTGTCCGAGGTGTTCAGCGGTAAAGATCCTGAAGACTTAGCCCTAACAACTCGTGAACATTACAAACAGATCGGCGTGCAGGCCCATTTCGGCGACGCTGTGGTCAGCATTGATCGAGAGAATAAAGAGGTCATTACCGAGCTAGGCAGACACTTTGCTTATGACAAACTTATACTTGCAACAGGATCATACCCCTTTGTTCCACCAGTTCCAGGATCCGATGCCAAAGCCTGCCTGACCTATCGCACAATCGATGATCTAGGTGCCATTCGTGCGCAAGCAAGACTCGGAAAAGTTGGCGTTGTTGTTGGGGGCGGTCTACTAGGGTTGGAATGCGCCAATGCACTAAAGAATCTTGGTTTAGAAACCCATGTAGTGGAGTTCGCCCCCGGCCTGATGGGGGTGCAACTGGATGAAGGGGGAAGTGGCATGTTGCGCTCAATGATCGAAGAGCTCAACGTGCAAGTTCATACGAGCAAAGCAACGCAGAAAATCGTCGCTGGAAAAGAGCATACCTTGCGCATGGAGTTTGCCGATGGCGGTGCGTTAGAAACCGATCTGATCGTGTTCTCGGCGGGCATCCGGCCTAACGACCAATTAGCCAAACAAGCTGGCCTCGAAATTGGCGAGCGCGGCGGAATCATTATCGATTACCATTGTCGTACTAGCGACTCAAATATCTTTGCCATTGGCGAGTGTGCTTTATTTGGCGGCAAGATATTTGGGCTCGTCGCACCAGGGTATCGCATGGCCGACGCCGCACTAAGCCAGCTCAGTGACAGCCCACAATCTTTCCAAGGTGCCGACATGAGCACCAAGCTCAAACTCCTCGGTATCGATGTAGGCTCGATAGGCGACTCACACGGCAAGACGCTTGTCGACGACAAAGTTCCTGCCAGCTTTCTTTACTCCAACGACCGTGAGCGCGTTTATAAAAAAATCGTTGTCAGCCCCGATGGTAAAAAACTACTAGGAGCTGTGCTGGTAGGAGACTGCAGTGACTACGACAATCTCTTGCAGCTTTACCTCAACGACATGGATCTTCCCGAGAATCCAGAGCACATTATTCTTCCAGCAGACGATGCTAACAGCACCGCTTTCTCTGCAATGCAACTGCCATCAACGGCTACCATTTGTTCATGCCTGAATGTCACCAAAGGCGACATCGTCGCGGCAATCGATGCAGGCTGCACTACTGTGGCCGAAGTCAAATCGAGCACTAAAGCTAGCACGGGCTGTGGTGGTTGCGCCGCCCTGCTCAAGTCAACAGTCGACACCGAACTGGCAGCTCGTGGCGTAGAGATCAACAACCACCTTTGTGAGCATTTCGCCTACTCTCGACAAGACTTATTCCATATGATTAAAGTCGGGCGCTTAGAACACTTCGATGAAGTTCTCAACAAACATGGCAGTGGGCTTGGCTGCGAGGTTTGCAAACCCACAGTGGGCTCCATACTTGCGTCCTTGTGGAATGATTACATCCTCAAACCTCAACATTTACCGCTGCAAGATACCAATGACAACTTTTTAGCCAATATGCAGAAAGATGGCACTTATTCCATTGTTCCGCGTATACCTGGTGGTGAGATTAGCGCAGACAAACTGATCGTCATCGGAGAGGTCGCGAAAAAGTACTCTTTATACACAAAGATTACCGGCGGGCAGCGCATCGACCTATTTGGCGCACGAGTGAATCAACTTCCAGAGATCTGGTCAGAACTCGTGGAGGCGGGGTTTGAAACCGGACACGCATACGGAAAAGCCCTGCGCACAGTGAAGTCCTGTGTTGGAAACTCATGGTGCCGATATGGGGTACAGGACAGTGTCAGCATGGCGATATATATCGAGAACCGTTACAAAGGCATACGCTCGCCTCATAAAATTAAGTCCGCTGTTTCCGGTTGTACGCGCGAGTGTGCAGAAGCACAGTCGAAAGACTTTGGCGTCATTGCCACAGAGAATGGGTGGAACCTCTATGTCTGTGGAAATGGCGGGATGAAACCTCGCCACGCAGATCTATTCGCTACCGACCTCGATGATGCCACTCTCATTAAATACATCGACCGCTTCCTGATGTTTTACATTCGCACGGCCGACCGGCTGCAACGCACTTCTGTGTGGATGAATAACTTAGAAGGAGGACTCGATTATTTACGCGAGGTGGTAATCGACGACAAATTAGGGCTTGCCGAGGAGCTTGAAGCGCAGATGGCATTGTTACTAGACAAGTATCAGTGCGAATGGAAAACCACCATCGAAGACCCAGAAAGGCTTAAACGCTTTCGACAGTTCGTCAACAGCGACAAAGACGACAGCCATATAGTGTTTGTACAAGAACGCGATCAACCGCGTCCGGCAAAAGAGCAAGAGCGCGACGCGCTCACTACGGCCTAATTACAAAAGGAAATCCATTATGACAAACGCTGCACTATCTCACTCACCGTTTGACCCGATTGCCATTTTTGATCGATCCGACTTGCAAGAGAACGCAGGGGTATGTGTGCTGATCAATGACGTGCAGGTCGCCGTTTTTTATCTGCCCAAGGAATCTCCTTCGATATTCGCACTTCATAATTGGGACCCGCTCGGTAAAGCCAATGTGCTTTACCGTGGTATAGTCGGTGACCTCAACGGCGAACGCGTAGTGGCCTCTCCTTTGTACAAACAACACTTCAGTTTGGATACGGGGCGCTGCCTTGAGGAAGAGTCTGTCTGCGTTCCAGTTTATGAAGCCTTCATTGAAGGTGAGACAGTCACCATCACTTTGCAATCACGTTGCCACAAATAATATGTGCAAGAGCGCTCTAATCTCATGATAGCGGAAGAAACAATCGGCCACACCACCTGCCCCTATTGCGGCGTAGGCTGTGGAGTAAAAGCAACGATTAGCGCCGGGACTGTCACGACAGTCACTGGTGCGGACCACCCAGCCAACCATGGCAGGTTATGTGTCAAAGGCTCGGCTCTGCACGAAACCCTTGGCGCACAGGGCCGACTTTTGCACCCTCGCATTAGTGGCGTACGCACTACTTGGGATACTGCGCTCGATCATGTCGCCGCCGGATTTAAAGCTATTATTGACAATCATGGTCCGGACAGCGTTGCATTCTACTTGTCCGGCCAATTGCTCACTGAAGACTACTACGTCGCCAACAAATTGATGAAAGGCTTTATCGGATCGGCGAATGTCGACACCAATTCTCGCCTCTGCATGGCTTCGGCCGTGGCTGGTTACAAACGCGCGTTCGGGGCCGACATCGTACCCTGTAATTACGAAGATCTTGAGTGTTGTGATTTATTAGTATTGGCTGGATCCAACGCTGCATGGACGCACCCTGTTCTTTATCAACGCATCAGTGCCGCGAAGAAGGCCAACCCCCAAATGCGAATCGTGGTCATTGACCCCCGTCGCACAGCCACCTGCGACATCGCCGACTTACATTTAGCGATCCAACCAGGGGCAGATGCCTTTTTATATATTGGCTTACTACAATACTTGCATCAACGCCGCGCGCTTGCTCACGACTTTATACGAGACCATACCGAAGGCTTTGACAGCGCAATAGCGGCAAGCGCTGATTACGATCTAGAAAAAAGCGCCGCATGCACCGGGATCGACATCGGCGATCTAGAGCAATTCTATCAATGGTTCGCACTGACAGAGAAAACCGTCAGCTTCTATTCGCAAGGCATTAATCAATCGGCCACTGGCACTGATAAATGCAATGCCATTATTAACTGTCACCTTGCCACTGGGCGCATAGGCAAACCTGGCATGGGGCCTTTCTCTATCACAGGGCAACCCAACGCAATGGGCGGTAGAGAGGTTGGAGGGCTCGCCAATCAGCTCGCGGCCCACATGGATTTCACAGCACAAGACCTAAAGACAGTTGAACAATTTTGGCAAGCGCCAAGGATCGCACAAAGCCCCGGCTTAAAGGCAGTGGATTTATTCGACGCCATTGAGGATGGCCGAATAAAAGCGGTGTGGATTATGGCCACCAACCCAGTAGTCAGCATGCCAGACGCCGAGCGTGTACGCAAAGCGCTAAAACAATGTGAGCTAGTCGTCGTTTCCGATTGCATTGCTGAGACCGACACTAATGCCTGTGCTGATGTCCTATTACCTGCGACAGGATGGAGTGAGAAAGACGGCACTGTGACTAATTCGGAACGCCGTATATCCAGACAACGCGCACTGCTACCAGCCATGGGCGAAGCGAAACACGATTGGTGGATTATCAGTGAAGTGGCTAAACGCCTAGGCTACCCAGAGGCGTTTAATTACTCTGACCCCAGAGACATTTTCGTGGAGCATGCGGCGCTATCGGGATTTAATAACAACGGAACGCGTGCATTCGACATCAGTGCATTGGCAGAACTTGATACGCAAAGCTATGAGACGCTCGCGCCTATTCAATGGCCCGTCAACGCCTTTCATCCTGATGGCTGTGCACGAATGTTGACAGACAATCGCTATTTTACCGCCAACCAACGCGCTCGTTTTATTGCGTGTACGCCAGTGCTTCCCGAGCGAGAGTTTCACTTCTCCACCCCTTTCCAGCTCAACACCGGCCGCCTGCGCGACCAATGGCATACGATGACGCGCACTGGGCGCTCACCCCGTCTTATCGCCCACAGTGCGACGCCCTTCATCGCCCTCAACCCGCGCGATGCTCAAAGCAAAGGCATCCGCGCAGGCGATCTGGTGCAGGTTCACGCCAACTCTTCAAAAGGGGCAGATCGCTCTATTATTCTAGAAGCCCAAATCGACAAAGGGCTGCGTGATGGCAATGTGTTCGCGCCAATTCACTGGAACGCTCAGTTCGCCTCCCATGGTCGAATTGCCACTTTGATCGATTCGGTGACCGACCCAATATCAGGGCAACCCGAGAGTAAATTCGCTCAAGTCGGCATCAAGTCCGTGACAGCGAAGCGCTGGCTTGCGGTGTTCAGCCGAGCAGACATCGATACCTCGCTCTTTGACTATTGGGTGAAGATCCCCTTGCAGGGCGCACAATTAATTTTACTAGCCGATATCGAGGCTGACATTGGCTCAGACTCTGCACAGTGGCAACAGTGGTTGCAGTCACTAGGCGAGGGGCTAGAGAAAATTGAAGTTGCCAACACAGTCAATGACTCTTATCGTGCCTTGTTCTGCACCCAATCCCATATACAAACGGCTGTTTTTAGCAGTCATGCGCGCAGTTCACTTCCTGGCAGCTCATGGTTTCAAGATTTGGTCGACCACTCTTTAAGTTCGCAGACCTGGCGCCTTCTTGACCAACGCCACCATAGCTCTACCAGCGGACAACGCATTATCTGCAGTTGCTTTCGCGTCAGCCAAGCACATATCGAGACTGCGATTGCCGAAGGGGCCAACTCTCCCGAAGCACTCGGCAAGCGTTTACGCTGCGGTACAAACTGTGGCTCGTGCATCCCCGAGCTCAAGCAGTTAATCGCACAAGCTCGATAAATATTGCGCATTTCATAATCCTGTCACGAATGGCGAGCAAGATGATCAACGCCATTGACCAACAGGAGCCACATTGTGTTTACCCGCCTCATTCTCGCCGCAACGATTAACGCTATTACTTTGTCTATTCCAGCTTATGCCCAAGAAACTCCAGAAACCTGGTTTGCGCAAGGCCGTGCTGCCGTTGAGTCTCGTTTAGAGCGTGTGCAAACCCCTAAACGAGCCAAGAATGTCATCTTGTTTATCGGTGATGGCATGGGCGTCTCGACTGTCACCGCGGCGCGGATATTGGCGGGGCAATTAGCCGGCGGTAACGGCGAGGAAAATGAATTGTTTTTCGAGACCTTGCCCAATGTGGCGTTCTCCAAGACTTATAACGTCAACCAACAAACTCCAGACTCCGCTGGCACCATGACCGCGATGGTCACTGGGGTGAAATCCAATGCGGCGCTGATCAGCGTCAATCAATACGTTCGCCTTGGCGACTGCGCATCGATGCAAGGCAATAGCCTGCCAACGCTACTCGAACTGGCTGAGAACAAGGGCATGTCCACCGGCATTGTCACGACTGCTCGGCTCACTCACGCCACGCCCGCTGCCAACTATGCCCACAGTATGCATCGAAATTTTGAAGATGATGGCGATGCCAGCGCCATGAGCGATGTCGGAGCTTGTATCGATATTGCGCGCCAGTTGGTCGAGTTTAAAGCTCTCCATCCTGACAGTGATGGCTTAGAGGTGGCACTAGGAGGCGGCCGCCTTAACTTTCTGCCGCAAGTCGATAACGCCGACCCTGAGGAAGGCGTGCAAGGCAACCGACTGGATGGTCGAGACTTGACCCAAGAGTGGACACAGCGCCATGACAATAGTGCCTATGTTTGGAACAAAGAGCAGTTCGATAAAATTGACGTTGAAAACACTGAACACTTACTTGGTCTATTCGATGGCTCACATATGGAATACGAAATAGACCGCCCCCATGATAAAGGTGGTGAGCCCTCTTTAAGCGAGATGACGGCTAAAGCCATTGCACTATTGGCTAAAAACCCAGAGGGTTATTACCTCAACGTCGAGGCAGGACGCATCGACCACGCCCATCATGCCACCAACCCACACCGCGCCTTAACCGATACGATCGAGCTGGCCAATGCGGTACGTACAGCCGTTGCAATGACCAACCCAGAAGAAACCTTGATCATTGTGACCGCCGACCATAGCCACGTTTTGACAGTGGCAGGTTACCCTACTCGCGGCAATCCAATCCTAGGCAAAGTCATCGGCAATGATGGCTCCGGAGCACCTAAACACAAGCCTGAGTTAGCTGCCGACGGCATGCCCTATACAACCCTAGGTTATATCAACGGCCACGGACATCGGTTGTTAGATGATTTTGAGAGTGCCGATGCGATTTTCGCCCATCCGCTGAACAGTGGCCGTGCGGACCTTAGCCAGATCGACACCACTGCCCCTGGCTTTCATCCAGAAACATTGATTCCATTGGGCAATGAAACCCATGGGGGTGAAGACGTCGCGGTGTATGCAACCGGCCCTGGTTCAGAGTTAGTGTCAGGATTGATGGAACAGAACGTGCTCTTCCACATCATGCTTGAAGCATTGCAGATGGAAGAGCGCGAAAGGGACTAGTGCGTCATCGCATAGATGAGGTAATTGATACCAAGCTGGTAAGCCGCATTGGCATAACGGGTGGGGTAGTAAGGATGGTAGGTGTGCTCCCATCCATCGCCCATGTCCGAGTTCCAGTTGATCAATACCATAACACGGCCAGAATCATCCAAAATCGCGTGGTTGCTCGCCACATGGATATCTTGCTCACCGCGCGAATCATCCCGACTCAAAGCCGGAATCATCATCGGCCCGTCTAGATCATAGTAGCTGTGAAATATTTCGTGCTCTGGGCGGAGCTCGACAATCTCACGATCCGGAAATACCTGCGAGAATGACGCCGCAAAGGCATCCCACTGTCGAGTCCCCCAGAAGTCATCAATGAGCAGGAAGCCTCCGCGCAACAAATACTCACGCAGATTTTCCATCTCAGCAGGGCTCATGCTGATGCCGCCCTGCTGACCGACTTCGAGCATGTAGAGAAAGGGATAATTGAAGATCCGCTCATCGTCAAAGCGCAGCACAATGGGCTCCTGCATAACTTTGACGTTAGTCAGTCTAGCGACGCCGCGCAGAAAATTCGTATCGGCATCGGGGAAATCGATCGACCAAGCGCCACCGCCTCCACCCCAAAATCCTCGGAAGCCACCACCACCGCCCCCATAAGTATCGAATTGGACGCGCACGAAGTTAAACTCACCCGCTGGGTCATAGTCGATCTCGGTTGCTGGGTTTTGTCCCAAGCCTTGCGCAGCCACTTGAGCGCTACCCAAGAGCAGCAATAATGCGCATGTCAGTGCTTTTCGCATAATCAAATCTCTGTCATCTTTATGAGGCTATTAAACTCTATCTAAGCCCCAACACTCAACACCCAGCCATAAGCTTAAATAATTACCCTTGTAAGTTCATCTTTTCTCCCTTAACTAGCGTATAAGTCATGGCACAAATGACAAGGGAGTCAAAAATGAGCAATCGCGAGCAAGACTTATCAGGCAAAACCTATCTCGTGACGGGGGCAAACAGCGGCATCGGCCTAGAAGCGGCCAAAAATTTTGCTAGTCGAGGCGCCATAACGCTGATCGTAAGCCGAGATCAGGCCCGTGGTGAAGCGGCTCGCCAGGAAATCATTCAGGTCAGTGGCAACCAACAAGTCTATCTCTACGTGGCCGATTTTAGCTTGCTGCGCAGCGTCAACAAGCTCGCCGACACTGTTCTAGCCCAGCACCCCGTCATCGATGTGCTCTGCAATAATGCCGGCGGCTCTAATGCTGTGCGCACCGTCACTGGCGAAGGTTTCGAGACGACTCTCGTGACGAATCACTTAAGTGGTTTTTTGCTCACATTGCGTTTGTTGCCTGCTTTGCGTAACGCCGCTCAGAACGGGATTGCCCGTGTCGTGTTCACCAGCTCCTATGGACACAAGCACAGCCCGTTAAACTTCAATGATCTTGGTTTGTCGAAAAACTACAAGACTCTCAAGGCCTATGGTCGCTCCAAATTAATGAACTTACTAACGGCCCACGAACTACAAAAACGCTGTGACGACTACAATATCGTCGCTAGCTCCTTTCATCCAGGGGCTGCGCGCACGCCGATTTGGGGCAAAGGCGGCCCAGTGGCACGCATCCTCGGTTTCGTCCTCAAACCTTTCATGGTCAGCGTCGAACAAGGCGCCGACACGCTGATTTGGCTAGCCAGTTCCAATGAGGATGAAAGTGTGCAGGCAAACGGTCATTACTTTGTGAAGCGCAAACGGGCGCCAATCGCCACCTTTGCTACTGATGAGGCAGCCGCAAAGCTCTGGAGGCACAGTGTCGAGCTGGTTGCTCCGTATCTCAACTAACGCTTTTTTATGGATTGTGCACTCGCGCACAACTGCAAACTGCGACAATTTTGTAGATCTGATAGGCTATTAACCACGAATTTTCTAAAGCAAAAGGATGTGAATCAATGGAAGTGACTAAGAATTTTCGACGCATGCTGTTGACCGCGTGCATTCTCGCGCCTATGGCCGCGGTGGCGGCTCCTGCGGATCAAGACTCCCCGTTAGCGGGTACGGGTATCGAGCCCAACGTCGTCAGCTATGAGATAGTGCAGGAGTACGACGACCCCTTGATGCCATTGAATCGAGGCATTTTTGCCTTTAACGATGTCGTGTACCGCTACGGCCTCATTCCCTTTGCGCGCGTCTACAACACCTTCCCGCAACCCGTGCGCACTAGCGTGGGGAATTTTTTCGATAATATTAAATCGCCTATTCCCTTCGTCAATCATCTACTTCAAGGCCAAGGACGGCAGGCACTCGTGGACTTTGCACGCTTTGGTGTCAATAGCACCGTGGGTATCTTTGGGCTGTTCGACCCAGCAACCTCATGGTTAGAGTTGGAGCGCCAAGACACCGGCTTCGATGACACACTGCGCCAATACAATGTCGGCTACGGCTTCTATATCGTCATGCCTTTTGCAGGGCCAAGCAATCTGCGCGCCGGTGGCAGCACCTTTGTCGATGCAATGCTCAACCCGATTGCTTATGTGTTTGAAGAACCCGACTCCACGGGGCTGCGCATTTTCGACAATGTGCAGGAATTTACCCCCCAAGCCGAGGCCTATTTAGAATTGCGCGAAAACAGCGAAGACCTCTACATTTTTATGCGCAACGCGCATTTGCAGGACGTTCAACGCGATGCCGAATACAAATAATTTCACTGCCAAATTTATCGACACAGTGGTGGGTTGGCCGAAAACGGTCTTAGCGCTTTTTGCTGTCATTACAGTCACACTAGGGATACAGGCACCGAAGTTTGAAATCGATGCATCCCCCGACACTCTGCTGACTAAAAACAATGAACTGTATACACAGACACAGTTAGTCAATGAACGTTTTGCGCCACAGGAATTTTTGCTCGTTACTTACGCGCCTAAAACAGCATCCGTGTTCTCCGAAGACACGTTTTCTGCACTGCAAGCGCTAAGCGAGGATTTACTAACATTGGAGCGCGTGGAGTCAGTGCGCTCAATTCTTAATGTGCCAGTGTTTCCACAAGGCAGTAATCTTCTTAATGCCAACCTTGACCTCGATGCCCTCACCGTCCAGGCCAACGACTATGACATGGCAGCGCTAGAGGAAACCTTCACCGACCACCCTATCTACACCAATCTACTGATCAACGAAGACCTCAGCGCCACGGCCTTGCAAGTGTTGTTCCGCAGTGACGAAACACTTGCGCAGATCGACTCCCAAATCAACGCGCTGCATGCCAAACACCAAGACAGCGAATTGACAGAACAAGAGACTCAGGAGCTGGAACGCTTAGAGGCAGAAGCGGCCCCTTTACGGAAAGCTCTTGGTGAAACCCGCAGCGCCGAAATCGATCAGATCCGTCAATTCATTGAGCAATATGCAGCAAACGCCGACATTCATATGGGCGGTGTCCACGTGTTGGGTGACCAGCTCATTGAGATTATCAGCAATGACCTTGTGGTTTTCGGCATGGCCATCGCCATCGGCATTTGTCTTATGTTGATGATTTTGTTTCAAGCCCTGCGCTGGGTCACAATCCCGATCTTATGCTGCTTGAGCAGCATCCTGTCGACCATGGGCTTGTTCGCCTTGCTGGGCATAAAAGCCACGGTAATCTCTTCGAACTTCATCGCGTTGCAGCTGATTCTAACGCTCGCCATCGTCATACACCTGATTGTGCAATTTCGCGAGAGCGCACAGGCCAATCCTGAGGCCACACAAAGAGAGATCATTCGAACAACGCTTGCCGAGAAAATTGGCCCGTGTTTTTTCGCAGGGCTAACGACCTCCGTTGGCTTCGGCTCTTTAGTCTTTAGCGGTATTCAACCGGTGATTGCATTCGGTTGGATGATGATCATCGCCATGGGCTTTTCCATCTCGGTGAGCCTAGTGCTATTCCCAGTAATACTTGAGCTTTTATCCAAGCATGAGCAACGCAAAGAGATCCCCCTATTCGGCATGATCGTGCGCTTTTTTGCCCATGCTTGCTTAGAGCATCGGCTTCCCATTGCCCTGGTGAGCATCGCAATAATCACCGCGAGCATATTAGGCATTCTGCGTTTGGATGTTGAAAATAGTTTTATTAATTACTTCAAAAAATCGACAGAAATCCACCAAGAGCTCGCTTATATCGACCAAGAGTTTGGCGGCTCAACGCCCTTGGATTTGATTTACACCTCCGGCAGCCAATCGGACAATCCAGACATTGTCATGACCGCGCGCACCGTGCAGATGCTGCAACTTATTCAACATACGATGGAAGAGCATGAGGCCGTTGGCCGTGTGCTCTCCGCTGTGAATATCACCGACCTAGCCCGTGAGCTCAATGGCGCACCACTTACAGAGTACGAATTGACTACGGCTTATTGGTTGATGGATGAAAATTTCCGCGACGATTTGGTCGGGGCATTTTACGACACTGAAACTGGGCAAGCGCGCATCAATATTTGGATTCAAGACCTCACCGAGGGGCTAAATAGGGCCGATTTATTGCAAGAGATTCGCAGCGAGTTGGAAGAAATGGGCATTGCACAAAGCGAGTATCAGCTCACTAATATGTTCGTCCTGTATCAAGACATTTTGCAGCGTTTGTTTAGTTCGCAAATCCTGACACTTGGCCTCGTGTACGCGGCCTTGCTGGTTGTTTTTCTAATTATCTTTCGATCCCCTAGGCTTGCTCTTATTGCGCTGGTGCCGAATTTTTTACCTACCCTAGCCGTGTTGGGCTTAATGGGTTGGCTAGGAATATCGCTAGACTTAATGACCATTACCATCGCCGCGATCGCCATGGGTATTGCCGTAGATGACACCATTCATTATATGCACCGCTTTCAAGAAGAGCAGGAAACAAAAGGCTATGAAGAATCTATCAAACGCACCCACAAAAGTGTCGGGCTAGCGATTCTTTATACCTCCTTGTTGATCATGGCTGGTTTTTCGATGTTGGCATTCTCTGATTTCGTGCCTAGCATCTTATTCGGATTATTGACATCCATGGCCATGGCACTAGCGCTGTTTACCGACCTTTGCCTGTTGCCTCTATTGCTACGTTGGGGCGCCAAAGAACCTGACCAAAGCGAGCCAGTAGCGCAGGGAAGTACGTAATATCTAAAACCAGAGCAAGTATCACAATGGGCACGAGTAATGTTGCCGCCTGTTGAAAATACAAGGTGCTAGCCGCGATTAACACACAAGTCCCTAAGGCCATCACCGAGGTGGTGATGATCAACGCAGGCCCTGCCTTGGCAAGGGCCTGCTCGATCGCGGCACGAGGCGCTAAGCCTGCGCTAACCGCGCTTTGGTAGGCGCTCAAGACATGCACAGTGTCATCAACAACGAGCCCAATGCTAATGCTGAACAGCATCATGACAAATGGGTCTAATTCGCCCACGAATAAACCCCAAGCGCCAAACACAAACACTGCCGGCAATAGATTGGGCAAGACGCTTAACAAGCCTAAAGCTGCGCTGCGCATTCCCAACATCAAGGTAACGGTGATCATCAGCAAACTCAGCACATAGCCCTGTAGCAATTCCACCGTCACAGCCTTGTCCATGCGCGCGAACAATAAAGTACTACTGCCGTGCAATAGCTGCGCATCAGGAAAGTCTTGCGCAAATTTTTCATCGACGAGGGTGTTCAAGGCAATGATAGATTGGTTGCTCTGCGTCTGCGTGCCCACAAACAGTCGCACGATGCTGTAGTTATCGTTGACCAAGGTTGCTAACGTAAAATTGCTTGCCTGCGCCACGCTGTAATTGAATAAGGCCTCGTCGATCGCCTCGGGGTCGTTCGGGATAATAAAGGCATCCTCGCCCTGTTCTTCATGCATAATCTGATTGACCGTTTTTACCGCATCAACAAGGCTTGCCACCCCTACCACACCTTCCTGCTCGCTCAACCACTGCGAGAACGTGTCCAATCGTTGCAGGAACGCAGGTTCTATAACTCCATAGGCATTATTGACTTTCACACCATAACTAAGCTGAGTGCCCTGCCCCATGCGCGGATTCACCTGTGAATAGTAATCGTATAGTGGTGAGTCTTTACTGATAAACGACGCACGATCAAAGTCGGTGGTATTGCGCAGGCTGAGCCCTAAAGCGATACAAGCGAGCACACTGACCACGGCCAACATCATAGGCCCATGGGCAAACACCAAATGGCGACACCCCTTCAGGACCTTGTCAATAATAGAGACTCGTGCGCAGGAGCCCGTACCGCTATCCACGCGCGCGGGAAACAATAAAATAGCGCCAGGCAACACCGTTAAGGTCAGCACATAAGCAAAGGCGACACCTAAGGCCACGACAGAGCCAAAGGAGCTAACTGCTGGGGCAGAGGCAAAGTTAAGGCTCGCAAAACCGATGATTGTCGTCACTGTGGCTAAGGAGATGGGACGAAAATTTCGCTCCACACTCTGGCTCATCGCGGCAAGCGGTTGCAATCCCCGCAATAGTGCTTGCCGGTACAAAGAAATAATATGCACGCTGTCGGCTACAGCTATGGTCACAACGACTAGTGGTGCCATCACGGAAATACTGTTGAACGAAGTGCCAAGCCAGGCTAGCGTTCCAACCGTCATTAACACCGTTAGTAAAGCCACCCCAAGTATGCAAAAGCCAAGATAGACAGAGCGAAAGCTATAACAAATGAAGCCCGTACACAGGAGCAAAACGATTGGCAACAATAGGCTTAAATCACTAATCATGCCCTCACGATTAGACTGCTCATAATGGGCTGTGCTGCTGAGGTAAAAATTCACTTCAGGGTGCCTTGCTTGCAAACTTGCTAGCAAGTCATCACTTGCCTGCACAATCTCGCTACTTTGTTCGCGAGTCAGCCCTGTGCTGCGCAAACGCACGTTGGCTAGCGCAAGGTCGGCCTCGGGCGCTATCAATTGACCAACAAGAAAAGGGTCAGCCATGACTCGTTGTTTAGCCTGCTGCAGTTGCTCATCACTCAACACACTTTGGGCGGTTAGCACGCGAGTAAATAGGCTCTCATCTCCAAAGGGCGATTGCCAATCGAGCACCGAGTCCATTGAGAGCGCCAACGGGATTTGCCTGAATTCTCGATTAAGATCCGCCAACGCTAGTAAAGTGCGAGTTTCGAATACTTGCCCGCTTTTCGGCAAGAGCGCGAAACTTATTTCAACAGGCGACGGAAAGACTTGCACCATTTCATCACGTTCTTGCAGATATGGGTCGCTTTGAGTCAGCAAAACACCAATTGAGGTATCAAACTCTGTGCGTGGAATGGCCAGCGCAAACACGACGCAACAAAAAAGACTTAGGCTCAATAATGCAAAGCGCCTTGTTACTAAAAACTGTACCAGTGCAGTCATTGTTTGACTCGAATCGCAGAAGAAAAGGGGTGTGTCACTAGAATCGCACGGGCTTGCTTATTTGTCATGTATCAAGCCTGCGTCTTGAAATCTACTATATAGTCACCAAGTAACTAGTACGCATCTTAGCAAAACACTTAAGCCGCGATAAAAGGAGTGATCATGAGCAACAAGAAAGAGATAGAGCATAAACTCGAGCAACAGTTAGATGCATTAAGCAGCAAAATCGACGAATTAGCCGCTAAAATGAAGGAACAAGAGGACAGAGCCAGTGACATAGAGCACAAGGCAGTTGCCAAACTAAAGAGCATGCGAGCTACGGCACACGAAAAGCTCATGGAATTTAAAGAAGCTGAGCACGACAATCTGCAGGACGTCGAAAAGGGCCTCAATGAATATTGGACGAGTCTAGGCGCCGAACTCAAAGCCTATGAGAGCCTCTAAGTTTGGCGCTTTAATCTAATCCTCGCACTTCAACGTACCCCTAAAATGTGAAGCCCACCTTGCAGGGGTCCTGTTATCGACACCGCCATCTTTGAGTTTTTAGAAAACCACCGCGACAATGCCATATGGATAGTGCCTGTGCTGGCCTTTGCAGAGGCCTGTATTGGTATAGGGCTATTTGTTTCCGGCTTGATTCTTTTTGGCATCTGCATTGCGCTGTATAGTGCAGACATCTTAAGCCTCTGGCAGATCGCCCCCTTCGCATTTATAGGCGCCGTACTTGGCGATCACACTGGGTTTTATATTGGCGCGCATTTTGGGCCAAGAATTCACGAATTCTCACTCGCCAAACGCTATCAACTACAATTGCAAAAAGCCGAACAGCTCGTGTTGCGCTTCGGGGCGGCGGCAATCTTTATTGGAAGGTTTATTCCTGCCATTCGCAGCATTCTACCTGCCCTTCTTGGCGTGAGCGGTTTTTCCTCCACCCGCTACAATCTGTTGGACATTTTCGCCTGTGCACTCTGGGCCACGCTTCTCGTGGTCCTGGTTTGGCTTAGTACAGCTTTCCTCTAATCCGGCGCGAGCTTGCTTGATTCGAAGCAATGGCTGGGGTAATGTCCGAGGCATGTGGCGAAGCAGTGAGATTGTATGGATACCTTCTCGACGCTAGCGAATTAGTCCATCATGAAGGCTAATACTCCACATCACCCTCAATTATTAAAAGAATTTTGCTATGAACCTATTCAAGAGCTCAACGTCGACCTTGCGCGTTATTCCACTACTGACCCTTGCATGGACTTTGAGCGTGGCATCCTTGGCCAACGCCCAAGATCCGATTCGCATTGCCTTTATCGACCCTCAATCGGGAACCTTTGCCGCTACCGGTGAGACGGGATACTTGCAGCTGAAGTTCGCAGCCGACTATTTTTATAACGATCACGGCGGCGTATTAGGCGGCCGTCCTATCGAAGTCATTGCATTGGACAATAAAAACTCTGCCGCAGATTCACAGCAGCAGCTGCGCCGCGCCATCAGCGAAGGCATTCAAATAGTCTATTCCGGCAATGGCTCCGCTGTCGCTAGCGCTCTGAGTACCGCGATCGAGCGCCACAATCGCCGCAACCCTGATCAACGCGTTATCTTCATGAACTATGCAGCCGTAGATCCGATCCTTACCGGGGCAGATTGTAGTTTTTGGCACTTTCGCTTTGATGCACACTCAGACACTAAGATGGATGTCATGACGAGCCACATCGCAGCGAACCCTGACATTAGCAAGGTGTACATCATCGGCCAGGATTATTCCTTCGGCAAGGCGGTTGGCGATGCCGCGATTAGCATGTTGGCCGCAAAACGCCCCGATATCGAAGTCGTCGGCAATGAATTACACCCTATTGGGCAAGTGAAAGATTTCACCCCCTATGTGACGAAAATCGTCTCCTCTGGTGCCGACGCCATTATCACTGGCAACTGGGGTGGCGACATGGTTGCCCTAGGCCGCGCGATCACAGACGCAGGTTTGGACGTGCCAATCTATACGTTCTACGCAGCCTATGACGGCATTACCGCCACACTGGGGGAAGCTGGCAAAAATCGCATTCGACTAGTTCACAACGACTACGCGAACCCAGTCACTAGTGAAGAGCGCATCGCCTTCACACGCGCCTTTAAGGCTCAATATCCGCACAAAGACGTTACACAGCCGCGTCTTGCCACCTCTCTAAAAATGCTTGTCAACGCAATGGAAGAGACCGGCGGCACAGACCCTTACCAACTCGCCCTTGCGATGGAAGACATGCGCGTTACCAACATGACTGGTGAAGAGGTCTGGATGCGAGGCGAAGACCACCAATCGTTTCAGCCGCTCTATGTGTCAGTCCACACGGATGAGAATGTCGTGTTTGATGCCGACAATTCAGGCTTTGGCCTTGTAACCGAGTTTCGCGTTCCAGCAGAAGATACGATCACCGAAAGTAGCTGCAAGATGAATCGACCACAACAATAAATAGCGAGCATCAGTTTCTCTACTATGATTGAAGTTTTGGTTTTCGCCACACTCAACGGTCTCGTCACTGGCCTTTTGCTTTTCATGCTGGCAAGCGGGCTAACGCTTATATTCAGCATGATGGGGGTACTCAATTTTGCCCACGCCAGCTTTTATATGCTTGGTGCCTATTTTGCGTACTCCATCAGCCTTTACCTAGGATTTTGGCCAGCACTCATAGTGGCGCCTGTGCTCGTTGGCTTGCTTGGCGCACTAATTGAGCGTTATGGTCTGCGCCGGGTGCACAAATCTGGCCACGTTGCCGAGTTAATATTCACCTTTGGTCTAGCCTTCCTGATCGAAGAGGCCGTGCAGTTCTTCTGGGGCCGCGCGACTAAAGATTACCGCTCACCGGATTTACTCGATTTTCCGCTGTTTACTCTGTTCGGACAAAACTTTCCCGCCTATAAGGCATTCATGATTTTTATTTCGATTGCGATATTCATCGGCTTGTATTTTGTTCTAACGCGCACACGCATCGGAATTATTATTCAAGCGGCGATCACTCACCCACACACCGTTGCCAATCTGGGACACAATGTCCCTTTAATTTTCATGGCGGTCTTTGGGGTTGGCACAGGGCTCGCCGGTTTAGCGGGAGTCATTGCCGGCCCAGTCTTGACCACCTTCCCCGGCATGGCCGTGGTTTTAGGTAGCATCGTGTTCGTAATTGTGGTTATTGGAGGGCTTGGGTCTTTGGCTGGGGCTTTAGTCGCCTCATTGCTCATTGGTCTTTTACAGTCTTATGCCATCGCCTCGGATGTCGGCATGCCCGACTTACTTGCTTGGCTTGGCGTAAGTTTTGAACGCGACCATCCTTTAAATGACATCTGGCGCCTGACTCTGCCACAAGTCGCGCCGATCCTGCCGTATCTATTATTAGTGCTAGTCTTGATATTCCGCCCTTCTGGTCTTTTTGGCAAACGGGAGAGTTAGGGATGCTGAAATATTTAAGCTGGGCGTTGTTCGCCATTGCCTTGATTGTGTTGCCACAGATTTTTACCTCTATTCTCTCTGTCTCTATTCTTAATCAGATGTGCATCGCCATCGTGTTTGCCCTCAGTTACAACATGCTGTTGGGGCAAGGCGGCATGCTATCGTTCGGTCATGCAGTGTATTTTGGCTTGGGGGGCTTTATGGCTGTCCACGCTCTGCTAGCCATCGAAAATGAAGAAATGATGTTCTCGGTTACCCTCATTCCGTTAGTTGGCGGCTTGTTCGGACTGTGCGCGGCGTTGTTCATTGGTAGTTTCTCAACCCACAAGGCTGGGACCGTCTTCGCCATGATCTCCTTAGGGGTTGGTGAGCTAATTGCCGCGTCTTCCTTAATCCTCGTGTCTTTCTTCGGCGGGGAAGCAGGTATCAGTGCAGATCGGACATTCGGCCCACCCTTTTTCGGCTTCGACTTCGCACAGAATATTGAAGTGTATTATTTGGCGGCGGCTTGGCTATTTTTAGCCACTGTGTGCATGTATTTGTTTACGCAAACACCGGCAGGACGCATGGCCAATGCGGTACGCGACAATCCCGAGCGCGCCGAGTTCATCGGCTATAGCGCCCGTCGTGTGCGCTTCATCTCCTTCATATTTTCAGGCTTCTTTGCGGGTATCGCAGGGGGCTTGTTCGCCTTGAACTACGAGATACTCACCGAGCAAAACCTCAATGCGGTGACCTCTGGCAATGTGTTGTTGATGGCTTATATTGGTGGGCTCGGCTTCTTTATTGGCCCTATGGTTGGCGCCGTTGTGCTCACCCTAATCAATTCAGTGCTGAGCAATTACACCGATCTATGGCTGCTCTATCTGGGCCTCATGTTTGTATTAACGGTGATGTTTCTGCCGCGTGGGCTAACAGGTTTTCTCATGATGCATCGCACACCTTGGCATCTTGGCAAGCTGCATTTGTTGGCAAAACCTTATGCCATTACGGCGGTACCCAGCGCTATCTTCGTGCTAGCCTTAGTGGCCATCATTGAGATGAGCCATAGCAATGCGCCCACGTTTAATTTTTTGGGCATCGCACTAAACCCCGATAGCTTCATCAGCTGGGGAGCATTGCTCATCATTGCAACGCTAGCCTTCGTAGCACTGCGCAAAACACTGCCAAGCCTGCGCGATGCTTGGGATACCGCCAATACCATCGACACAAAGCCCCAGGAGCGCACATGAGTATTTTGCAGCTTCAGGGTTTGAGCAAGCAGTTTGGGAATACCCGCATTATTCGCGATGTCTCGCTAAACATAGAAGCGGGTGAAAAACACGCCATTATCGGGCCAAACGGTGCAGGCAAATCGACACTCTTTCATTTGATCACAGGGCGCTACTCTGTGAGCTCGGGCAGCATATTGTTTAAAGGCCAGCCTATTCAAAACCGCCCACCGTTCGAGATCGCAAGAAAAGGGCTAGCTCGCAGTTTCCAAGTCACCAATATTTTTCCACTACTTAGTGTTTTCGAAAATATTCGCTGTGCGCTTCTCTGGTCGATGGGCTATAAGTATTCGTTCTGGCACCTTTTAGGAAAAGCCAAGGCACTGAATACTCGTACAGAAGAGTTACTCATAGAGATTGGACTCCAGGAGCGACGCAAGCTCCCCGCAGGCGAACTAGCCTACGCCGAGCAGCGCGCATTGGAATTGGGCATCGCTATTGCCAGCGGCGCTGAGATGATTATGTTGGACGAACCGGTGGCTGGCATGAGTCATAGCGAGGCAAAGAATGCCGTTGAGCTAATTAATCGAGTGACGGCCGGTAAAACCCTAGTGATGGTTGAACATGATATGAATATCGTCTTCGACATGGCCGATAAAATATCAGTCCTCGTGTATGGTGAGATTATCGCCTCTGACGTGCCAAGCAAGATACGCGGCAACGCGAAGGTACAAGAAGCCTATTTGGGCGAAACCGTGCCGGAGGATGAACATGCTTGAAGTGCAAGACTTAAATGCCTGGTATGGCAAAAGCCATATTCTAAGGGGCGTGAACTTCAATGTGGCACAAGGCGAAATTGTCAGCCTATTGGGACGCAATGGCGTGGGGCGTTCTACCACGGTAAAAACGATCATGGGCGAAGTGGAACCATCAGGGTCAATCTTATTCAAGGGCCAGCAGATTGCTGGCAAAAAAAGTTATGAGATCGCCAAACTTGGTATCGGCTGCGTCCCCGAAAACCGCGATATCTTCCCTAGCCTCACGGTCCGCCAGAATCTGATTTTAGGTATGAAAAACAGCAAAGGCAGCTCACGTTGGAGCATAGAAGAGATGTTCCGTATGTTTCCCAATCTTGGGGAGCGCGCCGATGTACCGGGCGGCGTTTTAAGCGGCGGCGAACAACAAATGCTATGCATGTGCCGCACGCTGATGGGTGATCCGGAACTGATCATGATTGACGAGCCCACCGAGGGCCTTGCTCCCAAGGTTGTCGAGCAAGTCGGCGAACTCCTGCAAGAGATTGCCTCGCGCGGTGTAGCGATTCTCCTAGTTGAACAAAAATTGACCATCGCCCTTAAAATCTCCCATCGCATCTATGTCATGGGGCACGGGCAAATCGTCTACGAAGGCAGCCCTCAGAGTCTTCGCGAGGCAAGCGATGTCCGACGCGAATGGCTTGAAGTGTAAGTAAGGACTCACGCTGCGACTTACGTCCCAAAACGACCACGAATCGACCTGATTTTGGCTAGTCTGCCGCTTCCAAACGAGTTAAAGTAGCGCTCACTTTAACCGTTAGCCCTCTGTCACTACGTCCTTAACAATAACAATACGGAATGTGTTCGAGCCCCGCAGCATTCGAGGGCCCGCCGTACTGTAGAGGTGTTGTTCATCATAGATTCATGATCGCGCTGGCACACTGGTCTTCAGCCCGTTTGTTACAGGATAGAATTGACGCATGACTGTTACTCGACTCATTATTCAAAGCATCTGCTTAATGGCCTTGTTTGGAGCCTCTAGCCAGTCTCTTGCGTGGGATGCCACATCCCATCGGCTCACAGCCTATGTGGCTTGGGAGGCACTAACGCCTACCCAGCGCAACAAACTAAGCAGCATTGTCGAAAAGCACCCACGCTATCAAAGCGATTTTCTCGACGCCATGCCTGCCAATATCATGCTTGCCAGCGAACAAGAGCAGGCGCGTTGGATGTTTGGCCAAGCGGCGATCTGGCCCGACATGACCCGTTCTTTCGAGGGCGATGATCTAATTCGCTACAATCGCCCGACTTGGCACTACATTGATGGCGCTTGGATACGCGGTGAAGCGCAACAGGGTAATGTTTATGTGGGGGCAGACCCTTTACCTAGCATTCATGGCGAGTCTACAGGCCCGATTGAGCATGAGGCAGATGTTAGCAATGTCGTTGAAGGTATCGAATTCAATTTAGCCGTACTTGAAAATCCACTTAGCACGGGCCGTGAGCGTGCCATAGCCTTGAGCTGGGTCCTTCACCTTATTGGCGATATTCATCAACCCTTGCACTCAGGGGCACTCGTATCCTCAGAGCTTTTCGCCACTGGCGATCGCGGTGGCAACGGGATCGTCACGCAATCGGGCAACCTGCATGCGCGCTGGGATGGCGCATTGCGCAATCAGCCTTTCGAAGACACTCTGCGACGCATGAACTCCTTTGTGCGCCAGAGCAATATTGCCGATATCGATATGCACGTTGACACTTGGCTACAAGAGAGTCGGCAGATCATGTACGAATTTGTTTATCCTGATGAAATTAAAGCCGCCGTTCTGCGCAGCGAACGACTAGGGACGCGCCTGTCAGAGTTTGCCCTCGATGACGATTACGCCAGTGAAATGCAGGCTATCTCAGAAGACCGAGTGACCCTTGCAGGAATTCGTCTAAGCATTGCTTTACGTCAGGTTCTTGGCAACTAGCGGACCGGCTTTCGTTGTAGTGAAGCGGGTTTTCCTCGACAATATGCCCATTAGGCCGACCCAATTATGCGTCTGCCATCAAGTTTGAGACGTTTAAGCAATGAATACAGCAACTGCACCACTACATGCCGACACACCAGCTCTCGCGCGATACCGGCGCATCGCGTGGATTACGCTTATTGCGGTCTATTTTCTTATCTTAGTTGGCGCTAGCGTGCGCGCCTCGGGTGCTGGCATGGGTTGCCCCGATTGGCCCACCTGTTTCGGTAGCTGGGTGCCACCTACAAGCGTCGAGCAACTGCCCGCCAATTATCAAGAGATTTACGCCGATCTTGGTTATGCCGAGACGGAATTCAACCCCGTTAAAACATGGATCGAATACCTCAACCGCCTCACCGGCGTCACAATTGGCTTTTTGATTCTGTTAACAGCCATCTACTCGTGGTCGGTGCGCAAGCATGATCGTGCCATTGCCACCGCCTCGCTTGCCGCGTTTTTAATGGTTGGTTTTCAAGGCTGGCTTGGCTCAAAAGTTGTCTCGTCCAACCTTATGCCCGGCATGATTACGCTGCACATGCTAATGGCATTAGCGATTGTCGCCACATTGCTGTTTGCCGTTGCTAGAGCACGGCGCGGCATCATGATGGCCGAGTCTGTGCAAGGCATAGACCCAAAATTTGAAAAGTGGCTATATATCGTCGTGGGCTTGACGGTGTTACAGATCACGATGGGGACACAAGTACGAGAAATGGTCGACTATCTCAACCATACAGAAGGGGCCGATCGCTCCTCATGGGTTAGCGCACTGCCTTGGTTCTTCTATGTGCATAGAAGTTTTTCAGCAGTAGTGTTGTTCAGCAATCTCTGGCTTGCTTATCTATTAGTACGCTCTGTCGGCTGGCAGCATACGCTCACTCGTTTCACAGTGGCAATGATTCTAGTCATTGGACTGGCCATTATCTCTGGCGCGACACTCGGGCATCTCGGGATGCCTGCCTTAGTACAACCATTGCACTTGGTAGGGGCATCCCTTCTGTTTGGCTTGCAGTTTTTAATCTGGATGAGCTATCGCCATGCGCGTAGCGCTGACAATGAGCAAACCTTGAGTACCGCTTAAGGCATCAATGCGCAGTGCCTTCCTCGGCCCCTTCGATGAGTAACGCTAGTTCTCCGGGGCCGAAATTATACTCGGTAGCACAGAACTCACAGCTGATCTCAATCCCGCCCTGTTCAGCCACAATCTCATCGATCTCGTCCTTACCCAATGCCGTTAAAGCCCGCGCCGTGCGCTCACGCGAGCAGCTGCAGGCAAATTGCAATTGTTTAGGAGCAAATACTCGTAACTCCTCTTGGTGATAAAGCCGGTGCAGAATATCGGCATTAGGGAGGCTTAACAGCTCTTCGTCAGTCAATGTCCGCGCCAGTGTAGAGTAGTGCTCCCAATGCTGAGCCCGCGCTTCTTTGTCTTTCACCAATTGGGCAGGCATTTGCTGCAACATCAAGGCCGCGACGCTATTTTTATTAGCGGCAAAATAAAACACGCTGCCCAATTGTTCCGACTGCTGAAAATAGGATTCTAAACACTGCGCTAGATTACTGCCTTCGATCGGCACAATACCTTGATAGGGCTCGCCCTTGCGACTATCAATGGTAATCACTAGGGAGCCATCGCGCAGCAGCTCGGTAAACTGATCGCTGCTTGGCGTTTCGGCGTAACGGGCTATACCTCGTAAGTCCCCTTCGCTATTGCATTCCCCCATCATGACTGCCACCTCTCCTTCGCTTCGCGCCTGCAGGACTAAGCGCCCGTCAAACTTGATCGTCGAGGACAGTAATGCACTACCAGCTAAGAACTGCCCCAACAGAATGGCGACTTGTTCTGGGTATTGTTTGCCCGCGATTGTTTCGAGATAACTCTTATTCAATCGCACGATTTCTCCGCGCACATCGGCGTGGTCAAAAAGAAAGCGTTGGCTAGAGTCTGAACTAGGCGTAGTGAGTGGCATGATCTTGGTTTTCCTGTGCTTGTTGCGAACGTTGCTGAGCAACGGCTTGTGCATATTGTACAACATTGGCCACGAGCTTCTGGCCGCTATTTTCACGTAAACTCAGGATAGACTCCGGATGGAACTGCACAGCCAGGATCGGCAACTCTTTGTGCTCTATTGCCATGACCACCCCATCATCTGTTTGCGCGGTTATGCGCAGGCATTGGGGAACCTCCCGCGCATGAAGCGAATGATAGCGGCCTATCTCACAGCGCTCAGGGAGCCCTTTGAACAGAACGCCCTGCCGGTGATTGATCGTCGAGCTTTTGCCATGCATAGGGATGTCGAGCTGCGCAAGCTGTCCCCCAAAGGCTTCTACAATGCCTTGCAGCCCTAAGCAGACGCCAAAGATTGGCGTCTTGTTTTGTACGCAAATCTCGATGGTCTCTGCCAGTGAGAAGTCCTGTGGCCTTCCTGGCCCTGGTGACAGAATTACCAAGTCAAAATGCTCCCCACGACGCAGCCGAGCTCTGGCAAGCTGCGCTCGCAACGTGATTAGCTGCACGCCTTGTTCGCGAAAATAGCTACCGAGGTTGTGCACAAAGGAGTCTCGATGATCGACCATTAGCACTTTTAAGCCTGTGCTCTGCACTATGCTGCCCATGGCCGAATCACGCACGGGTGGTAGTTGTTGTTCGCCGCGAATTGCCGCAAGCATCGCACTTGCTTTAAGGCGCGTTTCAGCGTCCTCATCCTCTGGGTCTGAATCCATCAGCAATGTCGCACCTACCCGTACTTGCGCCATGCCATCTTTGATGCGCGCTGCGCGTAGCGTAAGCCCCGTATTCATATCACCATTAAAACCTATGCAGCCGATGGCTCCGCCATACCAGAGGCGCGGGGATTTTTCATGGTCCTCAATGAATTGAATCGCCGATTGCTTCGGAGCCCCAGTTACGGTAACCGCCCATGTATGAGATAGAAAAGCATCTAGCGCATCATACTCAGGCGCCAACTGTCCTTCTACATGGTCGACCGTGTGAATAAGGCGCGAATACATCTCTACTTGGCGCCTACCAATCACCCGCACAGAGCCTGGCACGCAAACGCGACTCTTGTCGTTGCGGTCCACATCCGTACACATAGACAGTTCGGCTTCATCTTTCTTCGAGTTCAATAAAGTTTTGATCTGTGCGGCATCTTCAATGGCGTTGTTACCCCGAGCAATCGTTCCCGAGATAGGGCAAGTCTCCACTCGCCGGCCTTGCACACGCACATACATCTCTGGCGAGGCGGCTAGAAGATGCTCGCCCTGCCCAAGATTCATCAAAGTACCATAGGGGACTTTGTTGCGTTGCTGCAAGCGCATAAAGATGCGCGACGGGCTATCTTTGCAGGGCTCATGAAAGACTTGCCCAGGCACTACCTCAAAAAGATCCCCGCGCCGGAAATACTCTTTTGCCGCTCTTACGATATCGGCATACTCCCCCTTGGCATGATCACAAAACGCTTGCTGTTTGCCAATAAACTGAAAAGGCGTGCGCTTCCCTGTACGGCGGTAACCCCCTGTCGTTTCTCTGCCTGGCTCAGCATCACTTTGCGCCTTCGCCCTGCAAACAAAATCATAACTATAACGATGGGCTTCGCCGCAGTGATGATCGGCAACAATGATTTCGTCTGGTAAATATAGGACTAAATCACGAGTGGCTGCGTCGCGCACTTGTTTGCGTTTTACCTCTTCAAATTGGAACGCCAAGTCATATGCGAATGCGCCATAGAGCCCTAAATGTGAGTCCTCGGCACTATAGAAATGTTCTGTCAAAGCGCGAATAACTGAGAACACACTCGCCTTGCGGCTACGTTGCTCCTCCGGCACGTCATCATCTGCCGCTTTGATCTGCACGTTGATCTGTTCTTCGCCGCGTTGCAGGGTTTCGATTTCTGCCAATGATTGCAAAGCGCGAGCGAGCTCGGGCAGCATAATCCGTCCACGCTGATTCAAGGCATCGATCACAAGGCAACGTTCACGTGCGCTAATGACGATTGGGGGATTCACAAACCCTATATCCCAGCGATTGTAACGCCCAGGGTATTCATAGGTGGAACTGAGTAAGACCCCGCGCTCTTCATCGAGTCGATCGCGTAATTGTTCAATGCTCGTTGCATAGCACACCGGCGCAACGCGGCGCTGCACACCAATGCCACCCCGAGTAAGGTAGTGCGCATAGGAGACCTTGCGATTGTTCGCATTAGGCTGTGCTGTCGTTGAAGATTGCATGATCTTGTCCTCTATTGCTCTTTCCAAGACTTGGCAAGATTCAGGAGGACTTTCGTTGGGACTATAGAGAGTGGAAATCTACAAGAAAGGCCGCCTAATTCTTGGGCGGCCTTGAAGATTTTTTAGAAATATCCACGCTGGCAACCCGAAGAGTCGGGCCACCAAAAATAGGATTGCTGTAATGTGTCGTGTGTTAACTGTGTCATAGGCCGCGATAATGGCGCGCGTCATTAGGAATGTCAAGCCAACTCCTACAAGCAAATAAAAACCATTTAATGCGAACGATTCGCATTTGCATTTTTTGCAAAAACTTATTATGATGCGCTGTACTAGTTAGCCAATAGGCTTCACCGAAGCAATGAGAGACATTGATGAGCAATGACGGCAGCCCCAATGCAAATCAGCCGAGCGTTGATGTAATGCAGATCAGCAGCGCGAAACTGTTCGGCGACCAGAAAGAAATCATCATTATTCACAACGGTGAACGCTACAGCTTACGCATTACTGCAAACCGAAAATTAATTTTGACCAAGTGAGTCCAGCCAGCCACCCACTGTTGCAAAGCCTTCAATTTTAGAGCGCTTATCGCGAACATAGGCAGCAAGCCCGATTCTCCTTTTATTCTGGAGAACCAGCTATGTTAGTTTTAAGACGCATCCGCCCCTTGCCTAGTGACACCTTTCAGCAATTAGTTTTGATAAGCGCCATGAGCATGTCCGCCTGTCTTGCTCAGGCACAAACGCCACTCCCTTCGTCGGAAGCACCAGAAGAGGTGATAGTGACGACGACCTTCCTGCCGCGCAGCATCGATCAGATTGCGGGAACGATCTCTGTGGTAGATCGCGCAGACATGGACCGTCAATTAATTGAAGACCTCAATGAGATCACGCGCCTTCAACCGGGCATCAACATGGACACCGCAAGCCGAGGAGGGAATCAAGGTTTCTCTATACGCGGTATCGGGGGTAATCGTGTCTTAACCGTCATCGACGGCGTTCGTAGTAGCGATATCTATGGCGCTGGCCCATCTTCCTATGGCAAGGACGCATTCGAAACGGACGACCTAAAGGCTATCGAAATCATACGTGGCCCTGCCTCAGCGCTTTACGGTGCCGACGCAATGGGTGGGGCTGTCATCTTGCGCACACGCGACCCGAAAGATTATTTGCGTGCAAACAAGTCCAGCGCTTTAAGCCTAAGAAGTACTTATAGCAGCGTAGACCAAATGCTTAAAACGGGCCTGAGCTATGCGTTTGAAAAAGATAATATTGGCACAGTCGTTCAATACACTGCGCGCCAGTCACAAGAAGCAGAGATCAACGGGAATGGGCAGCTCAATCCTCAAGACGCCGAGTCATCCGCATGGTTAGTCAAAAGTGTGTGGAGTCCTAATGCTGAACATACCTTAAGGCTCACAATTGATAGCCTTAATGAAGGCATCGACACCGATATCGAGACCGATCTCAGCAGCTCCGTGCAAACTTCACTCGGTAAAGACTCAACCGACCGAGTGCGCGTCACCCTAGGGCACGAATGGCAAAGCGATTGGCTTCTTGCCGATCACATCACCACGCAATTGCATTGGCAGCAAACCGATGGTGAGCAAAAGAGTGAACAGCTACGCACCAGCTATTCCTTCATCACGCCGGGCAACCCGCAAACTTATGGTGGCACACTAGCGAACCGTTTTTCTGATTTCGATTTCAATCAAGAAACCAGCAGTCTCAATATCATGCTCCGCAAAACCCTCGACGGGCAAAGCCTGCAGCACGACATTGTTTATGGCTTAGCATTCGAACAAACCGATACCGAGCGCCCCCGTGCACGATGCGACATCGCAGTCAGCAACTCAGAAATCGCCTGTGCTATTCCAAGTTATCCGTTCGCCGCTCCAGAGGTGTTTCCAAATAAGACGTTCCCCGATACCCAGACGCGGCGCACTGGTTTTTTCGTGCAAGATGAAATCAGCCTTGGCGATGGCCGCCTGCGGTTAATCCCAGGCATTCGTCACGATTCTTACGAAATGACCCCCACTCCGGACGCATTGCTCAATGGAGGTGGCGACATTAGCAATTTCGGTGGCTATCAAATTAGCGACGTCGACACCGATCACACTAGCTTTAATCTTGGTGCTCTTTATGACATAGGAGAATCGACCACGGCATTTGTGCAATACGCCGAAGGGTTTCGCCCGCCAAACTTTGATGAGTCTAACCAAGCCTTTGTCAATTTAGGCCACGGCTATGCCACTGTGCCAAACCCAGAATTGAAAGCCGAGTCAAGCCGCGGAATCGAAACTGGGCTCAGACATGCGTTTGCGAATGCTGATATTTCTGTTACGGCCTATAAAAATCGTTACAGAAATTTTATTGAAAGCCAAATGGTAGAGGTAGCAAACGGAATTAGCCTGTTTCAAGACAGCAATATTGGCAAGGTTGAGATCTATGGCATCGAGTTCAACGGCCGTTGGCAAATCAATGAGCAATGGCAAATTGCCAGCGCCTTGGCGTGGTCCCGAGGTGAGGACAAGATCGAAGATAGACCTCTAGATAGCGTGTCCCCAATAAGCGCTGTCATCAGTACGCGTTACGACATTGCTCAAGGTCAATGGGGCATTGAGACTCTATTGACCCTTAGCGGAGAGCAAGACCGTGTTTCTGCGCCCGATAGGGTTGCAGGGGATGCCTATGCACTTATCGATGTGGTGGCACATTACGACTTCAATGCCGCTGCCAACTTACGCTTAGGTGTGTTCAATGTGTTTGATGCGCAATACGCAAGCTGGAATAGCATTAAGGGACTTGCAGCAACTGACACAGCAAACATAGACAAGGCACAAGCACCAGGAACGAACATCCGTTTAAGTCTCAACTATGAGTTCTAAACACATTCCCATTTATCGAGCAGATTAAAGGAACAACATGAAAACCCTATTTCGATCTTTGATATTTTTAGGTTTACTGATCCCCCTACAGGTGATGGCGCAAATTGAAAACTCATTCGGCGTTCTGATCATGGCCCATGGCGGTTCCGACGAATGGAACCAAGGGGTTGTCGACACCATCGCGCCAATGCAGTCCCAATACAATATAGAAATAGCCTTTGGAATGGCCGATGCCTACTCCATTCAAGAAGCCGTTAGCAAACTTGAACACCGCGGTGCCACAAAGATCGCAGTTGTACGCCTGTTTATTAGTGGCGAAAGCTGGTACGAGCGCACGAGCCAAATATTGGGCCTAGTAGAAGGAGCTCCCGCAAGAGAGCAGCCCGAGCATCAGCACGCAGGTCATGGTGCTGGCGCAATGGGGCATCGCATGGAGTTCTGGCAAATAGACAGCGATGCCCAGTTCGCTATTAGCAAAGACGGCCTTGCTGATGCGCAGCAGATGGCAGAGGTATTATTAAGTCGAGCAAATGAACTTAGTGAAGACGCTGAGCAGGAAGAGATTCTGATTTTGGCACATGGCCCCGAAACTGATGAAGAAAATCAACGTTGGTTAGAGAATATTGAACAGCGCACTGCACTCATTCACGCTCAACACAATTTTCGCGCGGTGCATGTCGCTACACTACGAGAGGACTGGGAAGACAAACGCGCTGCTGCGCAAACTCATGTTCGTCAGCTAGTACAATCTGCCAACGACAATGGTGGCACCGCTTTAATCATTCCTTTTAGAGTGCATGGCTTCGGCCCCTATGAAGAGGTCTTCGACGGCTTAAACTACCGAGCAAACCACATGGGCCTAATTCCACACCCAGCGGTCACTGACTGGATTATCGAGCAAGTGACAATTCTTGATGCAACGTTACACAATGAAGATTAATTTTTAAACATTCCCTCAAGGGTTTGCGGCCGGGCAAACTCTTTCTCCTCGCATTTCACCCTTCCCTCTATCACGCACTTTTGAGAACCCTTCCTAGCACCGGCCTGCTACCTCCTCACTATTTCGTACGATCCATCTACCTCGCCGCAGGCGACAATAGATCCTCAGAAACCATTCAAACAGGCATAGCGGTCACGGTGAAAATTAGCATCCCCAAACAAGGCCTGCGCAACCCGCGCTCGTTTTAGAAAGAAACCAATATCAAATTCATCAGTCATGCCAATGCCACCGTGCATCTGCACGCCTTCGTTGCTGACGTCCTCCAGTACTTCCGAGAGTTTCGCTTTGGCGATACTCGCCAGCACGGGGATCTCTTCCTGTGCACCATCGAGTTCGCTGAAAGCGCGCCGAACGGCAGAGCGACATAACTCTAATTCGCTATACATGTGCGCTGCGCGGTGCTGTAAGCCTTGAAAAGCCCCAATAAGCACACCAAATTGTTCGCGCTGTTTTAGATACTCAATCACTCTGTCGAAAACCTCTTGGGCATTGCCAAGCATCTCGGCAGCAAGACCAATTCGCGCAACATCCAATACTTTTTCTAGTATCGAGTATCCGCTCCCTAATTCGCCGATTAAGGCATCCTTAGGCACTTGCACATTACTAAAGTGAATATTCGCGGCATTGCGACTGTCCACAAGGTCAAGACGCTGCACGTCGACACCAGGCGCGGTACGTTCTACTAAAAACAGGCTAATGCCATCGGCGGAGTCCTGCTCGCCACTAGTGCGGGCAACGACAATCAATTGATCGGCGACATGACCATCGAGAACGAAACACTTCGAACCCGTGATAATAAAACCATCCGCATTGGCCTGCGCTTTTGTGGCCACGCGAACGGGGTTATGTAACGGCCCTTCTTCATGAGCGAGTGCCATTAGCACTTCTCCGGCGGCAATTTTTGCTAAGAGTGTCGACTTCTGCGCTTCACTCCCCCCTAAATTGAGCAGTGTGCCGCACAACAACACCGTTGCAAGCAGAGGCGTTGGCACAAGCGTGCGACCTGTTTCCTCTAGCACTATTTCCAAGCCGGTGTAGCCAAACCCAAAGCCACCGTACTGCTCAGGGATCGTCATGCCGGCCCACCCTAACGCCACCATTTGCTGCCAAAGTGCGCGCGAAAACCCGTCTTCATCTTGCTCATCGCGCACACGGCGTAATTCACTAACCGGTGCATTCTCTTGGCAGAACGCCCGTACCGACACCAGCAGCATTCTTTGATCTTCATTCAATACCATAGGCATGATTAGACTCCCTTCTTAGTGAGCGTTGGCATGTCGGGCAATCCAAGGACTCGTTTGGCGATCACATTCAATTGGATCTCTGCAGTCCCCCCTTCGATAGAGTTGCCTTTTGAGCGTAGCCATTCTCGGGTAGTGTTAAGCTCTTGAGCACTGAAGTCACTGTTATCTTTGCTGCTCCATCCTAGCCCTTGTGTCCCAAGCGCTTTAAGAAGTAATTCATAACGACGCTTGTTTAGCTCACAACCATAATTCTTCAACATCGACGAGGTGGCATTGGGGCCTTTACTCTGCTTGGCCTCCTCCAGCGAACGTTGAGAGGTGAATGCAAAGGCCTCGCTATCGATCTTATGTTTGGCGATTTCATTACGCAGCACCGCATCGGACAACACTTGGGTATCTCCGCGCACACGCATAGCGACGCCTTCTACCGATGCGCTATCGGGTTTGCGACCTGCATTGCTTGCAGACAGCCCGAACCCCGAAATCATTGTACGTTCATGCTGCAGGAGGCGCTTGGCGATCGTCCAACCGTCATTGAGTTTGCCTACTAATTGCTTAGCGGGCACTCGGACATCTTCAAAGAAAGTTTCACAGAACGGTGAGGCGCCACTGATCAATTGAATAGGCCGTGTCGTCACTCCTGGGCTTTGCATATCGAATAGAATGAAACTGATACCGCTGTGCTTAGCCGCTTCGAAATCAGTGCGCACTAAACAAAAAATCCAATCGGCTTTGTCGGCGTAGGATGTCCAGACCTTTGCGCCATTGAGCACATAGTCATCACCATCGAGGATTGCCTTCGTGCTTAAAGATGCTAAGTCAGAACCCGCTCCTGGCTCACTGTAGCCCTGACACCAACGAATTTCACCACGCACAATCTTAGGAAGATGTTCGGCTTTCTGCTCCTGCGTTCCATACTCAAGCAACACCGGCCCTAACATGCTAATCCCAAAACTGTTCAGCGCCTGCCGTGCATTAATCCTCTGCAGCTCTTGCAGCAAAACGATGTTCTCTTCTTTGCTTAGACCACCGCCACCGTATTCTTTTGGCCACGTAGGTGTCGTCCACCCTTTCGCCGCCATGCGCTCTAACCATAGTTTGCTGTCTGGATTCTTGAACTGCGCCTGTCTGCCGCCCCAGACCACTTCGTCTTCTTCCATCGCAGTGCGCATTGATGCAGGGCAGTTTTCCTCTAACCATGCGCGAGTACTTTGACGAAACTCCTCTAATGTTTGCATTCACATCCCCCTTTTATGTTTAATTCAAACTTATGACGAATAATTCTTCGCGCACAACAAATGCTATTGAGACAGAAGTTCTGCAAACTTGGCACGACAATGCTAGCGCATGGACGAACGCGGTGCGCACATATCAAATCGCCAGTCGTCGTTTAGTCACTAACCAAGCCATTATCGACGCTGTCCTGAACCACCAGCCTCGCAAGGTGTTAGATCTTGGCTGTGGCGAAGGTTGGCTAGCCGGCCAACTCGCCGCCAAAGGTCTACTCGTAACAGGAATCGATGCGATTGCGGAACTTACTGACGCGGCACAGCAGCGATATGGCGAAAAAGCTGAGTTTATAACACTGCCGTACGACCAAGTGCCAACCGCTCTCGCACGACAAAAATTTGATTTGATCGTTTGCAACTTCTCTTTGCTTGGCAATGAAAGTGTTGCCAAGCTGCTGCAATCATTACCTCCACTGTTAAACGAAGCGGGGGTCATGCTTATTCAGACTTTACACCCAGATACAGCAGTCAAGGCCGATGAACAAAGCGATGGTTGGCGTCGTGAGACTTGGCAAGGGATTGGCAAAGGGTTTCGCGGCAGCGCTCCGTGGTATTACCGTACGCGCACATCATGGCAAACGCTCTTCGATAACTGCCATTGGCAACTTCGCTATTGCCTAGAGCCCAAACATCCACAGACGCTACAAGCAGCGTCCATCATTTTTTGTCTTGAATCTAAGCCGCGCCAAGCAATCTAACCCCGCAACACAATGCGCCCTTTGACCCGCCCTGCTTTCAAATCAGCCAATGCTTGGCTCACCTGCTTTAGTGGCCGCTCTTCAATTTGAATTGGCGCGATTTTACCAGCACGCACTAGGGCCATTAACTCTGACATTTCTTGAAGGCTGCCCACATAGCTACCTTGAATGATGCGTGCATTCATCGGAATAAAGGGCAAGGGCATATTCAATGCCCCCCCAAACAAACCAACAATGACGAGCTTGCCCCCTTTACGAAGACAAGACAGGCCAAAATTAACTGAAGATTCGGCGCCGACAAAATCCAATGCGGCAAATACGCCCCCCTCACTCAGCCCTTTAATTGCTTTCGCTTGTGCCCGGTCAGAAGAGTCAAACACACGTTGCACCCCTAGGGATTTCGCAAGCGCCAGCTTCGTTGGGTCGATATCAGCCACAATTGGGTCTATTCCCATCGACAAGGCAATCTGAATCGCCATCATGCCGACACCACCGGCGCCAATGATGAGCACTTCATCACCAATGACTCGGTCCGCTATTTTTTGCAAGGCACTGTAGGCCGTGAGCCCAGAACAAGCATAGGTGGATGCCAAGGCATCATCGACATTGCCCTTGTCGAACAAATAACGGCTATCTGGGACTAAGACATGATCGGCAAAGCCACCCCTAGCCATAGTTCCAAGACCACGACCGGGGGTGCACAGGTGCTCCTCACCACGGCGGCAAGAGGCACAATCGCCGCAGCCAATCCATGGGTATACGACCCGTCGATCTCCAACACTCACATCAGTGACTTGCTCGCCAACGGCAACGACCTCACCGAATATCTCATGGCCAAGGACTTGCCCGGTGCGCCCAACCTCAAGCTGTTTATCATTGCCTAGATCGAACACACCATCGTGCAAATGAATATCAGAGTGACAGACACCACAGGCCACCATCTTTAATAAGACTTGCGCCCCCTTTGGCACCGGAGTCTCTGAGCTCACTTCGAGCAGTGGTGCGCCTGGTGCTGCAGTTTCATAGCTGATCATGTGCCATCCACCTTAGTTGACGTTCAGCTTTGGGTTTTCGCCCATGCGGCAAAACTGCTGCCTTCCTTAGCCAGTTTTTCTAACAAAGGGGCTGGCTGCCAGTACTTAGGACCTAGCTCTTTCTGGAACTGCAAAATGGACTCGTATACGCTTTTCAAACCCACTTGATCAGCAAAGAACATTGGCCCACCTTTGGCCGCAGGGAAGGCATAGCCGTACACATAAACGATATCGATATCGCTTGGTCGCTGTGCGATGCCTTCTTCTAAGATTAGCGCCCCTTCGTTAATTAACGGATAGAACAAGCGCGCCACAATTTCTTCGTCGCTAATCTCACGACGCTTGATGCCAAGCTTCGCCGCATGCTCCTCAATCAGAGCGGTCACTTCTGGGTCTTCAAGTCGAGCACGCGTTTGTGGATCATATTTGTAGTAACCCGCGGCGCTCTTCTGCCCAAGGCGGCCCGCTTCGACCAACGCTGATGCGACGCAGTGCGTTGCAGGGTCCATCACTTCACCTTCGGCCTCACGTGCTTGACGGGCCTTATACCCCACATCGAGACCTGCAAGATCGCTCATCGCTAACGGGCCCATCGCCATGCCAAAGCCTTCGGCAGCCGCATCAATCTGCGCAGGTGTCGCGCCATCGAGCAACAACATATGCGCCTGACGCCCATAACCCGTCAACATGCGGTTACCAATAAAGCCATAGCACACGCGCGACAAGGCGCAGACTTTGCCTATTTTCTTGCCAACCTTCATGACGGTGGCAAGCACATCGTCCGCAGTATGCTCTGCGCGCACCACTTCCAATAATTTCATGACATTGGCAGGGCTGAAGAAATGCATGCCCACAACATCTTGTGGACGCTTCGTGGCGTTAGCGATGTCATCGACGTTCTGGTAAGACGTATTAGTAGCGAGGATAGCGCCTTGTTTACACACGGCATCTAGCTTCGTGAATACTTCTTTCTTGATATCGGGGTTTTCGAATACGGCTTCGATCACCAAGTCGACAGAAGCTAGATCGTTATAATCTGTCGTGCCACTGATCAGCGCCAGACGCTCACCCATCTCTTTCTCATCCATCTTGCCTTTTTTGACAGTGATGCTGTAGTTCTTACGGATGATGCCTAAGCCACGCTCTAGTGCTTCATCGCTAATCTCCAGCATGGTGACGGGAATCCCCACATTGGCGAAACACATCGCGATACCACCGCCCATCGTGCCACCACCGACAATGGCAACGCGCTTGATGTCGCGCACTGGCGTATCTGCTGGCAAACCTTTGATCTTCGTAGCCTCACGCTCTGCGAAAAAGACATGGCGCATCGCTTGTGATTGGGGTGACTGCACACACTCCATGAACATTTTGCGCTCGACCTCTAGGCCTTCGTCCATTGGCAGTTTCACAGCGGCTTCGACACAACTGACAATGCGATCGGATGCGATCTGCCCGCGCGCTCTAGCTGCGAGCTTCTTGCGATAGCCTGCAAAGAAACCTGGTTCAATGCTACCGGCATCGATCTTGATATCGCGCACTCGCTTAAGAGGGGCACCCGACTCCACAAGACTTTTTGCGTATTCGATCGCCGCAGCTTTTAGATCCTGAGTATCGACCACTTCATCAATGATATTCATCTCACTGGCCTGTGGTGCGGAGATTGGATTGCCTGAGGTCATCATATCCAACGCTGCCTTCACACCGGCCAATCGAGGAACTCGCTGCGTGCCACCGGCACCAGGCAGGATCCCAAGTTTCACTTCCGGCAACCCCACTTTGGCAGTCGGTAGTGCACAGCGATAATGACACGCAAGAGCGGTTTCTAGTCCGCCACCAAGCGCTGTCCCATGGATTGCAGCCACAAGTAATTTACGAGAATTTTCTAATGTCACCAGCATATCGGGCAAAGAAGGGGCTTGTGGCGGCTTGCCAAACTCCGTGATGTCGGCACCTGCAATGAACGTGCGGCCCGCACAGACAAGAACAAGCGCTTCGCTAGCATCGTCTTGAGCGGCGTTGACAGCACTTTGCAGCCCTTCGCGCAAGGCATGAGACAGCGCGTTGACTGGAGGATTATCAACAGTGATTACACCAATGTTTCCGACAAGTTCGTAACTAACTACTTTGGACATGCGTGTTCCCCTACTTATTAAATTTGAAATAACAGATCGTTCCAGAGCTTCGACCGCATAGCGCTAATCGAGGCGTTCAATCACTGCAGCCACTCCCTGCCCAATACCAATACAAAGGCTAATCAAGGCATAGCGCCCACCGCTGCGTTCTAATTGGCGTGTGGCCGTGATGGCGATTCGTGCGCCAGAGGCACCCAGCGGGTGCCCTACTGCAATCGCACCACCATTGGGATTCACACGTGAATCATCGAAGGCCACTCCCAACATTTTCAAGCAACCAAGCACTTGCGTCGCAAAGGCCTCATTAATCTCTATAATGTCCATATCATCTAAACTCAAGCCCGCCCGAGCGAGTGCCTTACGTGCGGCGAACACTGGGCCAAGCCCCATAACTCGTGGTTCAACTCCTGCAATAGCACCTGCAACAATTCTAGCTCTAGGGCGCACACCATATTTTTCCCCGATAGCACGATCGCCAATAATCAACGCGGCTGCCCCATCGTTAATGCCCGATGCATTGCCCGCAGTGACGACGCCATCGAACAAAGGGCGCAGACCGGCAAGCGCCTGCACATCTGAACTAGGGCGAGGGTGCTCATCGCTTGCAACTGCGACTGGTGGCTTTTTACGCCCCTGCGGCACATCAATAGCAATGATCTCATCTGTAAAGAAATTGGCCACCCGTGCCGCTTCATACTTCGCTTGAGAGGCCGCGGCAAAAATGTCGCTCTGTTCGCGCGAGATACCTAAGTCGCTGGCAATATTGTCCGCAGTTTGCGGCATCGTGTCGTTGCCAAAGGCATCAGCAAATTTCGGGTTGGTGAAACGTGCACCTAAGGTGCTATCTGCGATTTGCTGTCCGCGGTCAAAGGCCGAGGTCGCCTTCGAAAGAATTAATGGCGCGCGGCTCATAGATTCGACACCACCAGCGACAAAGAGTTCGCCTTCTGAGCTCTTAATGCCTCTTGCTGCGTCGAGTATTGCTGCTAGGCCAGAACCGCAAAGTCGATTGACCGTTAAGCCACCGACAGTGGTAGGCATGCCCGCCAATAGCGAGGCGAAGCGCCCAACGTTGCGGCAGTCTTCCCCAGCTTGATTGGTATTACCCATGATGACGTCTTCATAGGCATCTAATGGAAATTCGTTACGGGTGACCACCGACTTAATAATATGCGCGAGTAAATCATCTGGACGCAGTGAGGCCAGCATGCCACCTTGCCTTCCAAAGGCACTGCGGCCACCATCGTAGATAAACGCTTGTGGAGAATCCTTCATAAATATCGCTCTCTATATAGTACTTTTGCAAGCAAACAACGTAGGTACAAGAAGGGAATGCGAAACTATGCGGCAAGTGATTGCTCTGCATCTTTAAAGATTCGATAGAGTTGCCTAAGTAGCCATCCCCTCAGAGCCTACTTAGCAGTAGTAGAGCCCGGCCAGAACACGACTTCCTATCGTGTTGCTGTAGCGAGAAAACCACTACCTCGTCAACGCCAGAAACTGAAGCCTGACGCAAAACGGGCTCTCATGTTAGCACAGGGTATAAAGAGGTGGAATTCGCTTAGCGCAGTCTTTAAGCTGAGGCCTGCACGCAAGTGTCCGGGGGAATAATTTTAGAGGAAACCGCATGATTCGTGATCAAGAAATTTTAGACCAACTCATTGGAATGGTTGATAAATTCGTTAAAGAACGCTTGGTGCCAGCCGAGCAAGAAGTAGCAGAAAATTATCAAATCCCAGATGAGATTGTCCGTGAAATGAAGGATTTAGGCCTGTTTGGGATGACCATTCCCGAAGAGTACGGAGGTCTTGGCCTGACCATGGAGGAGGAAATTTACGTCGCCATGGCGCTTGGTCGGACATCACCCGCTTTTCGTTCCATCTTAGGCACAAATAACGGCATAGGCTCTGCCGCTGTCGTGTTCGATGGCACAGAGGAACAAAAGCAACGCTTTTTACCCAAATACGCCAGCGGGGAGTGGGTGGGATGTTTTTGCCTCACCGAGCCCGATGTCGGCTCTGATGCCGGCGCGGTGAAAACGACGGCCCGTCGCGATGGTGATCACTATGTGATCAATGGCACCAAACGCTATATTACCAATGGCCCAGTCGCCGATACCTTTAATGTAATGGCTCGCACTAATCCCGATATCAAAGGGGCACGTGGCATCTCGGCATTCATTGTGGAAAAAGGCACACCTGGCATTACCTTAGGGGCCATCGATCGCAAGATGGGGCAAGCGGGGTCTCTGACTTGTGATGTAATTTTCGAAGATGTGCGTGTCCCTGCTCAGAACCTCATTGGCGAAGAAGGGCAAGGCTTCATTACCGCCATGAAGGTTCTAGATCGCGGCCGCCTGCACATCTCTGGAGTTAGCGTAGGCGTTGCCGAGCGCCTGATAGAGGACGCCTTAGAGTTCGCCATCAATCGCAAGCAGTTTGGGGTTGCCATCGCCGAACATCAATTGATTCAGGCCATGTTGGCAGACTCTAAGACCGAAACCTATGCCGCACGTTGCATGGTATTAGAGACTGCTAGAGCCCGCGATGCAGGTAAAAACGTTAGCACTGAATCTGCGGCTTGCAAGTTGTTCGCTACCGAAATGGTCGGGCGAGTGGCCGATAGAGCCGTGCAGATCCACGGTGGTGCCGGCTATATTTCCGAGTATGCGGTCGAGCGTTTCTATCGCGATGTACGACTCTTTAGGCTGTACGAAGGCACTAGCCAAATCCAGCAACTTATCATCGCTCGCAATATGATCAAAGCCGCTAGTTAATTAGCCTGGCATGTAACCTGAAAATGTGCAGATTTGACTTGAAATCTGGGGGAAAAACCATAAACTCCCCGTCCTTAAATTATTTTGAGTCCACTGCGGGTTGCATGCCCGTTTAATTCAACTAGGCGTTCTGGTCGTAAACTTCGCGATCGCTTTCGCCAAAATTTTAGGGCTAGGAATATGACTAAAATTTTACCGCTTAAGAAACCGGTTGCGACCGACATCAACAGCGCTAATGAGAACGAATGGCCTACATTCGAGAATACCGATGAGCAGTCTCCTGCGGACCATTTTATCCATCGTAATGGCTTGGAGTTCGCTGGCACACATCTGCTGATCGACTT
>OJFX01000013.1_pt1 | contig 44020 bp, 41 predicted proteins | sample 1594171 | NCBI WGS metagenome assembly OJFX01 (sample SAMN05416840, study PRJEB24817) | seawater metagenome | isolation source: Sea water | place: Canada:Atlantic | collected 2013-07
GTGCTTTGTGTAACATAGGAGTGAACCGTCTGTCTTATTCGGGTGTATTCAATATAAGGCGATTATGCCTAAAGGAGTCAATATGCCAGTTTCTCCCGTGTTCAGCGAAGTGCTAAGTGCTAATGCATTAGCTTATCTCTTGCTTATGGCTAGCCTATTGTTTGTGCCGGTTAGCACGTATGCGCAAAATTGGCAGTTACTTGATGACGTCTTAGCGCAGTATGTCGCGCCCGTCGAACGACAAGGGGTAACGTTTAATGCTGTGGATTATAAAGGTGTCTCTCAAGACCCTCGTTATCCGCAACTTATTGCTCAAATAGAAAAAATTTCTCCTGAAACCTTAGAAAATCGTGATGAACAGTTGGCATTCTACATCAATGCGTACAATGTCTATGCAATTAAAATGGTTGTCGAGCACTACCCAGTCGATAGTATTCGCGATATTGGTTCGTTCTTCTTCCCAGTTTGGGGGCGAACGGCGGGCACTATTGGTGGCAAGCCGTTCTCTCTTGATGATATTGAACATGAAGTGCTGCGCAAACTGGGGGAGCCAAGAATTCATTTCGCAATAGTGTGCGCCTCTTTAAGTTGTCCTAATTTGCGGACAGAGGCCTATCGTGCTGAAAAAATCGAACAACAGCTTGAGAGCCAAACGCAAACCTTTTTGTTGAATGAGAGCAAAGGTCTATTGTTAGAGGGGCAGCGCGTTCGAGTGTCGCAGATATTTGATTGGTTTGAAGAAGACTTCGAAAAAGCAGGTGGAGTTGAGCAGTTTATTCGCCACTACCGTGACCTGCCGGCGCGCATCAACTTGCGCGCCAATCTTCCCTATAATTGGGATTTAAACGAGCAGTAGGCTCGTAATTTTTAGAAGCCCTATATTTTTTGAGCGGCTTCTAAGACGAGGCTAAAATCGGGACGGTCACGGTAGTCTTGCTCGGCAAGTTTCGCTCTAAGCACGCCTCTCGCATCAATCACTAGTATGCCAGGGTAGGGGATGCCATAAGCGCGATGCCCGGGTTCGTATTCGGTGTTGAGGATGCCGAGAGCGTTAATAAAAGCACTATTCTCGTCATACAACATCGGGAAGGTGATTTCGTATTCCTCTTCGGCTTCTTTCAATGTGGCCACTGGGTCATAGGTCATCGTCGTTACGTTAAATCCAAGTGCGTTGAATTGAGCCTGCGCGTCAAGCAATTGCTGTAACTGGCGAATACAATAAGGACACCAAGCGAAAGAGCGGCTCATGACTACGATGAGACCTTTGTCGCCAGAGAGATCAGCAAAGCTGTGGCTCATGCCATCTTGATCTTTTGCGCTGAATGCGGGGAGTTCTGTGCCAAGCTTGATGTCAGGAGCCCAGATAAAATCCTGAGCTTGGGATTGCAGCGTAATACAGCTGAGCATGAGTGCTGCGATCAATGTGGGCAACTTGGCAAATAGATTTTTACGCTTATCCATAATTTATTCCTGTAAAGGCGATGTAATATGACTAATTTGGCTTGAGCTTAGCATAACAGACCGTTTTGACTGGATTTTGTTACGGCAATGGGCAATATTCACAGATAGGCGTTGCAGGGCTAATGTTTAAGGAGGTGGAGCCAGTATGACTCTCGATAAAATAATGAGTTCACCAGTTGTCACTGTAGAACTGGATGATAGTTTGAAGATGGTCAAAGGGATTTTAGACAATGCAAAATTCAATCATGTTCTAGTGGTAGAGCATAAGAAGCTAATAGGCATAATCTCTGACAGAGATGTGTATCGGGTGATGAGTCCGACTTTAGGCACGCCGCTAGAGACTCATAAAGATGTACAGGCAATGAATCGTCTTGTGCACACGTTCATGACTCGCAAACCAATAACGCTGCGCAAGACTAATAATATGTTCGATGCAGTTGAGCTATTTCTTAGCCACAATATTTCTTGCATACCTATTGTTGATAGTGAAAATCACATCGAAGGCATCTTGACCAAGAAAGACATACTGAAACTAGTGAAAGCCAATCGCTCAAAATTCTCTGAATAATCTTGAGCGCAGGCGATTGTGCTAGGCGCATTTGCTTGCTAAGTAGAGGCCATCGCCAACGGGGGCGAGATAGGCGGTAACACGCGGGTCACTCGCTATTTTTGCGTTAAGCTTTTTAAGGGCAACGGTGTCCTCTTCCTGATTATCAGCCTGCGTCACTTTTCCACCCCATAAACAGTTGTCTAAGGCGATTAGCCCGCCCGGGCGTAATAGAACTAAAGCAAGCTCATAGTATTCGTCATAACCAGTTTTGTCGGCGTCGATAAAGACAAAATCGAAACTCCCACTACGACCTTCTGCGATAAGCGATTTCATAGTCTGCGCTGCCGGTGCTAGCCGTAAATCGATTTTGCTAGCCTGTCCGGCTTGCTGCCAAAAGGGCTTTGCGATAGATGTCCATTCGTCACTGATATCACAAGCGATGACTTGGCCATCCTCGGGGAGGCATTGGGCAGTGATGAGTGTGCTGTAGCCTGTATACACGCCAATTTCGATGGTGTTTTTTGCCCCCAATGACTGCAACAGGACCTGCATAAATTGCGCCTGCTCGTGCGAGATCTGCATCCCTGCCCCTTCCATATTGGAGGTGCGATCATGAAGCGCTTGTAACACATCGGGCTCTGGTGGCAGGTGTTGTGTTATGTATTGATGAATGTTCGCATCGACTTCTATCCAACGGGACATGCGTAGATCCTTTTTAAGATGGCAGGGCCTAAATAGGCTCGCTCTTCGATGAAAGTTTCTCTGTTAACCAATAGCAAAGCACGCCAATTACAATGACGACACCTGCTACAGAGGCTTCTTGTGGTCTGTTCATTGTAATGAACCATAAAGTCCACAGCATAATGGCACTATACAGCAGTGGTGGTAGCGGATAGGCCCACGTTCGATAACTGCCGGAACTGACATCACCAGTCTTGCCTTGCTTGTAACGAAGCACAAACACACCTAACACGGTCGCAAGCGAACTAAGCCCGAGAATAAAACCTGAAAATACTAGTACCGAATCGAAGGTCGAAGTCACGATAAAAAGCGCGGCTAGTCCGCCTTGTGTGTAGATTGCAGTGCGTGGCACCCCGCCTGAATTTTTAAGTGCTAGAGCGCGGAATAGCCGAAAATCCTCTCCCATGACCTGCAAGACGCGTGGCCCCGCCATCAACATTGCGCTGACAGTGGATATCAATAGTAAGGATAGAAGACCACCCATCACCATGGCCCCAGCGGGGCCGAACGTGTGTTCCGCGACAATTACCCCGACTTCGATCTTGCCTTCTAATTCGGCCAGTGGCACGGCGTAGAGGAAGCTTGCATTAAGCGCCATATACAACACAATAACGATGAGCGTTCCGCCGATCAATACCAAAGGCACTGAGCGCTCGGGGTTTTCGATTTCCCCTGTAATATAGGTGGCGGCGTTCCAGCCAGTGTAGGCGTAATTCACATAGATCAGGGAGACCGCGAAAGCACTAGAGGCTAGCAAGGCTCCATCGCCTTCGCTAGGCAGCAAGGTGACAGTTTGTGGGGTGGCAACGAAGCTGAGCACAGCGACAACAAATAAGGCGATCAGTAATACCTTAATGATGGTGAACCAATTTTGCAGGCCACCGCTAGCGGCATGATTGCGGCCATGGACAAAGGTGATAGAGACAACTAAAACCAAAGCGGCAAGTGTCCGGTTGATCGGAATTGCCTCGCCTAGTGCTGAGTCAAAGTATGCGGCAAAAGTCATGGCTGCTAGAGCCGTGGGCGCGGCAAACCCAACAGTTAGCGATACCCAACCTGACACAAAGCCCACTGCTGGGTGGTAAATGCGACTCAGGAAATTATATTCGCCGCCTGAGCGAGGCAGTCGGCTAGCAAGTTCTGCGTAAGTCAGGGCGCCACAAAGGGCGGCTACTCCGCCGACTAGCCAAAGCATGAGCAATACAAAGGTCGATTTAATGTCGATGATTTGAAAACCGATACTGGTGAAAACGCCGGTTCCCACCATATTGGCGACCACCACTGCAATGGCAGTCTTGGGCGTGTATTGCTTAATTGTCGACATCGTATACTCGCAGCGCTTTATATTTATAAACAGTAGACACCATTGTAATTCGAAACGGAAGGCTCAGTTTTTGCTAATTAAACTGGCCACTGCCGGTAGCTTCGGGTATAAGTAGCGCCCAAATTTACAATCATACTCAAAAACCCTTAGGAGCACTTATGACGGCAGCGAAAAAATACAGCAGTCACGTGGAACAGGACTCCGCCAGTGGCTTGTGGAGCGCTCAGATCACTCGCAGAGCAACGTCCAAGCGTACTGTCGTGTCTAAATCTCAGGATGGTTTTGCCAATGAAAAGCAAGCGCAGGCATGGGCAGAGACGGCATTGAAAGAATTTCTTGATCTGACTGAGCGCAATAAACGCAAAGCGCGCCAATAAGTTTAAGGTTTAAATCCTTTGCCAACGATATAGACCTCGCGTGAGCGAGATCGAGAGGCCTCTGGTTTGCGCACTACCACCTTCTGGAAGCTGCTGCGAACCTCTTTGAGATATTGGTCATAGCCTTCGCCGTGAAACACCTTTGTAGCAAAGTTTGCGCCTGGTTTGAGAACTGTTCTTGCCATGTCCAGGGCGAGTTCAACTAGGTAGATAGACGAGGCTTGGTCTGCGGCATCTACACCACTGATGTTAGGCGCCATATCTGACATTACAAAATCGACTTTCTCTTCGTTCAAAGCTGCCAATATCTGGTCAAATACACTTTGTTCGGTGAAGTCTCCTTCGATAAAAACAACGTCGTTAATTGGAGCCATGGGCAAAATATCTGAGGCGATGGTTTTGCCATGTCGCCCTACCAATGGTGCCACGACTTGCGACCAGCCGCCGGGGGTAGAGCCAAGATCCAGAACGATCATGCCTGGTTTCACTAACTTATCTTTTTCAATCAGCTCTAAGAGTTTGTAACTGGCGCGAGAGCGGTAGCCATCGATCTGCGCTTTTTTGACATAGGGATCGTTGACGTGTTCTTCCAACCAACGATTACTGCTTTTCGATCGTGCCATTACTTTTCAAACTCTTGCTGGTGATTGCTGGGTTGATGTTTATTTTGCTGCAATAATGAGATTGCGGCCTTGCTCTTTCGCGCTATACAGGGCTCTGTCTGCCTGTTCAATAAAATCATCAACATTGCTCCCTAGGTCAGAGGAGCATACCCCGCCACTGAAGCTGCAAGTAAACTCATCGTTCTTATGTCGGAAAACTATTTTTTCGAACTCAGTACGTAAGGAGTCGAGCTTAGTAATTGCATTGGCCGAGTCGGTATCTGGCAGCACCACCATATACTCTTCGCCGCCGTAGCGGCCAACAAGGTCGGTGGTACGTAGCCCACGTCTGAGCAAGTGGGCGAGTGTTGAGATGACAACATCACCAGTTTGATGGCCATAGGTATCGTTCACTTTCTTGAAAAGATCGATGTCGATCATCGCTACGCTCACTAAGGCTTTGTTGCGCTGTGCGCGCGCGAATTCGTGACTTAAACGCTCTTTGATTTCGGTATGTTTCAAGAGGCCTGTCAGGCTGTCGCGAGTCATGAGCTCGGCAAGTTTTCGAGCGCGTTGAGCGCGGCTCTTAATCGTAGTGACAAAGCTATCCTCTGCTACCGGTTTGACAATAAAGTCATCACCACCAGTCATCATCGCCAGTAGTTGGCGGCTTTCATTGCGTTCGCTAGACAGAAAGATAATCGGGATGTGCACCAGCTGCGTGTGATAGCGCACAACTTCAGCTAATTCGATTCCTGTGCATAAAGGCATGTGTAAATCGAAAATCAATAAGTCAGGGTGAAACTCTTCTATCACTTCGAGTGTTTTTTCGGGATTCACTAAGGTGCGAGCAACAATGCCCCAGCGCTCCAGCATGAGGCGATGATGTTCGAGTGTGTATGCATCGTCATCCACAAGGAGCACTCGATATGGCGAGCGAAGATTTTGCTGCAACAAATAGTCTAAGCTAGACTCTAGGGCGGGTATATTGACCGGTTTCGCTAAGAATGATGCGACTTGGTTTCTTGCGGCTAAAAGTTTCTCATCGAAGTCGTCATTGGGGCTGATGACGATGACCGGTATATCGCTTAAGCCGTGCTCACGCAGTGTTTTAGTCACAGAGTCTAATTCATTGCCAATAAACGAGCTTTCGGTTTTGTCGAAAATTAAACCGTCAGGCGGGTTGACCAGAGCACGATCACATAAGGCTGATATGCTGGTGAAGGTAGACACAATGTAGCCGAAACTAGATAGCCCGAGCTTTAACATCTCACTTGTTGAAGGGTCGTCTTCTAGAATGAAGATGCGAATATCTTCGCTGCGATGTAACTCCTCGGCTGGTTCGCTTGCAGGCTTTCGTGCATCTTCGACTTGCGAGCTGTTGGTAACTGGAAGTGAAACGGCGGGCGCTAGCTCAAGCAATCTGGAGCGCATTTCACCCGGGTCGATTTGGTTGCCACCACATAACGCTTGGTCTAAATAGTTCTCAAAGCTGCGTAGGAGTATGCCAGTGTCTTTGTAGCCGAACGTCAATGCTGAGCCGGCGAGCTTGTGGCTCGCACCGTAGAGCTCTTTGATAGTATTTAAATCGACTAGCTGGCTGTCATTTTTTTCACGATACTCTACCAACTGCTCTAGTTCGGTGACTAATCGTTTGTGGAAATCGAGGCGTAACGCTTCCATTTCTTTGAGAAAATCTTGGTTATCATTCGCCATTGTATTGCACCCAATAATTCTTCAACTGATCCGATAGCCCCATAGCGTCGAAAGGCTTCAAAATAACATTAAACGCCCCAAGAGACTTATAATATTCAACTTCTGAACTTTGCACCTTGGCGGTCATAAAAATAACCGCTGTTTCGTCGAGATTCATTTTCTCGCGAAGTTGTTTGAGTGTCGTAGGCCCGTCTAATCCTGGCATCATCACATCTAAAAGAATGATGTCTGGAGCAAATTCCGGTATTTTTTCTAATGCTTCTTTGCCGCTAGCACAGCTTAAAAGTGTGAATTTTCCGATGCGTTCTAATGCGACTTTAGCGATGGCGCGTATCGATTCATCGTCATCAACATGGGCGATCTTTTGTAGTGAACTCATTCTCGTGCTTCTCCCATCTCAAAGATGTTATGCAACGTTGAAACGACTCTTGTGAGTGTAGATTCGTCCTTATGAAGCACTGCTGCAACATTGTCGGCAAGTTTTCGCGGAACTTCGTGTCCAGATAATATGACTATGGGAACGTCGGGCTGCGCAAGGTGAATCGTTTCCCAAAGGGTCTCGCCATGACCATCGGGTAAAAATAAGTCTAAGAGTATCAAGTCATAATGGTTTAGTCTTATTTTTTCAAATGCGGAACTCAAATCGACGGCCAAGTCCATGTCGATCCAGTTGGAAACTTGCAGGCTCACCAAATGGGCAAAATCCGAATCGTCCTCAACATGTAAAACGCGCGGGGTGCGTTCGGCGAAATTAAATTCGGTTTGGGCGCGCGGCAAGCGAATCCAAAAATGTGAGCCTTCGCCTTCGGTGGACTCATAACCGATAGCGCCGCCGAGCCGCTCTACCAACTCTTTGCAAATGGCAAGGCCAAGACCGGTGCCTTGAGTGTCGCTATTATCAGAGGCATCTGCTTGTGCAAATTTTTGGAATATGCGTGATCTGAACGCTTTCGGAATGCCGCGTCCCTGGTCTATAACACTAATAATAATGCTGTCTTCTGGCCCCGATTCGCAGTGCAGTGTTACTTGTGCCCCAGGCGGTGAGTGTTTGCATGCGTTGGACAAGAGATTGTTCAGAACCTGCAATAATCGGCCTTTATCAGTGCGGATTTGTTTCTGTATATTCCCTGTGCTGACGATGCTAACGTCATGAGAGGCTGCGAATGGAGTCATTGCGCTCACGGCATCTTTAATGACTGGGCCTAAATCGAGCAACTCCAATTTCAGGTCCATTTTCCCCGCTAATAGTTTATCCATGTCGAGCAAATCATTGACGAGCTGACTGAGTCTTTCACTGCTGCGCGCTGCAATGGTTAACATATCGAGAATATCGTCTGGAACATCTCCAAGTACTCCGCCTACGATAAGGGATAGCGCGCCAGAGATGGAGGTTAAAGGAGTGCGCAATTCATGGCTGACCGTTGACACAAACTCGTTTTTAATTCGGTCTAAACGCTTGCGTTCACTAATGTCCTCGACTAGTGACCAAACGACCTGTCGACCACTAGGCTCCCTCATTAAAATGCCTTGTACAAGAACGGGGTAACGACTGCCGTCTTTGCGAATATGTTCTTTCTCGAAAGCCTCATATCGCCCAGTGTTTCGCAACTGCTCAATCGCTTGTGACATGGCGGGTGCGTACTCGCGTGGCGTCAGTTCTCGATCGCTCATTTGGAAGAATTCTTCGTCGCTATACCCTGTGGGTTCGATAACTGCGCGGTTGGCTTCAATTGCCTTTCCTGTCTTATAGTCCATCAAGATGATGCCTATAGGAGAAAGGTCGAATAGCCCACGTAGCCGGGTTTCGCTACTTTCCAATTGCTGTCTTGCCAAAAACTCTTCTGTAATATTTTGAATTTGTGAAACGAAATGAATCGGTGTGCCGTCCTTATCGCGCACCACAGCGACCCACAGGAGCGCTTGAATGAGCTCGCCGTCTTTGTGGTAGTAACGTTTGTGCATCGAATAATTGGGAATTTCACCTGCAAGTAATTTTTTCAACAGTGCTAGGTCATTTTCGAGGTCATCGGGATGTGTGATGGTTTGGAAATCCGAGGCAAGTAATTCTTCTCGAGAGTAGCCAAGCATTTGGCACAGGGCGTCATTGACAACCATCCAACGCCCTTCGAGTGAGACTAGGGCCATTCCAACAGCTGTAGATTCGAAGGCACCAGTGAAGCGTTGTACCGCTAGTCGGGCTTCTTCTTCAGCTTGTCGCTGACCTGTTTCATCGATTGCGATCCCCAAGAAACCAATAATCTTGTTGTTCTCTTCAAGGAGGGGGCTCACAGTAAGGCTGACTTTACGGTGGTTTCCTTTTTTATCGATATACGTCCAGTGGCGCGTTTCCACGTTGCCATTGCGGGCTCCGTGAACAAAAACCTCAAAACCGGTAATCTCTTCGCCTTCCTGCTCGCTGAGTTCTTGTGCTCTTGCGATGACTTCGGACTCTAGGTGCAATATGGCGGGAGTTTGTTTGCCAACCATCTCTTCTTCGGAGTAACCAAGCAGTGATTGCGCCCCTGGATTGAAAATGGTGATCAGGCCTTCTGTGTCTGTGGCAATAATGGCGACATTGGCGCTCGAATTGACCACTGCAGCCATATAGGATTCAGAGACTTTCGCTTGCTTTTCGAACGCGCGCACATCACTGACGTCTAAGTGTATGCCTGCGAGAAGTAGGGGTTGATTGTGCTCGTCACGCTGATAGACGCGACCGTGCACTTGTAACCATACCCAGTGGCCGTCTTTATGTTTGATGCGCCCAAGCGTGCTGAAGGAATCATTTGAACTCTCAAGATGAGCTCTCACTATCTCGGTGATTTGAGGTAAATCATCTGGGTGGTGTAAGCCTTGCCATAATTCAACATTAAACGCTTTAAATTCTTCTTGGCTATATCCAAGAAGCTTGCTCCATTCAGCACTGAAATGTATTTCGCCAGTTTGTACGTTCCATTCCCACGTACCGGTATTAGTGCCAGCCAAGAGCATCTGTAGATGGTGTTGGTTTTTTTGTTGAAGCATGTCTTTGTCATATTGTGCTGTCACATCGGTGAGCGTGATCAGCGCGGCAAAGGCTTGGCCATTTTGGGGGTGGTTTATGAGCTTGCCTGAGCAAATCACTACTAGCGGGGCGGCATTGGACGTTTGTATTTTCAAAGATATATTTTGTAATTGCTCACCACGCCACACTCTTACCCAAGGTGTTTTCGATTGCGAGAGAGGAGAGTGCTCGTCCAACTCAGAGATGCTGATTTCTAGATCGTTAGCAATGTATTGTGTACCTTGCGAAATTTGTAAGCGCTCGGCAGCGAGCCCATTAAAAACAAATGCATTGCTATCGCCGAAAAAGGCGAGCGCCAAGGTCGGGGTCGCCTCGAGGAAGCTGCGAACAAATTCCATTGAATCTAGCGCTGTTGAGGGGGTGTGTTTTGAGTCCAATGGCACTCCTAGTTGTTAAATTTCCGGCGACTAGTCACAAATTATGGGTAGGCAGCGGCGTAAATCATGTACTTTGAGCTGGCAGTTTCTACTAAGTTTGCCTAAACCCTAGAGTCGAGCTGCTGTATAATAACACTTCTTTCCCCTTTTGCCGGGGCCACCGGCCAGGATGCTTGCAATGTTAAGACTGACTGAATTAACGCTTCCCCTTGACCATAGCGAAGAGGATCTTAGGCAAGCGATACTAGCAGTTTTACAGATTCAAGAGTCGCAATTGCTAGCCTTTACCGTCTTTAAGCGCAGCTACGACGCCCGCAAAAAGAACAGCGTGATTAGTTTTGTTTACATCATTGATGTTGAACTTGCCAACGAAGAGGCAATTCTTGCCAACCTAAGCGGCAAACGCAATATCAGTAGATCTCCCGATACACACTATTACCCCATGCCAATGGCGCCACAACGCTTGCAGTCACGGCCCGTGATCATCGGTTTCGGTCCATGTGGATTATTCGCCGCTCTGATTCTTGCACAGCAGGGGTATAGACCTATTGTGTTAGAGCGAGGACGAGAGGTTCGACAGCGTACTCAAGATACTTGGGGGTTGTGGCGTAAGAATATTCTTAATGTCGAGTCGAACGTGCAGTTTGGAGAAGGGGGCGCGGGCCTATTCTCAGATGGCAAACTCTATAGTCAAATTAAAGACCCGAAGTTTTATGGGCGTAAAGTCATGCACGAGTTTGTCAAAGCGGGTGCGCCAGAGGAGATTTTGTTTGTCAGCAAACCACATATAGGAACTTTCCGGCTCACAGGCGTTGTGGCAGCAATGCGGCAGGAGATCATTGCCTTAGGCGGTGAGGTGCGGTTTGAGTCACAAGTGGTGGATGTGTTGATCGATGACAAGTCGGTAAAAGGTGTAGCACTGGCTAACGGCGATGTTATTGAAACTGAGCATGTGGTTCTAGCGCTTGGTCATAGTGCGCGTGACACCTTTCGTATGCTGCATGACCGAGGTGTATTTATCGAGGCCAAGCCGTTTGCGGTCGGTTTTAGAGTGGAACACCCTCAGTCATTGATCGACAAAGCAAGGCTAGGCAAGTACGCCGGCCACCCACAATTGGGGGCCGCCGACTATAAACTGGTGCATCATGCTAAAAATGGTCGAGCCGTCTATAGCTTCTGTATGTGCCCTGGTGGCACTGTGGTTGCGGCGACCTCAGAGAAAGGGCGAGTGGTGACCAATGGCATGAGCCAGTACTCGCGCAATGAGCGCAATGCTAACGCCGGCATCGTTGTCGGCATTACACCAGAGGTGGATTATCCAGGCAGCCCGATTGCGGGCATCGCCTTGCAAGAATCTCTCGAATCACACGCATTTGCTTTAGGTGGCGAGGACTACTGTGCACCAGCACAGTTAGTAGGAGATTTCATCAAAGGCAAAGCTTCCAGCCAATTAGGGCAAGTTGAACCCTCTTATAAACCAGGAGTGAAGCTTGGCGATTTGGCAAGTGCCTTGCCTGGCTATGCGATTGAAGCTATTCGCGAGGCGTTGCCTGCCTTTGGGAAAACGATTAAACATTTCGATAGAGAAGATGCCGTGTTAACAGGGGTTGAGACGCGAACCTCGTCGCCGATTAGGATCACTCGCGATAGAGAGTCCTTGCAAAGTCTTAATACTCGTGGTCTTTATCCCGCTGGTGAGGGTGCCGGTTACGCCGGGGGGATCCTCTCTGCGGGCGTTGATGGCATTAAAGTAGCCGAGGCCTTAATTGCTGCGATGAGAGAAGACTTCGACAAGGGAGTGCTGGTGTGAAACTAAGCTTTGATGAGATGCGCAAGCTGCAACAGAGAAAATACCGAGAACGATTTGGGTTTTTCATTGCAGAGGGCGAGCATCTCGTACAAGAGCTTGAGAAGGCTAGTGACAGCAATGCAGCTTTGCGCGCTAGTGAAATCTACGTCTCAGATGCGCAAGCCTTTTCGTCGAAGCGTTTTGAGACGCACGTCATCAGTGCAAAACACATGGCGCGTATTTGTGCTACCCAGACCCCACAGGGCATCTTTGCACTCGTGCCAATCTCCGCGTTGACTCAAGAAAGGCTAAGCTCAAGCGCGCAACGGGCTGTCTATCTCTATGAAGTGCAAGACCCAGGTAATTTGGGCACTATCTTGCGCTCACTTGCTTGGTTCGGCGCCGCTCGATGTTTATTAAGTCCCGGTTCTGTAGACCCTTTCAACCCTAAAGTAGTGCGTGCGAGTATGGGGGCCATTTTCCACGTTCCGATAGAGACAGAGGTTCCACTGGCGGCTATTGCTGAGAACTACCCTCGAATTGCGGCATTAGACATGCAAGGAAAAGATATAGCAGACCCTCAGTTTGGTGAGCACGATCTTTATATTTTCGGGAATGAGGCGCGGGGCATTCCCCATGCAGACCTTGCTCATTTGCAGCCCAGCCTATTTTCAATTCCTGGCACTGGAGCCGTTGAGTCTTTGAACTTAGGCACTGTGGTGAGTCTTTGTGCCTACGCAATTAGCCGGCAGGCTTAGTAATTTATTTGTTGTAGGTCAGTGTGGTTTTGTGAGCACAAGGGCGTTAAAGTCAGCAATAGATATTGGCTTGCTAAACAAATAGCCCTGAAACATCTCGCAACCTTGGTTTAGTAGAAAGCTCTTCTGCTGTAATGTTTCTACTCCTTCTGCAATGACTTGCAAACGCAGTGTCTTGGCCATGTCGATAATGGTTTTGACAATCATCTCGTCTGATTCCACTACACCAATATTTTGCACAAAAGACTGATCGATTTTAAGTTGTTCAACGGTCAAGGTACTTAGATAAGAAAGCGATGAATACCCTGTACCGAAGTCATCGATTGAAAATTGTATGCCATGCTCTTTCAGCCTTTCTATTTTCTGATTTGCGCACGCGATATCTCCTAATAGCATGGACTCGGTAAACTCAAGTTTCAGTGATTTCGGCGAAATTTTCTTTTGATCAATGGCATCTAACAAACTTGGCTCGAAGCTTTCGTCATAGAATTGATCGGCGGTAATGTTTAAGCTAAGAGTCAAGTGCGAGGTCTGCTCGCTGTGCTGCCATTGTTGCAGCTGTTGTAGTCCCAATCGCATCACTTCATCACCGATTTTTTTCATCAGTCGATTCTCCTGGGCTGCAGGGAGAAATTCAAATGGACCGAGTAAGCCTCGCGTTGGGTGATTCCAGCGGATTAATGCTTCTGCACCTAAAATGCTGTCTGCACTATCAACTTGTGCTTGATAAAAGAGTTCAAACTGGTGCTCTTTTAGGGCGTTGCGCAACTCGTCCAATAACTGCGCTCGCTGTATGACCGATGTTTGCCAAACTGGGTCAAAGAACCGAATATTATTGTTGCCGTCTGACTTTGCGTTGCTAAGGGCGATATCGAGCTCACGTAATACCTCTTTGGCTGTCGGTGCGTTGTTTTTTAGTAAGGTCACACCAATACTAGTAGTAGAAAAATATAGTGAATCGCCGATCTTATAGGTGTCTTCAAGGCTGCTAATAATCAGGTTTGCCAATTGCTGTGTTTTTAGTGAGGCTTGTTCGGTATCCGCACCCAAAGATTGCAATATGACAATAAACTCGTCGCCCCCGTATCGCGCTAACTGATCGCCGGGCCTGAGCAAATGTTGCATCCTGTGGGTAACTTGCAAGAGGAGATTGTCGCCTGCATCGTGCCCCAATGTGTCATTGATCATTTTGAAGTTGTCCAGATCAATCATTAGCGCGGCACAGATATCAGTGGAGGCATCTAGCGTGCGTAGCTTTTCGGTGAGAATTTTTTTTAGGTATTCCCTGTTAGGCAATCCGGTCAATGTGTCGTAATAGGCGAGTTTGCTGATTTTTTCCTGTGCCAGCTTGATCTCAGAGAGATCGATATAAGTGCCCACATAGTGCGTAATTTCTCCGTCACTGCCACGCACGGCAGAAATCGTGAGAGAAAAGGGAATTCTATGGCCTTTGCGGTGGCGGTTCCAAACCTCTCCGCGCCAAATACCCTTTTCTTTTATGTCAGCGATTAAGCCTTGGTAGCGGGCCTTGTCATAACTGTCTGCACGAAACACTTTTGGAGTCTTGCCTATTAGCTCGTTTGCAGTATAACCGGTTGCTTCTTCGAACGAGGGGTTGACCCTGAGAATGCGGTGTTTAGCATCGGTGATGATGACTCCTTCTTGGCTAGAGAAGGCAACCGCTGCGATCCGTAACTCTTCTTCTTGGAGTACTGCTTCTGTCACATTTTCAATTAAGGTCACGAGCAGAGGAGAGTTAGGTACCAGAATATTGTGCACATTTAAGTAGCGAATTAGTTGTTTGTTTCGATATACAGGAATGCGTTTCCGTACAAGACGATCTGGGTCGCCACTTTTGATATCTTCGTGCATTTCTTCTCTATGCGTTGTGCGCACGGTTTCATCGTCGTATGCCAGCTCCCAGAATTGCGCGACTCCAGTGACGGCTCCCGGTTCTATGTCGTAGGCTTGATAAAAATACGGGTTCAAATAAAGGATTTTTTGATAAGTCCCCATGGTCGAGATGGAAACACCAACAGGAAGATTGTCTAATGCGCTATTTAGTAATTTCTTATCTCTTTCTGAATTTCTATGCGCACGCTGCCGTTTGATCACTTGATGCAGTTGGGACGCAAAAAACTCAACCGTTTTAACTGTGTTTTTGCGATAGGGTGCGTTTGAGTTTGCCACTGCAACCACCATGCATATCAGCTCTCCATCATAAATCGGCACGCAGATTAGCCGCTCTACATTGGGTAGCTCACTAGGGCTGGCATTGGCCAACCTAGCATCGGTAATGTGATTTGAAAGGATGTCAGCGCCAAGTTCATTGCAAATCTTTGATAAAGGTGCGCAAGGGGCGGTTAGGTGTAATTCGAAATTAAAAAAATCTTGGCTTTCGCTATGCCACGCAACAATCTGCTTGTCTTCTATGTCTTTTTCAATAATGTGAATAAAACTCTGGGTGCTATAAGTGAGTTTTTCCAAAGCTGAAAGGCCGAGTTTGACAATGTCTCGCTCGTCTAAATCGTTGCTCTTTTCGGTAAACTCTAGAAGTGCTTCTAGCCGTTTTTTAATGAAATAACGCTCGGAGATGTCTCGTACAATGCAGAGAAAGCTTTCGGATTCAAATAAGGGTTTGACTTTGGCGACTGAGACTTCGAAACGGTGCATGCCGGTGCTTAACGCTAGGCTGTATTGAAGCCCGTAACTACTCCCAGTATTGCTACTCTCTTCTATCGCGGCTTCACAGGCTTTAGTCGCCTCAGGAGATAAAAATTCGGCGAAATACTTACCTTCAAAAGTTGCAGGGTCTGTTACCAATGAGTCGTGTGAATCATCGGAATGGTAGTGCAGAATGCGTCCATCTTTGGAAACCTCAAAGACGAGGTCGGGCAAGGCATTGAGAATCGACTGATAGCGGAATCTCAGGTGATTAATCTCATTAAATGGTGCCTTAATATTGCTCTGAACTAGAGAGTAGAGGACGAGACAGTAAGCGAGAACTTTAAACAAGTGGCCAAGAACGCTCGCGAATGAATCAGTGTGCATATAGCCGGTAAACAGGATCCCAGCCATAGCAAACAGCGCAGAGGCGCTAGCGAGACTAATGTCGGCCTGGGCCCTATTTTTTGCGATTTGCAACCATTCAGTGAACGCTGTGGTAGCAAATGCTATGGAGATAATAACGCCTATAACAAATTCAACAGAATTAGGTTGCGAGCTACCCTCCTGTGCTGAGGTGCCAGAGAGGTGCATTTGGCTAATGATGACGATGCTTATCGCTGTCAGCAAGATAGTCCCGGCGAGGACAGTAAAGGTTTTTGCAGCACTTACAATACTGGGGCGACTAAATGCGCGAAGCAAAAGCCCTGCAGCAATCCCCCCCTGTGCCGCTGCCGAGAACTTGGCACTTAATGCCCTTGAATCCAGTATCGACATGGCAAACGTGCCATCAAACGTTAAAAAGTGCGCAAACTCCAAAATGCTGGCGCCGAGGAAGGTGCTACCAATGATCAGCGTATGATGATTACGCGACTTCTGTAGCGGCAGAGCTGCAATGACTAAAATCATTGCAATGAAAATGAGACTAAGAGTCTCGAAGATTGCGTGGCTAAGTTGGAAGTATTGCTCTGTTAGCGCAATGGTAAAGGGTAAAGTTATTGGCAATAGGAAAGCGATAATCGTGAAGATCACAAATACGATGAACCGAAGATAAGCCTTGTTATTGCTTTTACTCATCATAGTAGCAGTCTATTGAAATTGACGGCATTCACAAGGAAAATCGGGGCAAGACTATGGAAAGTTTAGCTACAGAAGCCTGTTTACGGTTAATTGTCACTTGGGATTGACAATCTAAGCCGTTAAGGTCATGTTTCTATGCCCTAACAACAGTGCCACTACGAAGCGCTGATAGCTTTATAAATACAAATGATGTCCGCTTTGAGTTATATGAGGATTACGATGAATAAGAATAGATCTAAGCGTCTTTACACAGCCATGAGTGTTACTTTTGGTGCAGCGCTGATGCTAGGCGCTAGTAGCGCTGTCCTTGCGCAACCTGGCTCCTCTGGCCCGGCAGAGCATGCAGACGTGACTCCGGTTAATAATCTCCCTAACCCCTATGAAACAGTTCGCGATTGGAGCAACCCTCCTGCGGGACGCCAGTGGGGCTCGATCAGTGCGATTAATATCGATATCGATAATGAAAGCGTTTGGATCGGTGATCGCTGTGGCGCTAACTCTTGTGCTGGGTCAGATGTAGACCCGATTGTGAAGCTAGACTCTGACGGCAATGTTGTCACGAGCTTTGGTGCTGGACTGATTCTATGGCCACACGGTATGGATGTAGACGCAGAAGGCAATGTTTGGGTTGTAGACGCTCGTGCAGCCAATGCACGAGAGTTAGAGCAGTTCCCAGACGCCGCTGGCAAAGGCCATACGGTCCTTAAGTTTAGCCCATCAGGTGAGTTGCTGTTGACTATAGGCACGCCTGGCGAAGCAGGGGATCCAGAAGATGGACGTCTAACCGATCCAAATGATGTGGTGATTGGTTCTGATGGTCGAATCTACGTGGCTGAGACCCATGGTGCGCAATTCCAAGATGAGGCTGGTCCAAACGCTAAGAGTCGCATTTCAATCTATGCTCCAGATGGTAGCTATATCAAGAGCTTTGGTGAGTGGGGCTATGAAGACGGTCAAATGCGTTCACCGCACTCCTTGGCCTTTGACTCACAAGACCGTCTTTTCGTAGCGGACCGTGGCAACCGTCGCATCCAGATCTTCGACCAAGAAGGCATGCATATCGATACTTGGTATCAATTTAGCCGTATCAGTGGTCTATTCATCGATGACAACGATATGCTGTACGCGATCGACTCTGAGTCCGATAACAATTACAACCCAGGTTGGCGAAAAGGCCTACGCGTTGGCAGTGCTCGAACTGGCGAGGTCATGTACTTCGTGCCTGAGCATGTATCTGAGCGCCCCTCGGGAATGGGTGGCTTTGGCTCTATGGGCGAAGGTGTGACTGTTGATAAGAACGGTACAGTCTATGCTGGTGAAGTTGGCCCCATCCAAGGTGTCACTAAGTTTATCCCGCGTCTTATAGACTAAGGGTTAAGTTGCTTGGTAAAAAGGCGCTCTGTCCTTGCGGCAGAGCGCCTTTTTTTGCCAAAATAGTTGCTGTTAGCTAGGCAGCAACTACTACCACTCTTTAGAACTTGCATTCAAATTGAATGATTCTCTAGATGCCCTATGCGAATATATGACTTCTTGCTTGGCTTTTGATGTTTCTTGACCTAGGTCATGGTGACATTTTTTCGAAACCGTACACTCTCGCAAATGGAAATCAATCACACCAATATTCATTCTGCGATCAAAGGGGCACCTTTTAGTGCTGCCCGGGTTAGCGATCTATTAGCGCGATATGATGCACAAGGTCCGCGCTATACCTCCTACCCTAGCGTTGCGCAATTCGCAGAATTTGACTCGCAAGTGTATTTTGATGCGTTTGCCAATTGCGACAGTCACGCGCCGCTCTCTGTCTATGTGCATATCCCTTTTTGTAATACCCCTTGCTATTACTGCGCCTGCAATAAGATTATTTCACGTAAAGCAGGGAGCGTACGGACTTATCTGAACTACCTTAAAAAAGAAATGAAACTACTCCGCTTGCGTTCGAGACTTAATGCGCGACAAGTAGAGCAGCTACATTTTGGTGGCGGCACTCCGACTTACTTGGACGATGCAGAGCTAACCGAGTTAGTACATACATTGGCGCACAGCTTTGATCTTTCGCAGCAGCCGGATCGCGACTTTTCTATTGAGTTAGATCCGAGAACAATGGATAGGCATCGAATTGAATTGATACGAGGCCTGGGTTTTAATCGCGTCAGTTTGGGCGTGCAAGATTTTGACGTGGATGTGCAAACCGCAATCAATCGCGTTCAGGATTTTCGGCAATTGGAGTCTTTAGTTGGCGATATTCGTGTGCGCGGTTTTGGCTCGCTTAATTTCGACATGATTTATGGTTTACCAAAGCAGACGATGCAGAGTTTAGAGAAAACTTTAACAAGTCTGATAGCCATGAACCCAGATCGTGTCAGCTACTACAATTATGCTCACTTACCGCAGAGATTTGCAGGGCAAAGAGCAATCAATGAAGTGGATCTTCCCAAGCCCGGGTTAAAGTTACAAATGCTCCGCTATATCGTCGAGAGGTTGACGGACGCCGGCTATGTCTATATCGGTATGGATCACTTTGTAAAACGTGAAGATTCCCTAGCGATGGCTCAACGCGATGGCAGCCTATGTCGTAATTTTCAAGGCTACACCATCAGCAAAGCACGAGATTTAGTGGGGCTCGGTATGTCATCAATAAGCTCAGTGAGTGGTGTGTATTCACAAAACTATGAGAGTTTGATCGACTATTATCAAGGGATTGATATCGGGGAGTTACCCATTCGGCGTGGTTTTGTATTAGGGCCAGAAGACTTCATTCGGCGAGATATTATTCAACAGCTTAGTTGTTATAAACGTCTGGATATTGGAAAAATAGAAAACACCTATGCTGTAAATTTCTGGGAGCATTTCGCGAACGTTAAGCCTGCGCTTTTGCAGATGCAAAATGACGGCTTACTTAGTTTATTAGATAAGCGGTTTTTAATAGTAAGTCCAGAAGGGGGATTGTTTTTACGCAATATTTGCATGCTTTTTGATGAGTATTTAGGGCGTGATTCGCACAAGGGGTTCTCATATTCTCGTGTGATCTAAACGAGCATTTCTGAGTTTGGTATGACCCGTAACCGATTGTTGCAATTAGCGCTTTGCTGCGTGTTGTTTATTTGACTACAATGCGTGCATCTAATCTGATGATGAAGGCGCACGCGTGAAATCGACTCCTAAGGCAGTTAATCTAACGAAAGACATTCCCTATGTGGCGCGATCCTGTCATACCAATCCAAGCATATCTTGTGGCGATTGCCGTTTGGGTGAGCTTTGTCTGCCTATTGCGTTGGATGCTTCCGAAATCTTGCAGCTAGATGAAATCGTCAAGCGCGGCCGTGCGCTCAATAAAGGCGATTTTCTGTACCGCGAAGGCGAAGAGTTCAAAGCTATTTTTGCTATTCGCTCAGGCAGTTTTAAAACCTTTAAAACGACCCATGAAGGAGTTGAACAAGTCACAGGGCTTTTCTTGCCGGGTGAAATTATGGGAATGGACGGCATAGCTAGTAATAAACATAGCGGTTCTGCTGTCGCCTTAGAAACCGGTTCGTTTTGCGAGATCCCATTCCATCTGCTTGAAGCGCTCAGCGCTCATATTCCTTCCCTACAAGGCAGGTTTTTCCGGTTGATGGGGCAAGAGATCGTTAAAGACCAGCAAATGCTCACATTGGTCAGCAGTAATGCGGCAGAAGAGCGCGTTGCCTCTTTACTTTTGAGTATCTCCAAGCGTAATCATCGACGAAAGCTTTCGCCTAGCCATTTTCGACTTCCCATGACACGGGCCGAGATTGGCAGCTACTTAGGGGTCACTCTCGAAACTGTCAGCCGAATCTTTAGTCGTCTTCAAAAGCAAAATGTCGTGAAGGTCGATAATAAGGAAATTCAACTTCTCGATATCGATGCGCTTAAGCTTATTGCCAAAGTCCATAACGACTAAATGCTAGGCATTTCATGCTTCCTGTAGATTTCACCGCCATCAGCGCTCAGTATCACGAGCAGGGCTATACCGTTGTGCGCCAAGCGTTTGATGAGGAAAGGCTGGCCCCTATCAAACTTGTATTAGAACAATTCCATCAACAGTGGTTAGTTGCGAACCAAGAATTATATCGAGCAAGGGCGGTCAACAGTGCCTATCTCACCGATAAGAAATTACTTAATACGAGTGACCGTGCGCTTTTGTTTCAACTCATAGGGGATAGGAAAGTTGCGCAATTATTGCAGGCTGTTTTCCCTAGTGCTTTTGGCTTTATGAATACGCAATTATTTTTTAATCCTTGTAATCCGCAGCAAAAAAATTATTGGCATCGGGATATCCAATACTCAGATTTGTCGATTGAGCAGCAGATAAAAGCGCTAGGGCAGAGCAATGTCATTCATGTTCGCTTGGCGCTTGCGCCAGAACCTGGGCTTGAGTTAATACCGGGTAGCCACAATCGCTGGGATACTGATTTGGAGTTTTCAGTCAGAATGGCGCAAGAGGGGTGCGCGGTACACGATGAACTGCCCAATTCCCATAAAATTGCACTAGAGACAGGAGACCTTCTGATTTTCTCGGCCAATATGATTCACCGAGGTCTATATGGTGGTCAACGCATGGCATTCGATATGCTTTACTGCGACCCACTCCCATCTCTATTGCAGTACGTGAACCCCGACTGCCTTCCTAATAGTGATGAAATGCAAGCAATTAGCTGCCCTGAGGCGTTTACGCAGACGCAAAGAGTTCTGCAAACTCTATAGCGTTCGCTATAAAAACCACCTAGTCAGGGGCGAAGCGAAGAATCTTTCCATGTTAGAATCCTCACGCAAGAAATAGGGCTTGTAGAGGACCGCCTGCCAATGCTGTTAATGATTGATAATTATGACTCTTTTACCTATAACATCGTCCAATATTTGGGCGAGTTAGGGGCCGATGTGCGCGTATTTCGCAATGATGCGATTAGCATTGCGCAGATCGAAGCGCTTGAGCCTGAAAAGATTGTGATCTCCCCAGGGCCTTGCACGCCTAATGAAGCCGGTATTTCCGTGCCTTGTATTGAGCATTTTGCGGGGAAAATACCGATTCTAGGGATTTGTCTCGGGCATCAGAGTATTGGTCAGGCTTTTGGTGGCAAAATCGTCCGTGCTGGGAAAGTCATGCACGGCAAGCTTTCGCCGATGCATCATGCCAACTTGGGTGTGTTCGCAGGTCTCGACAATCCTTTTACGGCGACGCGCTATCACTCATTGGTGATCGATAAAGAGTCGTTGCCTGAATGCTTGGAAATTACCGCGTGGACACAGAATGAAGACGGCAGCCTTGATGAAATTATGGGCGTGCGTCACCGAAGCCTCGCAATAGAAGGGGTGCAGTTTCACCCAGAGTCAATTCTAAGTGAGCACGGACATCAACTACTGAAAAACTTCCTCGACGCCCATTAGTCACGAAGGGACTCCCTATGGATATCAAAACAGCGATTGCTCAGTTGAGCAAAAAACAAGACCTTACTGCGGATGAGATGACGTTCTTAATGCGGGGCATCATGACTGGGGAGATGACTGATGCGCAGATCGCGGCATTCCTTGTAAGCTTGCAGCTGAAAGGGGTTTGTGCGCAGGAATTGTTGGGCGCCGCTAAGGTCATGCGTGAGCTAGCCACGGCTGTGCAGATTGAAGATAAAACACATCTTGTGGACACCTGTGGCACGGGCGGCACTGGCACCAATACATTCAATATCTCAACGGCCTCGGCGATGGTGGTTGCCTGTGCAGGTGCACGCGTCGCAAAACACGGCAATCGTGGCGCGACTAGCAAAAGCGGTAGTGCTGATTTGCTTGAGGCGGCAGGAGTTAAACTTGCATTGACCCCTGAGCAAGTGGCCAGTTGTATTAATAATGTGGGCGTGGGGTTTATGTTTGCGCCAGGCCATCATAGCGCAATGAAGCATGTGATCGGTGCTCGAAAAGAGATCGGAATCCCAACAATTTTTAATCTACTTGGTCCACTGACAAATCCGGCGGGTGCGCCCAACCAAGTATTGGGTGTGAATAACGCGCAGTGGATAGAACCAATGCTTAAGGTTCTTGTAAGTTTAGGGAGTCAACATGTGCTCATCGTGGCCGCAGACGATGGTCTAGATGAGATTAGTGTGAGCTCTGCGACACAAGTGGGTGAGCTTCGTGATGGTAAATTGACTCGCTATACTCTTGCACCCGAAGACTTCGGGCTAGAGCGTCGTGAGGGGTTTGCCATGCTGCAAGTGGAGAGTGCACAAGAAAGCCTCGCATTGGTACGTAAGGCGTTAACTTATGAAGATGCCGCTTGTGGTGACATCGTTGCCTTGAATGCGGGAGCTGCTATATACGCTGCCAATGTAGAGCCAAGCATTGCGCTAGGTGTTCAGCGAGCTCAAGAAATATTGCGATCGGGTGCTGCTTTGAAAAAACTTGCAGAGCTAGCGCAATACAGTGAATCAATTTAATTGAAGTAGAAAACTGAATGAGTACACCTACAATTTTAGAGAAAATTATCGCGCAAAAGCATATTGAAATTGCGCGTGATAGTGCCCAAACCAGCCTTTCCGAGATGGAACGCTTGGCAGCACTTGTCACAGACAAGCGTGAGTTCATTGCAACACTGCGCGAGAGAATAGAAGCGCGGCAAACGGCAGTGATTGCCGAAATTAAGAAAGCCTCTCCTAGTAAAGGTTTAATTCGCTCAGACTTCAATCCTGCGCTCATTGCTCAACAGTACGAAAGTGCTGGGGCGAGTTGCTTATCAGTGCTTACCGACCAAGAGTTCTTTCAAGGTAGCAATGAGTATCTGCAACAGGCTCGGGCAGCTTGTACTCTTCCTGTAATACGCAAAGACTTCATCGTCGCGCCGTTTCAAATTGCGCAGGCCAAGGCGATGGGAGCCGACTGCGTATTGTTAATAGTCGCCGCATTGGAAGATGCGCAGCTCAGAGACTTATCTGCCTACGCCAAGCAAATGCACATCGATGTGTTGGTTGAGGTGCATGATGAGGCCGAGCTTGATGTGGCGCTTGCCGCAGGGTTTGACCTTATTGGCGTGAATAACCGTAATCTTCATAATTTTGAAACGAATCTTGAAGTAAGTTATCGGCTTGCGAAGCTGCTGCCAGCCGGCAAATTATTGGTGACCGAGAGCGGCATACATTCGGCACAAGATGTTAAAGACATGATCGATCGCAATATCTTCGGGTTTTTAATTGGAGAGACGTTCATGCGGGCAAGCAACCCTGGGGATAAACTAGCAGAGCTGTTTCCTAGATGAGTGGGCATGGGAAGTCTGTGCCACCCAAAAAGCGGGGTTTGAGCAGACTTATTGCCGCTGCGGGGTATTCATTCGCGGGTTTGCGAAGCGCGTTTCGCTCCGAAGAGGCCTTTCGTCTGGAGTGCTTGGGGCTTGTCCTTCTCACACCTATTGCCTTTATATTAGGGCAAAACCGTACCGAAGTGGTGCTATTGATCGGCAGCATTGTACTACTTCTTATTATTGAGCTGCTCAACACTGCCGTTGAGGCGGTAGTCGACCGAATTGGCAGCGAATATCACGATCTTTCACGACAAGCCAAGGATATAGGCTCTGCTGCTGTCTTCATGGGGATGATGCTTGTCGCCTTGGTTTGGGGCCTTATTCTTTTCTAAATACTTTTTCATGACGAAAAAAGTAAATCTCTTGTGCAATGAGCCGATAACAATAATGTAGGCGCTTTAGGGCGCTAAATTTATTCGTTAAGCGGTGTGCCATGTTGTTCTCAAGTGCTATGACTGTCTCTTTGCTGCTCGCCTTGATGGTGGGGTCGTTGCTGATAGTGCGATTGACTCAAGAAAGGCAAGAAACTCAGCTTATCCGTCTATATCGCCTTGCCGCCTTGGACAGGCGAAGTAGTGCTTTGCGCAAAGTGATTCAGGGTTTGAAAAGTGTTGACGACAACCCCGAAGTCATACGCGTGCTCAATCAAGTTATGAAAAACGATTTGCAGCGCATTCAGAAGTTAGACCCTACGCGCAATGTCAATGAGAAAGATACGCGGCAGAGCAGTGGCGATAGTAGCAAAGCAGAAAAACCCAATGCTGCTGGTTTATCTAAAGCTGACCAGAAAACAAGTTTAAGCAGTGAGCGTGAGATGTTGCGCGCTCGTGCGCATATCACTGATGCTTTGGCTTTAATTCGACATCTGTATCAAGTGGGACACGTTAGCGGCGAGCAATTAGAGTCGACAGCGCGTCATTTAGGTACACTCAGCGCGATGGTGGGTGCGAACTCTAATCTACGTATGGGGGAGGAAGCTCTCCAGCGTGGGGATACAAGAAAAGCGTTGTCGTATTATCGGGCCGCCGAAGGATTCTTGCACAATGGGCCGCTAAGCGGGCCAGAAGGAGCAAAGAAGCTTGCTTATATTCAGCAACGCAGGGACGACATTGCTAATCAAGAGGCTCAAGCTGCCGAGGGCTTTAGTCAACAAGCCGCCTAATGGTTGTCGCTGCGATCGTTTAGCGAGTGCCAAACACCACGATTGTTTTCCCTTTTACAGAGATGAGCTCTTGTTCCTCAAGGGTTTTGAGAACTCGGCCCGCCATCTCGCGCGAGCAATTCACTAATCGGCCAAGCTCTTGGCGGGTAATTTTAATCTGCATGCCATCAGGATGAGTCATTGCATCGGGTTCTTTGCTTAACTCAATCAGAGTGCGGGCAATTCTTCCAGTCACATCGTAGAAGGCGAGGTCGCCTACTTTGCGCGTGGTGTTGCGCAGACGATGAGCCATTTGCTTGCCAATGGTGAAGACAATCTCAGGATGAGAGCGAATATAGCTATTGAAGTTGGCATAGCTGATTTCTGCAATCTCGCAGGAGCTGCGCGCTCTGCACCAAGCACTACGCGCCTCTTTTTGCTCGAATAAGCCCATTTCGCCGAAGAAATCGCCGGGATTAAGGTAGGCAATAACGACTTCTTTGCCGTCATCATCTTCTAGAACAACAGAGACCGACCCTTCAATAATATAGTACAGCGTATTGCAGGTATCGCCTTCATAGATGATGGTGGCGCGATTCGGATAACGACGTCGATGGCAATTGGTCAGGAAATTTTCCAGATCCTTAATATGTGGCGTAAGAGCCATGAGCGTCATATTGTTGTTCTCCTAAACGCAGAGCTTCAATCTTAATTGATGGGGCAGTAGGCAGATTATAAATCAGAAAACCTAGTAGAGGTATATCATACCTGCGAAGGCAGTGAAATTGTTAGTTGCTTCGTCCTCTATGGGCGTCTGTGGTAATCTTTCGCCAATTTGCAGCTTGTTAAAAGCCAAGCTCTGACATTAACAAGAGAGAGACAATGATGAAAGCGAAAGTGCGCTGGGTGGATAAAGTAAAGTTTTTGGGCGAGTCCGGTAGCGGACACTCGGTATTAATGGAGGGGCCGGAATCCAGCGGAGGTGACAACGTGGGAATTCGGCCAATGGAAATGTTGCTCATTGGTGTTGGCGGTTGCTCTTCTTACGATGTCATGAGTATCTTGCAAAAGTCTAGGCAGAAGGTCAGCGATTGTGTCACGGAAATCACGGCACAAAGAGCTGATGCGGTTCCCGCGGTGTTTGAGGCAATCCATCTGCATTTCCGTATTACAGGAAAAGACATCAATCCAAAACATGTCGAAAAAGCCGTCATGTTATCGGCAGAAAAGTATTGCTCCGCAACAATTATGCTCGGCAAAGGGGGCGTGGTAATTACACACGACTTTGAGATAGTAGAGCAGGATTAGAGGCGGTAGGCTGTTTTTTTCATAAGCACTGACATGGACTTCATGGCGAGTTTTATGGGCGTGGGGAGGGGTTCTCCGCCGGCTTGCCGCGCTGTTTCGCCATGCTGTTTTTCATCGACGAGCATTTGCTGTAATACGGCTTTGCTCTTTTGATCGTTTGCAGGCAGCTGCGACAAGTGATCTTGCAAGTGTTCACACACTTGTTCTTCTGTCTCGGCCACAAAACCAAGACTCCATTTGTCGCCTGCAAGCCCTGCCACAGCACCTAAACCAAATGACATGGCGTACCAAGCGGGATTGAGCAAGCTACTGCGGCTGTCCAGCTCCTGGAGCCTTTGTTCGCACCAAGCAAGATGGTCGACCTCTTCTTGTGCTGCCTCTTCCATCGCTTGGCGAACATCGGGAAGTTTTGCCGTGAGGGCTTGGCCCTGATAGAGCGCCTGCGCGCACACTTCACCGGTATGGTTGATGCGCATTAGCGATGCGGCTTGTTTGCGCTCACTATCACTTAATTGTTGCTCTTGTACCGACTTGGCTGGCGAGGGGCGCTGCTGAGCACTGCTGCCAGGGACAAGTGTGCGCAATGCCTGATCAAATTGAACAATCAGTCGGTCTAAGGGGGTGTGGTGTTGTCGCTGAGTATCAGTCATTTTCTCTCGCAATGGCTCGGTAGGCGATGTCCTTTCTGAAATAAACCTTATTCCAGTCGAGCTCTTTGATCAAGTCATAGGCAGATTTTTGCGCTTCGGTGACTGTATTGCCCAACGCCGTGGCGCAAAGTACGCGGCCGCCATTAGTGACGACATCGTTGCCCTGCATCTTGGTGCCAGCGTGAAACACTTTGCGGTCGGCGTGAGTGTTGCTCTCTAAGCCGCTAATGATATCTCCTTTATCGTAGGCATCTGGATAGCCGCCGCTAGCGAGTACCACGCCAACTGCTGGGCGCGGGTCCCATTGCGCTTGCGCCTTGTCCAGTTCGCCGTCTAAGGCACTATCGCAAAGGCTGATCAGGTCTGAGCGCAAGCGCATCATCACCGGTTGTGCCTCTGGGTCGCCGAAACGGCAGTTGTATTCAATGACATTTATATCGCCATTTTCTGAGATCATGAGTCCTGCGTACAGAAAACCAACGTAGGCATTGCCGTCCGCCCGCATCCCGTTGACGGTAGGCATAATGACTTGTTCCATAATCTTGTCGTGCAATTGTTCGGTCACAACAGGGGCCGGAGAGTAGGCGCCCATGCCTCCTGTGTTTGGACCTTTATCGCCATCATCACGCGCTTTGTGGTCTTGCGACGTGGCAAATGGAAGCACGTTGGAGCCGTCGACCATGACAATAAAACTGGCTTCTTCGCCGCGCAAAAACTGTTCGATCACCACGCGGTGTCCGGCATCACCAAACTTGTTGCCTGATAACATGTCCTTGATAGTGGCCTGCGCCTCTTCGACTGTCTGTGCAATGATCACGCCCTTGCCAGCAGCCAAGCCATCTGCCTTGATGACAATCGGTGCGCCTTGCGCTTGCACATAATCACATGCAGCTTCGATATCGGTGAAGTTCTGATAGGCGGCAGTAGGGATCGCGTGACGGTGAAGAAAGTCTTTCGTGAACGCCTTGGAACCTTCTAATTGAGCGGCATTTTTCGATGGCCCAAAGCAGCGTAAACCTTGCTCTGCAAAATAATCGACTACGCCCTCAACAAGAGGTGCCTCTGGTCCCACTATCGTTAGGGCGATATCGTTTTGCTTGGCAAACTGCGCAAGCGCTGCGAAATCCATTGGGTCTAGTGCGACATTTTCTACACCTGGCTCTAGGTGGGTGCCTGCGTTTCCAGGCGCTACAAACACTTTTTCAGCTTGGGCTGATTGTTTAACGCGCCATGCAAGGGCGTGTTCACGCCCGCCGCTGCCAATAATCAAAACGTTCATTTGTTGCTGTGCCTCTATCGCGCTGAAAGCTAATTGCTAGTGTGAATTAGTGTCTAAAGTGGCGCACGCCTGTGAAGACCATTGCCATATCTGCCTCATCGGCCGCCGCGATGACTTCTTCGTCACGCATAGAACCGCCAGGCTGAATAACAGCGCTAATGCCGGCTTGTGCCGCGGCATCGATACCATCACGGAATGGGAAGAAGGCATCGGAAGCCATCACCGATCCACGTACCTCTAAGTTTTCATCAGCCGCTTTGATACCAGCAATGCGCGCACTATAAACGCGGCTCATTTGGCCGGCGCCAATGCCTATTGTTTGCTTGTTCTTGCAATAGACGATGGCATTAGATTTAACGAACATGGCGACCTGCCAAGCAAACAACAAGTCTTCAATCTCTTGCTCGCTAGGTTGACGTTTGCTGACCACTTTTAAGTCAGCAGCAGTGATCTGATGGATATCACGGTCTTGTACTAAGAGACCACCATTGACGCGTTTGAAGTCGAACGCTGGTTGCGCTTGTGCATCCCATTGGCCGCAGCTTAGAACCCGCACATTTTGCTTGTTCGCGACTACCTTGAGAGCTTCGGCAGAAACACTAGGGGCAATAATGACTTCAGTGAATTGTCGGTCGACAATGCTTTGTGCCGTCTTTGCATCTAGCTCACGGTTAAAAGCGATAATGCCACCAAAGGCCGATGTAGGGTCTGTTTGGAATGCGAGGTCATAAGCCCCTGCGATCGAATCGCTGATGGCGACGCCACATGGATTGGCATGCTTGACGATGACACATGCCGGCGCGCTAAAGGATTTTACGCACTCTAATGCTGCATCGGTATCGGCGATATTATTGTATGACAGCGCCTTGCCTTGATGCTGGATCGCTGTACTAATGCTCGCCTCTTGTGGCGCCTTCTCGACATAGAAAGCGGCGCGTTGGTGAGGATTTTCACCATAACGCATGTCTTGGCTTTTGTTAAATTGCTGCGAGAAAGTGCGAGGAAAAGCGAGAGGCAGCGTTTCGTCTTCTTGCTCGCTTGGCACGCGGGCACCAAGATAATTCGCAATGGCGGCATCATATGCAGCGGTATGTTCGAAAGTGCGTACTGATAGGTCAAAGCGAGTCGCATCGCTCAAGGCGCCATTGTTCTGAGCAAGCTCGGTGAGCACGCGGTCATAATCCGAAGGATTGACAATTACGCCAACCCAAGCGTGATTCTTGGCGGCGGCGCGTAACATCGTTGGGCCTCCGATATCGATATTCTCGATGGCTGTCGGAAGATCGCAATCAGGATTCGCAACGGTTGCCTCGAAGGGGTAAAGATTGACTACGACTAGATCAATCGGCGGAATATTATGCTCTTGCATAACGGCCTGATCGATCTCTCGGCGGGCAAGAATGCCGCCATGGACCTTCGGGTGTAAAGTTTTCACTCTGCCATCCATCATTTCGGGAAAGCCTGTGTAATCGGCGATCTCGATAGCAGGGATTTGTTCTGCTTGGAGGAGTTTGAATGTACCGCCGGTTGAGAGAATTTCTATACCAGCGCGATGTAATGATTGAGCAAATGGGACGATGCCGGTTTTGTCAGACACACTGATAAGGGCGCGTCGAACTACGGCAGTTTTTGATGTGGGCATGTGAGAAGGTCTATCATAGGCCGAAGAGGCGGGGGTCCATTACGCTCCGCCAGATCAGAGTTAACCGGGTACCAGATTCTGGTTACAACATTCCGTGTTGTTTCAATTTCTTGCGTAGAGTACCACGGTTCAAGCCTAGCATGATAGATGCCTTGCTCTGGTTACTGCCGCTGTGTCGCAGCGCAGCTTCTAACAGAGGGACCTCGACTTCATTTAAGACGAGCTGATAGAGGTCGGTGACAGTCTCGTCTCCGAGGTTGGCGAAATACTGGGACATTGCCCTTTCTACATCTTTTCGTAAGGTGGACGATTGCTGCACGGGTGCCTGTGGCACTAGGGGTTCGCCTTCGCTCGGGTTTCGAACGGATAGGCCTTCATTAAAAGTGCTCATCGCTGATCTCCCTTTCGCTTATTAAGCTATCGAAAAAAGTGTTAAGCGCCTTAACTTGTTCGTCGGCTGATTTGAGGGAGTTAAATGTGGCTCTAAAGGCTTTGGCTCCCTCTAATGGGTCTGTGTACCAAGAAACATGTTTGCGGGCAAATAACACCCCTTTACCCTCTCCGTAGAGCTCATGTAAGTTTTGGACGTGCGACAATAAAGTGCCGTGCAGATCGACAAGCGTGTGTGCCGCAGGCGTGTCGCCGGTGTCCAAATAGTGTTTGATTTGCGCGAAGATCCAAGGATTTCCGTAGGCGCCACGCCCAATCATAACCCCATCTGCGCCAGTGTAATCCATGACTTGTTGGGCGCGCTCAGGGCTTGTGATGTCACCGTTGGCAATCACTGGAATTGTGAGTGCGTCTTTGATGTCCCTGATGGTGTCGTACTCGACATTCCCCACAAATCGGCATTCCCGGGTCCGCCCATGCACAGTGAGGAGTTGAATCCCTTCGTTTTCAGCGATCCTGGCGATCTCGACACCATTGCGAGATTCAGGCGACCAACCCGTGCGTATTTTAAGCGTCACAGGGATGTCGACTGCGTTGACCACTTCTTTGAGTATCTTTGTCACTAAATCTTTATTTTTCAATAGGGCAGAGCCTGCCGCTTTTTTTAAGACTTTTTTAGCAGGGCACCCCATATTGATGTCGATAATGTCGGCGCCTAAGTCGGCATGAAGTCGCGCTGCATCGGCCATCATTTCTGGGTCTGAGCCTGCAATTTGTATTGAGTTAAGCGCCCCGATGTCAGAATGAATATAGCGGGTGCGGTTTTTGCGGCTGTCCCAAAGCGAGGAATTACACGTCAACATTTCAGAGACAGCGAGGCTCGCACCGTGCGTGACGCACAGATCGCGAAACGGCTGATCGGTAATGCCTGCCATGGGGGCGAGGATGACATGGCCGTCTAGTTGATGCCGTCCAATTGTAATTGCGGGCCTTGGGTTCTTCATATTTTGTAAAAACTAATTTCGTAATTCAGTGCTTGCGGGCCTGGGTCGAGAAGGTCGAGCGAGACTTGTAGCTGAGACTTGGCAGGCATGCTCGCAAGGTTTTCCAGATCTTTGTCGAGATACTCAGAGGGACGGAATCGCCTCTGTGCCAATACTTCATTGCTGCTATTGGTGAATTTTAACAGTATTCCTGGCAGTGCTTGGGCAAAAGGCGCGTCGTTGCGAAACTGCATTTTGACGCGCAGCGCATTAGAGAACTCTGGGTGACTTTGCACGGCTAGCTGGTCGCTATGAATTAGACTGATATCAGACAAGGGCTGTAGGTCGCATGACAATGGAGAGCAGAATAGCTCGATCATAGGGCGCCATTGAGCGTTCTGGGCGAGTGTGTGTCGAGTGACCCACAAAGTTTGCAGTGCTAGGCATATGAGTAAGAATAAAGACAGCAGAGTAATGCCTAGTGTCTTTTTAGGTTTCTCATGCCAGCTCAGCTCCAAGGGGGCTTCGTCGAAACTCACCTTCTCCAAGTCGTCAGCACTTAGGTCATGATGCTCTGAGTGTTCATTAAATGCGGTATCGTCCAGCGCAAGCGCGTGCATGCGCTCGCGCACAAGAGCATCGTCCTCGCTCTCGTCCTCAGGCGCTTCTTCAAACTGGGGCGGTTCACTAGGCTCTTCAGCTGGAGAGGGCTCCTCTTCTGGAGCCGTGACTGAAGTTTCTTGCTGGCTAGCGGGAGTGTCGTCTTCATCAATAAATTGCCAAGAAGTGTCATTCTCAGAAATGATTGGGCTTACACGATTGGGGAGGGAGTCTGCCATATCCAAAGTAAAGATGCTGTCGGCGTCCTCCTCTGCTATATCTTCTTCCTCATCGCTTGTCGTCAAATCTCCCAAGGGTAATTGCTCTTCATTGATGGCAAGCTCTTCGTCATCGACCGCCTCAATTTCTTCGTGAGTGGGCAACGAAACGGTGCGGATATCGACAGAGGGAAGCAGATTATCGTCGGCGGCAAAGATGCGCAGGCAGGCGCCACAGCGCACCATGCCGTCCGCGGACTGCAGTTGTGAAACCGTGGTCCTAAACGAGGTGTGGCAATGTGGACATTGTGTGATGAAAAGGCTCATGGTCGGCCGTCTTTGCGAGAAAGAGTTTTAACGCCTTACGCCTTCTACGCGGACCCATTCTTCGCGTAACGCAGGCTCAAGCATTGTAAAATATTCATCATAGCTATTCATTAGCGATTGAGTTTGTTGCGAAAGCACACCAGAGAGAATTAGTTTGCCACCGGGCTTGATAAGCGCAGCGATGATCGGCGTTAATTCCTCAAGAGGGCCTGCGAGAATATTTGCCACTACGATGTCCGCTTGTGGATGGCCTTCTACTCCTGGTAGGTATACTTTAAGTTTTTCCTCCTCGATGCCATTGAGCGCACGATTGCTCTCTGTGGCTGTAATCGCCTGAGGATCGTTGTCGATGGCGATGACCTCTTTAGCGCCAAGAAGTGCAGCAGCTATTGCTAGGACGCCTGATCCACAGCCGTAATCGATGACAGTCTTGCCGGCAATCGCTTCTTGATCAAGCCACTCTAAACACAGCGCGGTAGTTGGGTGCGTTCCTGTACCAAACGCTAGGCCGGGGTCGAGCATGATGTTGATGGCCTCGGGCTCGGGAGGAGTCTCCCAGCTAGGACAAATCCAAATGTTTTGGCCAAACTGCATCGGAACGAAATCTTGCATGCACACGCGTTCCCATTCGGTATCTTTGATTTCTTCGACATCGATGGGCAAGTCCTTGGTGCAAGGTAGATTTTCGCGCAGGCTAGCAACGATGATATCCATCGGCGCGTCATGGGCAAATAAGCCTTGGACTTGAGTATTGTTCCAGATAGGGGTTGTATCTAGGTCGACTTGGAAAACGGGCTGGTCTTCTGCGTCCATTAGCGTTACAGAGACAGCACCGCACTCATTGAGATATTCCTCAATGAGTGCGGCATCGTTTTCTTCGACGTTTAATGTCAACTGTTGCCAAGGCATAGTCAGGCCTTCGCGGCAATTGAGTGAGAGGTTCTAAGCATCATACTATTTTGACGTAGGTTTATGATGTGTAGAAAGTTTGCTCTCAAGATAATGAATATTTACGCCACCTTTTTGGAACTCAGTGTCGCGAATAATATCTTTGTGTAGCGAGGTGTTGGTGCGAATTCCGTCAATCAATAGCTCGTCTAATGCATTGCTCATTTTGGCCAAGGCGCAGTCGCGATCCTCGCCATAAGTAATGAGCTTAGCGATTAGGGAATCGTAAAACGGAGGTACGGTGTAACCGCTGTAAATATGCGAGTCTACTCGAATGCCATTGCCACCAGGTGCGTGGAAAAGATTGATTTTTCCAGGGCAGGGCAAGAATGTCACAGGGTCTTCCGCATTAATACGACACTCTAAAGAGTGGCCAGTGATTTTAACGTCCGATTGTTTAATCGAAAGTTTCTCACCGCTGGCGATACGCAACTGCTCTTTCACAATATCGATACCGGTGACCATTTCAGTCACTGGGTGTTCAACTTGTACGCGAGTGTTCATTTCGATGAAATAGAACTGTTCGTCTTGGTAAAGGAACTCAAGCGTGCCGGCACCGCGATAATTCATTTTCTCACAAGCTTTTACGCACGTGGCGGCAACGGCTTCACGAATATGGTCGGGAATATCCGGTGCTGGCGCTTCTTCCAATACTTTTTGATGGCGGCGCTGCATAGAGCAGTCGCGATCGCCTAAATGGATAGCGTTGCCTTGGCCATCTGCGAGGACTTGGATTTCGACATGGCGCGGGTTTTCTAGGAATTTTTCAATATAGACCACTCCACTACCAAAGAAAGCCTTTGCTTCGGATTGAGTGACATATACTGCTTTCAACAGAGCGGCTTCGCTATGCACAACGCGCATGCCGCGCCCGCCGCCGCCAGCAGCAGCCTTGATGATCACTGGGTAGCCTATCTCTCTGGCGATGGCGAGAGTGCGCTCTTTGTTATCATCGATGGGGCCGTCAGAGCCTGGCACCGTAGGGACGCCGGCTTCGCGCATGACTTTAATGGCTGACACTTTATCGCCCATTAGGCGAATCGTATCGGCGCGCGGGCCTATGAATATAAAGCCGCTTTTTTCAACTTGTTCGGCAAAGTCGGCGTTCTCTGCTAAGAAGCCATACCCAGGGTGAATGGCTACAGCATCTGTGACTTCTGTGGCGCTAATGATGGCCGGCACGTTGAGATAGCTGTCAGTGGCGCTGGCAGGTCCAATACAAACGGACTCATCGGCAAGTCGAACGTGCATCAAGTCGCGATCTGCGCTGGAGTGCACAGCGACTGTCTTGATGCCGAGCTCTTTACAGGCGCGAAGTACACGCAGTGCGATCTCTCCGCGATTGGCAATCAGAACTTTATCTAGCATGGAATCAAACCTTTTGTAGTGACATGAAAGACATCAATAAGTCTTGGTCTTAAACGATAGTAACGAGCGGTTGATCAAACTCGACCGGCTCACCATCTTCCACAAGAATTGCTTCCACTACGCCAGAATGATCGGCTTCGATTTGGTTCATCATTTTCATCGCTTCAACGATGCAAATCACATCGCCTACTTTTACGTGTTGGCCAACTTCAACGAAGGCCGGAGAGGATGGCGATGGAGAACGATAGAAGGTGCCAACCATTGGCGACTTGATGACGTTGCCACTGAGTTTCTTGCTGCTATCTTCGGTAGGGGCTGCCGGTGCGGCTGCTGCGGCAGGGGTTGGCGCTGCAACAGGGGCTGGCGCAGGTGCGGCATAGGTTACAGGCGCGGCTTTTGATGTACGGCTAATGCGCACCGCTTCTTCGCCTTCTTTTATTTCGATCTCGGCGATATCTGAAGACTCTAATAGTTCGATGAGTTTTTTGACTTTTCTAATATCCATGTGAGGTTCTCTTCTTAGTGTTAAAAGTATTACTTGTTCTTAAGGTGGTGCAGCGCCGCTTGCAGAGCTAAATCGTAACCCATGCTGCCAAGGCCCGTTATGGTGCCAATTGCAATATCGGAAAAGTAGGACTTATGTCGGAACTCTTCGCGCTTATGCACGTTGGAGATATGGACTTCGATAAACGGAATATCGCTAGCGAGGATTGCATCGCGTAGGGCGATGCTAGTGTGAGTAAACGCAGCAGGGTTAAAGATGATGAAATTAACCCCTTCGTTGCGCGCATCGTGCAAGCGGTCAATCAATTCGTATTCAGCATTGCTCTGCAAATGCTGGAGATGTTGACCTGCTTCGATGCAGCTGAAATTGAGCCGAGCATTGATGTCCGCCAAGGTTTCCGAGCCGTAGACCTCGGGCTCTCTTTTCCCCAACATGTTCAAATTTGGCCCGTGCAGTACCAATATGGTTGCCATTGCGTTGCTCTCAACTTCGCTCTCTAGCGATAAAAAGTTTAATTATTTCTGTTTCGGCAATTTTCCCTGCATTTTCTCAGAATATTGGCAAAGTTTCACCATGTTCCGTACAAAAGAAATCATTCTGTGATGCGGCTGGGAGAATGGCGATTATTGCGCTGCTTAGAGAGCGAGAGGGATCATCTGTTGCTGCAAAGTATAGCAAAACCCTGCTTCTGCGCAGCCTTGGTACTCTAGGGTTAGGGTGTATTCGGCGTCTTCGGGCAGGCTCTGCAGGTCGACTTCGGCGACGACCGCGTCGAAATAAACTTGTACATCGCCAAAGAATTCGTCGTTGTGCGCTATTGCCTGAGGAAGGTGCAACGGCAAAAACAAGGTTTCATCGCCTACTTGGGCGCTAAGAGAGAATTTGTCTTTGTAGAGGTAATAGCCTGGCGCAATAGTCCAGTGCAGCTTAAGTGCGTTAGGTTTTGGAAGGCTTGAGTAAAAGATAAATGCCTGTTCGGCGGGCAGAAAGCGCGGGCCAGATAAAACGCTATTGCTGCCGCTAGGGATGCCTTGTGCGCTAGCCTTTGCAAAACAGAGGCTAGCAACTACGCACACTACCGCAATCATTAGTGCGTGGATTGCGGCGGTATGCGTATGTTTGGTCGGCTGCATCACCATAGGGATTTAGCTCTACTGTTGGTAGCGTTCAAATACCAAACTAGCGTTAGTGCCCCCAAAACCAAAGCTGTTCGACAGAATGGTGTTGAGTTTCACATTGTCGATACGCTGCTGTGGAATATTGATTCCGGCAGCTTCCTCGGCAGGGTTCTCCAAGTTGGCAGAGGCGCAAACAAAGTCGTTCTCCATCATCAGCAGGCTATAAATGGCCTCCTGTGCACCCGCCGCTCCTAAGGAGTGACCGCTTAGAGACTTAGTAGAGTTCACAATCGGAGCAGGTTTGTCGCCAAACACTTCTTTGATCGCTCTTAGCTCTGACACATCGCCCGCTGGCGTGCTCGTGCCGTGAGTGTTGATATAGTCCACAGGGCCATTGGCCGTTTCGCAAGCCATCTTCATCGCGCGAACGCCACCTTCGCCACAAGGGGCGACCATGTCGTAACCGTCTGAAGTTGCGCCATAACCTGTGATTTCTGCATAGATTTTAGCGCCACGTTTGATGGCGTGGTCCAGAGACTCAATGACAAGCACTGCGCCGCCGCCAGCGATGACGAAACCGTCGCGGTCTTGGTCGAAGGCGCGTGAGGCTTTATCAGGAGTTTCATTGTATTTCGTTGATAGCGCGCCCATTGCATCAAACATATTGGTCAGTGACCAGTGTTCGGCTTCGCCGCCGCCAGCGAAAATGACATCTTGTTTACCGAGTTGAATTAGTTCTACAGCATTGCCAATACAGTGTGCGCTAGTGGCACAGGCCGATGAGATTGAGTAATTCACGCCCTTGATTTTAAAGGGTGTTGCAAGACAAGCCGAGACAGTGCTGCCCATGGTGCGGGTAACCCGGTACGGGCCAATCCTGCGTACGCCTTGATTGCGCAGGATGTCCGCTGCTTCTACTTGGTCTTGTGACGAAGAACCGCCAGCGCCCATGATGATGCCAGTGCGGATGTTAGATACTTCATCGTCTTTGAGCCCAGCGTCAGCAATTGCTTGTTCCATCGACAGATAGCCATAAGCGGCAGCATCGCCCATAAAACGCAGGATCTTACGATCGATCAATGCAGAGAGGTCGAGGTCGATCCAGCCTGCGATATGACTGCGTAATCCCATTTCCTTGTACTCGGGTCGGAATCGTATCCCGCTGCGTCCTTTTAGTAAGGACTCCAATACAGCCTGCTTGTCAGCGCCTAAACAAGACACAATACCTATACCGGTAACAACAACGCGTTTCATATAAACCTCTTAACAGGAATAGGGTGTTAAATCAGAATTTGGCTTCGGGAGTGAAGAGCCCTACTTTCAATCCGTTAGTGGTGTAGATCACTTTCCCGTCAACCGACACTGTACCATCGGCAATACCCATCACCAACTTTCGTTCGATGACGCGGGATAAAGAAATTCGATATTCCACTTTCTTAGCGGTAGGAAGAATTTCACCACTGAATTTGACCTCGCCTGCGCCTAGCGCGCGGCCTCTGCCGAGATTGCCACGCCAACCCAGGAAAAAGCCAACGAGTTGCCACATGGCATCGAGGCCTAGGCAGCCGGGCATAACAGGGTCTTCAGGAAAATGACAATCAAAAAACCAAAGATCGGGGTGGATGTCGAGTTCGGCAATGATCTCGCCTTTGCCATGCTCACCGCCGGTATCACTAATTTTTGTGATTCGATCCATCATCAGCATATTGCCAACAGGTAGTCGAGCATTGCCGGGACCAAACATGCGGCCGTAACCACAGTCTAATAATTCATCTCGATTGTAAGCGCTTTTGCGAATATGGCCGTTCATATATAAGGGGCAGTCTTCCATTTTATGCAGGGTCAAAGAGCCACTTGGGCTCACAAAGCATGCGATATTATCGCGGTGTGGCCAAATAATCGATATTATTTTCATTTTGCCCCTCGTTCATGGGGGTGAGACGGCTCCAGTTATGGCACACTATGTTGCCGCAAACGCGGTGTTAGACGATTGGAATTAAAACGGACAGCACCTGATTACAGGGCTGGTAACAGGAAGAAAAAATGATCATTCCCGTGGTACTCGCCGGTGGAGTAGGTTCGCGCCTATGGCCGGTTTCTCGTCAACTTTACCCTAAACAATTCTCCTCACTCTCAGTTCCAACCCCCGATATTCTTGGAAAAGAAGAAACCTCGACCCTGTTTCAGTCGACACTCAGTCGTTTGGAGGGGCTTGCAGATTTGGGTGCTCCAGTGGTGATTTGCGGTGAGGAGCATCGCTTTTTGACCGCTCAGCAATTGCTAGAGCTAGGCTATAAAGACGGACGGATAATACTGGAGCCAGTGGGAAGGAATACTGCGCCAGCCGTCGCGGTTGCAGCGTTGACCGCTGACCCTGACGATATTCTTATGATTTTGCCTGCAGATCATGAAATCCGTGACAATGCGGCGCTGTTATCGGCAATGCACAAGGGGGCCAACTTAGCGCAGGAGGGCAAACTCGTGACCTTTGGGATTGTCGCGCTTACGCCCGAGACCGGCTATGGCTATATTCAACGCGGAGCTGAACAGGGCGCAGGTTATGCCGTGCAGCGCTTTGTGGAGAAGCCTGATCTGACAACCGCGCAAGGTTATGTGGAGCAAGGAGACTACTATTGGAACAGTGGTATGTTCATGTTTACTGCCGCTCAATATCTAGAGGAATTAGCGCAGCACGCGCCTGATATTTTACAGGCTTGCCGCACTGCCGTAGCGGGAATCGAGCCGGATGTGGATTTTGAGCGCTTGCCTGTTGAGGCCTTTAGCGCCTGTCGTGGAGAGTCCATTGACTATGCGGTGATGGAGAAGACGCGTGCCTCAGTGGTTGTGCCTTTAGACGCCCAATGGAGCGATTTGGGCGCTTGGAATGCGCTTTGGGAGACGTCGGCTAAAGATGAGCAAGGTAATGTGCTGAACGGAGATGTGCTCTGCGAAGGAGTCGAAAATAGCTATATTCACTCCCATTCACGACTTGTTGCCGCCGTTGGCATAGAGAATGCAGTTATCGTAGAGACAGCCGATGCTGTGCTGATCGCTAGCCGAGATCGCGTTCAAGAGGTCAAGAAGATCGTTGCGCAGCTGGAACGCTCTGGAAGGCCTGAAAGCGAGAACCATGTCCTAGTATACAGGCCATGGGGTAGCTATGAATCCTTAGCCGTAGGGGTGGGGTTTCAAGTTAAACACATCGTTGTGAAGCCTGGTGGCTCACTTTCATTGCAAATGCACCATCATAGGGCAGAGCATTGGATCGTTGTGAAAGGCGAGGCAACGGTCACTTGCGACGACAAGGTTTTCAGTTTGAGCGAAAACCAATCGACGTATATTCCGTTGGGCAGCAAGCATCGTTTGCAAAACTTAGGTAATGAACCGGTAGAGCTTATCGAAGTACAGACTGGTAGCTATTTAGGAGAGGACGACATTGTTCGCTTTGAAGATATTTACGGTCGTGCAAAGCCTGCCAAATAGTTTGATGTTGCGCCGTTGACATAGGTTTGCACTATGAGCGCGGCGAAAATTCTCGCTTCACTGATGATTACAGGACTGCATAACGATGAGTAAAGTTAAGAAATGTCTTTTCCCCGCCGCCGGTTATGGCACACGCTTTCTTCCCGTCACCAAATCAATGCCCAAAGAGATGTTGCCTTTGGTAAATAAACCTCTTATTCAGTACGGCGTTGAAGAGGCCATGCAGGCTGGTATCAGTGGCATGGCGATTGTGACAGGGCGTGGCAAACGGGCCTTAGAAGATCACTTCGATATTAGTTACGAGCTAGAGCATCAGATTGCGGGCACTTCCAAGGAAGGGGCGTTAACCGATATTCGCAAGATCATCGAGGCCTGTACATTTTCCTACACGCGCCAGATTGAGATGAAAGGGCTTGGGCACGCTATCCTGACTGGCGAGACGCTGATCGGACTCGAACCCTTTGCAGTGGTGCTGGCAGATGATTATTGCGTGACGGAGGCCGACGGCGTGCTTGCGCAAATGGTCGCGCTCTATGAGAAACATCAATGCAGCATTGTGGCGATCGAAGAGGTGCCGCGCGACGAAACCTATAAATACGGTGTCATTGCTGGCGAGGAGATCGAACCGGGCGTGTACAGAGTGTCGGAGATGGTCGAGAAACCTGCACCAGAAGTCGCTCCAAGTAACCTCGCGATTATTGGGCGTTACGTGCTTACCCCAGATATTTTCGATATTCTGAGGGAAACCCCGCCGGGGAGAAATAATGAAGTCCAGATCACCGATGCGTTGATGACTCAGGCGCAAAAAGGCGGAGTCCTAGCGTATAAATTTAAAGGCCGCCGTTTCGATTGCGGAAGCATCGAAGGCTTCATGGATGCCTCGAATTACAATTACACTAATGTGTATAAAAAAGCCTAATTAGTTATTTGTACAAGTGTACAAACGACTGATCCTGACCAAGGATAAGACATGACAATGAAAACAGAAATCACTTGTTTCAAACCTTATGATGTTCGCGGACGAGTGCCGGACCAGCTCAATGAAGATGTGGCCTATCGCATCGGTCGAGCTTTCGCCGTTTGGTTGAAGCCTAAGAATGTCGTGGTGGGTTATGACATTCGATTGACTAGCGAGTCCCTGTGCAAGGCGCTTGCGCAAGGCTTGTTGGATTCAGGTGTGGACGTTATCAACATCGGCCAATGCGGCACTGAAGAGATTTACTTTGCAACGTCACACTTGCAAACCAGTGGTGGGATCGTAGTGACTGCCAGTCATAACCCGAAAGATTATAACGGCATGAAGCTAGTTCGCGAAGACTCTAAGCCTATTAGTGGTGATACTGGCTTGAATGAAATAAAAGCCATTGCCGAAGAGGGCAAGTTTCCTCCACCTTCGCGCAGCGGTCGCCTGACCCAGGAGGACACGAAGCAGGCCTATGTCGAGCATTTGCTTAGCTATATCGATGTCGCAAAATTGAAGCCGTTGAAGCTCGTGGTTAATGCCGGTAACGGCGGGGCCGGTGCCATAGTTGATTTGTTAGAGCCACATCTGCCCTTCAAGTTTATTAAGGTGCATCACGAGGCCGACGGTCACTTCCCCAATGGGGTGCCAAATCCTCTACTAGAGGAGAATCGACAACCAAGCATCGATGCTATTTCTGCGAACAAAGCAGATATCGGAATAGCGTGGGATGGCGACTTCGATCGATGTTTCTTTTTCGATGAGGACGCAGGCTTTGTCGAGGGCTATTATATTGTGGGCCTATTGGCCGAGAGTTTCTTGAAAAAAGAACCCGGTGTAAAAGTGATACATGACCCGCGTTTGACATGGAATACGATAGAAATCGCGAAAACCTTTGGTGGTACAGCGGTGCAAAGTAAAACAGGGCATGCGTTCATCAAAGAGCGAATGCGACTTGAAGATGCGATCTATGGTGGCGAAATGAGCGCCCACCATTATTTCCGTGACTTTGCTTATTGCGACAGTGGCATGATCCCGTGGTTGCTAGTAGCGCAAATGATTTGTGAAACAGGCAAATCGCTTTCGCAATTGGTAAAAGAGCGGATGGCGGCGTTTCCCGCTAGCGGCGAAATTAATCGCACCATTCAAGACCCCGCGGCATTATTGAAAAAGGTGCAGGCGCGCTATGAGATATCTGCAAAGACCACGGACTTTACTGATGGTTTAAGCATGAGTTTTGATGATTGGCGCTTTAATTTAAGAATGTCCAACACCGAACCTGTCGTGCGATTAAATGTCGAGTCTCGCGGCGATAAAGTGTTGATGAAAGCGAAGACCGATGAATTGCTATCCTTGATGGAATAAGTTCGGCCTAGGCGGAGGGCGACCACTGCAGTTTTTGGCTCCATTGGTCGCTGCCACAATTCTCGAAACCCATCTTGCGATAGAATTCTTGGGCAGGGTTGAGTTTCAGCACGCTAAGGCGCAAAGGTTTTTGTGCCTTAATCGCAAGTGCTTGAGCGTGTTCTATGAGTGCTCGTCCATACCCTTTTGATTGATACTCCGGTAACACTAACACCATCTCTAACCAGAGATGATCTGCCTTTTCACGCACGTTTAGTGCGCCAATATCCACTTGAGCGATCGCGGCAATCACAAAAGTGTTGGCCGGCAGGTGGTCTTCGAAGCTGTGGCTTTGCATGAGTTCATCCCATCCCCATGTGCCCTCAATGAACCCCTGCATCGTGCGCTTAAAGGTGTCATAGAGCCAAGGCATGTCTGCCTTTGTCCCTCTGCGCAATGCAAAAGGCGGTGCTTCGTGTTGCGTCACTTTTTTACGCTTGTCTCGATGGGGCCTGCCAAGGCGCGTTTCCAATCTAATTGTCGTTCTATGGCGCTAATCATCGCACCCGCAATATCCTTGCCCGTAACTTCCTCGATATCGTCGATGCGTGGGCATGAGTTTACTTCTAGTAATAACGGGCCTTTGTTCGAACGGATGAGATCGACGCCTGCCACTTTCAAGCCCATGGCTTTTGCGGCTTTAATCGCAAGGCGTTTTTCTTCGGAGCTAATCTTGACGGCGGTCGTGCTGACATTGCGATGCAAATTCGCTCTGAAATCACCGACCTGTGCGTGCCGTTCCATCGATGAGACAAGTTTGCCATCGACAACGAAGAGTCGCAGGTCTTTGCCTTCGGCCTCTTTGATAAACTCTTGTACTAGCAGGTTGGCATGTAGCGATTTGAAGGCGTTAATCAGGCTTTCGCTAGTCTTGCGCGACTCAGACAAGACTACTCCGCGCCCCTGCGGCCCTTCTAGCAGCTTCAAAATAAGTGGTGCGCCGTTGACCATATCGATTAGCTCATCGGTCTCTACAGGGCTGTCTGCAAAGCCTGTGGTAGGAATTTGCAGGCCGTTTCGTAACAGCAATTGCAGGGCATGCAATTTATCCCGAGACTGATTGATGGACTCAGCGCTGTTCAAGGAATAGATTCCCATGCTTTCAAACTGCCGGACCAGAGCACACCCATAGGGGGTGAGATCGGGACGAATCCGAGGGATAACTGCATCGACATCGCCAAGGTTCTGGCCACCGCGATAATGGATCTTGGGATGTTCGTAATCCAGTTTCATATAGCATTGGCGAATATCATAGAATTTTATTTGATGGCCGCGCTCTTCAGCGGCCTCCATGATACGCAAGTTACTAGGAAGATCTGGATTGCTGGCAAGAAGTGCGAGATTCAAGCCGCTGCATTCGCGCGTGTTCTCAGCGTATTTCGCCTGCAACGTGGCGTTGCTTATCTCGCCGCCTAAAAAGCTTGCCTCGGGGTCGACGAGGATGCGTCCAATCATCGCCTCTCGGCCAAGCAACATGCGGTAGCCCATCGAGTCACGATTGGTGAGCGTCAGTTCGATCTCCCATGAAATCTGGTTGTGTTCTAACGTCGTGCGAATGACATAGCGTTTTTCCGCTAGCCCACTGGAGCTTTTGATCACGCGTTTGTCGATCACTTGTGCTTCGCAGCGAATAATCGTGCGGCGATTGTTTTGCAGGGGATGTACTTCAAAGCTTACCCAAGTGGCAGCATCACGCTTGAAGGGTTTGATGTTAAATGCATGCAAGGCCGATGTTCGGGCCCCAGAGTCCACGCGCGCTTTGACTGCCGGTATGCCTAGTAATGGCAGTTCGCACCATTCTTCACTGCCGACGATAATTTTTTGATTTTGCTTAGTCATTTTGGGTCTGTCTCTTATACACATCTGACGCTGCCGACGATATGCAGTGTGTA
>OJFX01000019.1_pt1 | contig 39041 bp, 31 predicted proteins | sample 1594171 | NCBI WGS metagenome assembly OJFX01 (sample SAMN05416840, study PRJEB24817) | seawater metagenome | isolation source: Sea water | place: Canada:Atlantic | collected 2013-07
AGGCGTCCGATGGACGACATTCTGAATAGCCGACTTGTTCAACGGCCTGCTAGGCGCTTGAGCACCGAGAAGACCCCTCCCGTCCTTGCGTCCTCAAGGGCGAGCTCGGATTCCGAGCGCCGCAGCGCGAGCTGGTGACCCACGCCCATTGGGAGGCCCAAAGTCTGTTCGCAAAAGATGCCGATGCCCCGTTCGACCTCGTCGTCAGTGGGCTCGTCCTTGCGGGTGTGGCCCCACCCTTCCCGGAGACCTGCCTCGGCGTACTCGAGGAGCCGCTTGCTGAAGAGCTCTCCCGAATCGTCACCGGCGCTCGCCGATTGCCGTGGGGCCTTGTCCGTGGGAGCCTCCCGCTCGGCCTTGGCAGAGTCCGAGACGCCCTCAAGCTCCGCCGCTGGCGAGTCGCCCTCGCCCGCTGCCTCCACGCCGTCCACCGGAGGGACCGTACCCAACGGCGCCGCCTCCTCTGCTTGTCCCCTTGCCAGCCAGCCGGCCATCCCGCCAGCGAGCGCCCCTGCGGCGATACCCGCCACCAAACCTGTTACCCATGAGCCTCGAGCCATGGGCCCGAGGCTAACAGGCCGTCACGGCACGCGCCCCTTGGATCACCGCGGTCACACGGCCCCCCGAATCGAGGGCCACCATGTCCGCGCGGCTCCCGGGCACCAAGCACCCGACCTCCGCGTCCATGCCGAGGAACGTCGCGGGCGTACGCGAGGCCATCGCGAGCGCGCAGCCGAGGGGAACCCCCATGTGTTTCACGGCGTTCCGCACCGCGCTCGCCATGTCGAGGGCCGATCCGGCAAGGTTGCCCTCTTCGTTGATGCAGGCACCGTCCTTGACCTGAACCCGCTGGCCGCCGAGGGAGAACTCCGTCATGTCCGTACCCACCGGCTGCACCGCGTCCGTCACGAGCATCATGCGATCGCTGCCCAGGGCCTTCCATGCGGCACGGGCCGCCCCGAAGGCCACGTGAATCCCATCGGCGATGAAGCCGCAGAAGACGGAATCCGAAGCGAAAGCCGCCCCCACGAGGCCGGGCGCGCGGCTCCCCAAGGAACTCATCGCGTTGAAGAGGTGGGTCACGCCGGTCGCGCCGCGCCCGAAGGCGTCGCTCGCTTCGTCGAAGGTCGAGGCGCAATGCCCAAGGCAGACGATTCCGCCCCGGCGCCGGATGTCCTCGAGCACGCCGTCCCCTAGCTTGTTTGCCGCCGCCGTGACCAGGGTCACGCCAGCCGCCCCACGGAACATCCCGTCGAGATCCGCAGACCCGGCATTCCGCACGTGGTCCGGATCATGGGCGCCGGTCTTGCGCTCATCGAGGAACGGCCCCTCAAAGTGGACGCCGAGCACCCCCGGAACCTCGGCCACGGCGGCATTGGCCGCGGCGCGGGCCGTTTCGATCACCTGCACACCGTCCGTGATCAGCGTCGGCAGCAATGACGTGGTTCCAAAGGCGCGGTGGGCCTCCGCGATCACGCGAATGCCCTCCACGGTAGGCGTATCGTTGAAGAGCGCCCCGCCACCGCCGTTGACCTGGACGTCCACGAAACCCGGGGCGAGGTCCACGTCCCCAAGGTCCACCACCTCCGTGCCGGGGGGAATCTCTCCCTGGGGCACGATCGAAACGACCCGTCCCCCCTCCGTAAGGACCACGTGCCCTCTGAGCGGCTCGCCCCCATGGGGGCCGACCCCTTGCCCCCCGCAGGCCAGGGTCCAAAGGCGTCGCGCCGTGAAAGCGCGGGGTCCCATCGTCTCATTGTCCGTCGCTGTCTTCATGGCGAACGTGCATCGTACTTGCGTCAGGGACCTCCGCGTCCGACAGTCTCCAGCGATGGTTTCGAAGGAGCACCCCCACTACCTTTGGATCGGTGCTTTTGGCGCCGTGGCCTTGGCCCTTGGCGGGCTCGCCTGGTGGCTTTGGGCTGGCCCTGAGGAGCCGACGCCGGCCGGGCCAGGCATCCCCCACGGGGGAGGCGGCCAAGGGACCGGTAGCCCCCACACGACCGCCGCCGAGCGTGCCAAAGAGCGCGAGGACGCCCGCTACTCTCTGGCCGTGGACCACGTGCTGGAAGCCGCGGGCGCCGCCCTTGCAGACGGCGATTTTGGTGCGGCCCGGAGCGCCCTTTCAGCAGTCCCAGCGGGGCCCCCTTGGCCGAACTCCCTCAAGGACCTTTTGTCGCGCATCGAGGCCCGGGAGGCCGCCTTCCGCTCCGCCCTGCGCCCGATTGAGTTCAGGATCGAGACCCTCGATTCGGTGGACCCATCCGAGTCGTACTTCGCGCGCTTCTGCGTCGAGGAGACCGAGGTCTTCGCGACGCCTGAGCTGGCCCCCAGCCTGGCAGCCACCGAAGAAGATCGGCAAGCCAACATCGCGACCCTCCGCACGTCGTTCCACCTGGGCGCGACCGTCGAGATCCTCAGCGTGTCGGGCATGTTCGGTGGACCGGAGCTGGTCCTCGGCCCCTTGCCGCTCTCCCCGCTCCCGGAGCTCGGGGGCGGCAAACTCACCTTCGAAGACCCCGATGGGCACGCGACGCGGCTCGTGGTGGGCTACCGCATGAGCCCGTACGACCCGGGCCTCGTGATCGATCACCCGATCCCCGACCCGCCCAAGGGCGCCACCGCCGCCGGCCTCCTCGACGCCCTCGGGGCGGCCCTTGCCAAGGACCAAACCGCCGCCGCAACCCGCATGCTCGACCGACTGAGCGTCGAGCACCCCGGGCATCCGGACCTCGCCTTCAACGAGGAGCGCATCGACAGCCGCATCGAGTCCCTCGCCCGCAATCGGACCCGAGTCCGCTTCGTCGTGATGGAAGTCGCCTGCGACCCGCGCACCGGTGGCCAGCTCTGGGCGACCAACGGCGACCACGCGCCCCTGCGCTGCGCCATCCAATCCGGCAAGGACACCCTCGCGAAGACACCCGGTCCCCGCTGCGCCCCTTACTTGATCCCCGGTGAGGCCATCGACCCGCCGGAGGGCAATGTCCTGGAGGTCCGCGCCCGCGGGGATCGCCCGCTGCGGTTCACCGTGACCGACACGAGCCCGACCTTCGGATCCCGCGACGTGGGCACCGTGGACCTGGGCTTGACCCTCGCGGATTTGCCGAAGGGCAGCGGCACGCTCACCCTCGAGCGTGAGCCCATGGTGCTCGTCTTGCCCGAAAACGAAACCAACCGACTGCGCCGCGTGGTGCTGCGCTGGACCGTCACCCGCTGAAGGGCGATGCTTCCCCCATCACGGGGACGCGGCGCCGGGATGCTCAGTCGTTGGGCAGCCCCTCCTCTAGGGCCGCGATCTCATCGGTGAGGTGCTTCGCTTCGCCTTGAATCCGGGCGCGTTCCCACTCGAGGGCCTCTTTCTCTTTGCCCTCGAGCCCCGGGAGCCGCGTATCGATCTCCGCCACCTTGGCCCCCATGGCGGCGATCGTTGCGCGCTTCATCTCGATGTCTTTGGCTGCGTCCGCCTTGTCGAAAGCCACCGCTTCCGGCGCCTTGCCGGTTTCCCGCGCACCGCCGATCTGATCCGGAATGGCCACGTCCCCGCGCCCGCGCTGAAGCACGTTCATGAACTGCGGCGACATGATCTCGATCCCGGCCACATGCAGCCTGTCGAGGACCTTGCGCCGGAGCTTCGACCGGGTCGACAGGATGCGGTCGATGTCCTTGAGCACGCCCGCTAACCGATAATTCACCGCGTAGTCCCCAAGGCTATCGACGGCCATGTACGAATCCTCGAGGCCCACGTCCCCCGCGGCGAGCAGCAACGCCTCTTCGACGCGCGCGTGGGGTACGTCGTAGCCGAGGCCAACCTTCACGCTGATCACGGTACCGGAGCGGCGCATGACCTTGACCGGGTTCGTCGCGAGGTACGTATTCGGAAGCGTCGTGAGGTCGCGATCCGCCGTTTGGATCTCCGTGTGCAAGAGTCCCCGCTCCGTCACGCGGCCGAAGTGGTCGCCCACCTTGACCCAGTCCCCTGGTTCGAAGTGGCGCACCGTGCGCAGCATGCCCCCGGCGATCAGGTTGCCGAGGAACGTCGTTGACGAGAGCGCGATCGCCGCGGAGAGGACTATGCCAACGAGTTCGAAGACCTTGTCCCGCAAATGCTCCTCGAGGGGCAGCGCCACCAAAATCGCTAGCAGCCCCAGGACGATGAACAGGAAAAGCGCGAGCTGGCCGCGGTAGCCGCCGCGCTCGGGCAGCCGAAGGACGACGTGACGAACCCCCGCCATCGCGAGGATCACCACGAGCAGGGTGCCTGCGAACGGGAGCAGCTCTTCGGTGACGATCTTCTCAGCGAGGGCGAAGCTCATGGTGGCTGCACCATACGACTCGGGCGAGCCCCTTGGGAAGGGACTCGCCCGAGTCGTTCCGACTCCCCCTCAGGGGGGACAACCTCAGGGGCTACTTGGGGCTCCGCACGAGCGGCAGCGCCAGCTCGCGGGCCGCCGCATCGATGGCGGGCAGCTCCACTTCGAAGACCGGCGCCAGTCGAGCCAGCTCAGCCTCGATCTTGGCGGTGATCTCGTTCGCCACCCCGATCATGCCTTCGGTCGGCGCAAACTCCCCCGTCATGGCGCCCGAACGGGCCCCCGCGAGCTTGTTCGTGAGCCGGATCGGGAAGTTGAGGGGGTCCTGGCCCGACTGGTTCTTGGTCTGGTAGAGGGCCTCCTCCACCGACTTCATTGTCTCGAGGGCAGCGTCAATGCGCTCTTCGAGCTGGGCGGCAGGCTCGTTCTCGGTGGGCTCCATACGGCCCTTGAGGTCTTCCAGATCGGCCCGGGCGGTGCGCAGGTCGCGGATCGCCTTGTGGGCCCGGGTCAGGGTCTCGCCGGTCTCGCGCACGAATTCGTACTGGTTCACGAGGTCCATGCTGGTGGCGTCCGAGCGGGGGTCGGCGCGCACGATCGCGGGCACACTGACCTCGGTGCCGTCCACGTTGAACTCCGCGCGGTAGCGGCCCGGGGGGACCTTCGGACCTCCGAGGCTCGCGCCCCAGAAGATCATCTTGGGGAAGGACTCGGCGCCCGTCGCGCGCAGGTTCCAGGTGAAGCGGTTGAAGCCCTCTTCCGCGGGCAAGATGTCGTTCGACTCGGCGGCGTTCGGGTTCTTCGTTCCTTTGCCCTTGGGCGTGAACGTGCGAACCACCTTGCCGTCGAAGTCCTTGATCGTGAGCGAGAAGTCCTCGGGCACCTCCCCGAGCAGGTAATCAAAGGTCAGGCCAAAGCTCGCGTTGGTTCCATTGTTGCCCGGGCGCGACCGTCGCCCCCCCATGGCCCGGGTCGTGGGCTCGGGGGTGAAGATCACGGTGTTGCCAGCGTGGGCGCTCGGCACGAGTTGGCGCAGGGGCGCCATCTGATCGAGGATCCAGAATCCGCGGCCCTGGGTGGCGACGATGAGGTCGTCCTCCTTGATCGCGATATCGGTGATCGGGACGGTGGGCAGGCCCTGCTGGAAGGACGTCCAGTCCTCGCCGCCGTTCATCGACACGTAGAGTCCGCGCTCGGTGCCCGCGAAGAGCAGGCCGCGGCGCTCGGTATCCGCCTCGATGGCGCGCGTGAAGTGGTCCGACGGGAGGCCGGCCGAAAGGTCCGTCCAGTTCTCACCGAAGTCCGTCGTGTGGAAGAGGTACGGCTGGAAGTCGTCGAGCTTGTACCGCGTGCCCGCAAGGTAGGCACCACCGGAAGTGAAGGGGTCCGCGATCAGGTCGTTGATCTGGGTCCATTCCGGCAGGCCGTAGGGCGTGACGTCGTTCCAGGTTTCACCGTCATCCCACGTCACGTGCACCAGGCCGTCGTCGGAGCCGGCCCAAATCACGCCCTTTTGCAGGGGCGATTCGCAGGCCGCGAAGATCGTGCAGTAGTACTCGACGCCGGTGTTGTCCTTCGTGATCGGACCGCCCGAGGAGCCGAGGCGTTCGGGATCGTTGCGGGTCAGGTCGGGGCTGATGGCGGTCCAGCTCTGGCCGAGGTCCGTCGAGCGGAACAGCACGTTCGATCCCGCGTAGAGGGCGTAGCTCTCCTCGGAGTCGGGCGCCGCCTCGGGGTCGCCGTGGGGCGAGAAGAAGAGCGGGAAGTTCCACTGGAAGCGGTAGCGCATGCCCTCTGCCCCGTAACCCATGGGGTTGTCGGGCCAGACGGTGACGCTCCGGCGCTGGCCGGAGCGGTGGTTCACCATCGAAAGGTAACCGCCGTAGGACCCGCCGAAGACGAGGTCCGTATCCACCGGGTGGGCTGCGATGTGTCCGCTCTCGCCACCCGCGGTGGATTCCCAGTCGCGCTCGCCGATGCTGCCGCCGTTGAGGGACAGGTGCCGGATGCGCACGGCCGAGTTGTCCTGTTGCCCGCCGAGGAGACGGTACGGGAACGCGTTGTCCGTGGAGACGCGGTACATCTGGGACGTGGGCTGGTTCGACTGCTCAGACCAGCTCTTGCCGCCGTCGACGCTGACGTTGGCGCCGCCGTCGTTGCCCTCGATCATGCGCATGGGGTCGGACGGGGCGATCCATAGATCGTGGTTGTCCCCGTGGGGCGTGCCGATGCGTTCGAAGGTCTTGCCCCCATCATCGGAACGGTGGAAGCCAACGTTCATGACGTAGAGGCGATCCACGTCGCTCGGATCCGCCTGGAGGCGGCTGTAGTACCACGCGCGCTGGCGCAGCTTGCGCTCAGAGTTGCGCTTGGACCAGGTCTCGCCGCCGTCGTTCGACCGAAAGACCCCGCCATTCTTGGCCTCGATGATCGCGTACACCACGTCGGGGTCCGCGGCGGATACCGACACGCCGCTGATGCCGAGGGGGCCGTCGGGCATCCCGTCGTTCGTCGAGATGTCGGCCCAGGTCTCGCCGCCGTCGGTGCTCTTCCAAAGGGACGAGCCTTCGCCGCCGGAGCTCAGGGAGTACGGCGTGCGGCGCACGCGCCAGAAGCTCGCGAACAGGTTCCGTGGGTTGGTCGGGTCGAGGGCGAGATCGACGCAGCCGACGTTGTCGTCGACGAAAAGCGTTTGGTTCCAGGTCTCGCCGCCGTCGGTGGTCTTGTAGACCCCGCGGGTGGGGTGAGGCCCGTAGAGGTGGCCGAGCACCGACGCCCACGCCACGTCCGGGTTCTTGGGGTGGATGCGCACGCGGGTGATGTGGTGCGAGTCCTCAAGGCCGATCTGGCGCCAGGTACGCCCGGCGTCGTCGGAGCGCCACATGCCGTCGCCGTGGCCGACGTTGCCGCGCACGGTCTTCTCACCGCCGCCCACGTAGATCACGTTGGGATCCCATTCGCTCACCGCCACGGCGCCGATGGAGCCGCCGAAGTACCCGTCGGTGATGTTGTCCCAGGAGACGCCGCCGTTCTCGGTCTTCCAGACGCCGCCGCCGGCCGCGCCCATGTAATAGGTGTTCGGCTGGCCGTCGAGGCCGGTGACCGCGGCGGCGCGGCCCCCGCGGTAAGGACCGACTTCGCGGAAGTCGAGGCCCTCCAGGATCTCGGCGGGCCCCGGAGTGGATTCCGGAATGGACTCAGGAATAGACGCCGCGACGGGCGTCTCCAGAGCGGATTCCTGGGGAGCAAACGAAAGGAATGGCAGGAGAGCCAGGGGTGCAATCAGCATGGTGGATAGGGCGGCCGCGGGGGATCGGTTCGCGGCGCAGCGCGGGCGCTACTCTATGTCGGATTCGGGACGGGGCCGCGCTGGAGCCACACGACCCTTACGATGGGAGGACGGAAGCGCGTCAGCGTCTCTCCATGCGACGCTTTCGGGCCAATCCACCTCCACCTTGACTGAATCCCCCTCCCCCCACGCAGACGCCCCTCAAAACGGGGCTCCGGACGCGCCTTCCAGCGTCCGCCGTACCCTCCGCTTCTTCCGTCACTTTGACGCAAGCGACCCCTGGATCGGCTCGCGCTCGAGCCTCTCTCCGAGGGACGCCGACCGCTTCCCCGGCGACACCCTCGCCGCGACCTTCGCCCGCGCCCTCTGCAAGCGCAGCGCCATCCCCGTCAAGGAACTCTTCGAGGCCGTCGAGACCTTCTCCCTCTGTCGCAAGGTCATCCGCCGCCCAAGCCTCGCCGATCTCTGCTGCGGCCACGGGCTGGGCGGGGTGCTGTTTGCCTTGATGGAGCATCAGGTCGAGCGGGTTCTCCTCGTGGACCGCGATCGTCCCCCAAGCGCCGACAGCGTCCTCGCCGCTGCGGCCGACGTGGCGCCCTGGGTGGCGCCCAAAATCGAGTGGCGCGAAACCCAGCTCAACCGCGCCCAACTCGAGCCCGGCACCGCCGTCCTCGCCATTCACGCCTGCGGCCTGCGCACCGACACCGCGATCGAGATGGCGATCGAATCCGGCGGCCCTTTCGCAGCGCTGCCGTGCTGCCGCCCCCACAATGCCCACCCGGCTCCAATGTCCCTCAAGAACGCCCTGGGTGCCGACGTCGCCATCGACGTCCACCGCACCTACGCCCTTGAAGCCAAGGGCTATCGCGTCAGCTGGAAGGACATCGCCGAGACGATCACCCCGAAGAACCGCGCGTTGATCGCCAAGGCACCGTGAACGGCCGACGGCGATGGCGTGTCGTCACTGGACCGGGTCTTTTTCGATCAGGCCCTTCCCAAGGGCCATCTGCGCCTTGATGGAAGTGAAGAGCGTGACATGCGACCAGTTCGACGCGATCGCATTGTCCGCGTTGTAGGGAAGGAAGACCCGGTTGCGCATTGGGCCCTCAAGGTCAGCCTCATCGACAATGGGGGCCGGGTCCTCGACCAGCTTGAGGACACCGTCCTGCCAATCGATGAGAAGCTCCAGGTCCTGGTGCCACCGATAAGGGAGCATGCCGTCATCGAGGTCCACGCGATCCACCCTGTCAAACAGTTGCTGGAGGGAACGCCGACATTCGCGGACCAGTCCCTCCTTGGGTGAAATCACTCTTCGCTCCGCCGACGTAATGGCCGCGATCAGCCTGTCCCGACCGGCCTTGGACGTCACCACGCGGAGCATCGCCTTCACGGACTCTTCCACATGGGTGGCCGGATTCAGGGACGTGTAGAACTTGTTGCTGACGTAGGAGCTCTGATGGGCCGAAGTCATGGCTAGCCAGAGCACGTTCATGCCAAGGCGTCCGAACTCTGGATCTCGGCTTGTGAGGAGATCCTCTGCAAACTGAACCAAACGCTCAAAGCGCGTCACCACGAGCTCCTCCTTCCCCGTCGCGGTGGCCTGGGACACCTTTAGGGCCAGCAGCATGCTGAGGTGCGTGAGGTGGCGATCAAGGCGGTGCCTCACGAACGAGATCTCCCCATCCAGACCGCCCCCCCGCTCTAGCTCCGCAAGGATGGGGCGTACCTCCGGATCTGCCAGAATCTGGTCCCGATCTGCCCACGTGAAAGTCACCGAAGTCTTCTCGAGGAAGGTGACCCCTGACGCGCCGCCGCTCCCTCTCATGCTCCCGAGGTGTGGCTTCAAGTCCATGGCGGCGCGAACCCACGTCCCGAGCCGCTTTGCCAGCTCAGGGTCGTGATCGGACGCAGGGAGGAAGCGCGCCTCAAGGTCCGCTGTCCGCTCGTCGAGCATCGCGGCGAAAGCCTCCTTGCTCACGCTGCGGTACCCGAGGGATAGCCAGAAGATCAGCCCAGCCGCAAGGATCCCCGTCCCCATCGCCACCCGTTGCAGTATCGCACCCATCGAGGAGAGATCGTACACGAGAGCCAGAACGCTGCCGCCGGCCGTGCCGGCAGCCGTGCCGCCAATTGGGCCGGCAATTGGGCATGCAATTGGGCATGCAATTGGGCATGCCCGCTCCCCTAAGGCACTTTGCCCGCAGCGATCCAGCGCATCGCCCGCGTCACGGCCCACTTCGTGTCTGAATGGGCGACCACGGAGGGCCAGCTCGATCCGGCAGCGGCCCGAGCTCGTTTCGGAAGAGCTCGGCGCCATACCTCCATGGGCGTGTGGTTCCCCACGGCGCCCCCGTTGGGGGGGGCTGGCATGCGCTCGAGGGCGGCGTTCTGCCATTCGATGAGAGCCTCGAGATCCTGTAGGCAGGCGTAGGGAAACTCTGTCGCGCCTGGATGCTCTTCACCGGCGTCCCGAAGCATGCGCTCCATCGACCATTGGAAGTCGAGAATCATCCTCCCCCGGGAGGTTGGCAGCCACGCCTCCGCGTTCTCCATGGCGGCCATCAACCTGGCTCGATCCCCCTCAGAACGAACCACCCGAAGCAGGTTCGCGATCGCCAACTTCATGTACGGCAAGCGCCTACCAGGGGCAGGAAGGCCCATCTGCCTGAACTTGTTTTCGCTCGGCGAAGTCAACGCCAGGATCATCGCGTCTGTTCCCAGGCGCACCAGCTCCGGCTCCCGCGTCGCCAAAAGATCCTCCGCCAGACGCAGCATCGTCTCCATGCCGTCCATCACCTGAATCGCATCCCCGCGCTCCGCGCCCTGGAAGATGTAGAAACCAAGCCCAGTGCAAAGAAGAGCGAGGCCCTCTTGGGCAGTCCTGCCCTTGGCAATGGCAGCATGATCCGCCGTCGGCTCCCCGCTCAACTCGTCCACGGCCCGCTGGATCTCCAGGTTCTGGAGCAGCACGTGGAGCCTGTAGCGGTGCATTGGGCGCGACTTGACGCCCACCATGAAAGCGGGCACGCCCTGGGAGTCCACGTCCCCGTCACTTCCCTTCGATAGCGCAAGCACTCGCTGCCCCACCGAGAAGGCAGCCGCCAATCGACTCGCCCGTCCCGGATCCTCCGCAGGATCCCGCGCCAGCAGAGCCCCGAGCTCCACGCGGCGCTCGTCGAGTCGCGCCATGAAGTGCTCCCGGGTCACATGCCGATTCGCGATCGCAGCCACGAGCAAGGCGCCGGCCGCCAGGAAACCGATGGCCGTGACCGCCTTGGGGATCGTCTTTCCCACGGTGACAGGTCTTAGGAACAATGGGGATTGGCTGGCCGCAGCACTTTCTAGCGAGCCCCATCCATGAGGGCCTTGACGCTGCTGACTCGCATCTGAATCAGACCGAAGGCGCGTTCCACGAAGAACGGACCGACGACGATCTCTTTCTCCTCGCCTTTGGCGGCATTCACTTCTCCAATGAGCCCGTTGCTGAACAGCTGAAGGGTCTGTTGCGATCCTTCGTCCATGGCCTCTCGGAAACGTTCGTGCAGCTCGATCGAGGCTTCTACCGCGTCCACCCATTGAATGGGCACGCCATCGGAATGATCCCTTTCCGCAGCAATCAGCAGGCCGGCGAGCGTTCGGCGAGACTTCAGTCGCCATATCTCTCTTCGCTCTGGCGTGGCTGCGACCAGCAGGTCGAGGGCGAATCGGAGCCGGTCCCTGGATTCGGGTTTGGTGAGCGCCGCCATAACCCTTCCTTCCTCGAGTTGGTCCTGAACGAGCGTGGCCTGACGCATTGGCCCCACCGAGCCCAAGACCATGGATCGGTCCGCGGCACGGAACGCACCGTGGAAGGCCGCCTCCCCCAGCACCCACATGTTTGGATCCTGCTCCCCCATGAGGTCCGTGGCCAGCTGCATGAGAGCTTGCAAGTCCAGGAGGACACGTTGTTCCGCTCCGTCCTCGATCGCGAGCGACAGATCGAGGCAAAGGACGTCGATGGCCGCGAGGATTTGATCATTCGGCCCGGCGGTCGCAGCCTCCGTCAGCGGCGCCACTTCGCGACGTTCGAGATAGCTCTGAACATGGACGGCCACCCGTGGGTCGCCAAGGATGATGGCACGGTCCGCTGGCGTGAGCGGATCGCCTGCGGAAGCGAATCGCTCCGCCGCCAAGCGATCGAGCGCCACACGGAGCTCCGACCCATCGTCTCCAAATGCCAGGTGCGCACCAAGCCGCGCCGCGGCGGCGAGGCGGGCCGCCCGCTCAGGCTCCACGGCCGGCCGGGCCCCGCGCATCGCGTCAAGCTCGACGATGCGCTTCTCCAGCCGCTCCCGGAACTCTTCGGGCGGGACAAGCCTCTTCGAGTAGGCGAGCCACATGATGGCGCACGCGCCGAGAATCCCGGCCCACGTGGCGATTCGGATGAGTGTCTTTCCCATAGCAATAGAGGCCGAGCCTCAGTCCACCTTACCGGAGAGGATCCAGCGTTTGACGCGGGAGGATTCGACCTGGGTCCCTTTGAATGCGGCGATGGAGCCCCAAAGGGTGGTCGCCGCTGACCGAGCCATCGAAGGCAGTTTGGTGGCTTGGCTCTTGGCCTCGGCGAAGGCGGACCGTTTGGCGACGAATCCGGGTTCATCGATCATCGCCAGAACCTTGTCCTGCCACTCGATCAGGGCTTCGAGATCTTCCAGCCGCGCCCGCGGAACGGGGTTTCCGGGCCCGTGCTCCAAGTCGACCAGCTGCCCCATCGCGTCCACGCTCCCGAGGAATCCCGAGAGAACGACCTGTCGAGCCGTAGGCAGCTGACCTTCTGCACGCTCAATGGCGGCGACGAGCCGCTTGCGACCCTCGGGGGAGCTCACCACCTCGAGGAGTTTCTCCACCGACGTCTTTTCAAACCACTCGATGGGGAAAGGGTTGACGTGCTCGGCTGCGACCCGCTCGGTCGCCTTGGCGGAAGTCAGCGCTGCTGAGAGCGTCATGCTGCCGCAGAGTTTGAGGATGAGGTCGCTGCTTCCGAGCGCGTCGTAACTCAGGTTGGTCAGGGCTTCAAATGCCATGACCGTACCCTGTTCGTCGCCCCGGTCCGCGGCCTGGCTCACGACCAAGGAGAGATAGTCTCGGACAAAGGAGATCTCGTTGACCGGCAGTTTGTCGGCCAACGCGGCGTCTCGCTCGGAGGGCTCCAGCAGATCGAACCCGGCCACGCTGAGGCGAAGGTCCACATGGGGCAAGATCATGTCCCGATCCGCCGCCGAGAATTTTGCGCCAGCGTCCTCGCCCAGATGCCGCCTGTTGAGCGCTATGGCGAGGGCGGAACCCGTTCCTTCCTCGCCATATTCAAAGTCGCGAATCCGAGCCCCGATCACGACCACCATCGCGAGTCGTTTCGCCATCTCGGGATCGGCGGCGACGCCCCTCGTTCGCTGGAGGTGCAACTCTGCGATCCGTCCGTGGAGCCGCCCCGTGAATTCTTCTGAGCTCACGGTTCGGCTGGCCATCGCGAACCAGACCAGAATGCCAGCGGCAAGGATTCCGAGGCCGGTCGCTACGCGTTGCATCATCGAATGCATCCTAGTGGAGACCTGCAGTCAGTCCACCATGCCGGCGGCGATCCAGCGTTTCGCACGTTCGCCGAGCTCGTTCGTTTCCTCGAATTCCCGCGCTGCCACCCAGGGGAGGCCATCTCCGATTCGCGCGCTCCGGGACAGGCGACGGTGCGCGCGATCGGAGGCCTCGGAGAGCTCTTTTGAAAGCTGGAATCCGGGCTCCTCGGTCCTCTTGAGCTCCTCGCCCTGCCACAGGATGAGCTCCTCCAAACCCTCCAACCAGCGACCGGGGATGAGCTCGGCCCCATGGCACTTCGCGTCGACGTCGCGCTGGTGGTAATAGGCGGACATGAGGAAGCCGAAGATGGCGCCGTCCCTCGCCGTCGGGATCCAGGCTTGCGTCCGCTCGATCGCTGCGGCCAATCGGGCTCGGCCTTCCTCCGATGGAACCGCGCCGAGCATCCGCTCCATCGACGGCGCCATGAAAGCAGCCTCTTCATCGGGGCCATTGAAGCCTTTGTCCACCCGCTCCACCTCGCCGGCGGAGCGAATAGCCGTTCGGAAAGCGTAGGTGCCCGCGTAGGCGAGCTCGGGGGTTCGGCGCTCGAAGCAATCCTCGGCCAGCAACATCAGGCGCTCGAACCCGCCCACGATGGCGGGCTCGTCTCCTCGGTCAACGGCGAAAGAGATCATGAGGGCCAAGTACTCGGCCAGTGCCCGAAGGTCGAACTCCACCACGGTGTCGATCCTCTTGCCATGGAAGACGGGCTCGCCCCCTCGGGAGAGCTGCTCGATGGCACCCAAGACTTCCGGGTGAACCAGGATCAGCTCTCGGTCCGCCTCCCCAAAGGCCTCGTGCCTGATACCGAACTTACGGCCCAGGGCCACTGCGAGCCGATGGCTCGCTTGGGACTCGGTGTTCTCGAAGGTGCGGAGCCTGGCACCGACTGCGATCGAAAGGGCGATGCGATCTTCGCGGTTGAGATCAGTATCCGAGGGGTGGGAGAGCATGCGGTTGAGCTCGGCTCGCCGCTCGTCGAACCGCCCAACGAAGTCATCCATCCTCACCTTTGGTTTCGACGTGGCGAACCAGATGACGGCGATGGTGGCCAAGAGGGCGAGCGCCATGGCAGCGCGCTGGAAGGTCTTGCTCAAAGCTCCGCCAGGGTACGAAAGCTCCCGAAGAGAGGGCCAATAGAAGGAAGGCCGCAGCGATGGCTGCGGCCTTCCTCCCTCAGACGGGTTCGCTGAATGACGCCGCCCCTGTTGCGTCAGGGGCCTGCGATAGGCCGACTAGTGGTCCTCGGCCCCGACCTTGCTCGAAATGCGGACCTTCTTGCCCCGGCGGAGGATGTCCAGGCGGACTTCGCCGCCGAAGCCGACGTCTTCCTTGATCTGACGGATCGCGTCCTGGGTGGCCTTTTTGTCGTTGATGGACACGATCAGGTCATAGCTCAAGAGCCCAGCCTTCTCAGCTTCGCTGCCCTTGGTGACCTCCGTCACGAGCAGGCACTGGTTGCGGTCGACGCCGAGGTAATTCGCGAGCTGCTCGCCAGGCTTGTCCGAGAAGAATCCGATGACGAGGCGGCCTGCGGGCTTCGGAGCCTCGGGAATCAGGACCTGGTCGATGACGTGGATCACGCCGTTCGACGCGAGGACGTCGTTGGCGATCACGTTGACTTCGCCGTTGATGCGCAGGCGGCCGCCGACGAGGGCGAAAGACACTTCTTGGCCCATGAGGGTCGGGGCGCTACCCGCCTTGAGGGCATCGGAGGCCATCACGGAGCCGGCGATCACGTGGTACTTCAGGATGCGGGCCAGGGACTCCTTGTTCTCGGGGCGCAGGAGCTCGGGGATCGCGTCGCCGAGCTTGGCGAAGGCCTCGTCCGTGGGGGCCAGGACCGTCAGGGGGCCCTTGCCGACGAGGGGCTCCACGAGGCCTGCTGCCTTGGCGGCGGCGAGGAGCGTCTTGAAGTTGCCGGCGGACTTAGCCGTCTCGACGATGTTCTCGGCCTGGGACGGGGTGTGGTCAGCCGTCGTCGCGGAGGCGCCGACGGGCAGGGTCAGGGCCAGGGCGGCGAGGGAGAGCGAGGTGAGGAGTTTCATCTTGGAGTAGGGCCGTAGTTCGAGGGATGTATCTGGGGGGGGGGCGGCCCCTGGGCTCAAACGGGTCATGCAGGTAACCTTCGATCCCGGGGACGAGCATGCATTCGCCCCTTGGACGCTACACGGATCCGGAAGAACGCGCTCCGTTCCGAAAAGCCTGTGTGTGCGCCCAGAAAGCCCGCCGCGGACCCCATGGGAACCCTCGCACGAATCAGACCGAGAGGGCGGGCGCCGGATCTGTCACCATAGGGTCATGGCATGGACCGAACGACGGGAGGGCTGGACCGACGAGGACGTGGCATCGGACTACGACGCCCGGCGCTTCGCCGGCCCGATGCAGCGGCGCAAGCACGCCAACGACGCGCGGCTGGTGAGGGGCCTGCTCGCACGGGTGGGCGCCGGCCTGCACGTCCTCGACGCCCCCACGGGGACGGGCCGGATGGTCCAGGATCTCCTCGCTGCCGGGCACCGGGTCACCGGGATCGATCTCTCCGAGCCGATGCTTCACCAGGCGCTTCAAAGCCCGGGCGCGGGTCCGAACGCCGGGGGATTCCGGGGCTTTCTCTCCGGCGAGATCGAGCGCCTCCCGTTTCGGGATGACGCCTTTGACGCCGTCATCAGTCTGCGCTTCCTGTTCCACGCGAAGGATCCGGAGGTGCGCGCGCGCCTGCTCGCCGAGTTCCACCGGGTCTCCCCTTGGATGATCGGCCACGTCCGATCCCGGGAGAATCTCAAACACGCCGGCCGCTGGCTCCGCAGCCATGCGGGACTCAGCCGCCGCTACCGCCCGGCCCAAGGGCGCCGCGAGCTGGCGTCGGAACTCGCGTCGTGTGGTTGGAGGCTTGTGGAGTCCACGCCGGTCAGCCGCGTGTTCTCGGACAAGGTTCTCTTCCTCGCCCAGCGCTCGGCTACGTGAGCTCGGCTACGTGAGCTCCCTGGCGCTGCGTTCGTTCCGGGTGCGCTTTCGAACCTTGTAAGCGTCCATGGGCCCGCGCGCCCCACGTGCTTCGTCGGGCCCCCACCCGGCGAACGCGGCATAGCGTTCCAGCAAGCAGGAACCCACCGCGCCCAATTGGTCGAGGCTCAGCTCGAGCCGCGCAAGGTCCCGCGCGCGTTTTGCCGCGCTCACTCCGAAACGAACGACGCTCGCGCCATCGAGGTCGATGATCCAAGCCTCGGGCCCTTCGTTCCCACGCACCAGGAGGACGTTCGATCCCTTGAGGTCACGGTGCCGGATCCCTGCCCCGTGCATTTTCGCGATGGAACGAGCCATGGAAGCAACCCAGTCATCCGCGGCGTCCGAGCGGAGCGCTTCCCCTTGGTCCACCGCCGGCACGTGCCCCATGACCAGGGCGCAGAGGCGGCCGCGCCCCTGGGTACAAACGGCGTGAACCTCTGGCGTAGGGACACCCGCCGCCCGAAGGCACCGTGCGATGCGCGCTGCCCCAAGGGATCGGCTCCCCCGAAACAGCCGCGCCCCGCCCACCTTGACCACGAGCGATCCCCCATCGGGCGCGTCCACGATGGTGACGCCATGGGCCCTGCCGCTCCAGTGGTCCCAAGCGGCCCGGCACTCGCGCCGAAGCCAAACATCGTCGAGGTCCAGCGGACTGAAACGCCGGACGTGAAACCGGGCCCCGCCGCTCACCCGTTGCGCCGCCCCTTGATGCGCTTCTTGTTCAGCAGGTACACAGGCGACAGGGGAAACTCCTTGCGGATGCGGCTGTAGATCACCGCCGCCTCCTTCTTCTTGCCGTCGTTCCAGAGCTTGTCCGCATCCTTCAGGAGCTGCGCGGCGTCGTTAGAACTGCCGAGGATGCCCTCGGCGGCCTTCTTCACGGCGTCGCCCGTGTCCGATACGTTGCCACCGATGATGCCGCCAATCGCCTTGGCCGCTTCGTCTTCGAGGTTGCCGCCGATCTTGCCGCCGATCTTCCCTTCGAGGGACTCCTTCAGCTTGCTCTTTTGCTTCTCGAGTTCACTCTGAAGCTTCTTTTGGGCCGCCCGCTGGGCGAGCCCCGTCAGGGCACCCGCCAAGTTGAAGGTGGGGCTTGTGAGCGTTCCGCCGAGGGCCACCTCAAACGACTCCCCCGCGAGACTCCGGAAGACGCTGTTCTGCTGCGCCAGACCGCCCTCGATCGGAACGACCCACTTCAAGTCGATGGACTGGTCGAGCCCCACGGACCCCACGAAGTTCGTTTGAGTGCCCTGGATGGTCCATGACCATGGGTTTGTGTACGCGACGCGGCCCCCTTGCACGTTGAAGCCGAGCGGCTTCAGGCTGAAGCTCGGGTTGACCGGCTGGTCGAAGGCGGTCATGAGCTTGGCGAAGAACGGCGACGTCTTCACCAGGCCCTCACTCACGGAGAGATCCCCCGTTCCACGGAACGGCGCCTTGTCGAGGCTCGCCCAGCCGCCCTTCAGGGTCTCGAGGGGCAGCGGTGCGTCGTAATAGACTTGAACGCTGGTCGAGACGTGGGCGTCCAGGTTCGCCCCGTCGAAGGCGTTGGCCCCCGCGAAGACGGGATGCACCCGCGCGAGCAGCGGCTCGAGCCCGGCGGACGCCGCAAGCCCATCCACGCTGACGAGGGCCGCGAGCCCCGTTTCGCCGCCACCTTCCCAAGTCACATCGGTCACGACCTTGCCGTCGCGGGCCCGCAGGGACGCGATGAGGGTCGGCTCCGCGTCGCCTGGGGGTTTCTGAACGTCCGCGCTGAGGGTGATCAACGGATCCTCAAACTTGAAGGCCTCGCCGCCCTCTTGGGGCATGTCGAGCTTGAGGTCCCTCAGGGTGCCCGCGACATCCAGAAGGACGCGGGACTCAGGTCGCATTTCATCGGCGCTGCCCCGGATGGTCAGGTCCATCTCCCCCTCGATCTCGCTCCCCTCTTCCAAAGGACTGCCGGCAATCGCCATGAGCTCTTTCAGCACGCCGAGCTCAAGCCCCTTGACGGACGCCTCGTCGAGACGAGCGCCGGGCCCAGCATCGGCCCAGAGCGCCGCACGGAAGGTGAAGTCCCCCGCGCTGCCATCGCCGCCCGCCAGGACCGCGTCCCCATCCAGGGTGATTTCACGCTCGCCGCCGTCGAGACCGATGCGGAAGTTCGCGTCGCGAATCTGCAGCGCCCGGGTGCTGTCGCGCACGGTGAGCGTCGAGCGCAGAAACTCCAACCGGCCGTGGAGGTCCGGCGGCGACTTCGCGTCGGAGCCGTCGTCCTCCGCCGTGTCGTCCCCGGCGTCGTCGGGCATCTCCTTCAGAAGCTCCGCCAGGTTCCACTCGCCGTCATCGGAACGCACCAGCTCCAGCTCGGCGTCCTCCATCAGGAAGGCCAGGTCCTTCTTCCCGGTCATGAGCGAGCGCAGCCCGATGTCCGCCCGGGCGCTCGGCACCCGCGCGACCATCTGACCGGCCTCGTCCTCGATCACGAGGTCCTCGAGGTGGAGCTTTCCATTGAGCGAGAGCGATAGGCCCGCGAGGGTGACCCGGCCGTGGATCCGCTCCGTTGCCCGTCGCTCGACTTCGCCGCGCAGCCATTTGGAGGCGAGGGGAGGGCCGAGGGCAAGGAGCGCCACCATCAGGAGGAGCAGTGCCACGAGGGCCCGCCGCAAGAAGCGGGACTTCTTCTTCTGGGGAGCGGCGCCCTGGGGCTCCATGGAGACGAGGGTGGGGTCGGGAGGAGAATCCATAGGAAGCGAGGCCACAGGGGGGCGAACGGCCCGGGAATCGATCCGGGCTGGGCCCTTATCGTGCGCCGCAGAAGGTGCGTCGCAGGGGGAACCGGGGGAAAATTCGCGGCGGCAGCGCCATTCACATCCACCGAGCCGCGCGAACCTGGCGTCCCCGAACGACCGCAAGGCGAAGATCGCTGGACGAATCCCCGTTGAAGCCCCGCGGCCCGGACCGCACTCTCCTCCCATGACCCCCATGAACGTCGACGGCCCGCCGCAGTCCTCTCCTCCTTCCGAGGACGCTGCGTCCCTTGCAGCTGCATCCCCTGCGGCCGCCTCGCGCCACCCCGGACAAGGGGGATTTGGCAAGCCGGGCGTGCTGCTCATCAACCTCGGCACGCCCGATGCACCCCAGACCCCCGAAGTGCGCCGGTACCTGCGGGAGTTTCTCTCCGACCCCCGGGTCATCGACATCAACCCGGTGGGCCGGGCCGCGCTCCTCAACCTGATCATCCTCCCCCTGCGCCCGGCCAAGTCCGCGGCCGCGTACAGGGAAGTCTGGACGGACGAAGGCTCCCCGCTGCTGGTGTACGGCAAGGCCCTGGCAAAGGGCGTCGCCGAGAGGCTTCCGGAGGCGGAGGTGGTCCTGGCCATGCGGTACGGCAACCCGTCGATCCAGGCGGGGCTCCAGGCCCTGGCCGACCGCGGCTGCGACGAAGTCGTGGTCTTCCCCCTCTTCCCCCAATACGCATCAAGCTCCACGGGCTCCGCCGTGGAGGCCGTTTACCGGGAGGCCGGGAAGCTCTGGAACACGCCCTTCATCCGCGTCGTTCCCCCCTTCTATGCGGACCCGACCTTCGTGGACGCCTTCGCCGAAGTGGCTCGCCCCATCCTGGCCGAGCGGGACTACGACCACGTCCTTTTCAGCTACCACGGTGTCCCGGAGCGTCACGTGACGAAGAGTGACCCGACCGGGGCCCACTGCAAGGTGAAGGCCGACTGCTGCGCCACCATCACGTCAGCCAACCGCCAGTGCTACAGCGCCCACTGCTACGCCAGCACCCGGGCCATCGCGGCGGCCCTGGACCTCGGACCCGAACAGCATTCCGTCGCCTTCCAAAGCCGCCTGGGCCGCACCCCCTGGATCCAGCCCTACACGGACGTCGTGGTCCCCGAGCTCGCCGAGAAGGGCGTTCGTAACCTCGCGGTCTTCTGCCCCTCCTTCGTGGCCGATTGCCTCGAGACCATCGAGGAGATCGGCATGCGAGCGGAGGAAGATTTCAAGAAGGCGGGCGGGGACGTGCTGACGCTCATTCCCTCTTTGAACGGGACCGAAGCCTGGCTAGACGGCGCCACAGCCCTCGTCAGGCGTCATTTACCCTGCTGATAGCGATACCTGGGGCCGCCGGGCGCGTCACATGACCACGGCAAATCCCCACGTGAGGGCCCAAGTCGCAAGAAACTCAAGGAAACACCGGCGGGCATTTTGGCCCCCTGCGTTTAGCCCTATGCACGGGTGGTCCGGAACCTCTCGCGCGCCAGGCTCGCCGAAGTCTGACTCTCCTCCCCATTCCCGTCCTGCCGGCCGGAAACAGGGCGTTGGGTCGGTCTTTTCCGCACCCGTGTCCCCCGGGTGAGGCCCTTGGACTGCTAACCAAGGGCCAAAGCGGAACCTGAAGCGCGGAGATTCGGAGAGACGGTTCGCCTACCGAGGCCAGCCTAGGCTGCCTGCCTTTGGCCCCTATTCCGCCGAGAGAGACGGAATGGGGGCCTCTCCTTTTGTCGCGGCGGCCGCCGCGGGCCCGGCGAGACGCTGTGGCGCCGACATGGGACGACATATCAACTTATCGAGATATGCATACATCTGGATGGAAGGATAGGCGATAGTTAGGGGCTCCAGACCCGCCTATGTCCCTCTCCAGCACCTCCAGACTCCTCAAGGCCCTCGGCGACGAGACCCGACTCCGGCTCCTCAACCTGCTGCGGAAGGGTGAATTGGCGGTCGGGGAGCTCCAGGAGATCCTGAACATGGGGCAGAGTCGGATCTCGACCCAGCTGACCCACATGAAGGAGGTCGGCCTGGTCCGGGACCGGAGGGCGGGACGGCGCAGCTACTACAGCCTTTGCTCCGACGGGCCCCTCGAGCTGGTTGGGCAGGTCCTGGACGACGCGGACCTCGCGCCCGAGTTTCGGGCTGATTTGGCGGGCTTCCAGGCGCTCATGGAGCGCCGCCGCAGGGAGTCTCGCTCCTACTTCGATCGGGTGGCCGCGGCTTTCGGGGAACAGGTCCTCCCAGGTCGCACCTGGGAAGGGCTCTCCCGTGGTCTCCTCAGGTTGGCCCCCAGGGCGAAATACGTGGACCTTGGGATCGGCGACGGGATGCTGACGCTGATGCTCGCGGAGGTGGCCGAGTCCGTCACCGCCGTTGACCTCTCCCCTGAGATGCTCCGCCAGCTCGACACCCGCGCGCGCGCGAAGAGCATCAGCAACATCGAAACGGTCGAAGCCGACATCGAGGCCCTCCCGATGGAGGACGGGTTGTTCGACGTCGCCGTCCTGAGCCAAGCGCTGCACCACGCCAGTGACCCAGCGCTCTGCTTGGCCGAAGCGCGGCGCGTGCTCAAACCCGGGGGCAAGCTGCTGCTCCTCGACCTACTCGCCCACGGCGAGGAATGGGTTCGAGACCGATTGCAGCACCGCCACCTTGGATTCACCGAGGGCGACCTCCTGCGCCTCGTCTCCCAGGCCGGATTTGACGACGTCGCCATCGAGCGCGCCGCACGCGATCCCCAGCCGCCCCATTTCATGACCCTTCTCGCCACTGGCACTGCGACGAGGGCTCCCCTACTCACTTCTCCCCTTCGATAGGCCCATCGGCCCGATCCCGTCCGCACCGCGCGCAGCGAGGTGATTCGCGATCCCACCGGCATCGACCCGCCTGCTATCCGAAGACCTAATCTCCTGATGACTCCGACCTCTCAGACCTTGTCCTCGACGGGAAACCAATCCTCCGCCTCACGCGCACGCTTCGACGAGATCCTCGCCAAGCGCATCCTCGTTTTGGATGGTGCCATGGGCACGATGATGCAGAAGCGCAACCTCGTAGAAGAGGACTACCGAGGGTCACGGTTCGCGGACGCAGAAGCCACGCTCAAGGGCAACCACGACCTGCTCTCGATCACGCGGCCGCAGATCCTGCGCGATGTGCACGACTCGTTCCTCGGGGCCGGTTCGGACATCATCGAAACGAACACCTTCAGCGCCACGCGCATCGCCCAAGGCGAGTACGGCCTGGGCGACGCCGCCTTCGAGATCAACGCGGCCGCAGCCCGTGTCGCCCGGGAGGCCGCCGATGCCTGGACCCTCAAGACGCCGGACAAGCCGCGCTTTGTGGCGGGAGCCATCGGCCCCACCTCCAAGACGCTGAGCCTCTCTGAGCGTGTCGATGAGCCCTCCTACCGTTCGATCACGTTCGAGCAGCTGAAGGACGCCTACAAAGAACAGGCCCGGGCCCTCATCGAAGGTGGCGTGGACCTTCTGCTCGTGGAGACGATCTTCGACACGCTGAACGCCAAGGCGGCCATCTCCGCCATCGACGAGACGTCCCTTGATCTGGGCGTGCGCCTGCCGCTCATGCTCTCGGTGGCGATCACCGACGCATCCGGGCGCACCCTCTCCGGCCAGACCGTTGACGCATTCTGGAACTCCGTGGCCCATGCCGCTCCCCTCTCCGTGGGCGTCAACTGTTCGCTCGGGGCGAAGGACATGCGGCCCTACGTCCAGGAGCTCAGCCGCATCGCCCCTTGCTACGTCTCCAGCTACCCCAACGCCGGGCTCCCGAACGCCTTCGGCGAGTACGACGAAGCTCCCGAAACCACGGGATCGCTGCTCGCTGAGTTCGCGGAGAGCGGCCTCGTCGACATCGTGGGCGGATGCTGCGGCACGACGCCCGAGCACATCCAGGAGATCGCGACCCGGGTCTCCAAGTTCGGCCCGCGCGACTCGACCGGCGCCCGGGAGCTCGCGGAGCGCAAGGCCTACTTCACGGGCCTCGAGACGCTGAGCGTCGACGAGAACACGAACTTCCTGATGGTCGGTGAACGCACCAACGTCACCGGTTCGGCGCGCTTCCGCAAGCTCATCACCACCAACGACTACGAGGCTGCCCTCGAGGTGGCCCTCGACCAGGTGCGGGGCGGCGCGAACGTGCTCGACGTCAACATGGACGAGGGCATGCTCGACTCCGAGGCGGCCATGACGACGTTCCTGAACCTGATCGCCACCGAGCCAGAGATCAGCCGCATCCCGATCATGATCGACAGCTCCAAGTGGAGCGTCATCCAGGCCGGGCTTCGCTGCCTCCAGGGCAAGGGCATCGTCAACTCGATCTCCCTCAAAGAAGGTGAGGCGGACTTCCTCGCCAAGGCCCGTGAGATTCGCAGCTTCGGCGCGGGTGTCGTCGTGATGGCGTTCGACGAGGAAGGCCAGGCGGCCGACGCCGACCGCAAGGTCGAGATCTGCAAGCGCTCCTACGACCTCCTGATCCAAGAAGCAGGGTTCAACCCGAAGGACATCATCTTCGACCCGAACATCCTCGCCATCGGCACGGGTATCGAGGAACACGCGGGCTACGGGCTCTCCTTCATCGAGGCCACGACGGAGATCAAGCGACTCTGCCCCGGCGCCAAGATCTCCGGCGGTGTCAGCAACCTCTCGTTCAGCTTCCGCGGCAACAACGTCGTGCGCGAAGCGATTCACTCCGCGTTCCTCTACCACGCGATCCGCGCGGGCATGGACATGGGCATCGTGAACGCCGGCATGATTCAGGTCTACGAGGAGATCCCCAAGGACCTGCTCGAGCGCGTCGAGGACTTGATCTTCAACAAGCGCGCTGACGCGACCGAGCGGCTCATGGAACATGCCGCCACCATCACCGGTGGCGGCAAGAAGCGAGTGATCGACCTTTCCTGGCGGGAGGCGCCGGTGGCCAAACGGCTCGAGCACGCCCTCGTCCACGGCATCGTCGACTTCATCGAGGCCGACACGGAAGAGGCGCGCCACGGCTATGCCCGGCCCTTGGAAGTCATCGAGGGCCCGCTGATGGACGGCATGCGCGTCGTCGGCGACCTCTTCGGTGCCGGCAAGATGTTCCTGCCCCAGGTCGTCAAGAGCGCCCGCGCCATGAAGAAGGCGGTGGGCGTGCTCGAGCCATACATCGAAGAGGAGAAAGCGGCCCTGCTGGCCGCAGGCGGCAACGGGGAGCAAGCGGAGACCCAGAAGAGCACGGGCGGCACCGTCGTCATGGCCACCGTCAAAGGCGACGTGCACGACATCGGCAAGAACATCGTCGGCGTGGTCCTTGGGTGCAACAACTACGAGGTGATCGACATGGGCGTCATGGTGCCCGCGGACAAGATCCTCGCCAAAGCGCGCGAGGTCAACGCGGACATGATCGGCCTCTCCGGACTCATCACCCCAAGCCTCGACGAGATGGTTTTCGTCGCCAAGGAGATGAAGCGCGAGGGTTTTGAAATCCCGCTGCTGATCGGCGGGGCCACCACGAGCCCCCAGCACACCGCGGTGAAAATCGCCCAGTGCTACGACCATCCGGTGCTGCACGTTCACGACGCGTCGCGCAGCGTGAACGTCGTGTCGGACCTGCTCGATGAGGAGCGCCGCGTCACCTCCAACGAAGCCAACCTCGCAAAGCAGGAGAAGATCCGCGCCACGTGGAAGCTGCGTCAAGAGCGGCCGATGCTCTCCTACGAGCGCGCCCTCGAGAACCGGCAAAAGATTGAGTGGGCAGAGAAGGACGTCTCCAAGCCCCACTTCACGGGCCGCCGCATCGTGCACGAGATTCCCCTCGGTGAGCTCGTGCCGCTGATCGACTGGACCATGTTCTTCGTGGCCTGGGAACTCAAAGGCAAGTTCCCCCAGATCCTGAGCGATCCCGAGCAAGGCGAAGCAGCCACGGAGCTCTACGAGAACGCGCTGACGATCCTCGACATGATCTTGGACAAGAAGTCCCTGTGGGCCGAAGCCATCTACGGCTACTGGCCCGCCCAGGCCGAGGGCGAGGACATCGTCCTGGCGGATCCCGGCGACCGCTCGAAAGAGATCGCCCGCTTCTCTACCCTGCGCCAGCAGCAGGTGCACCCCGACGATCGCCCGAACAAGAGTCTCGTGGACCTCATCGCGCCGAAGGACTCCGGCCTCGAGGATCACCTGGGGCTCTTCAATGTGGCCGTGCACGGGGCCGACGAAGTGGCGGAAGAGTACGAAGCCGACGGCAACGACTACGACGCCATCATCGTCAAGGCCATCGCCGACCGCCTGGCGGAAGCGGCCGCGGAGTGGCTCCACCGGCGCGCCCGGGTGGACTGGGACTACGAGGCCCCGGACGAGCTGAAGCCCGCCGACCTGCTCAAGGAGAAGTACCGCGGCATCCGCCCGGCCTTCGGCTACCCCGCGTGCCCCGACCACAGCCAGAAGCCCCTGCACTTCGAGCTGCTCGGCGCCCAGGACATCGGCTGCGCCTTGACCGACCACATGGCCATGACCCCGGCCGCCTCCATTAGCGGCTTCTACTTTGCCCATCCTGAGTCGAAATACTTCGGCGTCGGACGCATCGACAAGGACCAGATCGAGGATTACGCCGGCCGTGCGGAGCTCAGCGTCGCCGACGCCGAGCGCTGGCTGGCTCCCTGGCTCGCCTACGACCCAGACTGAGCAGGCCGAATCCAGGCCAGTCCTCATCCCCCGGGGAGCGCCGCGCGAACCCCGGGGGACATGTTTGGATTCAAGAAAGACCCCGTGGCGAAGCTCCGCAAGGAGTACGAAGCCTGCATGAAAGCCGCCACTGACCTCCAGCGCACAGGGGACATCAAAGGCTTCGCCGAGAAGTCCGAGGAAGCGGCCGCCATAGAAAAGCGGCTCATCGCCGCGGAACAGGCGGCCTCGAAGTAGGCCCTGGCCCGCCCCGCCGAAGGTGGACGGGATGATCGAACTGCGCCGCCTTGTTGCTACGCTCCGTGCATGCAGGGAGACGTACTACTCGGACGCTGGAACAAGGCCAAGGGCTCCAAGCTCGGGCGATTTCTCTTCAGCCGCGCCCTGGGACTCGCTGTCCCCTACTCGGGGTCCATCCGGCCCCAGGTCCTCGAGCTAGAGGCGGGGCGGGCCGCCGTCGCCATGGCGGACCGCCGCCGCGTTCGCAACCACCTGCGCTCGATCCACGCAATCGCGCTCGTGAACCTCGGCGAGGTGTCCAGCGGGCTCGCGCTCCTGGCGGGGCTCCCGAGCACCATGCGCGGGATCGTGAAAGGCCTCGAGATTGACTATCTCAAGAAGGCGCGGGGCCGCCTCGTCGCCCACTGCTCGGCGGACATTCCGGAAACGGCCGTCAGCCAGCAAGTCACGGTGACGGCGCACATCATGGATCCGCAGGGAGACGAAGTCGCCACGGTCCGCGTGCATTGGCTCGTGGGCCCGACAAAAGAAGCCCAAGCAACGTCGAAGGGAGACAATCAATGAGCGCGACCACCGAAGAGTTCTGCCGCCTGGCTAACGTCGAGGTGCCCTTGATCTGCGGCGCGATGTACCCGTGCAGCAACCCTGAACTTGTGGGCGCCGTGGCCGCCGCAGGGGCCATGGCGATCGTCCAACCACTTTCCCTTGTCTACGTCCACGGGCGCGATTTCCGGGAGGGGCTGAAGGAGACCCAGAGCCTCGCCGGGGGAAAACCCATCGGCTTCAACGCGATCATCGAGAAGTCGGCGAAGGCCTACGAGAACCGCATGCGCCAGTGGATCGACATCTCGCTCGAGGAGGGCGTGCGCTTCTTTGTGACGGCGCTCGGCAACCCGTCGTGGGTCGTTGAGAAGGTCCACGAAGTCGGTGGCACGGTGTTCCACGACGTGACGGAGCTCAAGTGGGCGAAGAAGGCCGTGGACGCGGGCGTCGATGGGCTCATCTGCGTCAACAAACGCGCCGGCGGCCACGCCGGCACGCTCTCTCCAGAGCAGCTCATGGAGGACCTCTCCCCCCTCGGCCTGCCGCTCGTCGCGGCGGGCGGTGCGGGCGATGAGACCGAGTACGCGCGCCTTGTGAACCTCGGCTACGGCGCCGTGCAGATGGGCACCCGCTTCATCGCCACGGAAGAATGCCAGGTGCACAAGGACTACTGGGACGCCATCATCAAGGCCAAGGAGGACGACATCGTCTTGACCGAGCGGCTCTCGGGCGTGCCGGTCGCCGTCATCAATACGCCGCTTGTGCAGAAGGTCGGCACCAAAGCCGGCCCCATCGCGCGGCGTCTGCTCAAGGGCCGACGCACAAAGCACTGGATGCGCACGTTCTACGCGCTCAAGTCCCTCCGCGAGCTGAAGAACACCATCAAGAAAGGCGTGACCTACAAGGACGTGTGGCAGGCGGGCAAGAGCGTGCAGGGCATCAACGCCGTCGAGCCGGCCGGCGAGGTCGTCCGTCGCTTCGCCAAGGCGATTCAGGGCACGGGCCCATGAAAGACAGCAAACGGTTCTCGAAGTTCCTGAGCCTCGTCCTCCGGCACCGGCCTGAGCTCATCCAGTTGAAGCTCGACGGTGAGGGGTGGGCCGACGTCAGCGACGTGCTCACGGGCGCCAAGGGAAAGGGCTTCGACGTGGACGCAGCGGACCTCGCGGAGGTGGTCGCGACCTGCGACAAGCAGCGCTACGCCCTGTCTGGCGACGGCACCCGCATCCGCGCCAACCAGGGACACTCGGTCAAGGTGGACCTCGCCCTCGCCCCCGTGGCGCCCCCCGAGGAGCTCTTCCACGGCACCGTCGATCGCTTCCTCGATTCCATCCGCCACCACGGCCTGCAGAAGCGAGGGCGACAGCACGTGCACTTGTCCAAAGACAGAGTGACCGCCACCGCCGTGGGCAACCGCCGGGGCAGCGCGGTGCTCCTCGTGATCGATGCCGCGGGCATGTCGGCCGCAGGGCACCTGTTCTACTGCTCGGCGAACGGCGTCTGGCTCGTCGATGCGGTGCCGCCCGAGTTCATCAGCGGGCTCTGATCGTCATCGGCCCTTAGCGCAGGCCGATCTCCCCGAACCCGCGGCGGTTGCCCGCGACCGTAGCCGCCGAGAGGATCTCGACGGTCAAGGATCGGACCCGAAGGGGCTCCGGCAAGGGGATCACGATCACGCCGGGGAACTGCTCGGGGATCTCGTGCTCGGATGCGACACCGTTCACCTTCAGTCGAATGCGCGTCGGACCTGCATAGGTGCTCACCGACAGCACGTTGCTCGCAGCGTGGGTCAGCGTCACGGCCTTCGCTTTCACCGGCCGATCGATCATCAAGGTGATCGCAGGCGTTTCGTCCGCAGGGTCGGCGATCCACGGCGTGCCCTCGAAGTCATCCGACACGCGGGCGGCATCCTGTCCCTTGGCGAACGAGGTGGCCACCACCGTGTGGGAGACGCCGCGCAGGAGGTTCGGGCCGAGCGTGGGGCGCGCTCGCTTGAACCAGATTTCGGGCGTCCACTTCGTCTTGATCTCAAGGGGGCGCGACTCGACCACCAGGGGCCCGTCCTGATCCATGCCGTGGACGCGCGCCACAAGCTTCATGGCGGCTTCACGGTCGCAGGTGTACTTCATCGGCAGCTTCTGCCCGTTCCAAGGCGCCCTTGGATCTCCTTTCGCCGTGGCCACGACCACGCCGTCGAGGAGCCATTCCACACGCTCGACCTTGATGCCTTGATCGACAAAGTGAATCCACGCCGTAAGGTCCATCGCCCCCGTGGCGGAGATCTGCACCACGCCTTCGGTGTGATGCCACGCAAACTCCGACGGACCAGCTTCACCGCCGGGCCCCGACGAGGCCGCTTGCCCGGCACGGGTCGCGCGGGCGAGGAAGAGAAGCGCGTAGCTCGTCTCATGGGTCGAACCCCACCCCCCATCGCCCTTCTGCCCCTTGAGAAGGACTTCCGCGCCATCGCGGTACCAGTCCCAACCGAAGAAGGTGTCCTTGTCGAGGAACGCGGCGAGACGCTCAACGCCCCAGAGGTAATAGAGGTGCCGGCCGCCCTTCTTGGGGTTCTCGGTCACCGACCAGTTCTCCTCGAGCCAAGCCATGGCGAGGGGAACGCTAACGTCCATGGCTTTGGTTTCCTTGCGCCCAATCTTGCGCCCGTGGACCTCCACCAAGATCCGTTGGATGCACAGGCCCGCGACGGTCATCGAACCCGTCGCGTCCTTCCCTCCGTTGGGGTGGTATCCGAAACCCGCGACCTTCTTCACCCCCGCCCGCGACCGACCCACTTCAGGCTCCTTGGCCTTGGACCCTTCCTGGGGCCGGGGCGGCTCCTGATAGCGCCTGATGGTGGTCTTCAACATGCGCTTGCAGATGTCCACGGGCACCTTCAGACCGAGGCGCTTGGCGCCCCAGAACCCCAGTGCCGCAAACTGCACGTTCGATAGGTCGACCCCCGCATCGGGATAGGCCCAAGTGCCCGGAATGGACGAACTCTCCCACTCGATCAGGTTGTCGAGAATCGACTGGGCCAGCTTGATGTTGTCTTTGCCGCCGATCTCGGCGAGCAATAGCAGTGCCGCCCCCGCCGAGTACGTCCGCTGCGGTGGATGCCGGGTGAGAAACCCAATCGCTTGGGTGATCGCCAGGTCGCTCGTCGGCACCCCCGATTCGACCAGCGCGTAGGCCGCCAACGCCGTGGGGCCCGCGCGATACCGCGCGAAGTGGCCACCGGTGATGGAACCATCCCGGTGCTGATGCCTCTGCAGGTAATCGACACCTCGGCCAATGGCCGCGTTGACGCTGCGCTGGAAGGCCACGTCCTGCTTCTTGGCGCTCGCCTTCTTCTGGGGATCGTCTATCCCCTCGGCTTGACCCGCAGTCCCAATGCCCACGAGGATTGCACAAGCAGCCGCGCCAACGAGGCGCCTCAAGGACGCACCAGCCCTGCGGCATGAACCCACAGGTGAGTTGCTTGGGGACTTCGGGACGAGCGAATGGGACATAGTCTGGTCAGTGAACACTGGGGAGGGAGACCCGCAGCCTATCCGCGCCGGCCGATCTCGTTGCCAACTTCGCGGGGGAGAGCCGGTGCCTCCCCGCGTTTCGGGCGAACATGAGACCCACCTGGCCGCGGGGCCGAGGCGAGTGCGGGGTCGAGGATTCCCCGTGTGGGGTCGAATGACACAGGAACCGCGGCGTAGCCTGCCGTCCCATGGACAGCAGCCCACACGAGCCTGGAGAGGATGCACCTCCCATCCATCGCACGCCCAAGCCGCGGGTCGAAGGTCTCGACCTCGCCCGCGGTCTCGCGGTCCTTGGCATGGTCCTCGTGAACTTCGAGCTAGCCCTCGGCGCTGGAGCCACTGGCACCTCCCTCTCGGGCCCGGTGCAGGGCCGGGCAAGTGCCCTCTTCGTCGTGCTCGCCGGCGTGGGGATCTGGCTGATCAGCCAATCGCGCGCCGCCGGCGCCCGGGCCACTCTGCTACGCCGCGGCGTGGTGCTCTTGGGGGGTGGCCTCCTGCTCTTCACGGTGTGGCCCGCCGACATCCTGCACTTCTACGGCCTTTGGTTCCTCATGGCCGGCCTCCTCGCTGGGGCCACCGCAAGGACCTACGCCGTCCTCGGCATCGTCACCTGCTTCGCGTTCCCCGCGCTATTGGCCTTGGGCATCGACTACGAGCGACACTGGAACTTCGGCACACTCGAGTACGCGAGCCCATGGTCCGCCGACGGGCTCCTTCGACATCTGCTCTTCAACGGGTTCCACCCCACCGTGCCATGGTTCGCGTTCCTGTGCGCGGGCTTTGCGTTGGCCCCCAAGCTGTTGGCGGAACGCGCGCCGCTCCTGCGTATCGCGGCCATCTCCGGGGCGATCGCCGCCGGCACGGAGTGGATCTTCCGGAGCCTCAGTGCCAGCGCGGGATCCCTCGATGAAGAGGCCCTGCTCAACACGGCCTCGATGCCCCCCACGCCGCCCTACATCGTGGCGGCGGGCGCCACTGCGATTTGTGCCCTCGCCCTTTGCCTCGCCACGTCGAAGCGCCTCCTTCGCCCAGGCCCCCTCCACACGCCGTTCCGGCTCGTCGCGTCGGCGGGCCGATTCGCCCTCACGCTGTATGTCGGACACGTGCTCGTCGGCATTCTCCCGTTCCACCTCGACCCGGCGGCGCCCCCCAAGTGGGGCAGCCCCTCGGTCGCTCTGTGGTGGCTGGCCTGGTGCACCTTGGCCTTCGCCGCCGCAGCCTTCGCTGAGTCCCGGGGAAAGCGCGGCCCCCTCGAAGTTCTCTTCCGACGCCTCGGGGGCTAACCGACGCCACGGAAGGGCGCTGACACAGGCCCCCCACGCGGCGCCCCCAGGGCTTACACCACGGGCGAACGCATCCCCATGCTCTCCACGATCGGGTGATCACTGCGCTGGGCCTCTTGGAAGTCCGCCTTGCTGTGCAGACCTCGCCACCCCTCTTGGACGAGCACTTGGCCCACGATGCCTCCGAGGGTGTTGCCGGGGCCCGGCAGCACGATCCGCTCGGGGGCGTACTCGCGCAAGGCAACGCGCACGGACGACGTGAAGTCGTAGGGCGTCGTCACCTGGGCGCCGATGGTGTACGCCCGAAGCTCATCGAGATCCGTGGACCAGGGACTGAAGCGGCGGCCGCGGCCGTCGATCAGGGTGGTATGGGGCGCGTGGAACTCCAGCTCCCGGAGCTCCGCGGCGGCGGCCGCAGCGACGGGCGCGGCCAGCCGCGTGTGGTAGGGCCCATGCAAGGCCAGGCGAATCGGATAGGTGATGCTGCCGATGCGCACAGGGGGCAGGTTCTTGAGGAGATGACTCACGCCCTTCGAAGACCCCGCGAGCACCGCATAGCCCCCCAGGTCGATGGAGGGCATCGCTTCCCCTTCGGAGTTATCCAGGACCCCGTCGATCGCGGCGCGATGATCCTCGGAAGGCGTCCAGTCGTCGTTGCAGACGGGGTAGAGCACCTGGCCCCCACCCGCGTGCTCTTCCTGGAGCAACGACATGCGCTGGACCAACCGGAACCCATCCTCAAACGAGAGGGCGCCGGACGCGGCAAGGGCGATGTACCAGCCCATGGAGTTGCCGCCGATGGCTGCCACGTCGTGTTCGGATGCGGCCTGGGCCGCGTCGATCATCGCCTTGACGTAGATGAGCGGAGAAACATGGGCGGGGCGCAAGTGACGGGCCGGCTCGAAGCGCGTCGCTTGGTCGAGGGCCAGGAGAGGCTCGAGCCCAAAGTCGGCACGCCGCCGCTCGGCCGCGCGCACGAGGTCGTGGTCGGGGGGCAAAGAGCCCAGCTCCTTTTCGGTGTAGGAGCCGCGGCCCGGGCACATGATCACTACTCGGCTCATCGAAGCACCTCCTGGGCGCCCGTCACGATTTGATCCTCGTCCATGAGCACAACCTCCGCGGCGGCTCCGAGGGGAATGTAGGTGTCGGCGCTGCGCACCGAGGCGATGCGCCCGCGGAAGCCGCGCTCGACGAGGGCCGCGATGACGGAATCGGCGATGCCCGCGGCGTTGGCACGACACTCGTCAGCGACGAGCACGGCGCCGCACTGCTCGGCGTGCTGATGGATGGCATCCATGGGGAGCGGGTTGAGCCAGCGCATGTCCAGGACACGCGCTTGAATGCCCTCTTCCGCAAGGCGGCGCGCCGCCCGCAGCGAGAGGCGATAGCCGTTCGCGTAGGAGACGATCAAGAGGTCCGTGCGTTCAGGGTGCTCGATCCCCACTTCACCGGGGAGCAAGGCTGACCCGGGGCTCCCGTCGGGCACGGGGTAGTCGCATAGCCAGCCACCATCCCCGGGCTCGTAGAGATCGCGCTCGTGGTAGAGCGCGATGGGCTCGAGGTAGGCGACGACGCGGCCCGAAACCGCGGCCATCGCCAGGGCGCCGCGCATCATCCGGACGGCATCGAATCCGTTCGAGGGGCACGCGATCGCGAGCCCCGGGATCTCACGCAGGGCCCCCACCGAGTTGTCGTTATGGAAGTGACCGCCAAAGCCCTTTTGGTACGCGAGCCCCGCGATGCGGACGACCATGGGGTTCTGGTATTGACCCGCGCTGAAGAACTGCAGCGAACACGCCTCCCCCCTGATTTGGTCGATGGCGTTGTGCAGGTACGCGAGGTAGGGGATCTCGGGGATCGGCAGAAGGCCGACGAGGCCCGCCCCTTGGGCGACGCCGAGGATCGTGGTCTCGTCCAGCAGCGTGTCGAAGACGCGGCTGCGGCCGAAGTGACTCTGTAGGTTCTGGGTGACGCCGTAGACGCCGCCCTTCCTGCCCACGTCCTCCCCGAAGCAAATCACGTTGGACCTGCGGATCATCTCGTCATGCAGAGCATCGTTGATGCGCGCCCCCATGGTCCGGCGGGTGGGCGCCTTCGCGTTTTCGGGGAACCGGGATTCGTAGATCTGGCGCCGCTTCGCTTCGTCGATGGGCTCGGTCGCGGCGGCCTGCCAGGCCACAGGATCCTCGGGCGCGAGGGGCTCCATGATCTTCTGGACGTTGACCTGCTTCGGACGACGCTTCGCTTCGATGGCGGCGGCGCGCGCCCTTTCGCGGGTGCTCTTCACGATGGCCCGGAGAGCCGCCGGTGTCGCGGCCCCGGTCTCGACCAGGCGCTTCGCGTTGGCGAGCAAAGGATCGCGCGCCTCCACGGCCTCGATCTCCGACTGGCTCATGTAGGCCGCCTCCACGTCGCTGCCCGCGTGGCCCCAGAGCCGGTGGCACCTGAGGCGCAGGAACGTGGGCTGGCCCGTGGTGCGGCAGGTTTGGATCGCGAGGGCCACGGTGTCCCAGATGGTGTCGACGTCGCCGCTGGCCTCAAAGTAGCGCAGGTGCTCAAGGCGCGAGAAGAAGTCACGGATCCAGCGCCGTGGGGTCTCGACGCTGATGCCACGCTGGTTGTCCTCGCAAACAAAGAGCACCGGCGTGGGGTTCATGCGGCGCCACGCGTAGCGCGCGGAGTTGATGCCCGCGAGGGCCGTCGCGTGGTTGACGCTCGCGTCACCGAAGGTCGCCACGGCGATGGAATCATCCGGGAGCCCCGTGTCGATGCCGAGCTTCTTGGCACGGGACATCGAGAACGCCGTCCCCACGGCTTTCGGGACGTGGCTCGCGATCGTGCTCGTCTGGGGCGGCGTCCACGCGGCCTTGGAGCCCCACACTTTGTGCCGGCCGTGGCTGACGGGATCATCGGCGGAGGCGCAGAAGGAAAGCAGCGTGTCGAAGAGGGGCGTGGAGCCCTCCAGTTGGCGCATGCGGGCAGCCATGAGGCCCCCGGATCGGTAGTGGAGGAAACACGGGTCGGTGGTTCGGAGCTGCGCCCCGAGGACCGCGTTCTGCTCGTGGCCGGCGCTGCTGATCGTGTAGAAGCCCTCGCCCTCGCGCTTCAGCTCCCGCGCCACGACATCGAGGGTCCGCGAGAGCACCTGATCCTCAAAGAGCTCCACCGCTTTCCTGGCCGTCAGGGCCGAACCCGGCCGAAGCGGCTCATGGGGCCCCAAGTGCCGATCCGGTCCTGCGGCCCCGGCGAGATACTCGTCAAGATTGCCCTCGACCACGGTCACCCGATTGGTGCTCATGGGCGGTTCACCCCACTTTCCCGGCGGGCGTGAGCGGCCCGGTCTTGCTGCCGACTGCGTCGCTGATCCATGGCCGGGAGGGTACCGGAAAGGGCCTACGGGGCCCCAGGGCACCCCGGAGATCCCGCGCAAGCCCGGGAATCGCTGCGGGCTGGTCTCACCCCGACAAAGGACGAGCCTGCGGGGATCAACCGCGCCGCAACGGGCAGCGCTTGCACATCTTGTGCGGGGGCTTCTCGCAGCACTTCTTCTTGGGGCTGCCCTTGCTCTCGCGTTTCTTCTTCTTGCCCATCACTTGTCCCGGGGCCTGCTCGGCCCGTCAGTGGAAAGTCGACCACAGAAAGATACGCGATTGAGAGTCATTCTCAAGAAAGACCGGATCGGGATCGCAAAAAGAAAGGCGGGCCCCGGATTGGGGCCCGCCTTCGCGGAATCGTCGGGGCCGCGGCGAAGCCAACGGCAAGGGCCCAGGGGGCCCGGAGCGGGGTCAGGCGTCCTTGGGGCTCCACTCGCCCACGTACGCGGAGCTGAAGCCCGGCGCATCGCGCTGGGAGAGGTCCCAGCTGCGGTGTGCGATAGAACGCCACATCAGCGCGTCGTGGCTCGCCCAGGAGACGAGCAGATCGCCAGCGCGGATCGGGCCCTTCTTGGGGTGCTCGTGGGTCGCGGTCCAGTTGGCGGCCCCCAGGCTCCGGAGCCATTGCACGCTCTTGAGGCGCTCGCGCTGGAATCGCTCCGATTCCCGATCGAGCTCGCGCTCATTGTAGTTGAGCTCGTCGAGGCCATCGTCGGGCTCGACGCGGGGCCAGGGGCGTTCAGGGTCTCGGAGGGTCAATTCGAGGCGCGGTTTGAATTCGAGCAGCTCCCGATCGCAGAGATGACCCACGATTTCGAGAACCGAGAGTCCCCCCTCGGCCGGGCGCCACCGCGCCTGATCCATGGGGAGGTCTTTGACGAGACTCCGCAACTGGTACGCAAATGCTTCCAGGCGGCCGATGAGTAGGTCGGGATTCATAGGTGTTTAGGGGCCCGGGATCCTGAGACAGGCCCCTCTCCGCCTCAAGGCCAGAGCCTTGTGAACGTACATTTAGGCTGCCTGGGCGCTCCCCCGTACCATGGCCATCGGTCGATCTTCGCCCCTACCGCACACTAAAATGCTCCGCAACCTCGCCCTAGGTACCTTCGCCGCCGTCGCAGCCTTCTGGTCCTACTACTTTTGGGACTCCAGCACCGATCAGCGCCGCCAGCTAGAGCAGCGGGATGGCCGAATTGCGGACCTAGAGACCGAGGTCTCGGTCAAGGCCCGCGAGATCGCTACCCAGGCCCGCGAAATCGAGCAACTGCTCCTGGCCAAGGAGCTTCTGCGCCTGGATCACCGGATCGCCACCATGGAGGTGATCCGCCAAGGCCCCCCACTGGATGGCTCTGGGGGCGTCGAAACCGAGGTCCTCTTCACTGAACTGGACAGCAACGGTGACCCGATCGGCACCGGCGAGTCGATCGTGATCCCGGGCAAACGAATCTACATCGAGGGCCTCGTGGTGAAGTTCGAGGACAGCTACGTGGAACAGGGCGATCACCTGCGGGGCACGTCCGTGTGCCTGTTCGAGCGGGTGTTCTCGGAGGAGCTGGCCCCCGACGAGGGGATCGTCATCGACGCGAAGAATCGTCATCCACTCCCCTTTCAGGGCGACAATTTGCCCGACCCGCTGTACGGGGAGCTCTTCGACAAGATCTGGGAGTACGCCAACGATCCGGAGAAGGCCGCAAAATTGGGGGTGCGGGCGATTCACGGAGAGGCGCCGTTCGTGGAAGCGAAGGCGGGCAAGACCTACCGGATTGAGCTCCGCCAATCGGACGGCCTGAGCATTACCGCGGAGCGGTGATGCTGCGGATAGCGGCCTGGCGGGGCTCGACCCAGGAGGGCTTGCCCGCCTTCGCTTCCACGGGGGCCCCCACCGGGCCCCCACCGGGCCCCAGCCCACAAAAATAGGCGTCGGGACCCCGAAAGGTCACCGACGCCCAAGGTCCCTTCCCGGGGACATTCCTGTCGAGGTCTGCTCAAACCCCTTGTTCTCAAGAAGCGGGTCGCTCCGCTGGGGCCCCCGGATGCAGCCCGGTCAGAAAAAACTCCTGGGAAGGGTCATCTTCCCCGCAGTCCCTGACCGGCCCGCTAACCAGCGGCCCGATGCGCCAGCATCACTGGGGCAGGATGACCGAGTCCACCACGTGGATGACCCCGTTCGATGCCTCGATGTCCGTGGCGAGGATGCCGGCTCCGCCGACCGTAGCCGAGTCCTTGCCGATCTTGATCGCCAGGGTGGTGCCACCGATCGTCTTCGCGGAGTCAAGCTTCGCGGCCTGATCAGCGTAGACACGGCCTTCGACGACGTGGTGCTTCAGGATCGCAGCGAGGCGGTCCTTGTTCTCGGGCTTGAGGAGAGCCTCAACCGTGCCCTTCGGAAGCGCTGCGAAGGCGGCGTCATTCGGGGCGAAGATCGTGAACGGTCCGCCCTCGGTGAGCGCCTTGGCAAGGCCAGCGGCCTTGGCGGCGGCGATGAGCGTCCCGAACGTCTTGGCGCCGGCGGCCACTTCGACCAGGTTCTTGGTCTCGGGCATCAGGACGGAGTCGATCACGTGGATCACGCCGTTCGAGCAGGCGATGTCGACGACGGTGACGGTCGCGCCATCAATCATGACGGTGCCCTTCTTCTTGTCGACGGCGATGGCGACGCGCTGGCCGCTCACGGTGCCGGCGCTGGTGAGCTTCACGACGTCCTTCGACATGACCTTACCGGCCACGACGTGGTGGGTCAGGATGCTCTGGAGCAGGGCCTTGTTCTCCTTCTTCAGGAGCGTCTCGAGCAGCGTGGGCTGGTCCTTCAGGAGCGCGGCAAAGGCCTCGTCCGTGGGTGCAAGCACCGTGAAGGGACCCTTGCCCTGGAGGGTTTCGACGAGGTCAGCGGCGGTGAGAAGACGGGCGAGGGTGTTGAAGTTGCCCGCCTCCACGGCCGTCGTGACGATGTCCTTGCCGTCGACGGCGTTCGAGGCGAGGGCGGCGCGGGTGGTGGTTCCGCAGGTGGAACCGCACTGGCCGTCATCGATGGAGGGAGCAGCGAAGGCGGCGGCGCCGAGGACGAGGCTGGAGACTGCGAGGATGGACTTCATGATTCAGACGGGACACAAAGGTCCCAAGGATAGAGAGTGGTCGGAAACGATGGCGGTCCAGGTGGAGAGCGGCCTGGGTACCTCCCAGTGACCCGAGGCAAGCTCGAGCGTGGGCAGGGTGGGGCCGATCCGGGACGCTTATCGGGATCGCGGACGGGCGCCGGCAAGAAGCGAGGCGCCCAAGGGATGATTGGCCGGCGTCGGAAGGATCCTCGCCGGACGGGAACAAGTTCGGCTTCGGTGCCAGCGTGGATGCGGCGGTACCCTGGCGATTCGCCAATTCGATCAATGCTCGAACAGAACTCGCCGCTCCGCCCCACGGCGAAAGTGCTTCTATCTGCCGCGCCCCTGCCACCCGCCTCTCCCAAGGTCCGAACATGAACGACGTCTTCATCCGTCCACTCGGCGCGCTACTCGCCGCGGCACTCCCGTGGTGTGTTGCGTGCAGCAGCACCGCCCCTGTCGTCCTTCCCGAAGACGTGGCGGTGCGCACCGGGGACTCGGCGCTCCTCATCGTCGGCGACACGGAGGCCGTCGCGCGGATCCTGGTGCGCAACGGCGATCAACTGCTGGTGCAGCAGTTCATGGCCCCAGGTGGGCGGAAGGTCCTGCGCCCCGACCTCAAGGATGAGACGAGGCCGGCCCCCGCAGGCACGACCCAAGACCATCCCCACCAGCGAGGCATTCGGGTGGCCCATGGTGATGTCAACGGACACCACTTCTGGGAAGAGAAAGGCACGATCGATGTGGTGTCCCACAACTTCGACCTTCCCCTGGAAGGTGGGGTGCGCGTCGACGCGATGTTGGAATGGCGGGCGCCCAATGGCGACCTCCTGTGCACAGAGAATCGCGTGGTGTCCGTGCGTCCTTTTACGGATCGCCGCGAACTCGACGTGGAGATTGAACTCTCGGCGACGGGGAATGGCGTGACCTTCGGTGACGAGAAGGACGGATTCCTTGGCCTTCGCTTGGCGGACGCCTTCCAGTTCAGCCATTCGGGTCGCGCGATGGATTCCGAAGGCCGCCACGATGGAGACCTTTGGGGAAAGAGCGCGCGATGGGTCGCCTACGCCGCGCCGCTCCCCGATCGAAAAGGAGTCGACGCCGAGGTCACCGTGGCGTTCCTTGATCACCCGGACAACCCGCGCTACCCCACGCGCTGGCATGCGCGACCCTACGGCTTGGTGGCGGCCAACCCCTTTGGACTTTCGGCGTTCGACGGCGATGGCGGAAGCCGGGGGGACCTCCGGCTCGCAAGCTACGAGAAGATCAAGTTCTGTCTCTTATACACATCTCCGAGCCCACGAGACTAGGCATGATCTCG